>Ga0049085_10000333_pt1 | contig 18919 bp, 14 predicted proteins | sample GreLakmeSU08MSRF_FD_66721 | JGI IMG/M metagenome (GOLD analysis project Ga0049085, IMG submission 66721) | Freshwater lentic microbial communities from great Laurentian Lakes, MI, USA - Great Lakes metaG SU08MSRF | ecosystem: Environmental > Aquatic > Freshwater > Lake | place: Great Lakes... | reverse complement strand
CCGGACAGCGAGGCCGTGGCATGTCTCGATTGCGCTGTGCCGTTCTCAGCTCCGGCGCGGAATGCCAAGGGGCCGCTGCCGTCGTGCGTGAAGATCTGGATGACGCCGGTCACGGCGTCGGAGCCGTACAAGACGCTGCCCGGTCCACGCACCACTTCAATCCGGTCGATGTTGTCTGTGGTGAAGTTTGCGAGGTCGATCGATCCGCCGGCGTCGTTCACTGGGACACCGTCCACGAGTACGCGCACGTAGTTGCTGTTCCCGCCGCGGAGAAACAACGCGGTCTGCGAGCCGATCGGTCCGCCCGAAACCAGTGTCGCGCCCGGCACGAGACGCAGCGCGTCCTGCACCCGCGTGATGCCCTGTGCCCGGAGGGCGTCGCCGCTGAGGATCGTCGTGGTCGACGTCGGTGCGACTGTCGTGATCGCCACTCGAGTTGCCGTGATGACGGCCGGCGTGAGTGTGTCGCGTGGAGAGGCGGTCCTGAGCGGTGACTGCGCACCGATGGCCGTACCCACGACGGCGATCGCCAGTCCCGCGGTGCTCCTGAAAAACATAAAGGCTCCTATCCACTGGGAAAGGAGCCGCAACGTCCGGGGGAGTCGCGGGAGAATTCCCACGACAGGTCCGGACGCCACCATCCCTCCCCCGAGGAACTAAAAGTGTGGCGCAAGCGTGGGTCGTCTCCTGGCTCCGGGCCGCTCACTCGCCTTCCCGACACGAACGGTCAGTGGCTTGCTGAGTGAGCGTGGTGTGAGCGCCCGATACAGTGGCGGGGCCGCGCCGGTTTCGAACCGGCTTCCGTGTCCCGCGCTTGCAATTCGATTGTGCGATGAACCTAATCGGTGCGCGGCATCGCAGTCAAACAGGTCGGTGTGGAGTCGGTGTGGAGTCGGCGTGGAAGCGCTGTCGGCGGCTACGGTGCGAGTCGGTGCTCCCCCATACCCTAGGCTGGCGCCGTCGCATAGGTTCCCGTTAGTCGGCGATTTCACGCATCGGAGAGCCCTTGACGTCCCGCGAATCGACTGCCCCTGAGGGTCCCGCTGTCGAGCGCGAACGCGCGCTGGTGGAATGGCTCGTTGCGCGCGGATCGGTGCTGATCGGCTACAGCGGTGGCGTGGACTCGGCCTATCTGGCCGCCGTCGCGCTTGATGCGCTTGGGCCCGATCGCACGATCGGCGTCATCGGACGCAGCCCGTCGTACCCGGAGGCGCAGTGGGTGACGGCGCGGGAAATCGCCGCGACGATTGGCCTGCCGGTGCGTGAGATTGCGACGCAGGAGATGAACGATCCGCGGTACGCCGCGAATCCATCGAATCGCTGCTACTTCTGCAAGACGGAACTCTGGTCGCTCCTCGCGCCGCTCGCTCGCGAGCTCGGCTTCAGTACCGTGGCGGATGGCACCAACGCCGACGACCTGCACGGGCATCGCCCGGGTGCGCGCGCGGCGCGCGAATGGGACGTGGCCTCTCCGCTCGCGGAGGTCGGACTCACCAAGGCGGAGATCCGCATGCTCTCGGCGCTGCGCGGACTCCCCACCTGGGACCAGCCGTCGTCGCCCTGCCTGAGTTCGCGCCTGCCGACCGGCACGGCGATTACGCCGCTTCGGCTCGCGAAGGTCGAAGCGGCCGAACGCGCCGTGCGCTCGCTTGGCGTGTGCGGCGACCTCCGCGTGCGGTATCACGGAGAGACGGCGCGCGTCGAGATGAATGCAGGTGAACTCGAGGCGTGGCGCACCGGCGATTCCCGGCGTCTCCTGCGCGACCGCGTGGTGGCTGCCGGATTCACGACGGTGGAACTGGACCTCCGCGGATTCCGTTCTGGAATGACGAACCAGCCTATCGATGCGGGCTCGCTCGACATACTGGAGGCCTGATGTTCGGTTGTATGCGACGGATCGTGGTGCTCGTGGTGTTCGGCGTCCTCTTGGTGGTGGGCATTGTCGCCTACATCACGCGGAGCCGGTGGGAGCCAGCGGTGCGTGAGAAGCTTGGCATTCGTCCGGTGGCCACGACGACGGCGCCAGGGTGGGAGCCGGTCACAGCGGCCGGCGTCGCTCGCGTGCGGACGGCGATCGCCACGTTGCGCCGTCCGACCGGTCCGGCGTTCATCAATGTGCAGGTGGGTGATCTGGTCGCGTTTGCCATCGACTCGGCGTTCCGTGGCACCGTATCGGCGCGAAGAGAGGCCAACGGCGCCGAAGCGCTGGCCGGCGAGAACATGATCTCCATTCGGACCATCGTCAACATGAAGGACATCGGTGGTGACGGGGCGTTTGGACCGCTTGGCAGCCTGCTCGAAGGGGACCAGCGTGTGGAGGTCCGCGGCCGAATCGAACTCACCGGCCGGGGCAACGGACAGCTGCGCATCGAACGGATGGCGCTGGGCAACCTCGTGCTGCCGGCCGCTGCGATCGGACCGTTGCTGCAGCGCATTGCGCCGCGCAAGGGAACTCCGGGTTCGACCGCCGCGATCGCTTTTCTACTCCCGGCCGCCATCGCCGACATCCGCGTGGCGCCGGGGCGCATCACGCTCTACCGAGGCACCAGGTGAGCCGCCGAATCCTGGTCGTCGACGACGATCAGGGGGTCCGCGCGGCGCTCACGCAGCTACTCGACTACGAAGGCTACGAGACGCGCACGGCAGCCAATGGCACCGAGGCGCTCGCGACGACGGAGCAATGGAAGCCACAGCTGGTCTTCCTCGACGTGAAGATGGCCGGCATAGATGGTCTCGAAACGCTCAAGCGCCTTCGCGAGCGCGACCCGGCACAGATCGTCGTGATGATCAGTGGCCATGCGACGATCCAGAATGCGGTCGAGGCCACGCAGCTTGGCGCCTACGACATCCTCGAGAAGCCGCTCGATACGGATCGCATCTTGGTCACGCTCCGTAACGTGCTGGGCCGGATCGAGCTCGCAGAAGAAAACGCACAGCTCCGCCAGCATATCGAGTCGCGTTTCGAGATCGTTGGCCAATCGCCACGTATCCGGGATCTCATTGCCCAGATCGAGCGCGTGGCCGCGACGCCGGCGCGCGTGTTGATCACCGGCGAGAACGGCACGGGCAAGGAGCTCGTCGCCCGTGCGCTGCACAAGAATTCGCCGCGCGCGCGAAAGCCGTTTGTCGAAGTGAACTGCGCCGCGATTCCGTCGGAGTTGATCGAGAGCGAACTGTTCGGCCACATGAAAGGATCGTTCACTGGAGCGGTACAGGACCGCACCGGAAAATTCGAGCAGGCCGACGCGGGGACCCTCTTCCTCGACGAGATCGGCGACATGGCGCTCGCCGCTCAGGCCAAGGTGCTGCGCGTACTGCAGGACGGTGACGTGACGCGCATCGGCGGTGTGAAGTCGCGCCGCGTGGACGTGCGCGTCATCGCCGCGACGAACAAGCGGCTCGAGGAGGAGATCGGCGGCGGTCGGTTTCGCGAAGATCTGTTTTACCGACTCAACGTCGTGCCGCTTCACGTGCCGTCCCTGCGCGAGCGGCGCGAGGACATTCCGCTGCTGGTGCAACACTTCATGGACCAGTTCGCCAACAAGGGGGTCAGTACGCGCATGGAAATCGCACCCGCGGCGCTCGACCGACTCACATCATTTGACTGGCCGGGCAACGTGCGCGAATTGCGCAACACGGTCGAGCGGCTCGTTATCCTGTCGACCGGACTGGTCGTGACCGTGTCGGATGTGGACCGGTTGGTCGGGGCACGCCACCTCGATGTCGTCACGACTGGTGTGATCCAGTCGGCCCGCACGTTCGAGGAATTCAAGCGGTCCGCCGAGCGGGTGTTCCTGACGGCCAAGTTGCGCGAGTATGACTGGAACGTTGCCGAGACCGCGCGGGCGTTGCAGATGCCCCGGTCGAACCTCTATAAGAAGATCGAACGCCATCGCCTCGAGCGGGAGGCCTCATGACTGATCGAAACTGGGACGCCGAACTGCAGAAGATCGACCGCGCGATGGAGACGGTCTCCGACGAAGCAATGTTTCCAGCCGAGGTCGCGACCTCACCGGAGGCCAAGTCGGCCGCTGCCACCGCGCAGCGCACGACGTCCACGCTCGGCGTCTTTGCGCGACTCACGCTGGCCGTTGTCCTTGGCATCGCCATGGTGTTCTGGCCGTATTCGACTCGCTGCGGTGTTGGGCTCGCCGCGTATCTCAGTGCCGTCGGCACCCTCATCACCGCAGGCGTCTGGAGTGCGATCTGGACTTGGCGGCATCGTACGGCCAAGGGGCACACGCTCGCGCTATTGTTAATTTTGTGGGGGCTCGTGCTTGGCGCGGTCGATGTGTTGCCGCGTACGGGCTATGCCGTTCCAACCGCCAATCACCCGGTCCACTGGACCTGTTCCTGAGCGTGTCATGAAGACGTGGCAGAATTTCATCGGTGGCGCTTGGGTGCCGCCCGTTGCGGGAAACTACCGCGACAACACCAACCCGGCCGACACGCGCGATCTCATTGGGCGATTTCCGCTGTCAGGCGAGGCCGATGTGGAACGTGCGGTGGCCTCGGCGCAGCGCGGGTTTCAGCAGTGGCGTCGCACGCCGGCCCCCGCCCGCGGCGACGTCTTGCGTCGGGTAGGCGACCTGCTCGTCGCGCGCAAGGAAGAGATGGCCGAGCTGATGACGCGCGAGATGGGCAAGCCGCTCGCGGAGACGCGCGGGGACGTGCAGGAGGGCATCGATACGGCCTTCTACGCGGCGACTGAAGGCCGACGGCACTTCGGTCACACGGTACCGAGCGAACTCGCGAATAAGTGGGCGATGAGCTACCGCCGCCCGATCGGAGTCGCCGGACTGATCACGCCATTCAATTTTCCGCTCGCCATCCCGACCTGGAAAGCATTCCCCGCGCTGTTGTGCGGCAACGCCGTGATCTTGAAGCCCGGCGAGGACGTGCCGCATACGGCCACGGTGTTTGTTGAGATTCTGCTCGAGGCCGGGCTGCCCCCAGACGTCATCCAACTCGTGCACGGTGAGGGCGAGGCGGGTGCGGCGATTGTCAAGCATCCCGACGTGGCGTTGGTCTCGTTCACCGGCTCGACCGAGACCGGCAGCCAGGTCGGCGAAACCTGCGGCCGCATGCACAAACGCCTATCGCTCGAAATGGGTGGCAAGAACGCGATGATTATCCTCAACGACGCGGACCTTGAGCTCGCGCTCGAGGGGGCGCTCTGGGGCGCCTTTGGCACCACCGGCCAGCGCTGCACGGCCACCAGCCGGCTGATCATCCAGGACGGCGTACACGATGAGTTCGTCGCGGCGCTCGTGAAGCGCGCGAGCACGCTCGTACTCGGCGACGGGCGCTCGAAGGGCACCGATGTGGGTCCGCTGGTCAACGCCGATGCCCTGAACAAGGTGGATCGCTACGTCGCGATCGGCGGAGCGGAGTGCGACCTCCAGCTCGGCGGAGCCGCGGCCAAGGGGCAGGGGCTCGAGCACGGATTCTTCTACCAGCCAACGATTTTCACGAATGTGGCGGCGGGTGCGCGCGTCGAACAGGAGGAGATCTTCGGTCCGGTGCTCTCCGTGGTGAAGGTGAAGGACGTCGCGGAAGCGTTCAGGGTGAACAACGGTGTCCGCTACGGCCTCTCGTCGTCGGTGTACACGCGAGATGTCAATGTGGCGTTCCGGGCGCTGACGGAGCTCGACAACGGCATTACGTATATCAACGCCCCAACGATCGGGGCCGAGGCCCATCTCCCGTTTGGTGGCGTCAAGCAGACGGGCAATGGCCACCGCGAAGGTGGCTGGGAAGTGTTTGAGTTCTACTCCGAAACGAAAGTTGGCTACGTGGATTTCAGTGGCCGGCTGCAGCGTGCGCAGATCGACAATTATTAATGGCGTGTGCGTTTCGACGGCGACGATGCGTGCCGTGCTGTCCCACGGAGAGCAAGTGAGAGCGTGTGACCACTGACCAACCGATGAGCGAACAGGGTGGTGAACGGTCCGAGTCCCCGCCACCAGACGATGTGGCGGCTTTCGTCGCGCCGCCGCTCGTCGCGCCGCCTCGGAAGCACGGAGGGCAGCGGATTGCCCGCCGCATGGCGGGCGGCCTGCTCGAGTGGGCCAAGTCGGTGTCGCTCGCCCTGCTGCTCTTCCTTGTGATGCGGGCGTTTCTCGTTGAGGCGTTCAAGATCCCCAGTGGTTCCATGGAAGGGACCTTGCTCGTCGGCGACTTCCTGCTCGTGAACAAGCTCGTCTACGGGGCGGAAGTACCGTTCACGGGCAAGCGACTCCCAGCGTACCGCCACCCGCAGAACGGCGACATCCTCGTCTTTCAGTGGCCGGCGGATCCGACCAAGAATTTCGTGAAGCGTCTCGTCGGCGTGCCTGGCGACACGATCTCGATGATCGACGGCGTGCTCACGCGCAATGGCGCACGGCAGGAAGAGCGGTACACCCGGCACCTGGAGCCAAACTACGATCCGGCCGGGGATGAATTTCATTGGCAGCGCGGGTTTTTGGTGCCGCAGGCAGGGGCGGCGCGGACGTATCATCCCTCGAGGAACAACTGGGGGCCGCTCATCGTGCCGCAGCAACACTACTTCGTGCTTGGCGACAACCGCGATAACTCCCTCGACAGCCGTTACTGGGGCTTTGTGCCGGATTCGATGGTGCGCGGCCGGCCGCTCTTCGTCTATTACAGCTACGTGCCGGACAGCACCGATTCGCTGGACTGGCTGACGCATGTGCGCTGGAAGCGACTCTTCGCCCGGCCCGAGTAGCCGCGCCGAGAGCGGCCCTCAACTACGACCTTTCGCCGCACCACTCCGCGCCGCACATTCTTAAACGTCCTCCCCACCTTCGTCCGGGTTCCACGACCTCCATGGCTGTCACGCCACACCGGCGGCATGCGTTCGAGCCGGGCTCGCTCGACCAGTATCTGCGTGACATCAGCATCTATCCGCTGATCAATCGTGTGCAGGAAGTCGAACTGGCGCTGCGGATCCGGGAGAACGACCAGGAGGCCCTCGACACGCTCGTGCGCTCCAATCTGCGCTTCGTCGTGTCGGTGGCGAAGAAGTACCAGAATCAGGGTGTGTCGCTCAGCGACCTGATCAACGAGGGCAACCTCGGCCTGATTCGCGCGGCGCACAAATTTGACGAGACGAGGGGGATCAAGTTCATCTCCTACGCCGTCTGGTGGATCCGCCAAGCGATTCTGCAGGCGCTCGCCGAGCAAAGCCGCATCGTCCGGGTTCCGCTCAACCGCGCGGGTGCACTGCACCGGATCGGCAAGCGCGCGAGTGCGCTGCTGCAGGAGCTGGGGCGTGAGGCCACGCACGCGGAGATCGCCGAAGGAATGGAGATTACTGAAGAAGAAGTCGCGAAGACGATGTCGATCTCGCAGACCCACCTCTCGCTCGACGCGCCGATGAACGCGGGCGAGGACAATCGCCTGCTCGACTACCTTCCCGACCTGAACCACCTCACGCCCGACGAGGAGGTGTTCAGTAAGGCCCTTACGCAGTCCATCCACGAAGCGCTCGGCGGACTCAAGGAGCGCGAGGCCAAGATTCTGCGGCTCTATTTCGGACTCGACGCGGAGGAGCCGATGACGCTCGAGGAGATCGGCGCGGCGCTCAACATCACGCGCGAGCGCGTGCGCCAGATCAAGGAAAAGGCGCTCTCGCGCCTCCGTCACCTCTCGGGCGCTCGCGCGCTCGAGTCCTACCTTGGCTGACCCCGGCCGAATCCCGAGACTCCGATGGCCAAGGACGCATCGTTCGACATCACCACCGGCGTGGACCTGCAAGAGGTCGACAACGCCGTGAACCAGGCGCAGAAGGAGATCGCGCAACGGTACGACTTCAAAGGTGCCGACGTCGAGATCGAGTTCAAGCGCGCCGACGGGCTGATCAACCTCTCCGCCGACAGCGACATGCGGATGCGCGCCCTGTTCGACGTGGTGCAGGCGAAGCTCATCAAACGCGGCGTGCCGGTGAAAAATCTCGACATTGGCGAGATCAAACCGGCTGGCGGCGACATCCTGAAGCGCGAAGTGAAGCTCAAGCAGGCCCTCGACAGCGAAACGGCCAAGAAGGTCGCGGCTGCCATCAAGGAGCAGAAGTTCAAGAAGGTGCAAGCGTCGATTCAGGGCGACCAGGTGCGAATCACGGCCCCTTCGCGCGACGAACTGCAGGCCGTGATCCAGTTCATTCGGTCCGGCGATTATGGTGTGGATTTACAGTTCGGAAACTATCGGTAACATCGGGCGATCTGAGCGAACGCCCACTAGCGAACGCCCACTGCCCGAAACGCCGAACCAGCCGGCCCATGCCTTAGTTTCAGGGATGGCCAAACCGCTCGATCCCGTCACGCTGACGGGCAAGTTCACTCGTCTCGAACCCCTCAGCCGCGCTCATCTTGACGCACTGGCGGAGGTGGCATTTGAGCCGGAGATTTTTCGCTGGTTCCCGATCCGGATCGATGCGCGCGCGGACCTCGAGCGGTGGGTGGATGACGCGGTGGCGGCGCAGGCTGTTGGGACGGCGCTCCCGTTCGCGACCGTGTTGCATGATGGGAACCGCGTGATCGGTTCGACCCGGTTCATGAACATTTCCGTCGGCGACGGCCGGTACGAGATCGGCTCGACCTGGATCGCCCCATCGCACCAGCGGTCGGCGGTCAATACGGAGACCAAGTACCTGATGCTCCAGTACGCCTTCGAAACCCTCGGCGCACGGCGCGTGGAACTCAAGACACACGAACTGAACGACAAGTCGCGGCGCGCCATCGAACGCCTCGGCGCGCAGTACGAGGGGATGCACCGCAATCACATGGTCATGCCGGACGGGTCGATGCGGAACACCGTCTGGTACTCCATCATCGACGCCGAATGGCCGGCTGTGAAAGCGCGCCTCGCAGGATGGCTGAAATGAAGGTCGCTCTCATCACGCTTGGCTGCGACAAGAACACCGTCGATTCGGAGCGCTACCTCGGCGCGCTCCTCGAGCACGGCGCGGAGCAGGTCACCGACCCGGCTCACGCCGACGTCGTGGTGGTGAACACCTGCGGCTTTATCGATGCCGCTAAGCGCGAGTCGATCGACGCCATCGTCCAGGCCACGAAGCTCAAGGACACGAGCGGTGTGCAGGCCGTCATCGCGGTGGGATGCCTGGTGCAACGGCACGAGGCGGAACTTCGGGAGGCGCTGCCGGAGGTGGATTTCTTCCTCGGGGCCGCCGACGTCGAACAGCTCGTGCCACGGCTGCAGGAACGGGGACTGCTGGGTGCGAGCGATGTCTTGCATCCGGGTGTGCGCACCTATGCGGGCGACACCCCGCACGTGCGCTACTTGAAGCTGAGCGAGGGGTGCGACCACGGGTGCGCGTTCTGCGCCATTCCGTTGATGCGCGGCAAGCATCGGTCGTTCGCGCTCGACGACGTCGTGCGCGAAGCGCAGCTCCTCGAGTACCAGGGCGCGCGCGAAGTGAACCTCGTGGCGCAGGACCTCGCGCACTACGGGCGCGATCGCCGCGACGGGATCGGGCTTCCGGAAGCGCTTGAAGCGCTCGTGCGAGACACGACGATTCCCTGGATCCGCCTGATGTATCTCTATTCGGCCGGCATCACACCGCGCCTGCTCGACGTCATCGCGCGCGAGCCTCGCATCGTCCGCTACCTCGACATGCCGATCCAGCACGCGTCCGACCCGGTGCTCGCCCGCATGCGCAGGCCCGAACGGCAAAAGACGATCCGCGACAAAGTGGCGAAGTATCGTGAGGCCGTGAGCGGGGTCGCCATTCGCACGACCTGCATCGTCGGGTTTCCGGGGGAGACCGACGAAGACTTCGACACCCTGATGCACTTTCTCGAGGACATCCGGTTCGAACGCGTCGGGGCGTTTACCTATTCGGAGCAGGAAGGCACGCGGGCCGCCCTCCTTGACGACGACGTCCCCGAGTCGATCAAGCGCGAGCGCCTCGAACTGCTCACGGAGTTGCAGCGCGGCATCACGGAGGAACGGTACGGCGAACGCGTCGGCCAGCGCGCAATGGCACTCGTCGAGCAGGGACGCCGCGCCCGTCTCCCCTGGCAGGCCGACGACATCGACGGGATCACCGAACTCGACATCGAGGTCGAATCCGGAGCACTCGTCGAAGTGGAGGTGACCGACACCGATGACTATGACTTCACCGCAACGGTGCGACGCGTGGTGAGTACGGTGCCGGTCGTCGCAGCCCAGGGGCCGCGCTTCCTGCCGGTGGCTTCGATGGGCGCGTTCGGACGGTGATGGAGCGGCAGCAACGGCGTGCGTCGGCGTGCGTAGCACGGAGCGCCGCCCGTCGAGTCAGCCCCAGCACCGCCAGTTCCATCGCCTGCATCGCCCTGGCCACCACATTACTGGTCACGGCGTGCGTCACGCGGCAGATACCCAGTCCTGGGACGACGACGAGTATCCGGCCGCCGGCTGATGCGGTGCCCGAGGTGCGCGTGGCACTCGCGACGGCCGTTCAGGATGCGCCAGTCACGGCCACCGGACCCTGGCGACTCTACGATGGCGGCAACAGCGTCATCGTTCGCGGGCGCGCGACGGACGCCTATACGGTCCGTCGGAGAGGGAATACTCTCCGTGCGGTGCCCCGACGCGGCGCCGCCACGCCATGGGTCGAGAGCCCGCTGACACTGCGGCCGGACTCCGGCGCGCAGTTCGTGATCTTCGCCGGCCGCCGGTACCGTGGCGCGCTGCGTCTGGTCGCCAGCGACTCGGGGCTCACGGTCGTGAACCTGCTCGGCGTTGAGGACTATTTGCGCGGCGTGGTGCCGCTCGAGATTGGGGTGAATCGTGGCCCGTCCGACCAGGCGGCTGTCGAGGCGCAGGCCATCGCGGCACGGAGCTACACCTGGGTGCGCCTGAATTCGGGGCAAAACCGTTCGTCGCGAACCACCGCCTATGACCTGACCGCCACCGTGGCCGATCAGGTGTACGGCGGTGCTGACGCCGAGCGCGAAGCGACCGACCGTGCGGTGCGGACGACAGCCGGGCTCGTGCTCAAGTTCGGTGGTCGGGTCGTGGACGCCCCGTATTCGTCATCCTGCGGCGGCGAAAGCGCAGCCCCAGACGAAGTCTGGCGTGTGGGCGGAACGTCGGCGTATCTGCGTCGTGTGAGCGACCGCGTCACCGGCTCGACAGACCGCTACTACTGCGACATCGCGCCGCGGTTTACCTGGACGCGCGAGTTCACGGCGGTGGAGCTCGACGCCGCCGCGCGCACCTATCTGCGCCAGTACACCGAGGGCTTGTCGGGCGCACCCGGACAGGTCCGTCGTATCTCGGTTGAGTCCCGCACGCCGAGCGGCCGGGTCGCGCGAACTGTTTTCCTCACCGATCGCGGCTCGTACGCCGTCCGCGGCAACGACGTCCGGTCCGTATTACGGACCGCCGGTGGCGAGATTCTCAACAGTACCTATTTTTCCATCGACACCGAATCCGCGCGGAATGGTGCGTTGCTTCGGGTGGTCCTCCGTGGAAAAGGTTACGGGCATGGCGTCGGCATGTGCCAATGGGGAGCCATCGGACGCGCGCGCGCCGGCCAGACAGCACGCACCATCCTCGCCGCGTACTATCCCGGCACCACCGTCGGCCCAGCCTCCTGATCCTCCGCCCTGTGATCCAGCACCATCATCGCCGAGACGTCGCGCACCGGCTGCGCATGGGAGTGCTCGCCGTGCTGGTCGCGCTCGCGCTGCCGACTGTTGCGGGCGCACAGGGAGCCGGCGCGTCAACGGCGCGTACCGGCGGCCTTGCCGAAGGCCTTGCCGGACGCGTTGCGGGTCGCGACTCGCTGGTGGTCTCGGTGCTCACCATGGGCCAAGGTGCGGCGTTGTTCGACCGGTTTGGGCACGCATCGGTGCGTGTGCGCAACCTCACGACCGGTCTCGACTCGGCGTGGAACTGGGGGATGTATGACTTCAGCACGCCCGGGTTCATTCCCCGATTCCTCGCTGGCGACACGCGCTACTGGATGGAGGGCTTTCCGTCCGGCGCCCTGATCGACTACTACCGGCGGTCGGGACGCGCGGTCTGGGAGCAGGAGTTGTCGTTCAATGCAGAGGAAGCCGATTCGCTGCTGACCTATCTGCGATGGAACGCCCTGCCAGAGAACAAATTCTATCGGTACGACTACTTCCGTGATAACTGTGCGACGCGCGTTCGCGACCTGCTCGACGGAATTCTCCACGGCGAGTTGACGCGTACGATCACCGGCGATGGGTACGGTGTGACGTGGCGTGGTGAGACCATTCGCCTTGTCGATGAGTTCCCGGTCATCGGATTCGGCATGAATTTCGCGCTCGGTGCGCCCGCGGATGCCACCGTCTCCGCGTGGGAAGCGTTGTTCATCCCGATGCGGCTGCGCGATGCGATCCGCACGGTCAAGGTTCGCAGGACCGGCGAGGCGGACCGCGCGCTGGTCAGTCATGAGGTCGAGTTGGCCCCGGTTGGGCCGTATGTCGAGGCAGCAGCGCCGCGTTCGTTTTTTGCCGGAGCGTTGACGCTTGGTATCGCGCTCGCCCTCGCCGTGCTGTTGACGGGACATGCAGCCGCAACCTCGGCTGTCGCACGGAATGTCGTCCGGGTGATGGGCGTGACCTGGCACTTCGTGGCCGGAATGAGCGGGACGTTGGTCCTGCTCGCCGGGCTCATGACGCATCACCTCTTCATGGGCGCCAACACGGGCGTACTGCTCGGCACGCCGGTGTCCCTGGCGCTGGTCGTCCTGATGATTCCCGCTTGGTCGCGCACGCCTGACACCCGCCGGCTTCGGTTGGCCGCGACGCTTTCGTTATTCACCTGTGGCGCGGCGATCCTTGCGCTCATCGCGCATGCCGTGCCGTCGGTTGCACCAGCCAATCTGGCCGCCGTCGCGCTGGCACTGCCAGTGCATGCGGCGTTCGCGTACCTGCTCCGCCTGCGCGCAGCGTCGCTGCCCACTGGAGTGGCCGCATGACGCTGTCGGTCGGCGTGGATGTTGGCGGTACGTTCACCGACCTCGCCGCGGTCGGAAGCGACGGCCGAGTGGTGACGCGCAAAGTATTGAGTACGCCGTCCGACCAGAGCGAGGGCGTGGCGAGCGCGCTCGCCGCGCTCGGCCACGCCCCGTCCGATGTTCACCGTATCGCGCACGGTACGACCGTCGTGACGAATCTGCTGCTCGAGCGAAAGGGCGCGCGCGTGGTGCTCTGCGCCACCCAGGGTGCCGCAGACCTCCTCGAGTTGCGTCGCCAGGAACGTGCCGGCCTGTACGATCTGTCGCTGCACCATCCAGCGCCGCTCGTGCCACACGACCGCGTGGTGCCGACCAATGAGCGCATCACGGCCAATGGGGTGCTGACGGCGCTCGCCGACGCCGAAGCCGCGCGCGTCGCGGACGACGTGGCCAAGTTGGCGCCAGACATTGTCGTCGTTTCACTGCTCCACTCGTACGCCAACGACGCGCACGAGGCCAAGCTCGCTGCCGCCATCGCGAAGCGCCTGCCCGGGGTGGACGTTGTGCGCGGCGCCGCCGTCCTTCCGGAAATCCGAGAGTATGAGCGAACCGCTACTGCGGTTGCGGAGGGGTATGCGCGGCCCCGCGTGCATCGCTACATCGAGCACCTCGCGACGCGACTGAAGCTGGGCGGATATCCGGCCCCCGATGTGATGACGAGTGGTGGCGGCATGCTCCCGGCACACGAGGCTGCATCGAGGGCCGCGTCGCTGGCGCTTTCCGGGCCGGCTGGCGGTGTCGTCGGTGCGGCGGCAGTGCTCCGCGCGGCGGGCCTCGGCGACGCCCTCACGATCGACATTGGAGGCACCAGCGCCGACGCGGGCCTGATCCTCGGTGGTGAGCCGATGGTCGAGCCCGGCGGCAGCGTGGCCGGTGTGCCGATCGCGCTGCCCCGCGTACTCGTCGAAACGGTGAGTGCCGGCGGTGGCAGTATTGCCTGGGTCGATGACGGTGGTGCGTTGCGAGTCGGGCCGCACAGCGCCGGTGCGGTTCCTGGGCCCGTGGCCTTCGGCCGCGGTGGCATGGATCCGACGGTGACCGATGCGCACATCGTGCTCGGCCGGCTCGACGCCGCGGAGCTCTCCGGTGGTGTGGCGCTCGATCGGCCGGCTGCTCGTTCCGCCATCGCCGCGCTCGCGAAGAAGATGCGCGTCACCACCGAACGCACCGCCGAAGCGATCGTCGCCATTGCCGACGCCGCCGTCGCCCGCGCGCTCCGGCGCGTGAGTGTGGAGCGGGGCGTCGATCCGCGACAGTGCGTGCTGGTGGCGTTCGGTGGTGGCGGACCGCTACACGGTTGTGCGCTCGCCGACCTATTGGGGATGACCCGGATCCTCGTTCCGCCGCACGCGGGCGTGCTCAGTGCGCTTGGCCTCGCCATTGCGCCCGAGCGCCGCGAAGCGGCAACGAGCGTGATGCGTGCCGCGTCCGACATGACGAAGCCCGACATGGCGCGACTCCACCATGCGCTCGCGACCAATGCACAGGGCACGATGCGGGCAGCACGCGTGACGGCCCACGCGCGCGTACGCTACGCGGGCCAGGGCTACGAACTCGACGTGCCGTTCACCAGTCGTGATGATGGGGGCACGCTCGCGCGCCGCTTTCGCTCGCTGCATGTGGCGCGATACGGTTTTACGCTCGATCGAGCGGTCGAGATCGTCGCAGCGCGCGCCGCGGCGCACGGCAAGCCGTTGAAGCTCAAGCTGACGGCGACTGGGCGCTCGCCGATGCCTCGGAAGTCCGTCGCGCCGATGCGCGGTCCGCGCGTCATCACGCTTCCCGATGCCACGATGGTCGTTGCGCGTGGCTGGACCGCCAAGCCGCTTCCAATCGGCGGCTGGCTCCTGGAGCGTACATGACAGCCAAGGCCACAGGCTTCGATGCGCTCACGCTGTCGGTGATGTCCAACGCGGTCGCGATGATCGCCGAGGAGATGGGCACCGTGTTGGAGCGCGGTGCGCTGTCACCGAACATTCGGGAACGGCGCGATGCGTCGTCGGCCATTTTCGACGTGCGCGGACGGATGATCGCGCAGGCGGCGCACATTCCCGTGCACCTCGGCGCCATGCCCGAGTCGGTGCGTGCGGTGATCGCGCGCCGCCCGGCGCCAGGCGATCTGTTCCTGCTCAATAGCCCGTACGACGGCGGTTCGCACCTCCCCGATCTCACGATGGTCGAGGCCGTGGCAGAGCGCGGTCGAATCGTCGGCTACACGGCGGTGCGTGCGCACCACGCCGACGTTGGCGGCATGAGCCCGGGTTCGATGCCCCAGGGCGCGACCGAGCTGGTACAGGAAGGCCTGCACCTTCCGCCGGTGCGCCTCGCTCCCAAGGGAATTCTCGATGAAGCACTGCTCGAGCTGATTCTGGCTAACGTGCGGACGCCGGGTGAGCGTCGAGGCGATCTCGAGGCCCAGCGCGGTGCGTGCGCCGCCGGGGCTGCCGGTTGGCGCGCGCTGTTGGCGCGCGAAGGTTCCGCCCGCATGGCGACGGCCTGCGACGCGCTGCTCGACTACACGGAACGCCGCGCGCGCGCACGGCTACGCGAAATCGGGAGCGTGTCTGGCCGTGCCGAGGACATTCTGGAAGGCGATGGCCTGAGCGACACGCCCGTGCCGTTTGCCGTGCACCTTCGCGTCAAAAACGGCAATCTGCACCTCGACTTCGCCGGCACGTCACCGCGCGTTCGCGGCAACGTCAATACGGTCAAGGCGGTGGTGCGCGCGGCGGCGATTTTCGTGCTCCGCTCGCTGCTCGACGACGACGTGCCTACGAACGAGGGTATGGCCCGGCCGGTGCATATCGTGACCCCCGACAATTGCGTGCTCGATGCGCGCTGGCCCGCGGCGGTGGCGGCGGGAAATGTCGAGACATCGCAGCGTGTGACCGACCTGCTCTTTGCCGCGTTCGCCGACGCCGGCGTTGCGGTGCCGGCGCAGGGGCAGGGCACGATGAACAACGTCACATTTGGCGGCAATGGCTGGACCTTTTACGAAACGCTTGGCGGCGGACAGGGCGCGTCGGCTCGCGGCCCGGGACCCAGTGCCGTGCACGTGGGCATGAGCAACACGCGCAACACGCCGATCGAATCGCTTGAGCGGTCGTACCCGATGGAAATCGCCGAATACGCGATCCGGCGCGGCTCAGGTGGAACCGGCGCGCAGGTGGGCGGCGACGGTCTTGTGAGGCGATATCGCGTCCTCGAGCGCTGCACGGTCACGCTCGTCACGGAGCGGCGCGTGCGCGCACCGCGCGGCGCGATGGGTGGAGCGGATGGGGCCGTCGGCGTGAACCGGCTGAATGGGACGGTGCTCCCAGCGAAGTGCCGGCTCGAACTCAGCGCCGGCGATGTCGTGTCGATCGAGACCCCCGGCGGCGGCGGCTGGGGCCACGTCGTCGGCTGAGCGCCCGAGGTTCGGAGCGGGCGCGGTTCGCGCCGCTGCGAGGCAACGAGTTTCGATCTGGCGCGTATACTTCCTTGCTGACGTTGTTCAGCTCATGAGTGCGCCCCCGGGGGGTGGTTGGCGGTACCCTCGGAGGCGCGTCTTACGTTTGCGACCCCCACCTCCGTGTACGTGCCCCGTCCATTCTGGCGCATCGCTTCGCGCATGCTTCTCGCCGCACTCGCTTTCCTCGCTGCCGCCTCCGCGTTGGACGCGCAGGCATCACCCAAGCGCGCGACCGCGGTTCGCCTTGCCGGTCCGGCGCCACGAATCGACGGACGTCTTGATGACGCGGCGTGGACGGGGGTGGCGCCGCTCGAAGATTTCAATCAGCAGCGGCCGACCGAGGGGGGTGTGCCTTCGGAACGGACGCAGGTCTTCATCCGCTACGACAACGACGCGCTCTACCTAGGCGCGCGGATGTTTCGGGCCCAGCCGTCCGATATCCTCCGCAGCCTTTCGCGCCGCGACGGTTCTGCGACGGCTGAGCACCTGCAGGTTACGTTCGACACGCATCGCGATGGGCGCACCGGCTACGCATTCAAGATTTCGGCCGCCGGTGTGCAAGGCGACTTTCATCACGCGCAGGACAACGAAATGCGCGGGCGCGAACCGCAGTACGATCCGGTCTGGGAGGCGAGCGCCGCCATCGATTCGCTTGGGTGGGTCGCCGAAATGCGGATCCCGTTCTCGCAGCTTCGTTTCCCGGCCGCTGATCGGCAGGAATGGGGATTCCAGCTCGACCGGTGGATGCCAGACAAGAACGAAGACCTCCAGTGGATCGTGATCCCAACCAAGGAGACGGGGTACATCTCCAGGTTTGGCACGCTCACTGGTATTGCGGGGGTCAAGGCAGTCCGTCCCGTGGAGCTGCTGCCGTATGTGGCTTCGGACGCGGTTCGGGCCGCGGTGGTGGACCAGGCCAATCCGTTTCGCAATCCAACGCGAACGCGAGTCGGCATGGACGCCAAATTTGGAATTGGGTCCAACCTGACGATCGACGCAACGATGAACCCAGACTTTGGTCAGGTGGAGGCCGATCCGGCCGAGGTGAACTTATCCGCGTTCGAGACCATCGTCGAAGAACGCCGCACCTTCTTTACTGAAGGAGCGCAACTCCTTCGTATCGAGGGCCCAAACTACTTCTATTCACGGCGTATCGGTGCAGCGCCGCATCTGAGTGTGAGCGGCGATTACGTCGACCAGCCACGGGCTAGCACCATTCTCGGCGCCGCCAAGCTCACGGGGCGCACGGCCTCGCGCCTCTCCGTCGGTGCGCTGCTCGGCATGACCGGCCGTGCTAATGCGCGGGTGTTCTCTGTGGACAGTAATCGTACGACGAGTACGGTCGTCGAACCACGAACGGAATACGCGGTGGTTCGGCTGGAGCAAGAACTTGGTAAACAGGCATCCACATTCGGCGGCATGCTCGTGGCCATGCGACGCGATCTGGGAAGCGATCCGACGCTCACCGCGCGCCTGGCGAGTCAAGCCTACTCGGGCGGCGTGGACTGGCGTATCCGATGGCAGCAGGGCAAGTACGCGGTCAGCGGGTACGCGGGGTTCAGCCACGTCGAGGGTGACTCACTCGCGATCGGTCGGGTCCAACGGTCCAGCGCCCACTATTTCCAGCGTCCAGACGGCGCCTATCTCGATTACGACCCGTCGCGCCAGTCGCTCACGGGCTACACCGCTTCCATCCGCGCCGACAAGGACGCGGGCCGCCGCATCCTCTGGGGCGCGCAGGTGTCGACTGAGACATCCGGGTATGAAGTGAACGATGTCGGCCGGCTGCAGTCGGCCGAGGACGTTGACTACAACGCCGACATCCAGATTCGGGAAACCGAGCCGGGGCGATACCTCCGCAACTGGCGGCTCGGGTTTGTCTCCCGTGGCTCGTTCAACTACGGAGGAAACCACACCAACGCGGAGTGGCAGCAGAGCGCCAACCTCACCTTTCTCAACTTCTGGTCGTTGAACCTGAATACGCGGCTCGACCCATCGACACTCGACGACGCGCTCACGCGGGGCGGGCCGCTGATGCGGACCGGCTTGAGCTGGGGCCAGGACTACCGCCTCAACAGCGCGATGGGAGCGCGGACAGGCTGGCGGGCGAATTACAACTGGGGTAGGGATGCGTTGGGCGGCTGGCGCAGCGCCTTCGGTGGCGGTATCACCGTGCGGCCGTCGCCGCGCTGGCAGCTCTCTCTCGATCCCAACTATCAGCGGAGCACCGACTCACGCCAATACGTGACGGCCGTCACCGATGCGGCGGCGACCGCCACCTATGGCGCCCGATACCTCTTCGCGTATGTGGATCGTGTGACGACGTCGCTGAAGACGCGGATCAACTACGCCTTCTCACGGTCGTTGACCCTCGAGGGATACGCGGAGCCATTCGCGGCGAGCGGGCGTTACCACGGGATCGGCGAACTGCGCGCGCCCGGCACCAACGAGCTGCGCCGTTACGGCGCCGA
>Ga0049085_10000329_pt1 | contig 19023 bp, 9 predicted proteins | sample GreLakmeSU08MSRF_FD_66721 | JGI IMG/M metagenome (GOLD analysis project Ga0049085, IMG submission 66721) | Freshwater lentic microbial communities from great Laurentian Lakes, MI, USA - Great Lakes metaG SU08MSRF | ecosystem: Environmental > Aquatic > Freshwater > Lake | place: Great Lakes... | reverse complement strand
CCGCGCCCGCTGAGATTAATCACTAAAATTTGGTCCGGCTGCATCTCCTTGGCGCGCTTTAGACCATAAACTAAAGCGTGGGTGGACTCGAGCGCGGGAATAATCCCCTCCAAACGGGAGCAAAGCTGAAAAGCTGCCATAACCTCATCATCGGTGGCGTAAGCGTAACCAATCCGGCCTTGGTCCCGATAATAAGCGTGCTCAGGTCCGATGGCCGCATAGTCCAGCCCGGCGCTCACTGAGTGCGTCAACTCGATCTGGCCGTCAGGATTTTGTAAAATGTAAGTCTTGCTGCCCTGCAATACGCCGAGCTTGCCCCCTTCAAATCGGGCGGCGTGTTCGCCGCGCACGATGCCGCGTCCGCCGGCTTCGACGCCGGTTAATTTGACTGCTTTATCTTCAAGAAAATCAAAAAAACAGCCCATCGCATTACTCCCCCCACCAACACAGGCCACCAATTCATCGGGGAGACGCCCTTCGCGCGCTAGAAGTTGCGCCCGCAATTCGCGACCAATCACGCGGTGAAAATCTCGCACCATCATTGGATACGGGTGCGATCCGAGCGCGGAGCCTAGAATGTAGTGGGTATCGCGAACATTGGTGACCCAATCGCGCATCGCCTCATTAACGGCGTCTTTGAGCGTCTTCTGACCCGCTTCAACGGCGACGACCTGAGCGCCCATCAAGCGCATCCGAAAAACATTCAAGGCTTGGCGCGCCATATCGACCGAGCCCATGTAAACCGTGCATTCTAAGCCGAATTTTGCACATACGGCCGCGGTCGCTACGCCGTGCTGGCCCGCTCCGGTCTCGGCAATGATTCTTTTTTTACCCATCCGCTTCGCGAGCAAAGCTTGGCCGAGTGCATTATTAATTTTATGCGCGCCGGTGTGCAGAAGATCCTCCCGCTTAAAATATATTTTTGCGCCGCCACAATGCTGCGTCAGCCGCTCCGCTAAATAAAGCTCCGTGGGACGTCCCGCAAATTCCTTGAGATGATAAGCCAACTCATTCTGAAAAACTGGATCTTCCCGGGCCTGCTCATAGACCGCCGTAAGTTCAGCCAGCGCTGTCATGAGAGTTTCCGGGACAAAGACGCCGCCGTAAGGCCCGAAGTGTCCCGCGGCATCCGGCAAATGCGCGGGGCCCACCGAGGGAGGCAAAACACCGAGCGGGGTCGTTGGGCTAGTCGAAGGCATGTAAACTAAACGATGGTGACTAAAAAGGTGAACGCAAACGGGATTTGCACAGAGCTAGAGCGAGCGGAGGCAGTGCCGCTAGCTAACGTAGTGGACGCGGGGATAATCCGGCCACCCGACCCTATTTAATTCTTCGCTACAATCTGGCGCAGCACGTAGGGTAAAATTCCCCCGTGTTGATAATATTCAATTTCGATTGGCGTATCGATGCGACACCGCACGGCAACATCTTCTACCGTACCATCTCGCCGAGTAATTTTAAGATTCAGATCTTGCTGCGGTTTGATCGCCGCGGTCAGACCCACGACGTCGTAGCTTTCAGTGCCATCAAGCTTGAGGGTTTGCGCCGTGGTGCCCTCCTTAAATTGCAGGGGCAAAACCCCCATGCCAACTAAGTTCGAACGGTGAATCCGCTCAAAACTTTGCGCCACGACAACTTTCACCCCCAGCAAGTTGGTGCCCTTGGCCGCCCAATCCCGCGACGAACCCGTGCCGTATTCTTGTCCAGCCAGGATGATGAGAGGGGTGCCCGCTTTCTGGTAAGCCATCGAGGCGTCGTAGATGGAAGTTTTGGCGCCATCCGGCCCGATGGTATTGCCCCCCTCTTCACCACCCAACATTAGATTTTTAATGCGGACGTTCGCAAACGTGCCGCGCGTCATCACGCGATCATTGCCGCGGCGTGAGCCGTAGCTATTGAAATTCTCGAAGGTGACGCCGTTCGCCAATAAATATTGGCCCGCCGGCGAATGCTGCTTAATCGCGCCCGCTGGTGAAATATGGTCGGTCGTTACGCTATCACCAAAAATACCGAGAGCGCGGGCGCCTTTAATTTCGGCGATCCGCCCCGGCTGCATCGAAAAATGAGTAAAAAACGGCGGCTCCTGAATATAAGTGGAAGCAGCCGCAAAAGCGTAGACATTACCCGTGGTCGCAGGAATTTCATTCCACTTTGGATTTTGCGCCGCAAAATCAGTGTAGAGTCGACGGAAGACTTCTGGTTTGAGCGCCGCCGCCATCTGGTCGCGCACCTCCTGCAGCGTCGGCCATAAATCTTTAAGATAAACATTCGTCCCGGCCTGATCTTGCCCAATCGGCTCATGGGCCATGTCAATATCAACTCGCCCGGCGAGCGCGAAAGCCACGACGAGGGGCGGCGACATCAAGAAATTAGCCTTAATATTTTGATGCACGCGGGCCTCAAAATTACGATTACCAGAAAGCACAGAGGCCGCCACGAGGTCATGCTTAACTACCGCCTCCTCAATGGCGGCCACGAGAGGTCCAGAATTGCCGATGCAAGTGGTGCAACCGTAGCCGACCGTCTGGAAGCCGAGTTGGTCGAGATAAGGGGTCAAGCCCGTCTTGTTAAGATAATCGGTCACCACTCGTGAGCCAGGCGCCAGTGACGACTTTACGGCAGGATTTACCTTGAGTCCCTTGGCGACCGCCTTTTTCGCCAGTAAACCAGCCGCGAGCATCACGCTCGGGTTGGACGTATTAGTGCAGCTCGTGATGGCCGCGATTAGGACCGAACCATGGCCAACCTTCTGACCGTTCACTTGAGCGCTGACCGTCGTGAAATCTTCGGCTTTTTTGCCAAAGCCAGCTTCAGTGACGGGCTTAGAGAAGGCGCTGATAAATTCCTGCTTAAGATTTTTTAACTCAATGCGATCTTGCGGCCGCTTCGGACCAGCGACACTCGGCACCACGGCGCCGAGGTCGAGTTCGATGACCTGCGAGTAATCGATCGCTCCCCGCGCGGGAATACCCCAAAGGCCCTGCGCCTTATAATAAGCTTCGTAGGTGGCTATCTGGGCATCCGTTCGTCCCGTCGCCCGGAGGAAATTGCTGCACTCTTCATCAATGGGGAAGAAGCCCATCGTGGCGCCGTATTCTGGCGCCATATTGGCAATCATCGCGCGATCGACCACTGGTAGCGCCGCGGCGCCGGGGCCATAAAATTCGACGAACTTGCCGACCACCTTGGCCTTGCGCATCACCTGCGTGACGGTCAGCGCGAGATCGGTTGCGGTCACCCCTTCCTTGAGTGCGCCCGTCAGATAGACGCCCACCACATCGGGCGTGAGAAAATAAACGGGCTGACCGAGCATGCCGGCTTCCGCTTCAATTCCGCCAACGCCCCAACCCACAATGCCAAGACCATTAATCATGGTCGTATGCGAATCGGTGCCGACGAGCGTATCAGGATAGTAGACGTCACCTTGGCTGAGCACGCCTTGCGCGAGATATTCAAGATTCACTTGATGCACGATCCCGATGCCGGGCGGCACAACCTTAAAAGTTTCGAAGGCCTGCATGCCCCATTTCAAAAATTCATAGCGCTCACGATTTCGGGTAAATTCCAAATCAAGATTCTGGGCGAGGGCCGTAGCACTACCGGAAAAATCGACTTGCACCGAGTGGTCAACGACGAGGTCAACTGGCACGAGTGGTTCAATAATTTTAGGATTTTTGCCCAACTTAGCGACCGCCGAGCGCATCGCGGCCAGATCAACGAGCAAGGGCACTCCAGTAAAATCTTGGAGCACAATCCGCGCGACCACGAAGGGAATTTCGGCGGTCCGAGGCTCCGTGGGTTTCCACGCGGCGAGTTCGCGGATATTTGACTCCAAGACGCGCTGCCCATCGCAGTTCCGCAACACCGCCTCAAGGACGAGGCGAATGCTCACCGGTAAACGAGCAATCGGGAAACCCGCTTGCTCAAGTGCCGGCAACGAGTAGAAGCGCTTGCCGTTGGCAAAAGTCTGTAAGGTATTAAACGGATTAGGCGGATTGCTCATGAAAAATTACTCTAGGCGGATGACGGAAGCGGATCAGGGACGAGCTGCTGGCTAGCATCAAGCAGCGCGAACCAGCAGACTCGGCCCTATGAATTACTGGGCCAGGGCGGCTTTAACGGCAGCAAAGTTTGGTAAATCCTTCGGCGTCGCGGTCTGCTCCGCATATTTTACCACCCCATCCTTGCCGATAACGAAGGCCGCGCGCGCGGAAGTATCACCCACGCCAGCGAGCATCGGGAAGAGCACATCATAAGCCTTCGTAACCGTTTTATTGAGGTCGCTGACGATCGTGACCGTAATTTTATTAGTTTTCGCCCAAGCTTCTTGAGCGAAGGGACTGTCTACACTGATCGCAATCACGTCGGCCCCGAGACTGGCATAGGCTGATAAGCCACTGGTGATATCGCACATTTCCTGCGTGCAGACCCCCGTGAAGGCTAAGGGGAAGAAAAGGAGAACGGTCTGCTTCTGGCCGAAATTAGCACTGAGCGTGATGTCTTTAAGACCATCTGCGGCTTTGGACTTAAGGGTGAAATCTGGGGCTTTGGCACCGATGGCAATAGGCATAGAGAAGAGGATTAGTGAATTATGGTTGAACGACGGCGACCCGTCGCGTGGAACAAAAATACTAATACCACCCACCTCTGGCCGGCAACCCATTTTAGGTAGTTATGAAGGTAGTTAATAAAACAAGCAGGTCGCGTATAAGTTCTACTAGTATAACCGCTCGGTCTAGCGACCCAGCAACGTCCAGAAATCCCCCTTGCCACTCCGATCACCGCCGCTGATAACAACGAGCATTCCATGACGATTTTGGACGAACTCGAATGGCGAGGCCTCTACGCCGACTGCACTGACCGCGAGGCGCTCGCGAAGCGCTTAGCCGAAGGCCCCATCACGCTCTATTGCGGTTTTGATCCCACCGCCGATTCCTTGCATGTCGGCAACCTCGTCCCGCTGCTAGCGTTGCGGCGCTTTCAGCAGCACGGGCACCATCCGATCGCCCTTGCCGGTGGCGCCACCGGTATGGTCGGCGATCCTTCAGGAAAATCAGATGAGCGTAACCTGCAGACCGCCGCCCAACTGGAGCATAATCTGGCGTGCATAAAACCTCAGCTAGCACGTTTCCTGGATTTCACCGGCGCGCATAACCCGGCCCGCGTCGTCAATAATTATGACTGGACCGGCCAAGTGACTTTTCTCGAATTTCTTCGCGATATCGGCAAGCACCTCACGGTTAATTCCATGATCGCCAAGGATTCTGTCCGATCGCGCATGGAAGATCGGAGTACCGGAATCAGCTTTACCGAATTCAGCTACATGCTGCTGCAGGGCTTTGATTTTCAGCACCTCAAAAAAGTTTTTAACTGTGAGCTGCAAGTCGGCGCCACGGACCAGTGGGGCAATATTACCGTTGGGACGGAACTGACTCGCAAAAAACTTGGCGCGACCGTCTGGGGCCTCGTGTTCCCTTTGCTGACGAAAGCAGATGGCTCCAAATATGGGAAAACCGCCACGGGAACAGTCTGGCTGGATCCCAAAAAAACCAGTCCCTATCGTTTCTACCAATTTTTCGTCAACACGGACGACGCTGATGTGGTCAAGCTGCTCAAGACGCTGACTTTTCTTGCGCCAGCGGAGATCGCTGCACTCGAGAGCGAACTTAAAGCTAATCCAGGCGGACGCGTTGCCCAAAAATCTTTAGCGCAAGCCATGACCACGCTCGTGCACGGCGCGGAGGCCGTCGCCACGGCCTTAAAGGCGACGGAAATTCTTTTCGGTGGATCGCTCGAGGGGATCAACGCCGCTCTGTTTCAAGATATCGTCGGCGAAGTGCCGACGAAAGAGCTGGCCAAAGATACGCTCGCCGCCCCGGGGATAGCTATGACTGAGCTGATTGTCCTAGCTGGCTTAGCCCCTTCCAAAGGCGCCGCCCGGAAGGACCTCGAAGCGGGTGGCATTTATTTAAATAACATCCGGGTGGCTGACCATACGAAGCTCGTCACTGCGAGTGATTTGCTGTTTGGAAAATATCTCCTCCTGCGCAAAGGCAAAAAAAGTTACGTGGTGCTGAAGGTAACCGACTAAAGTTCCGCTGGGGACCAATCTCTTAGCGCAAGGTAACTGGCGGCGCCGCGGCCGCATCGCCTACCCTTTTGTAACAATCGCGGCAGCCTACTTCCGCGCCCACGGTAGTCACCGGCAGAATTATTTTAGACGATTATACGGTTAGGCCCGAACTCTGGGATTGGCCAGTGCGGCCGTCGCTGAATCCAGCCGCTTTCGCGGCTGGCCAGAAGACTAGCCCCCTCATCGCACCGGGCGGGCGGTTAGCCCCGATCAGTAAAACATAGCCTCACTCAACGCCAACTCGGGGGATAACAAGTACGCGCCGACGATCTGAGTGGATGGACTTGGACCAAGATCACTCGTGAATTCAGCGCAATTTTTATCCAAATCAGCCGTCCAGCGGAACATTTTCTCGGAAGTGGCGTACGTAAATTCGAGGGAAAGACCACCCGCACTCGCGAGCGGCTGCACGGTGAAAATAAGCGCGGTATTGCCACTCGCCCCAGAACGCCCGAGCCCTTTTCTAACCCAATGCAGCAAACAATTTGCCTCAGCGGACAGCGACCCCCGATGCCGAATGGTGACTGATCGCAATCCGGTGATTATCAGTTCCGGGGCATAACGGCTAAGATATTGGCCGAGATTCTGGCGCAGCGACAGCGTACGGGTGTAAGCGAGGTCACGGACGGCCGAAAGATTAGGCCAGGCCAAGCTCAGCGCGTCGGGCGAAACGATGGCGCTGTCGAATATCACCCGCTGCGCCCGCGTGAGTAAATATTGGTAATCGCTCATCTGTTTGCTGGCAGCAAAGCGATGCGCCCAATAATAAAGGGGCAGGTCAGTTGCGAGACACACGGACACTTGATCCTGCAAATAAGCTTTGGCGGCAGGCGGGTAACTCAGGGCGACAAATTCGACGCAGCGCGTATCATCTTTGGCTTTTCCAAAAAAACATTCCCCGTAAATTTTAGCCCTAATTTTGAGCGGACTTTCGGCCGATTCAGTCGGACATAACACGACAACCCGACACGGGTAGCGCTGCGCGAAGCGTTGGGCGACGGCGAACTGCTCAACGGCATCAGTAGGCGTAGTAGCGACGCCTAAATGCAGCACGAGATTGAGCTGTAGCGCCTTTTGCTCACTCACGTTAGGCTCAGCCCAGAGTTGATCAAATCCCCGAGCGATGGCGCCAACGGGAACCTCCATCCCCGGCAAGGCATTAAAGCAAGCAGGCATCGTCAGAAATAAAATAAGGAGGGGCGAATTTGAGGGCGCAAAAAAAATCCGGTGGCCGCGGGGCCGCCGCGAGGAAAACCGACTCACGCAGCGAAGGGGCGGCAAGCTTTCCTGCGCTCACGGCTCTCTCCAGGTATGGCCGTTAGCCTGCAGCAAGGCAGCGGCGTTCGCCGGGCCCCATGATCCAGCCGGATAAGCCTCGAGGCCGGCGCGCCCCTGCTGCGCCCAATAAGCGAGCAGCGGAGTAATCAATTGCCACGAGCGTTCAGTTTCATCACCCCGGATGAAGAGGGTCCCATCACCAATCATAGCATCAAGCACGAGGCGCTCGTAAGCCTCTGGGGTGTTCGAGCCAAAAGTAGTGGCGTAGCGAAAATTCATCTTCACGGGCTGCGTCCGCGTCTCCAAACCGGGAACCTTAGCATTTAGGATGAGACTTAACCCCTCATCCGGTTGAATTTGAAAAGAGAGCGTGTTGGGCGCGAGGTGGAAGCGCTCCGTCTCGGCAAAAATATTTCCTGGGGCGCGTTTGAAACGAATAGAAATTTCGCTAACGCGCCGGGCCAAGCGCTTGCCTGATCGCAAGTAAAATGGCACGCCCGCCCAGCGCGCGTTGTTAATACTTAAGCGCAGGGCCGCGTAAGTTTCGGTGGCCGAGTTAGCCGGCACGGCCGGCTCGGCAAGATAGCCCGGCACGGCCTCACCGGCAATCATGCCCGCCGCATATTGAGCGCGAGCCACGTCCGGAGCGTCGCCGCCGAGTTGCAGCGGCTGAATGGCCGCGAGCAATTTTACTTTTTCGTCGCGAATCGATTCGGGGTCAAAAGAGACGGGAGGCTCCATCGCCATTAACGCGAGGAGTTGCAGCGTATGATTCTGGATCATATCGCGCAAACATCCGCTCTGCTCATAATAGCCAGCACGGGAACCAACCCCCACCTCTTCTGCAACGGTGATCTGCACTGATTCAATATAATGGCAATTCCAGAGCGGCTCAAAAATCGAATTAGCGAAACGCTGCACGAGCAAATCCTGCACCGTTTCCTTGCCGAGGTAATGGTCGATCCGGAAGACTTGAGCTTCAGTGAATACCGTCGTCAGCTCCTGATTGAGCGCCTGGGCACTAGTGAGATCACGGCCAAAAGGTTTTTCGATGATCACTTTCGTCTGCTGCGCTCGCTGCGCGTAGCGTGCCGCCAGCCCACTCGCTCCTAAGTTTTTTAAGATTGGCGAAAAAACCGATGGCGGCGTGGAGATATAGAACAAGGATTGCAGGGGCTGGCCGACCTCATGTTCTAGCGCCACGATGCGCTGCGTCAGCCGATCGTAGGCAGCCGCTTCATCGTAGCCTCCGCTCAAATAGAACGTGCGTTGCGCGAGGCGGGCCCAAACCTCAGGGTTCAACTCCCGGCGCGAAAATTCCTTAATCGCCTCAACCGCGATCTGCTGAAATTCCTTATCTGATATAGGCTTTCGCCCAATCCCGATCAAATAAAAATCTGCCGGCAGCAGTCCATCGTGGGCAAGATTGTAAATAGCCGGAATTAATTTTCGCGCAGTTAAATCCCCCGATGCCCCAAAAATAACGATAACGGTAGGCGGCGAGCCGCGGTGCTTGCTCAGACCATGCAAAAAAGGATGCCGTGATTCTTCCGCCATGCGCCCGCAAGTTCATTCTGATGCGAGTTACCCGCAAGGTTTTTCCCGTTGCCCAGCCCCAGTATGACAGGCTGCCTAAAGCGCGCCTTCGCCCAGCGAACTGCTCTGCCGAGCAATATGATAACCAGCCGGAAAAAGAGGGGCATTAGCGAAGTGCATCACCTGCGGAGGTAAACGGCCACTAAGAGTAACCTCCACGACATCAAAACGAAAAGTCCGTGGCGGCGTCGAGAGCGCCGCAAGATAAGCGTGCACCGAGCGCCGCAGCGCCCGTTTCTTGCGCTCATCCACGGCATAATAACCCGTGACGAGCGCACCGACGGCCCGGGCTTTTACCTCGACGAACACCAGCACCGCCCCGTCACGACAGACCAGATCAATTTCATCACGCAAATCACGCGGGTTTCGCCAATTTTGGACTAACACCGTAAAACCGTGACGGCTTTTTAAAAAATCTGCCGCCGCTTGCTCGCCCCGGGCCCCCGCCACCGCCCGCGTGGTGAGCGTTTTGGGCCGCTTTAATTTTTCCCATCTTTCTTTGAGCCAGTACAGCATCGGTAAGTTCTCCCTCGACCACGCAAAAAAACGCTCATACAAGCAAGAGCGTTTTTAATGAACTGCGACAATTTTTCTCCCTCACCTTTGCGCAATCCGCCCTCCCCCACATATGTCAACTGCTAGCATTCTCACCGGCACGCTCCGGCGGTCTCTCCTCATCAAGGTCATTTCCAAACCGGCCCCCAGCCGCGAGGACGTTAACACCGTCATCGAGTTGACCGCGAGCAAAGTAGTGGAGTCCCTCCAAGCGCAGTCCATGACGCTCTATCTCGTCGAGAATGGGGAAATCGCCTTCAAGCAGGTGTACTATTCCCCCACCCTCTGGGGCAGTGATACGGGCAAGGAAGTGCAGTTTCGGGATACGGCTAAAAAGCTGCTCACCCTTAAATTACCGGCGGGCACTGGCAACGTCGGCAAGGTTATCGCGACCGGCGAGCCGCTATTTTTTAATAGCAAGGAATCTGATGCCGCGAGTCTGAAAAACCTGAACGTCGGCTTCGAGGTCAACTCGATGCTCACGGTCCCGCTGAAGACGAACATCATCATCGGCGCCATCCAGGTCCTCAACAAGGAGCCGGCCGCCGGCACTGAGGGCCAATTCACGGACAAAGACCTCGCCGTGCTGCGCGAGGTGGCGGAGTACTCCTCGACCCTCATTCAGCGCATGTTGGATCCGAAGTTCCAACTGACCCCCGAGGACATGGCAAAATTTATCGCCAAGTTCACGGAGCTCCCCTTAGTGACCCAACCAGACGAGGTCGAAATCGATGAGAAACTCGTCGAAATCACCGGCGATGCGATCATCCGGCGCGAGAGCATCTTCCCCTACAAGAAAACGGGATCCAACTCCTGCTCAGTCTTAATGACTAACCCGCTGGACTACGCCAAGCGGGAAGCGTTCTCGATGGCGACCGAGCTCAGCATCGATGAAGTCAGCGTCATTCCGGCCAGCCTGCTCGACGTCTTGCTCAAAAAATATTTTAAAGACTTCACGGCCGCAAAAAAATCCGATGCCACGGAGGTAGATATCGATGAGGTCAAGGATCTGATTGCCGGCGCTTACACCGAAGGCGGCACTGGTGAGGTCAAGGCCGCGGACCTCGAAAGCGAGGATTCCGCCCCCATTATTCAACTCACCAACCGCATCATCGAAGATGCTTACGTCTCCGGCGCGTCGGATATTCACGTTGAACCGATGGAGAAGGATTTGTTGGTCCGGTACCGCATTGACGGCATGTGCATCGAGAAAATGCGCCTGCCAAAACAGGTCTCCTTTGCGATGGTCGCGCGCTTGAAAATCATGTGCAACTTGGACATTTCGGAGCGCCGCCTCCCCCAGGACGGCCGCATTATTTTCAAAAAATTCACGAAAAAAAATATCGATATCGATTTACGCGTCGCGACTGGCCCCATGAATCACGGCGAAAAAGTGGTTATGCGTATTCTGGATAAGCAAAAATCGACTTTACCGCTCACCGCTCTCGGTTTTTCCGAGGAAAATCTGGCTAAATATCGCGAGTGCGTCCGGCAGCCTTACGGCATGATTTTACACTGCGGCCCGACGGGCTCAGGAAAATCCATGACCCTTTATTCGGCGCTGGGCGAAGTAAATACTCCCGATGTAAACATCCAGACCGCCGAAGATCCCATCGAGTACACCCTCGCCGGCATCAATCAAATGCAGATGAGTCGCCAGATCGGCTTAACCTTTGAGCGCGCGCTGCGTTGTTACCTTCGGATGGATCCCGATATCATCTTGGTTGGTGAAATTCGCGATAAAGAAACCGCCCAAATCGCCTGCGAAGCAGCGCTGACCGGTCACTTACTCGTCTCCACCCTGCACACCAATGATGCGCCTTCGACGGTTGCACGGATGGGAGAAATGGGCATCGAACCCTTTAACATCTCGGCTGCCTTGGTCGCCGTTTGCGCCCAGCGCCTTCTCCGCCGTGTCTGCAAAAATTGTAAAGTTAAGTATGTTCCAGAAGGTCGTGAACTCGCGCTGCTCACCAAAGCGCTCGGTGAAGCTGGTCCTTTTGAAATTTATAAAGCGGCTCCGGGAGGCTGCCATATTTGCGGCGGCAACGGTTACAAGGGCCGCGTCGGCATTCATGAACTCATGGTCAATTGTGAGGCCATCGTCGAAGCCATTAACAAGGAAGTCGAGGTCGCCGATCTCAAGCGTGTCTGCATGAAAAATGGCATGAAGACGCTGCACCAAGATTCGATGCTGAAAGTCAAAATGGGGCTCACCACCATGGAAGACGCCCTCAGCAACGTGCCCCCTGATTTAATTAGCTAACGTGAGTTCGGGGCACCCGCATGGGCGCCCCGTCCCAGCACTTAAGCCTGCTCCGGCGCACTGGGCGCTGCACTCCGCAAGTCGTCAGCGATGATCACCGGCAAGACTTCAGCTGCGCCCTTCGATTGATCAAATTTCATTGAAAGCGTCCTCGAGACGCCCCGCTCTTGCATGGTCACCCCGAAGATCGCATCGGCCGCCGCGATGGTGCTCTTGTTGTGGGTGATAATGATAAATTGCGACTCTTTCACGAACTGCTTCAGCAAATTCGTGAAGCGGTGAATATTTGATTCGTCGAGCGGCGCGTCTAACTCGTCGAGTAAACAGAAGGGGGAAGGCTTCACCATGTAGAGCGCAAACAGAAGAGCCACTGCCGTCAGCGTCTTTTGGCCGCCCGATAGCAACGTGATGCCCTTAAGTTTAGTGCCAGGGGGCTGCGCCACAATTTCGATGCCACTTTCCAGCGGATCTTCCGCCGTCACCAATTCGATCTCCGCGCGACCGCCACCGAATAAAATCTGAAAAGTGTGTGCGAAATTTTTTCGGATTTGATCAAAGGTGACCTTAAATTGCTCCAACGACGTCTGGTTGATATCGTCAATTGCCTTCAACAGCTGAGCCTGGGCGTTCGCTAAGTCGTCACTCTGCGCTTTGAGAAATTCATAACGCTGCTTGAGCTCGGCATATTCCTCAATCGCCACCAAATTAACCGCGCCCATGCTCCCTATCCGTTGGCGGAGCGCGTCAACCTCAGCCTTGACCTCCGCCCAGTTGTGTTGATCAAACGCCGCTAAACCAGCTGCCGTGGGCTCGCCCTTATTTTCTTTCTTCTTACGGCGTTTGGGCGCCGTCGCCTGATCAGCGGCTACTTCTCCACTCGCGTTGGCCGACTCTTCTTCTTCTTCGAGATCGAGTGCCTGGAGCCCTTCAGGCTCATCCTCAGCGTGCCACAGTAACCGTTTCCAATCCTGACCAGCCACCTCGGTCTGGAACTCACGCCTAACTTCCTCCGTCAGGAATTGGACCCGCGCCCGGGTCTCGGCCACTTTTACTTCATATTTAGATAATTCTGACTGGGAGGTCTCCGCTTCACTGCGAGTGGAGGTCATGCCCTGTTCGACGGCCGCAATTTCTTGCTCAACGGTCGAAAGTTCTCCGCGGACTTGCTCCACATTGGTTTGCGCGACCGCGAGGGTTGTGACCACTTCGCCAGCGCGGCTTTGTTGTAGGGCAGTCTCTTGTTCCAACTGAGCGACCTGCTCAGTCCAGGTCTCCAGCTCAATTTGGCGTTGCACTAACAGCTCATCCAATTGGGCCCGACGGCGGCCCATTTCACTCAAGCCACGATCCAGGACCTCCACTTTTTGCCGACGCTCGGCTAGTTCCAATCGGGCGGCAGCCAAAATTTCTTTCTTCTCATCACGCGCGGTGCGCTTCTCGGTGATACCGGATTCCGTCGCAGTAATTTTTTCTTTCTGCGCCGTGACGTTCGCCTCTGCGGCGGCCAGTAATACCTGTGCCTGGGCGAGACGGCTCAGCGCCTCGTCATGATCACGCCGGTGATTGGCTAGCTCGCTTTCCAAGCGCGCGAGCCGTTGCGCCGCGTCAGTTTGGGCCCGTTGGGCATTTTTCTCCTCCGTCGTGTTCGAGGCGGCAATCTGAGAAGCGACGAGCACATCCTTGCGTTTTTGCTCGAGCCGAGCCTCGGCCTCAACCAACGCCGTGTTTAGCTGCTCAATGAGAGCGCGCTGGGCATCATGGGCTTTGGATTCCGTGACGACCGCTTTGCCGGTTTCGCGCAGGTCAACCTCACGCTGCACGATGCTATTAGCCGGCTTTTTGTGATAGCCGCCAAAAATGAGCCCGCGACGATCCACGAGATCACCCTTAGCCGTCGCGACCATCAGAAAACTAAAGGAGGGATTAGCTTTCCAGAAATCAAGAAAGGCATCGAGGTCATCGGCCAAATAGCACGCGGAAAGTACGCCCGCGGCCGGATGGGTGGGCTCGAGATTGGCGATGGCGTCGGTGGCCGGCCGCAGACCGGCCGGTAAGCTCCCGCCCGCAACGCTATTACCCCTGCCTTGTTCGGCAATTTGCAAACAGACACTGCCAATCTGATCGCCCTCAAGCCGGGTAAGAATTTTTTGGGCGGTGGCTAGATCGGCCACCGCAATCGCCTCCACGGAAGAACCAAGCAGGGCTTCCAGCGCTTTGGCATATTCGCCGCGCACTTCGAGTCCCGAGGTGATGGGGGTAAACTTCTGTTCACCGAGCTCGGCGACAAAACGCCCCTGCAGCAACGCCTTGGCCCCTTCACCGAAACCTTCCCACTTTTCCTGCAGCTGTTGCAGCAATTTCAAGCGGGCAGTTTTCTGCGCTAAATTACGATCAATCTCCTGAAGTTTACGTTGGCCTTCGCGAAAATCTTGGGTGGCGGCCTGGAGGCTGGCTTGAGCTGCTTGGGCCTCATTACTGCTCCGGCTCTGATCGGCGCGCGCTTCCTCTACTCGGGCCCGCACTTGCGCGAGGGTGTCAGTCGCCAGCACCACGGCCGCCCGCAACTGTGCGAGCTCAGTCGAGAGTTGATCAAATTTATTCTGACTCGTGCGCGCGTCAACCTCGAGCCCGGAGCTTTCGGTGCGATGGCGCGCGACCGCGCTTTCGACCTGCAAAAGGTGGAATTTTTCAGCATTGAGCTGCTGCTCGGCCTTGGTCAACTCGCCTTCGAAGATGGCCAACTCACGATTACGATCCTGAAAGACGGCATCGGAACTGCCGAGCATCGTGAGCTGCATTTGCTTATCTTGTGCCCCCGTATCGACCTGCGAGGCGAGCTCCCGGAGTTGCATCTCGAGTTCCGCTAAATCATCCTGGCTTGAGGCAATGCGTTCCGTCAGACCCGTGCGCTTCACCTGCGCTAAACCGGCGGCATTTTCCGCCTGTTCTTTCTGGGAGCGAAGATCAAACACCGCCTGCTGAGCGTCTTGGACCCGTTGATTAAGTGAACTGCGCGCCAATTTTTTGTCATCGAGCGAGTGCGTGCGTTCTTCCAGTGAAGTGCGGCGGATCTCAGCCTCTCCGCGCAGGATGGACACCCGACCATCCAACTCCGTGAGCGCAGCACTGAATTGATTAAATTGGTGACTGCTGTGAGCCAGCGCCAAGTGGCGCAAATGGAAGCTGACGCGCTTAAAACGCATGGCCTTGGCCGCTTGCCGTTTTAGGGAGCCAATTTGGCGCGCGACCTCATTGATCACATCCGAGACGCGCGCCAGATTTTGCTCCGTCAGCGCCAGCTTGTTCATGGCCTCACGGCGTTGGCTCTTATATTTTGTAATCCCCGCCGCTTCCTCGAACACGACCCGCCTTTCCTCTGGCTTTGATGAGAGAATCTGATCGATCTGACCCTGCGCCATAATCGAGTAGCTGGTCCGGCCCACACCGGTATCCATGAACAATTTATTGATGTCCTTTAACCGACAAGGCTGGCCGTTAAAATAATACTCGCCCATGCCATCGCGCGCCACTCGGCGCATAATCTCGATTTCATGAAAATCAGAGCCGAGCTGCTTTTCGCAGTCGGTCATGACCAAGGCGACCTCGGAGAATTGTGCGGCTTTGCGCGTATCCGCACCCTCAAAAATAACGTCCTGCATTTTTCCACCGCGGAGGGCCTTGGCACTTTGCTCGCCTAAGACCCAGCGGATGGCATCAGCGATATTGCTTTTGCCGCAGCCATTGGGCCCAACGATCGCCGTCACGCCAGGCTCAAAACTCAGCGTCGTGTTGTCCGCAAAACTTTTAAAACCGTGGAGTTTTAGCGCCTTAAGATACATTGAGTAATAAGATATTTTCCCGCCGATGAGGGCGAGGTGGCAGAATAAATTGGAATGCTAGCTAGCCCGCTGCGCCGACGTAAGCAGGGGCAAATTGTACGATGCGCAGAGGACAAATGACGGGTGAAATAGCGTTCAAATTGAAGCACAATCTAGAGGGAGCGGCCCCATGCTCGGCAATGGTAAAACACTAAAAGATTACCGACGGCTGAGGTGAAGTGACCGTTGACTTAATGCCACGAACTTACTTTGGAGCGTAATCGGCCGGGAGTGCGCCCCCACTTCATTATTTATGGTCCCAAGGCAGTTGGATGGCTAGTTTGGGGAATTTCCAAATCCGCACGACCGAGAACATTTTTCCGGGATTACAAATGCCGCGCGGATCGAGTGCTTTTTTTACGGCTAGCATCGCCTTCACCTGCGCGGGGTTGTGTTGCAGGCGCAGGAAAGGGGTCTTCGCGAGACCAATGCCGTGCTCACCGGAGATGGCTCCGCCCATCGCCACGACCGTCTTCATCAATTGCTGCACCGCCGCCTCCGCCGCCTTGGTCTCGAGTGCATTGGCGCGGTGATACATAATATTGACGTGCAGATTACCATCCGCGACATGCCCAAAAGTAGGGATCGGTAATTGGGAATCACGTTTCAAGCGGGCGAGGAATTTTGCAAATCTCTCGTAGTTACGCATGGGGATCACGATGTCTTCGTTAAGTTTGGCGTCACCTAATTCGAACATCGCCCCCGAGCATTTACGCCGGACAGCCCAGAGCGCTTCCACTTCGGCGCGATTCCTCGCTGCTCGGTAAGCGAGCGCCTGCGTGCGAGCCCACGCCAGCACCTCCCGCTGTAAATCTTTGACCTCACTCACGGTTCCCGCGAGCTCGAGGAGAATGACTGGGCGGCCCGCTTGCCCCGGAAAAACTGTTTGCCCGGTGGCTCGCTCGGCACACAAAACACTTTCACGATCGAGGAACTCGCAAATCGCGGGCTGCATCCGCGCACGAAATAAGACGCGGGCGGCTTTCAATGCGGCTACTTCATCGGTGAAAGCAGTCAAGAGCGTCCAGCGCGCGGCGGGCTGCGGAATAAGCTTCAGCACCGCTCCGGTTACCACGCCCAGCAAGCCCTCACTCCCGATCCAAAGGTCGCGCAAATTAAATCCGGCGGCAAATTTTTTGGTCGCCGTGCCCCACTGCACCAATTCGCCGGTCGGCAGAAAACCGCGAAGGGCGATAACAAAATCTCGAGTAACTCCATACTTACCGCCATGCATCCCGCCAGCATTGCAGGCAATGTTTCCACCGATGGTGCAATATTCCTTCGAGGACGGATCCGGCGGGTAAAACCATCCTTGGGCGGCGGCAGCACGCTGGACGTCAGCGGTAACAGCACCCGCCCCGACGTGGGCCATGCCAGCATCAGCATCGATCACCACTCTATTTAATTTTAACATATCCAGCACCCAGCCGCCCCGCACGGGAGCAGCCGAGCCCATCAAGGTTGTCCCGCGACCGCGCACCGTAACAGGAACGCGATACTTGTTCGCCAAAACTAGCACGAGGCCGATGTCCGCTTCAACTCGGGGGGTAATGACGGCAACGGGGAGAAAAGAGATCTTACTGCTATCGAAGGAAGCAGCCCAGCAGCCCGCGGCGGAAACATCGACGCGGGCGCCGAGGCGACGTTTGAGTTGGCGGGTGGCGACAGTGTGCGGAGCGAACATGAGCTTACCTTTATAATTACTGGCTCCAAACGTGCAAGCATAGCGATACCGTGCCCGGCCTTTGCTTCACCCCACCGGACGGCTAATCCACCGGCAGCCGGCTCGCTTCAAGCGCGAGGATTCGACAAACCTTTAAATCCGTCTTGCCCGTGCCGAGCATAGGAATTTTAGGCACGCGATGAATTTGCCTTGGAATCCATAAATTAGGCAGGCCCGCAGCGAGGAGTTTCGTGCGCAACTCCCCCACCACCACGGCTTGGGTGGTAAGTAAAACGATTGCCTCGCCTTTGGCGGTATCAGGCACGCCGACAATAATAGCGCTAGGGCCATCGGCATCGGTCCAACCAAAGGCTTCACAAATGCGCTGCTCCACCGTTCCGTGCGGCACCATTTCGCCGCCAATTTTTGAAAAACGCGAAAGCCGACCCTCAATATATAAAAATCCATCGGTATCGAAACGGCCAAGGTCGCCGGTGATAAACCAGCCATCTTTGAAAGCGGCGGCCGTTTTTTCGGCATCTTTCAAATAGCCGGGAAAGACATTAGCGCCGCGCATCCAGAGCATCCCCGTCTCAACCATGGGCAATTCTGCACCGGTGTCGGGATCGACAATCCGCGCCGTCATGCCCGGCATCAAACGACCGACGGCACCCACCTTTTTTCCAATTTGGGGATGAGGATGAAGCGTTGTGGCAGCGGGGTGATGTTGGTTGATATTAGAAGCGGGCGTAGTTTCGGTGAGACCATACGCTTGCAAAATCTCAATGCCGAAGGCCGCTAAAAATCCCTCGTAAAGGTCGAGCGTTAATTTTTCCGCGCCGGTGACCACCAAATCCAAGGACTGGAGTTCCTCCTTGGTCGCTTTTTTCAACAACGGCCGAATAAAAGTTGGCGCCCCCAGCAAGACGGTCGCTTTTTCTTGTTGGATTGACTCCGCAATTTTACGCGTATCGAGCGGACTAGGCACTGTAACCACACGGCACCCTCGGAGCAGCGGATACCACAAAGTGGCGGTGAAGCCAAACGAGTGAAAAATGGGTAAACAGCCCAGCACAACGGCGGTGTCAGGGAGAATCGAGAGCGAGGAAATTTGCGCGCAGTTGGCTAGAATATTCCGGTGCGTTAGCACCACCCCTTTGGGCTCACCGGAACTACCACTGGTAAAAAGCAAGGCGGCCTCAGCCCGATCACCTTCGCGCGGGAGCCCGAGCAAATCGGCAAACCACTGATTGGGGAGTAGCCATGCCGCGACCAGCCACGGGAAAATCGCGCGCTTCCCGCCCATCGCACCCAATTCAGTTTTGAGATCCAGGGTATGCGCAGGGAAAGGAAAATCGGGGATGCGCACCCGCAAGGCATCGGCGGTGATCACCGTTTTAATTTCTCCAAGACGCAGACTGGACTCGATCGCGGATCGACCCGCCGTAAAATTCAAATTAACGGGCGTTTTATTGGCGCACGCCACGGCGAGATTGGCGATATGCGCGCCCAGCCCAGGTGGCAGCACAATGCCCACCCGCTGCTCGGGTATATGGCGAACAATATGCCGCGACAGCGCCGCGGCCACCGCGAGTAATTGACCAGCCGTCATCGTGCGGCGTTCAGCGGTGCGATCAATAATTTCCAAATGGCG
>Ga0049085_10000323_pt1 | contig 19296 bp, 14 predicted proteins | sample GreLakmeSU08MSRF_FD_66721 | JGI IMG/M metagenome (GOLD analysis project Ga0049085, IMG submission 66721) | Freshwater lentic microbial communities from great Laurentian Lakes, MI, USA - Great Lakes metaG SU08MSRF | ecosystem: Environmental > Aquatic > Freshwater > Lake | place: Great Lakes... | reverse complement strand
TACTCAGCACGAGCATGTTTGGCATTACATCAATCGTTTTGGTGAGATGATGCCGTATCGACACAAAGTAAAGGCGATTTCAGGAGGCACGATGTATTCGTTGCCCGTGAACTTGAAGACGATCAATCAGTTTTTCGACAGCGATTTTGATTCTGCTCAGGCTGAAAGTTTTATCGCCAGCAAGGCCGACGCGACGATTACAGATCCGGTTTCGTTCGAAGATCAAGGCTTGCGATTCGTCGGGCGCGATTTGTACGACGCATTTTTTTCGGGTTACACGGCAAAGCAGTGGGGTGTTGATCCAAAAGAATTGCCTGCAAGCATTTTGGCCAGATTGCCCGTGCGATTCAACGACGATGATTCATACTTCAGTCATCCTTATCAGGCGATACCTAAAGATGGCTATACGCCGATAGTCGAAGGAATTCTCGATCATCCTTTAATTTCGGTTCAATTAGGTACGAAATTTGTGCCCGATCATGATTCGAACACCGGCAATTTTGATCACGTCGTGTGGACCGGTCCGATTGATGCTTATTTTAATTTTGAATTCGGTCGTTTAGGTTACCGAACACTTGATTTTGAGCCAGAGGTCTGCTCGGGCGATTATCAGGGCCACCCTGTTGTCAACTATTGCGATGTTGAAGTGCCCTACACGCGAATTACAGAGCACAAACATTTCGCCCCATGGGAGTCGCACGATAAGACGGTTGTGTACCGCGAGTTCTCACGGCTGTGTGGTGAGACCGATACGCCGTACTATCCGATTCGATTGGTCAAAGAAAAAGAGCAATTGCTGAACTACGTGCAGCGGGCGCGTGAAGCTAGAGGTGTCACATTTATTGGCAGGCTCGGAACTTACCGTTACTTGGACATGGATGTGACGATTCACGAAGCACTGTTGGCGTCAAAAGCAATGCTCGACAGCATCTCGACGAAACAACCGTTGCCAAGGTTTTCAGTGGACCCGATGGCGTGAAATGAATAATTTTTTACTTCAACGAATGATGTTGCCTCGCGCAGAAAGCACCGAGCCACTGTTGTATGTGCGTGCTGGTAGCGACGTAAAAATAATGGACGATCGCGCAATTTTGTGCGCTGGTGACGAATTGAGTTTTGACACTTCATTTGGTGTGTTCGCCGCCGGACGTTGGCGACGACTTAGCACTGTCGAAGATCTTTCGGCGACGGTTTTTGCAACTGGCTCGGGTCGAATTGAAATCGTTGGGGTGACCGACAAGTACTTCGGCCTGCAACAAATCGAGAAAATAGTTGCATCTGCGGGTATTGCGGCAAATGGTAAAACATCAATCGATGTGCCGTCTTTTAAAACTTCAAATTTTGGCAGTTATTTTGTGCGAGTTAGCGCCGAACAGACCGATGTGACTGTGACCGGTGGAGAGTGGTCGACCAGCACGATCGTCGGGCATGACGTCAAACTTTCATTGTCGATCACGACCTTTAATCGGCAAGATTATGTCAAACCAACCGTTGCCAAAGTTCTACAACTTGAAAGAACAGTTGAAACTTTGAACAGCAACCTGCGTGTACTCGTGGTTGACAACGCACGAAATATTGAATTTGATACCGAGTCGAATGCGCCGATCACGGTCTTGCAAAACCCGAATCTTGGTGGTGCTGGCGGATTCGCACGCGGAATTATTCATCTGCGCAACGAAGGTTGGTCGACGCATATCTTGTTGATGGACGACGACATCAATCTTGAGCCGGATGCGATCGTGCGAACATATGCACTATTTAGTTTTGCCCGAGACGCAAACCTTTGTGTACACGGGGCGATGTTGAGCGAAGAACGTGCATGGATGCAATTTGAAGCTGGTTCAAAATATCGATGGCGCTCGCTTTATCCGCTACGAGCAATCGGGCGAGAAGACGACCTTAGACAACGGAAATTGGCTTTACGTGACTTGCGCGAAAAAAAGTTTGCCTATACGGCGTGGTGGTACACGGCATTTCCGGTGGCGATAACACGTGATAATCCGTTGCCGATTTTTGTGCGCGGTGACGATGTAAGTTTCGGGTTGTTGCATACCGGGAAACACAGCGTCACGCTGAACGGGGTCATTGTTTGGCACGCTGATTTTGGACTAAAAAATAATCCTTCGTCATTGTTTTATGAAAAGCGAAATTTTGCAATTATTGACACGCTTGTATTTGATCGCCATCATTGGTGGCACCTGGCGCGTCGGTTCATAGCGTTGTGCTTTCGAAACTTATTTTCAATGCGCTATGCCAGCGTCGAATACATGATCCGTGGCGTGCGTGCGTTTTTGCAAGGCCCGGCAGCACTAATAGCGACGGATCACTCGACTTTGCACGATGAATTGCGAAAAGTGACCGAAGAAAAGCCCGCACCACTCTCGAGCGAATTGGCTGCAGTTTCGATCACAAAACCACGAATCAAGGCGATTCGTTTAATTGGTTTTGCCATGGCGGTACCTCTTGTCGGTGGCTACATTTTGCCGAGGGTGTTACGCCGCGACGAACTGAAAACCGCACCAATTGATTCGCGGGCTGTCGGGTTGGCAACTCGGTATAACCGTATTTTGTATCGCCATGACAGATTGCCAGAAGGCTTTGTAGTCGAGCGCGATCGCAAGCGATTTTTCGCTCTGCTTCGCGAAGTTGCCGTTGTGACGAAAGATATTGCTCTCAATTATCGGCGACTTAAGCGTGAATATCGAACTGCTTATCCCCAGTTGGTGAGCGACGAGTCGTGGGAAAAACTATTCAAGAAGAATTAACCTCTTCTACTTAGTAACAGCCGCACTGGCGGCGAGTAGTGAGAGCCAAGTTGTGCGGTCGATAATGCCGGTCTGTTTAAGGCCGACACTTTTCTGAAATCGTTTGAGTTGTTTGGTGGTGCCAGAACCGAAAATGCCATCAGCCTTGATCTTGACTTTGAGTACTCGGGCCAACGCGGTTTGAGCGGTTGCGACAGATGTATGTCGCGAGTTTTGAGCGAGTTTGAAAACTGTCGTATCGACGCCGAGGATGCCAAGCACGACTGCATCGGCGATACCGTCGATCGTCAGACCATTGAGCTCCTCGATTTTGCTGACTGCCGCCGCGGTACCTTTGCCGTAGTTACCGTCTGTTGCAAGTTTTTGTTTCTTCTTGAGATCCAGGGCGATGTTCAACGATTTCTGAAGTTGTGAAACTGGCTCACCTTTATTGCCAGACGCGAGTGGTAAGGCAAGCGGCAAAATACTCTCAGGATTCGGGGTAATCAGGCCTGCGATGCGTAGCTCGTCGAGTTGCTTGCGTAAAAAAAGTGTGAATTCAGAGCGACCAGTGGCTGTTAGGTGCACATCATCGCTGAACCATCTTGAGGCAGAGGGGTCGCTGCTCGCGGCATTCCAGTCAAGAACCGAAACATTTGGATTAATTTGTGCAGCAGCAGTAATCGCGGCGTTCGAAAGCGCATAATTCTGAGAAGCACGGCGAGTCGAGAGATTTACAAAGATGATTCGTTGCACATTACGAGCATTCAGGGCGTTGATTACCTGGCTGACATCGCTCGCCATGGTGTTCGGGTCGTCGTTATATCCAAGTTGAATTATTGCAACAGATGGAAACTGATCGGCGCTTAACGAATTAACGACACTAATCGCGTCGGGCAAACCTTTGTCGGGTGTGACACAACTAGGGCCGACCATGCAGCGGTTGGGGATCGCTTGAAAATTTATCGATGGATAGGCGGGTGAAACAATTGCCGGCAATTCTGGCGTGATGCTGAAACCAATTGAGTCACCAACGAACAACATCGCACCGACGACGCCAGACTCAAGTGGCGCACCGAAAATTTGTGTCGCTCCGAACCATGGGGCAGGCAGAGCGAATGTCGTGCGAAATGACCAACCCGAGACTTTCACCGAACCAGCAGTACCTGAAATTGTCACATCAAGCGTGTAGCCGCCCCAGTCACCACCGAGACCGTCGTTAGTAGTTGAGACCGATGTGAGAATGCCAATTTGTGGATATTTCGCGACGATTTGTGCGGCTGAAAACGCGCGCGTCCAAGTCATCAAAGAACTATTTGCTGATAGATCGCCCTCATCAACAAGAGCAGGGAATGTACCGCCCGCGGTGCGACCGCCATTTGAGGATGAAAACTCTGTGCGTACGACGTTGCCTTGCGGTGATCGAATTATGACACCAGAAGTTTCGCCGACGGCACGATCGGTGTTGGCACTTTCAAGAACCGACGGCGAAGCATTGACCGATGTGCGCAGGGCGGCGCCTCCATACACCTGGCAATCTTGTGTGTCACAAGTTTTAGCCAGACCCGCGTATCGATTTTCAGTCACCGAATAAGAACGAGCGGCAACTGCTTGCGCGCGAAGGGCATTCATGCCAGAGCCACCGGCCGTGTCGCCCCAAGACGCGGGTGACTCGCGTGGCACGACGCCGCGCAAGTAATCGTCAAGGCGGGCAATGTTGATTGTGCGATTTTCATTTCGACTGTTGTTCATTGCACGAACAATGCCGCGATAGTAACGAACTTGATACTGAGTGCTGGATCGCGGCTCACAAAGCCCGACTGTGTCAACCGCGGCGGCGGCTGGATCTTGGCTGACATTCGTAACGAACGAAACCGTTTCGTTGAATTCGCCAATAAGCGCAAAATTTGCGGCTTCTGGTGATTCGGATTCGTCGAGACACTTGCGTTGAGATGAGCCCCAAACTTGATAAACGCGTTGTACGCCAGGTTTTTCCCGGGCGATCATGCTGGTGAAGCGGCGACCCAAGTCGGGGTCTTCGAGCAGGCGAAGAGAACCCGAGTCTGAAACGACACCCGTTTGCTTGGCAGCCATGGTGCTGAGCCAAACAGTCATGTCTTGGTTCGGTGCCTCGAGATTTGATCTTGAATTGCCTGTTGCCCCACCGTAATAAAAGTCGAGAATCTGCTCCCACGACCAACCATGCACGGTTGCCCAACCGTAGGAACCGTATTGGCTGAGTCCTCGACCATGACCAAAACCGCGACCATAAATCACGACACCACCAGGAAGTTGACCTTCGTCGGCAAGGGCGATTCTTGTCGCCGCGAGTTGACCTGGGATCAAGCCTGCAGGCATGAGCCCGGCAACAAGTGCTGTCAAGCTGAGGCACGCAACGAAGCGTTTTAAAATTTTAGGGGATTTGTGCATAGAGAATTAGAACTCCCTCGCCCGAACCACCAGTCTACTGACGGGTTGTTGTTAGGCAGTGACTTCTGGTGCAGGAAGTGTGTCGCGTTGTTGCACGATGACACCAATCAACACGCAACCGATACCAAGCAGGTCTGTGATGCTTGGCACTTGATTTAAAAACAACAAGCCAAACACTGTCGCCGTGACTGGAAGTAACGCAAGCAACACAGAAAATCTGCGCACCGGAATACGACGCAGTGTGAATTGATCTATGCCGTATCCAATCGCATTTGACAAAATGCCGACAAGAAGACATGTTGCAAGAATCCATGGTGCGCTGAATGCTGGGCCACTTGTTGGCGCACCAAACGGTGCGATGAATATCGCACCAATTAACAATCCGATACCGAGACCTGACACGCCTCGGTCGTAACTTGCGACTTTTGAACCGATCACGATGTACAGTGCCCACATAATTGAGGCCAAAAAAATGTACACAAGACCGAGCGGCTCGTTGCCGAGTTCAAGACCAGAGAGAATTACGACGCCGATAACGGCCATGATTAAAGCAAGTGCATTTCGTGTGGTGCGGGTTTGAAGAGCCGCAACTGTAATTGGTCCGATGAATTCAATCGCCACACCCTTACCGAGATCGAGACGTTGAATCGCGAGGTAGAAAAATAGATTCATAAACGCAGTTGAGATGCCGAACAGACATACTGCGATTAGTTGCTCTCGAGACCAATGTCTGTCACGTCTAATAGTCGGAAATGAAAACAAAATGATCACGACTGCTGCGCCAATCACACGAAACCAAGCAACACTTGCGGGCGCTAGATCATCAAATAGTCGAACCGCGATTACTGCGCCACAGTACTGACCAATCGCCGAGACTATAAATAGCGCCTCCGGTGGGGCGTTGTTTGCAAAACGATTTAATCCGCGCGCAGCGGTGTTAGAGCTCAATCGAAAAGATCTGGATCAGTACGACAAATTTCTTGCCAAAGCGGTTGAAACTGCAACCAACCTGCAGCAGGGAAAGCAGTAAGGTCACGCGTGTAGGTCGCCACGTCATGAGAAATTAATTTTGGCGTGCCTGCGGCCTCTGCCATTAACTGAGCCTGACATGTGCGCTCCATGGTGATGAACCAAAACGCCGCAGCGTCAACCGTGTCGCTGACGGTAAACAAACCGTGGTTTTGGTGAATTGCGGCTTTACCTTTTGGAAATTTCGCGGCGATCTCTTGGCCTGCAGCAATTTCTAAGACGACGGCACCACCTTGTTCGGTGATCACGGTGTGATCGTCGTAAAAGTAACACGAGTCTTGCGTGATTGGATCAAGTTTTCGCCCGAGTGACGACCATGATTTGCCGTATGGCGAATGGGCGTGCGCAGCCGAGATGACATCTGGTCGAGCCTGGTGAATTGCCGCATGAATGCAAAATGCCGCACGATTGACAGGCTGTGAACCGTAGACAACTTCGCCATCGTGGTTGACGAGAATCAAATCACTTACCCGCATATAACGGAAACTCTGTGCAAAAGGGTTGACCCAGAAATGATCGGTGAACTCGGGATCACGAACCGTGATGTGGCCAGCGACGCCTTCACCAAAACCAAGCCGACCAAAGATTCGCATCGCACCAGCGAGTTTTTCTTTGCGGTGCTGCCGTTCTTCTTCAATTGAAACAAATTTTGGAGGGGCGAGTTGTGCGACCGTTTTTGCCGTGAGCTCAATACCGTCGATTACTTTTTTTGTAGCTGATGATTGTTCGATGATCGCCATGGCTTTAGGTTACGACAAGGCGAGTAAGGCCGCATTCACGAGCTGCTCTGGTAAGAGGTCAAAAGTGCCATAAAGATCGGCAATTGTGCCTGACTGACCAAATTCATCGACACCCACGGGTACCGTTCGAGCACCAAAAACCGAGCCCAACCACGCCAGCGAATGACTCGCCGAATCTTGAACTGTCAAGATCGGCAGGTGGTGCTCTGACTCTTGCACCAGCGATCCAAGATGTCCGACATCACGAGTTGTGACGCCATGGCGTGTCGCATTTTGCTGGGCGTTGCGCCAACCCCGATACACACGGTCAGGCGAGCAAATGTCAAGCACGACCGCATTGATGCCTTCGGCTTGAAGAAGTTGTGCTGCGGCGACTGCTTCAGGCACGACGCTGCCAGTGGCGGCGATAATTAAATCAGCCGGCTGATTGTTTGTCGGTTCGCACAATCTGTATCCACCAGCCAAAACATTTTGACGCATTACATCAGTACCTAGACGAGTCAATGCGTCATCGAATGGTTGCTGATTAATTGGTCGCGTCGATAAACGCAGATACATGCTGTCACCGTCTGATGTGCTCAATCGATGGAGACCATCGCAGAGGTACCAGTCAAGTGTTCGGGCATAACACGGTTCGGCATAAGTCATGTTCGGCAACTCCATGCCGAGTGAAGTCGTGACGGTACTTTGATGTGCTCCGCCTTCTGGTGCCAGAGTCACACCTGACGGTGTGCCGATCAAAATAAATCTGGCGCCATTGTAAAGCGCGTAGATCAATGCGTCGAGACCGCGACAAATAAATGGATCGTATACGGTGCCGATCGGCAGCATATGTTCGCCATGCAATTCATGACCGAGCCCGAATGCGTGTAGCGCCAAAAATAAATTCATTTCGCTCAAACCGAGTTCGACATGGCGACCATGCGGACCTTCGTTCCAACGAAGTAAACGATCGTCGCCCAGATAATTGGGTTGCTCATCAGAGTTGAACACACCAAATTTATTGATCCACCCGCCGAGGTTTGTGCTGACGCTCACATCTGGCGACATTGTGATCATGCGCCTCGCAACCTCGGGGATCGCACCAAGGCCAGTGAGCAATCGTCCAAAAACTTCTTGTGTAGAAATCGGTTTTTTGCCAATCGCCAAACTAATTTCGTTTGGAACCTTGAGGATTGGTCGTTCAGGCAACTCTTTGTTGTTGATGTCGCCTCCAACGGCGCGACAAACACGGTCTTCGTCACTGTCGCGTTCGAATTGATCCCACTCGGTCTCAAGGGTCAAACCGTTGCGAGCGCGCAGGTCGTTAATTTGATTTTCAGTTAGAAGCGCGGCGTGGTTGAGGGGGTCGCCAGCGATCGGCAAGCCCCAACCCTTTACGGTGTAGGCGAAAACGACGCTCGGCTTATCTGTGACCAAGTCACATTCGCGGTAGGCATCAAGCAGCATTTCAATGTCGTGGCCACCGAGGTTTTGCACGAGTGGTGCAAGTTCTTCGTCTGATACATCGTTGATAAACGCGACAACTTCACTCGGTGCACCGTCTAAGAATTTTTCTCGCAGGGCCGAGCCGTACACACTGAATAAACTTTGATAGCGCTCGTTTGACATGTCGTCGATGTAATTACGCAGTGATTCGCCACCTGGTTGTGCAAATGCCGACTGCAATTTGTGACCATATTTTGCTTCAATCACATGCCAACCAGCGTCGGCAAAAAAGCCTGCAAGTTTTTTTATTTTCATGCCAGGTACCACGCGGTCGAGGCTTTGACGATTGGCATCAACGATCCACATCACGTTGCCGAGACCCTGCAGCGACGGGTCGGCGATTGCTTCCCAAATGTTGCCCTCGTCAAGTTCGGCGTCGCCAACAAGTGCGATAAAGCGTGCTGCTGGTCGCGGTGTGAAATGTGCGTCTACGTAGCGTCGCACCATCGAGGCAAATAAGGGCGCAACCGCGCCGAGGCCAACTGAGCCAGTCGAAAAATCGGCGACATCTGGATCTTTTGTGCGACTCGGGTAACTCTGCAAACCTCCTAAGGCTCGCAGTCGTTTTAAATATGATTTATCGAGTTCGCCGGTGAGGTATTTGATTGCATGAAAAATCGGCGAAGCGTGCGGCTTGACTGCAACTTTGTCGTCACCGTTCAGGTGCCCGAACCAAAGAGAGGTCATGATGCTCACGACCGATGCACTGCTTGCCATGTGTCCGCCAACTTTGACATTGAATTCGGCGTCTCGGCCACCAGGCGCCGGGGGAACTTCGCGTTCGCGATTGGCGAAATCAACCATGCGCACCGCGATCCACAACACGCGTTGCTGAATCTTTTCAAGCACGTCTATGTCGGCGAGATTTTGATTGCCAACTCTCTTTTTGCTCATTAGTCAATTATGGCTTATCGTGAGAAGCCTTGAATCAATCGCGCCAGCTTTCGCCATTTCAAATGGCCCCTCCAGCCGCGGCTTATGCACACGGGGTGTATGTGCCGACGGGTTTTGACCTAATCGTTACCTCTGGTGTCGTGCCGACTGCTCAAGATGGTTCTGTGCCGGCAAAAATTCGTGACCAGGCAGATTTAGTTTGGAAGAATATTTTGGTAATTTTGGCTGAAGGGAAAATGGTCGTGCGCGACATAATTTCGGTCACTACTTTTGTCGTCAATTCGGCTGACTTGCAAGATCGCTTGCAGTTGGTAATGTCCGCGCGCGATACGGCTCTTGGCGGGCATCTTGCAGCCAGCACGCTTGTGACTGTGCCCGCTCTGGCAAAACCAGAATGGCTGGTCGAAATCTCTGTGCTCGCTGCGAGGCGACCGAACTCGTAGCCTTAAGTTTGCAAATTATGACTGATAAAAAAACTGATTCAGGTATCGAGGTCAAGCCTTTATACAACGCGCATTCGCTCGCGAGTTTTGATCTTGATACGCGACTGGGAGAACCGGGTTCTGCGCCTTATACGCGGGGTATCTATGAAACGATGCATCGCGATCGATTGTGGACGATGCGTCAGTACGCCGGCTTTGGCACGGCGGCCGATACGAATGAACGTTTTAAATTTCTACTGAATGCTGGTCAGACCGGCTTGTCTTGTGCGTTCGATTTACCGACTCAGATGGGCTACGACAGCGACCATGAGCGGGCTGCTGGTGAAGTCGGCAAAGTGGGTGTAGCCATCGACTCAATCGAAGACATGCGGGTGCTGTTGGCCGATTTGCCACTGGACAAAGTGACAACTTCAATGACCATCAATTCGACCGCCGCGGTGTTGTTGCTGCTTTATGAATTAGTGGCTGAAGAGCGCGGAGTGGCTGCATCTGAAATCTCAGGCACGATTCAAAACGATCTGCTCAAAGAATACATCGCGCGTGGAACTTATATTTACCCACCTCGACCATCGATGCGAATTATCACCGACATTTTCGCGTATTGCGCAAAAAATATACCTCGATGGAACACAATTTCAATTTCTGGATATCACATTCGTGAAGCCGGCTCAACTGCGGTGCAAGAACTTGCATTTACTTTGTCAAACGCGATTGCTTATGTGCAAGCAGCCGTCGACTCGGGGTTGGACGTCGACGATTTTGCACCACGATTGAGTTTTTTTTGGAATGGTCACAATAATTTTTTTGAAGAAGTAGCAAAGTTTCGGGCCAGTCGTCGCATGTGGCACGAAATTATGACACGACGTTTTGGCGCGAAGAACCCAGCCAGTGCATTGATGCGGTTTCATACACAAACTGGTGGTTCGACGCTTACTGCGCAGCAACCGCAAAATAACATTGTGCGAGTCGCGGTACAGAGTATGGCGGCAGTTTTGGGTGGTACGCAAAGTTTGCATACCAACGGCTTTGATGAAGCGTTGAATCTGCCGACTGAAGATGCAGCCCGAATCGCGTTGCGAACCCAGCAGATAATTGGTTACGAGAGCGGGGTCACCGACACGCCTGATCCGCTTGCCGGTTCTTTTTATGTCGAGTCGTTGACCAACGAAGTAGAGCGTCTGGCATGGGAGTACATCGATCGCATCGAGCAAATGGGCGGTGCCGTGCAGGCGATTGAGTCAGGGTTTCAAGTTGGCGAAATCGATGAGTCGGCATATGCATACACGAAATCGATAGATGATGGATCACGGGTGTTGGTGGGGGTCAATAAGTTCGTCGCCGAGTCTGAAGCCAAGTTCGTGCCAACGAAAATCGACCCAGAACTTGAGCGCAGTCAAATTGCACGAGTCAAGAAAATGCGCGCATCACGAAATCAAGCCGATGTGAATAATCAATTGGGCAAATTAAAGGTTGCGGCACAAAAAAGCGACAATTTGTTGTATCCGATGAAAGAAGCATTGCGGGCGAGCGCCACACTTGGCGAAGTTAGTGATGTCTTACGTGAGGTGTTCGGCGTTTATCAGCCAAGCTGACCAATTAGATCGCGATATTTTTAATTTTTGCAGGTGGGCGTTCGATTGCCGCTGCGACTCGCTGCGGGTGGCCGAGATAGATCATCGCCGTGATGTGAGTATCGGGTTTGAATTCACAAAACTTTGCAACATCGTCATTTGCGCCCTTCGGGCAACTCGACCAGAAACTTGCAAGGCCTAGCGACGTTGCGCCTAGCAAAATATTTTGAATACCCGCTGAAACAGCATCGCGGTTTTCTTCTGTCCGCAATTGCGTGTCTCCAGATTCGGTACCGATAATCAAGATCATGGGTGCACGTTGAAATTTTGTGCGTGCCTTGGCGACTTTTTCTGGCGTGTCACCGTTTCGGGCCATCGCATCAGCAGTGCAGTTGCTCAGGCGCTCGCGGGCGTCACCAGTGATGGCGGCAAATACGCTTGGGAACGTGAGCTTGTGGTTTGGTGCCCACATTGCGAGCTCACAGAGTTTTTCGACCGTTCCATCGTCTAACTTGCGATCTTTGTCGACCATCATGTCTGTGCGTCGCGCCCGCACGAGCTCTTGTAATTCATCGAATTTCATAATGTCACTTGCCATTTAGTGAAGGATATGAGCACGTACACGTGGATGAAAGAGACGAATAATTTTTGTAACGCGGTCAAGTTGTCGCTGAGTCCTTGCATTTCGCGCACTCAGTAGGTTGCCAAGACTTGTTAAGTCTTCACAAAGTACGGATAGTTCCTTGTTGATTGATGCGCACGCGCGACTAAGTCGAAGCAATAAGTCCCCACGTTCATAAATTGCGCAGATAGTTGCGTATTTACGCACACTTTCAATGTCGTTCGAGGCACCAATTCTTTCAGGGCTCTGCATAAATAGGGCATCGCTGAATGTTGCCTGTCCGAGCCCGTTGTAGCTGTCGGGAGACCATCTATAAATATATGAAAAGTCGATGAACTCAAGGTTGTGCTTTCGCAAAAATGAAAATATTTCGTCGAAGAGTGGCTGCTTTTTATATAGCTCACAAAATTCAACCTCAATATCGATCGCAAGCACCTTCTGAAGTGTTGTTGTCGCACCACGGAGCACGTCAAGTTCAGCGCCTTGCACGTCAAGTTTGATGACGTCAAAACTTGTATTCATCTGTAGACCGACTCGGTCGACCGTTTCGCAGGGAAGTTTGATTCTGTCAACGACGTCATTGCGCTCTGGCTCAAAAAATAGATCAATGAACTGACGGTTGGGTTCATAAATTGACGACGCCATCGGCTTGCGACAGAGATTTAAAGTGATTTCACCTTCTGAGTGCCATAAGGCCTTTGTGATTAAAGTTTCCGATTTATACTCAGCAGCATTTTTCGACTGAAATACACTTGCAGCACTTCTGGAGTCTGGCTCAACTGCAAAGTAGTCAATATATTTTTTGAACGTCGACCAACGATCATAAGCACCGTGCGCAGCGCCAACATCAAGCAAGGTAATAGATGTTGAGCCGATGATTCGCTGCACCAGTTCTGCTTGTTTTTTGTCAAACGATGAAGTGGCAAGGTTTTTAATTGCATGTTTGATGCTTGCCATGTTGAATCTTTAGTTGTTATGAAGGGCTGAGTTGAGGCCGCCCCATGAGCCGGTGCGGGGTGAGGCCTCGACGGCGCCAGTTTGGCTGTTACGACGGAACAATAAATTATTTGCACCAGAAAGTTCACGTGCTTTGGCGATTGTTGCGTCAGGAAGTTTGACAAGCGTGCCGCCCGTGACATAAAGACCGGCTTCAATTATGCAGTCATCACCGAGACTGATGCCAAGACCGCTATTGGCACCAAGCAGACATCGTTTGCCGACACGAATAACTTCTTTGCCGCCGCCTGAGAGGGTGCCCATGATTGACGCACCGCCACCAATGTCTGAGCCGTCGTCTACGACAACCCCCGCAGATATACGACCTTCGACCATTGATGTGCCGAGTGTGCCGGCATTGAAATTGCAAAACCCTTCGTGCATCACGGTTGTGCCCGAAGCAAGGTGAGCACCAAGACGAACCCGCGACGCATCAGCGATGCGCACGCCGCTCGGCGCTACATAGTCGGTCATGCGTGGAAACTTGTCAACACCATGGATAGTCAAATGCTCGCCCCGGCGACGCAAGTTGAACGTCACTTCATCGATCACATCTACCGGCACTGCACCGAGTGATGTCCAAGCGACGTTCGACAACAAACCAAAAATGCCATCGAGGTTCATCGAGTTCGGTAACGCCAAACGATGTGACATCAAGTGCAGTCGCAAATATGCATCGGTGGCGTCGCGTGGCGCAGAACTCGTGTCAATGGCAATATTCACGGGCACGATACCCACGCCCCGTCGTGGATCAGTGTGTGCCTCGGGCAGTGACGACAGCAAATCTTGGGGCGCTTTTTCGCCCCAGCCAAGTTTGCGAAAGTAGACGTCAAGAATCGCATCGTTCGATGCAATCGTGGCGATGCCGACACCCCATGCGAGTTTTGTGGCGCTCATTATTCGAAAACCTCGGGGCGCAACGTTGGAAATAAAATCACGTCTTTAATGCTCGTCGCCCCACTCAACAACATGACGAGTCGATCGATGCCGATGCCTAGACCGCCGGTTGGAGGCAGACCATATTCAAGCGCACGCAAATAATCTTCGTCAATTGTGCCAGCTTCAAGATTGCCGGCCAGCTTTGACTTGGCTTCTTCGGCAAATCTTTCGCGTTGTTCAATCGGGTCGTTGAGCTCGCTGAAGCCGTTGGCTATTTCATGGGTACCAACGAATAATTCAAATCTTTCGGTCAAAAATGGGTCATCACGATCGATGCGCGCAAGTGGCGAAATCTCAACGGGGTGACCGGTGACGAATGTTGGCTCAATCAAAGTTGACTCAGACTTCTCGGCAAAAATTTCTTCGATGATCCGACCCGAGCCCCAGCGTGTTTCCGTAAAAATATCGTGCTTTTTGGCGATTGCGCGCAATACATCAACTGATTGTGACGGATGTACTTTTTCGCCGATGGCTTCACTCGCCAGATCAATCATTTTTACGCGTCGCCAGGGCTTTGCGAGATCACATTGCGTGCCGCGAATCGTCACGGTTGTTGTGCCGAGCGCGTCAAGCGCTGCATTTCGGATCAGCACCTCGGTGAGATCCATGACGTCGGTGTGATCGGCAAAAGCTTGGTAAGACTCCATCATTGTGAACTCTGGGTTGTGACGTGTCGAAATACCCTCGTTGCGAAAGACTCGACCAATTTCGAACACACGCTCCATGCCGCCGACGATCAAACGTTTCAGATGCAATTCAAGAGCGATGCGCAAGAACAATTGCATATCGAGCGTGTTGTGGTGCGTAATGAATGGTCGTGCTTGGGCACCCCCTGCCTCTATGTGCAATACAGGAGTTTCAACCTCGATGTAATCGCGTTCGCGTAGGGTTCGTCGAAAACTGCTGATCGTTGCGTGGCGAACTTCAAAAACTCGACGAGCCTCGTCGTTAGAAATGAGATCGGCATAACGCTGGCGATATCGAGTGTCGATATCGGTCAGACCGTGAAACTTGTCGGGGAGCGGTCGCAACGCTTTTGAGAGCAATTCGACCGCAGTTGCTTTAATCGATAATTCGCCTTTGCGCGTGGTCATGACTATGCCGTGTGCGCCTACCCAGTCGCCAAGATCAAGGTTGTTTATCTCGTCAAATTGCGCATCGCCCACGGCAGCTTTCGAAATGAACAACTGCAACTCGGAGCTGCGATCTTTGATCGTGATAAAAATTAGTTTTCCCTGGTCACGCTTGAGCATGATTCGCCCAGCGACAGATGACGCAGTCTCAGTTTCTGAACCAGCCTCGAGTGATGCGAACATTTCGCGCAATTGCCCAAGCGTATGGGTGCGGTCAAATCGATATGGATATGGGTTCGCACCCGATTTCTTGAGTTCGTTGACTGCGTCTATTCGTCGACCACGTTCAATGGCAAAGCCACTGGTGCGTTCGTCGTGCGACGGTGCATCCGCTGCTGAGTCGGTATCAATCGGCTTATCTGTCACTTGTCTCGCTTCGTGAAATTAAATGTTCGATGTAAATATCAACTGTAATTCAGAAGTTGATGTTGATGCGGTGAGGTTATTCAATGACCACCAAAACATCGCCTGCACCAACGGTGTCGCCAGTTTTGCAGTTGATCTTGACGACTGTGCCTGCTTTGTCGGCTTGAATCTGATTTTCCATTTTCATTGCTTCGAGTACGAGAATCGCATCACCTTGGGCGACTATTTGACCTTGCGTTACGAGCACCTTGATCACCGTGCCCTGCATCGGGGCAGTGACTGTGCCACTTAGAAACGCCGCCGACTGGCTGTTGCCGCGCGAACCCGACCGTGTTTTTTGTGCACCTGTTGGCGCAGAGCCACCGAATGGCGGCACCCAAACTTTTACATCAAATCGCTTGCCATTGACTTCGACTACGGTGCTTTTTTCGACAAGACCGTCAGCATTGGCATCACGGGTTTCACCGGTGGCTGAGACAAGTTTTGAAAGATCCAAAGTTTCTTCAACCCATTTGGTCGAGTGTTTTACTGCGGCGAAATCTGGGTGACGCAAGATCGCCAAGTCGGCTTCGATCGTCGTATGCAGACCTTCGATTTTGGTTTCCTCGAGTGCGCGAATCGCTCGCGCAATCGCGGTTTTGCGATCGTTGCCCCAAACAATAAGTTTGCCAATCAAATTGTCGTAGTACTGACTTACGGTGTCGCCAGACTCGTAGCCGCCGTCGAATCGCACACCGAAGCCATCGGGAGTTATAAATTTCGTGATCGTGCCAGGGGAGGGCAAGAACTTGCCAGCGGTTGGGTTTTCGGCATTGATTCGTATTTCGATTGCATGACCGCGGCGTGCGGCCAAAACTTGTTTCTGGTTCATCGGTAGTTTTTCGCCGGCCGCCACCCTGATCTGCCACTCAACCAGGTCAAGGCCAGTGATTAATTCGGTTACGGGGTGCTCGACTTGCAGCCGAGTGTTCATTTCTAAAAAGAAAAACTCCTCGTCTTGGTAAATGAATTCGACGGTGCCCGCATTGAAGTAGCCAACTGCCTTTGCGGCTTTAACCGCAGCAGCACCCATCGCATCTTCGACACCTTCGGGCAAATTCGGCGCTGGTGCTTCTTCGATCAATTTCTGGTGGCGACGTTGTGCCGAGCAGTCGCGCGATGAGACCCAAACGACATTGCCGTGAGTGTCGCCAATGAGTTGAATTTCGATATGACGCGGCCAAGAGAGATATTTCTCGACATAAATTTCGTCGCGTCCAAAAAAGGCTTTTGACTCACGTTGAGCAGACGCCATTGCCTCATCGACGCTCTTTTCATCGTGCACCACTTTCATGCCACGACCACCACCACCAAATGCTGCTTTGATTGCAACTGGGTAACCGTTACTTTTTGCGAATTTGGTGATCTCATCGGCGGTCTTTAAAAATTCGGTCGTACCCGGCACGATTGGTGCGCCACCTCGCAACGCGGCTTTTCGCGAAGAAACTTTGTCGCCCATCTCAACGATCGCCGCTGGCGGTGGTCCGATAAAAGCAACACCCATATCTGTGATCGTTTTGGCGAAGTCGGCGTTCTCGCTGAAAAACCCATAACCAGGGTGAACGGCGTCGGCACCGCTGCGCTTAATCGCATCGATAATCGCATCGGTGTTCAAGTAACTTTCGGCTGCAGTCTGACCACCCAATGCATAAGACTCATCGGCCAAACGAACGTGCAGGGCGTTGCGATCGAGTTCGCTGTAAACGGCGACAGTGGCGATGCCCATTTCGCGGGCGGTGCGAATTACCCGCACTGCGATTTCGCCACGGTTGGCGATAAGGATTTTCTTTAGCACGGACTACTATTCTCGCCGATGGAAAGCACCGATGACAACTGGCAAAGCGTTACGCCCGTGAAAATGCCGAGTAACTGGCAGGTAAATAGGGTTGCCGAGACCGGCAGCACGAACGCTGATCTTTACACCCAAGCCCAAGTTGGGGCACCAAGTCATAGTGCATTGATGGCCGACAATCAGACGGCAGGTCGAGGTCGACTCGACCGAAAATGGGAGGCAAAAGCCGGCGCAAATTTACTGTTATCGCTGTTGTTCAGAAGTTCGCACGTTGAGATAAAAAATTGTCAACGCGTTGTGGCTGTCTCGGCGGTTCGCGCATGCAGGAAATTCGTGGACGAGTCGAAAATTGCAGGCGAGCAAATCAACCTGAAATGGCCCAACGACTTATTGCTTGATTCAAAGAAGTTTGGTGGAATGTTGAGCGTCGTTGACGCCGCACAAACTTTTATCGTCGTGGGTATTGGCATAAATTTAAATTGGGCACCCGAATACGCGGCAAAACTCGCAGATTTTTCTGCCGAGAGTTCATTGACACCTTCGTTGCTGTTGTCAGAATTGTTGGCGCAAATAAACACTGTTGAGAAATTTTCGGTGATGGATTTACACAACGAGTATTTGAAATCGCTGGCGACTTTGGGTCGACTCGTGCAGGTCGAGTTAATTAATGGTTCAGTCGTAATAGGTCGTGCGACAGAGATCGATGTTGATGGTCAATTAATTGTCGAAACAGAATCGATGCGTCTCACGATCAATACGGGCGATGTAGTGCACCTTCGCGATGCTAATCACGAGTAACTTTGTGAATGCATGGTGCACAACGACAGGCAGTCGCCGAAAAGAACACAAAAAAATAAAACCTGGCTGCTGACGGCTTTTGCTGTATTTGCAGCGATGGGTATCGCGGGCGCCAAGCAGTTGGTTTCGGCAACGAACGGGCAGTTGGCGACCGTGCAAAAGGATCTTGAAGCAACTGCTGCGCTCTCGGCACCCAGTGCGGGTTTTGAAAACTATTTGCTCGTCGGTTCAGATTCGCGTGAAGGAGCCGACCCGAGCGACCCTGATTTTGCAAATATCAGTGGAGATGGAGATGTTTCTGGTCGGCGTAGTGACACTCTGATGGTGTTTCACTACGACCACGCCACTGGTGCGGGCGCATTGATCTCGTTTCCGCGCGATCTTTGGGTGCGTATCGGAGATGGTGAAAATACCGCGCGAATCAACACCGCGTACCAAGAAGGATCTGACGTGTTGGTGCGCACGATGCAGAACAATTTCAACATTCCGATACATCATTATTTGGAAATAAATTTTCAAGGCTTTAAGGGTCTCGTTGACGCCATTGGCGGCGTAAAAATTTGCGTTCAGTATCCGTCGCGTGACAAAAACAGTGGACTTTATATTCCGCCTGGTTGCCACAATTTGGACGGTGTTCGAGCATTGGCGTTTGCGCGCAGTCGATATTTTGAGAGCAAAATTGATAATGAATGGAAGATGGATGGCTCATCAGACATTGGTCGAGGCAAGCGGCAGCGTAAATTTATTGCCGCGATGTTGAATACGGCTATGAAACGGGTTTTGTCGAATCCGTTTTCGATCTCCAGTGCATTTGATGGTGCCACCGGCGCGATCATCACAGACAGCAATCTTGACCTGACTGAGTTTGCGAAAAAAATGCGACCGGCCGCGAGGGGCGACATTAGTAGATTCTCGCTGGATGTCTATAGCGACAGCGTTGCCGGAAATTCGATTCTTCGATTAGGCGAAGGTTCGGCCGCAGTTCTGGCGTTTTTCGGTGGTCTTGGTCCGGCGCCTGAACCCGAAATTGACGACTGAAATTACTTTTGAATCATCGGCGCTTGAGCCAACTTTTTATCGAATTCGCGCGCGGTAACCGGCTGTCCAATCAAATTGCCCTGCACATAGTCGCAACCTAAAAGTCGAAGTCGTTGCGCCTGATCTTGGCTTGTAACCCATTCGGCTACAACCGACATATTCAACGAGTGCGCCAATTGAATCACTGAGCGCACGATCGGGTCGTCATTACCTTGATTGCCGATGTCACGGATA
>Ga0049085_10000322_pt1 | contig 19331 bp, 15 predicted proteins | sample GreLakmeSU08MSRF_FD_66721 | JGI IMG/M metagenome (GOLD analysis project Ga0049085, IMG submission 66721) | Freshwater lentic microbial communities from great Laurentian Lakes, MI, USA - Great Lakes metaG SU08MSRF | ecosystem: Environmental > Aquatic > Freshwater > Lake | place: Great Lakes... | reverse complement strand
ATCGCCGAGGTCGTGCACGCCAATGGCGGCCGCACGATCCGCAGTCGCCTTGCCCACTCCGGGGAGCTCCGTAAGCGGTGCGTACCACCAACGCACGCCCGGACGATGGGGTATCGCAGGTGCGTCGGCATCTGCCCGACGACGCCCAAATGCATCGCCAGGCACGGTCACGCTGGTACTCCGGGCCGTGGTGTGGCATCGTGCCCGAGTCGCGGCATCCGCCGCGCTCTTTCATCAACACGAGGTAGTTGGTCGACATGGCGAAGGTCTGCAGCTCCTGTGGCAAGGGTCCCTCCTTCGGGAACAACCGGAGCCACTCCATGCGTGCGACGCCCCGTCGCTTCGACCCGAACCTTCAGAAGGTGCGGATCATGGTCGGCAGCACGCCGACCCGCGCCTACGTCTGCACCCGCTGCCTGAAGGCCGGCAAGGTGCAGAAGGCCGTCTCCGGAACCTAGGACCGGCCCGCCGCTCCTGGGCCACTCGCCCGAGCGGACGCCAATAGGTTGATCATCGCGACAGCCGCATCTGCGGCCTCGTCGCCCTTGTTCCCCTTGTCGCCACCCGCGCGCGCCGTTGCCTGCGCCATGGTGTCGCAGGTGAGGATGCCGAATGCGCACGGCACGCCGGTGTCGAGCGACACGCGCATGAGGCCATGGGCCGCGGCATCGCAGACGTACTCGAAGTGGGCCGTCTCTCCCCGGATGACGGCGCCCAACGCCATGATGGCGTCGTAGCGACCCGTCACGGCCAGAGCCTGTGCAGCGGACGGTGCCTCGAAGGCACCCGGGATCCAGTGCACATCCACGCGATCAGCCGTCACCCCGCTCTCGGCGAGCCGAGTGAGAGCACCATCGAGGAGCGCGTCGGCGATTCCACGATGGAAGCCCGCCGCCACGGCCGCGATGCGCACATCGGGGTTTGTGATCTGCTCGGCGGGTGGGGCTGGATCAGTTCGTGCCATGACATGGAAGGGTACGTGGCACCGCGGTCGCACCGCCGTGCCAGAGGCATCTGCAACACTCGCGCCGTGATCCATCCGCGCATCCCAAAGGTCGCCTTGGGCGCATCTGTCGCTCTTCTGGCGACGCTGTGCCTGGCAGCAACGGCATCTGCACAGTCTGTGCGTTTCGCCAACTGCACCGGTACCACCCGGGTGGGCTGCGCCACGCTGTCGGTACCGCTGGACCACGCCGACCCGTCAAAGGGTGCAATCCCCCTGCACGTCGAACGCCGGCGCGCAAAGGGCACCCCCAAGGGTGTGCTGGTGATGCTCGCCGGAGGCCCAGGGCAGGCCGGGACGCCGCTCGATCCCGATGGCATCGTCCCGGCGACGATCCCCGGTTGGGACTACGTGGTGCTCGACCAGCGCGGCACGGGCGACTCCGCACTGCGGTGCGCAGCCCTTGATGCCCCGCATTCAAGCTTCTTCGATTCTGAGATCGCCACGTGCGCTGCCCAGGTCGGTCCCAACCGCGCCTTCTACACAAGCCGCGACTCCGTGCTCGACATCGAGGACCTGCGAGTGGCACTTGGCGTACCGCGTATCGCGCTCGGCGGTGTGTCGTATGGCACCTACGTGGCGCAGTACTACGCCCAGGCCTTCCCCGATTCTGTGAGCCACCTCGTGCTCGACTCCGTGGTGGATCCGGCCTCGATGAGTGGACTTGCCCCGGCAACGTGGGCAGCCGTCCCCGGCATGCTCACCGCGCTGTGTGCAAAGAAGGCGTGCTCGGGTATCACCACCAACCCGGTCGGCGACGTGGCGCGCGTTGTTGCCGCCACAGCGGATGCCCCTCTGCGCGGGATGGGAACCACCACCAGGGGCCGCATGGTGCGCGCGGAGATCGGCGGGCCGGGGGCGCAGGGTGACCTGCCGGGCCTGTTGATGATGGGTGATCTCAGCCCTGGGATGCGCGCCCTGTATCCCGGTGCAATCAATGCGGCTGCCAGAGGAGATGCCGCCCCGCTCTTCCGCCTCGCCGCTCTTGCGAATTCGGGCGGGTCTCCCCCCATCACCGAATTCTCAAATGCCCTGTTCTTCGCAACCGCGTGTGCCGATTCAACGCCCCCCTGGACCACGGCGGATCCGATCGGGGTGCGCACGGCGTCCCTCGGCCAGGCCTTTGCGGATATGGGTGATGCAGCGGTGGCTCCGTTCTCGATCGCCAATGCCAGCGCCGCCTCACCCACTGAGGCCTGCATTGCATGGCCCGACGCGGCCACCGATCCCCTCACGCCTGGGCCGCTCCCTGCCGTTCCCACACTCCTCTTCGCCGGCGGCCAGGATCTGCGCACCCCCACCGCCAGCGCACGTGCCGTTGCCGCCAGATCGCCGTCCGCAGCCGTGGTGGTGGCACCGGGCTGGGGCCATGACCTCACCGACAACCTTGGTTGCGCCGCCACCCAGGTGGCACGCCTGCTCTCCGGAAAGACCATCCAGACGGGTGCCTGCTCGCGCGTGACAGTCGCCATCACGATGGCCCCCTTCCCCGCCCCCGCTGCGACAGTCGCTGCGCTGTCGCCAATGGGTGCGAAGGGAAACCCCGGCCGGGTGGCCCATGCCGCGCGCTTCTCAATTCAGGATGGACTGCACTCACTGAGCGCCGGCACCGACGCCGGACTCGGAGGCATCCCGGGGGTGCGGGGGGGCTTCATGCGTGTGTCGGGAATGCTCGGTCAGACCGTCCGGTTTACGAACTTCAGCGATACGGCGGGTGTGCGGATCTCGGGCGCCCTCAATGCCGTGGAGTCGCACTTCGAGGGTCGCCTGACAGTTGATGGTCCGGGCTCGCTTGACGGCTACCTTGACCTTGCCAAGGACGGCGCGCGCAGATACACCGGCGTGATCGGCGGCGTCGCGATCAACATCCCCCTGGGGTAGTCACCAGCACGCGCCGGGGTGGATGTCCGGGCACGGCAAACCGCGGCGGGCAACATGGCGGCACGCCGCCCCTGACACCACCGCTGCCCCGGCGCATGACGGGCCGGGGCAGCGGTCGCAGTCATGTCCCGGTCAACCGTTCCAGTTCGGTGTGACCGACACGGTGAGCGCCCGTGACACGAGCGTGCGCGTGCCGCGTCCAGTCAGACTGGTCGTCTTGATGGCAGACGGACCAGAGACGGACTCGACCGTGTAGAGCAGACGCTTGCCGTCGGCCGACACGGCCACCGGGATGTGAAAGCTGCCACTGCCGCTCCTGAACAAGGTCGTCTTGGAACCGCCAGGAACACGGAATGTGGCCATGTCCAAGACATCCTCACCGCTGCAGAACCCGAACACCATGTTGCCACTCGGCGACCATGCCACTGGCGCGGGGCCGGCCATGAGACCGGATGCCTTGTAGTGCGTCAGCTGCTTCTTTGAGGAGAGGTCGGGGCTGATGGTCCAGATCTGGGTGTGCACCATAGGAGTACGCGCCCCGTTGAGGGTCCCCGTGACCCTGGTGCCCTGCATCGCGGCGATGCCGGATGTGCTCCACACCGGCGCCGCCGCCCGGGCCAGCAGCGCGGTGCGGGCCGTGGCGTCGGTGACGGGTGCCACGTACAGCGTGCCCGCAGCCGCGCGACTCCCGAACTTCATGAGACTGAACGCAATCTGCGTGGAGTCGGGCGAGAACGCCATCCCCACCACCGCGTTGCCCGGGGCCGCGATGTAGTTGCCGACAGGAATGGACGACACCCCCTCGAGCGACGGCGGAATCTGCGCCAGCCCGAGGCCATTTCCGGTGACGTCGCCCTTTGCGTTGACCGCCTGTGAGCTGCACGCAACCATCGTCGAGTCCGGCGACCATGTGAAGCCAGCCTGACAGGTGCCGTCAAGAACAGCGGTGGCCCCAGACGCCAGATCGCGCACTCTGCTTGTCGGATTGTCCTGCCCCGGGATATACACCTGATACGTCAGGCGCGACCCATCGGGAGAGATATTGGCCGTAGTGCCGGGGACAACCTTCACGGGATTGGAGCCGTCGTCGTTGGCCACCATTACCCACGAGGTGGAGGAGCCCTTCGCGGGAGGTGCGACGTAGACCATGGTGGCGGTCGCGATCGTGGGGGCCGATACGGCAGCGATACCGCCGACGAGTACAAGCATGGTTCGGCGAGTCATATAGCGCCTCTTTCAAGGTGAGGGAATTCAGGCGACTCTACGCGCGTGGCGCGAGGCAACGCAATCGGCGCGAGAAGAGGGGGCCTCGCCTATGGCCTACGCCTGAGGATCTGCCTCAAGATCAAGGCCGTTGTGATGGAGGATGTGCCCCATCTTGTCGCGCTTGGTCGCGAGATAGCGGGCATTCTCATCACTGGGCTCCACCTCGATGGGAACGCGCTCCACAACCTTGAGGCCGTAGCCCTCAAGCCCGACGATCTTCTTGGGGTTATTGGTGAGCTGGCGGATTGACGTGAGGCCGAGGTCAACCAGGATCTGGGCACCGATGCCGTAGTCGCGCAGGTCGGCGGGGAAGCCCAGCTGCAGGTTGGCCTCCACGGTGTCGAAGCCGTCGTCCTGCAACTCATATGCCCTGAGCTTGTTGATGAGGCCGATGCCGCGCCCCTCCTGAGCGATGTACAGCAGCACGCCCTCGCCCTGGTCGGCGATCATGCGCATGGCGGCGTCCAGCTGATCGCCGCAGTCGCAGCGCAGCGAGCCGAATACATCACCGGTGAGGCACTCGGAGTGCACGCGCACAAGCACGTTCTCCTTGCCCGCAACGTCGCCCTTCACCAGGGCCATGTGGTGCTTGCCGTCGATCAGCGCGCTGTAGCCCACGGCGGTGAACTCGCCGTACGTCGTGGGAAGTCGTACGGCCGCACCGCGCTCGATCAGGCGCTCTGTGCGACGCCGGTGCTCGATGAGGTCGGTGATGGTGATCATGCACAGGCCGTGGTCCTGCGCGTAGCCCACCAGATCATCCACCCGGGCCATCGTGCCGTCGTCGTTCATGATCTCGCAGATCACACCGGCGGGGATGAGCCCGGCCATGCGCGCAAGGTCAACCGCTGCTTCGGTGTGCCCCGCGCGCTCCAGCACGCCACCCGGCTTGGCCCGCAGCGGAAACACGTGACCGGGCTTCACCAGATCGCTCGGGCTGGAGTCCGGGTCGATGGCCACCATGATGGTGCGCGACCGGTCGGGTGCGCTGATTCCTGTGGTGGTGCCCTCGCGCGCCTCAATGGCCTCGGTAAAGGCCGTGGCCAGCGGTGCCTCGTTCTTGCGCACCATCTGCGTGAGGCCGAGCTGCTCACAGCGATCCTCGGTGAGCGCCAGGCACACAAGCCCCCGGCCATGGGTAATCATGAAGTTCACGGCGTCGGGCGTGGCGAACTGCCCGGCAATCACCAGATCGCCCTCGTTCTCGCGATCCTCGGAATCGACCACGACGACCATGTGGCCGCTGCGGATCTCCTCAATTGCCGTCTCGATTGTCGAGAAGGGCGTCGTCTCAGTGCTCAGGAGGTCTCTCCCCCGGGGATGTGCGGGCGAACCAGCGCCTCCACGTACTTTGCCACCACATCGGCTTCCAAGTTGACACTTCGGCCCACTGCGTCACGGCCGAGAGTCGTGGACGCCATGGTGTGCGGGATCAGCGCGATGGTGAAGCCGTCTGCCTCACGGCTCGCCACCGTCAGGCTCACGCCATCAACGGTGACTGACCCCTTCTCCACGACGTACCGCAGCACCTCATCCGGGCAGGCGATTGACATGAGCACACCGTCGCCCTCGGGCGTGATGCCACGCACGGTGCCCGTGCCATCCACATGCCCCTGCACGATGTGGCCACCCAGACGGTCGCCCACCCGCATGGCCCGCTCCAGGTTCACCGGGTCTCCGGCGTGGCGGTCGCCCACTGAGGTGCGCCGGAGGGTCTCCTCCACACAATCCACCGCGAACGAGTCGTCGGTGAGTTCCACCACGGTGAGACATGCGCCGTTAATGGCGACGGAGTCGCCGATGGCAAGCCCCTCCCGCACCACGCCGCAGGTGATGACCAGCCGCGCCCCGGCCGCGCTGGGCACCCGCTCGCGCACTGTGCCCATCTCCTCAACAAGACCGGTGAACATCAGGCAATCCCCCCAGGTACGGGACGCAGCCGCCCGATCAGCAGCACATCGTCGCCAAGGCGTTCCACGCGGGGTGTCGGGATCCTCGCCGCATCGGCGATCTCGTCGGCGCCCACACCCCGTACCGCAGCCGGTGCGCCATCGCCGCCGATAACGATGGGGGCCACCACCCACGCCAACCGGTCCACCAGATGCGCCTCAAGCAGGGCGCCGGCAACTGTGGGGCCACCCTCAACCAGAATTGACTGGATCTCGCGGCGCCCGAGGGCATCGAGCCCCTCTGCGAGGAATGCCGCGCCGTGGTGCGCCTGCCCCACCTCAACAGCAACACCGGCCGCCCGCAGCGCATCCACACGCTCCGGTGCGGCCAGCGATCCGGCCAGCACAACCACGGGAATGTCGCGGGCCGTCTGTACGAGCACCGAGTCCAAGCGCAGCCGGGCATGCGGGTCAAACACCACACGGGTGGCACGGCGCACAGGTGCCGGGTCGACGTCGCGGGCGGTGAGCGATGGATCATCGGCGTCGGCAGTTCCGATACCCACGCCCACGGCGTCCATATCGGCGCGCCAGCGGTGCACCAGCGCACGGGCCTCCGGGCCGGAGATCCATCGGGTGTTGCCGGTGCGGGTGGCGACACGGCCGTCGAGCGACGCCGCCATCTTCAGCATCACCTCCGGACGACCCGTGGCCGCCCATGTGAGAAATGGTGAGGCCACCTCCCGCGCGTGATCGGCATCCTCGCCGTCGGCAATCGCCACCTCGATCCCCGCGTCGGTGAGGATTTTTACGCCCTGTCCACGCGTGCGCTCAAGTGGGTCGAGGGTCCCAACCACCACCCGCGCGATGCCCGCGGCAATTACCGCATCAGTGCATGGGCCAGTGCGTCCCGTGTGGGAGCACGGCTCAAGCGTGCATACGAGGGTGGCGCCCTGCGTCGCTTGGCCGGCAGCCGCAATGGCCTCGGGCTCGGCGTGTGGCTTTCCCGGACCGGTGTGCCAGCCCTCCCCCACAACCTCGCCGTCACGCGCGATGACCGCGCCGACGGCAGGATTCGGACTCACCTGTCCACGGGCACGCAGGGCCAGATCGCATGCCCGGGCAAGCAGGGCGCGCTCGGCCGCCGTTGGCCGGCCGGCCGGGGTCACGCCGCCAGAATCCGATCGGTCAGATCGCCGTACGTGGCGACCGGGTCGGGGGCTCCGAAGATGGCTGATGCCGACACGATCAGGTCGGCCCCCGCAACGCGTGTGGATGCCGCATTCGTGAGGCCCACCCCGCCATCCACCTGAAGCAGCACGCGATCGGGCAGAAGGTCGCGCAGGGCGGTCAGGCGCTCGATGGTCTCGGGAATAAATGACTGCCCACTGAAGCCCGGGTTCACACCCATGCAGTTGACGTAGTCGATGCGCTCAATCAACGGGGTCACGGCCTCAAGCGGTGTGCCGGGGTTGATCGCAAGCCCCGCCAGACACCCTGCTGCGCGGATCTCGGTGAGCAACTGGTGCGGATGGGGATCTGCCTCCACATGCACGCTGATCATGTCGGCGTAGGGCGCAAACCAACGGATGGCATTGCCCGGCCGCGACACCATGAGGTGCACGTCGACGATGCCATCTGATGGGTGCACGCGATCGGCCACTCCACGGGTGGTGCCGGTTCCGAGCATCAGGTTCGGCACGAACTGCCCATCCATCACGTCGATGTGAAACACCCGCGCGCCCTGGGCCATGAGCGCATCCACCTGCTCGCCAAGCCGCATGGGATCGGCCGACATGAGCGACGGACAAATTGTGGGTGTGCGGGGTGCCACGGGCATGGGCGGCAGGTTATCGGCCCACGAGCCGCGCGACGAAGAACCCATCAGTGCCATTCACGTGCGGGAGCAGGCGCAGTGCCCCCGAAAGGTCAGGTGACGCCATTCCAGGGAATCGCGCCGTCAGGTCGTCAATCTCGCCCCCGGACGCGCGCACGACGTCCTCATTTTCCTCGTTCAGAAGGCTGCAGGTGGAATACACCACGCGCCCGCCGGGCTTCACGAGGGTGAGGGCACGATTCAGAAGTCCCTGCTGGATCTCCACCAGCGGTGCAAGCGCCTCTTCGCGACGACGCCAGCGCGCATCCGGACGCGAGGCCAGTACCCCGGTGCCAGTGCATGGCGCATCAACCAGCACGGCGTCGAACAACCCACCCGGGATCTCCACCTCGCGGGCATCGCCATCGATCACCGTCATAACGGCACCCATACGCTCGGCCATCTCGCGAAGTCCGCTGGCACGCGACGAGTGCATCTCGATCGCCACGATCTCGGCCTTGCCGTCGGCGAGGGCCGCAAGCTGTGTGGCCTTGGCACCCGGTGCCGCGCACATGTCGAGAATTCGCTCCCCGGGCTGCGGGTCGAGCGCCCTGGCCGGGATCATCGAGGCCCGGCTCTGGCCCATCACCAACCCGCTGGCGAATGCCGCGGAATCCTCGAGCGCGAACGGCTCATCCAGCACCAGGGCCTCGGGCAACAGCGGGTCGCCATGCCACGTGGGCATCTCCTGCTCCAGCTCTATGCGGGGCCCACGCAGCGGATTCCAGCGCACGGCTGACTCGCTGGGCAGGTTGGCAGCGGCCATCACAGCGTTGGCATCGTCCTGCCCCAGCGAGCGCACCAGACCGTCTGCGATCCAATCGGGGAATGAGTTGACGAGCGCTGAGTCTTCGGGGCCGAGCTCCGCCAGCCGGGCTGGTCCCTCGCTGGCGATACGCCGAAGCACGGCATTCACAAGGCCGCCACGGGCCGGTGCCCTGTCGCGGTGCCCCGGAAGCATGCGCGCCAGATGCACGGCCTGATCAACGGCGGCGCGATCGGGTGTGCCATCGGACGCAATGATCTCGTACGTCCCAAGGCGCAATACGTCGCGCACACCCGGCTCAATGCGATCGGGGCGCTCTGCCGCACCATCAATGAGCCAGTCGAGGGTCCGACGCATCTGCACGGTGCCGAACACAAGACGCTGGGCCTGCTGGCGGTCGCGCGGCTCCAGCTCGAACCGGTTGGCCTCGGCCGTGAATGCACGATCAGCGTAGGCGCCGTCATCCACCCGGCGCAGCACGCGCAGCGCCACGCGGCGAGCCGGTGCGGCACCGCCCATTCCGGGCTCACCCTTACGGGGACGTGAGGTCGAGCTCACCGCGGTACCCCCTCAGGAAGGCGTCGATTGGCATGCGGCCCTTGCCGGGCGGCTGGATGTCGAGGATCTGCAGGCCGTTGGTGGCCGTTCCGAGCAGCAGTGCACCGGAATCGGCCGTCAGCCCGGCGGGTGCGGGTGATTCCCACTCCCGTGTACGCCACACCTTGAACGGCTGTCCATCAATGTGCAACACCGCGCCGATGTGCGGAGAGAGGGCGCGCACCTGCCCCACCAGCTCACGGGCAGGTCGCGAGGGGTCGATCGGCCGGTCTGCGTCGGTGATCTTGGCTGCGACCGATGATCCCTCATCCGTCTGCGGCATTGCCACCAGCGTGCCGGCGTCAACCGCATCAAGCGCGCGTACGAGCGCGGGGCCCGATGCCTCAGCCATCTTCTGCAGCACCGAACCTGCGTCGTCGTCGTCGGTCACCTCAAGTACGACGGACTCGATAATGGCACCGGTGTCGAGCCCCGCGTCCATCTGCATGATCGTGGTGCCCATGCGATCAGCGCAGTCCATGAGGGCCCGCTCCACGGGAGCCGCCCCGCGGTAGGCGGGAAGCAGCGAGTAGTGCACGTTGATGCACGGCCACCCGCTGAGGACGTCATCACGGAGGATCTGGCCGAATGCGGCGACGGCCAACGCGCCCGCATCGGCATCACGCAGCACCTGGAGTGACTCGGGTGTATTGATGGATGAGGGCTTGAGGGTGGGGATGCCCAATTCGTGTGCCACCACGCCCACGGGCGTGGGGACCGGCGTCTTCGATCTGCCCCTCGGGCGGTCCTCACGCGTGACCACCAGCACCACCTCGTGGTGCGACGCCACAAGTGCACGCAGGACGGGCACGGCAGGCTCGGGGCTGCCCGCAAAGATCACCCGCATGGCCCGGCCCTACGTGCTCGGCAGAAGCGAGTCGCGCAATTCGGCGAGGGCAGCGCGGCGATCCTCTGGCGAGGCCCGGTCGAGAATGAGGATGCCATCGAGGTGATCGATCTCGTGCTGCACAACCCGTGCCGCGAAGTCTTCGACCACGGCCTCAAACTGCGTGCCGTTGAGATCCTGCGCCCGCACACGGATCCAGGCGTAGCGCTCCACCTCAACGCTCACCTCGCCAATCGAGAGGCACCCCTCGCTGTCCACACCGGTTTCATCGGAGTGCTCAATGATTTCGGGGTTCACGAATGCATGTACGGCGCCGTCATCGAATGGCGCGACGGTGATGAGCCGTCGCAGGCGCCCGAGTTGCGGCGCCGCAAGCCCCACCCCCCGGCCATCCTCCATGATGCGCGCCATCTCATGCACCTCAGCGATGAGGGCCTCGTCAAATACCTCGACGCGCTCAGCAGGTGTCCGCAGCACGGGGTCGCCGTACTGGCGCACGTGCTCGAGCGCAGCGACCCGCAGCGCCTCGAGCTCGGGCTCCTCAAATGAACGTCGCGCCATGCGCGCAGAATACCACCGGCCCGCAGCGCGCCGCGGGTCAGCCGGGTGCCAGCACCTGGGCTGGACGGGCAGCGGAGAGGGCATCCATCCACCGCACTGCGGCGCCGTTATCGCCCGTGGCCACAACCACCACGTCGGCCGCCCCAGCCGCTGACGAGGGCACCTCAGCAACCACCCACACCTGCCCCATGTGCAGGAAGTCCGCGGTTCCCCCTGCGATGAGGGCGGCACCATCGCTGCTGAGATCAACTGTCGTGGTGCGCAGGCCGGATGCCGCAAGGTCCCCCGCCACCGCGCGGGCAACGGCGTCGGGCGAACGGCCGGGGCCAGCCTCCACGGCGTATGCCTGCACTCCATCGCCCAGCGCAGCGGTGGCGGTCAGGTCCGACGCGCGGACGCCCGGGATCGTGCCCACCGGTGTGGCCGCGCCCTGCATGTCGCCTGCGGGTGTCGGGATACGGGGGAGTGGCCTGGCCGTCGGAGCCGGGGGAGATGCCCCCGTCGGACCGAACTGCATCCATGCCAACCCGGCAGCGGACCCCACGAGCGCAATCGACCCCACGGCGATCATCGTGAGGGTGCCGCGAGCACGACCGCGGCGACCGGCGGCAGGTGTGGTGCGGGGCATGGGAACAGTTGATCCGGGACCGGGGACGGCGGCGGCCATGGCATCCACCAGCGCAGTTGCCGTACGCGGACGGTCGCGGGGATCCTTGGCCAGTCCCCACGCGAGCGCCTGCTCCATCACCACTGGCAGGTTGCCGCGCACGCTGCGGGCACGGGGCACGGCTCGCTCCATGTGTGCAAACAGCACCGTGCCCACCTCGACGTCCGGGTACGGTCGGGCTCCGGTCAGCACTTCAAACGCCATGCAGGCGAAGCCGTAAATGTCTGCCGACGCCTGCGGGCGCCCCCCGGAGATGACCTCAGGGGCCATATATGCCGCTGTGCCAACCATCTGGCCAGGGATTGTGGTGGTACCACCAACCGGCCGGGCGACGCCGAAGTCGGCAAGCCATGCATGTCCATCGGGTTCAAGAAGGACGTTGGCCGGCTTCACATCCCGGTGAAGGCGCCCAGCCTCGTGTGCCGCATCGAGCGCCGATGCCACCTGGCGCAGAATGCGGACCGCCTCCTCGGGGTCCACCATGCCCTCGCGCAGCCGGTCGTCCAAGCTGCCCCCGGTTGCGAGATGCATGACGATCCACCCCACGCCGTCGCTCTCCCCCGCATCCAGCACCGGGATGACGTTGGGGTGCTCCAGCACCACCAGCGCCTCACACTCACGACGAAACCGCGTGCGGAAGCCGTCGTCGGCCCACACATGCGGATGAAAGATCTTGATGGCCGCCGTACGCCCAAGCGATACGTGGTGCGCGTGGTGAACCGTTGCCTGGCCGCCGTGGGCGATGGGAGCCCCGACGACCCAGCGGCCGGCGATGATCCCGTCGTGGATACCCGCGCCGGCCGTGATGGCTACCGCTTTCTCGGAATCAGGCGGCGCGCAGTGGCGAGGGCGGACGATCCGCCGAGTTCCCAATCGGCGTCCGATCCAATGGCAAGGGCACCCCAGCCGTGACGGTCGGTCGCACCGGTGACCGATCCCACCTGGGCGTTCAGCACCAGAGTGGCGCTGCCGCCACGGATGATGAGCTCGGCCTGCGGGTCGCCGGTACGCGGGAAGATCGCCGTGGCACCGTCATCGTGCTGGTCGATACGCGGGGCCGAAGACAGATCGTTGAGTCCGAAATACACGGCGGTGGTTGCCTCACGCGCCTCACGCGGCACCGTGGGAATGATGTCCTCAAGGCGGTAGAGCTCGGCCACGTTCGGCGTGAGCACGTACTCGGCCTCCTTCAGCACTGCGTACGGCACGCCCTCTGCCTTGCCGCGCTCGGGCCGCTCCTGCACCCAGTCGCGCACACGCAGCCACGAGCAGTAGCGGGCGTCGATGCCCTCGGCGCGCACGGCCTCGATGTACGGGCCGGGCTTCCGGTCTGGAGTGATGCCCATCACGATGACGCGACCGTAGTCGGAGAGCGCACCCGCAGCACGGCTGAGGCGTGCCTGGATGTCGCCCTGGAACGCCAGAGATGTCTGGATGGCGAAGGCCCACTTCTTGTCCCGCTCCTGCACAACGATGTCGATGACGTCGTCACCGGCGGGCGCAAACTCGCGCACCACGGTGTTCTCGATACCGGGGATGTCTTCGTCGGTGAACTCACGCAGCAGCGCGGTACGTGTGTCGTTACCGGCAAGCGCCAGCACGGACGCGAGCACGTGGGTCCACTGCTCACGGGGGTCGGACTGGGCTGAGAACAGACGCGGAACGGGCATGGATTACCTCGAGGACGTGGACTTCGAACGCCGGGAGGGTACCGGACGCCGAGGTGTGTTCTGGTGTTCTGTCAGGTGTCCTGTGGATCGACGTCAATGCCGATCCTCACGCCTCCGGGAACCCCAGAGGCAGCAAGCACCCGTCGCGTGGCCGTGGTGAGGGTTGACGACAAGGGTGCCTGCAGCAGTATCGCCCGGCGGGTACGCCCACGCAGCCGGTGAAGTCGCGACGGACCACGCACCGTCACCTCGGGATCAGCCATGGCCAGATCCTCCACCAGGGCCTCGGCCACTTCGGCGACGCGCGCCGGGTTGTCACCCTCGATCACGATTCGCAGCAGGTGCCCATGCGGGGGCATACCCCTTGCCTGCCTGCGGCCGATCTCGCCCTCGAGAAACTCCTCCACCGCGTGTCGGGAGCCCAGTTGCACCGCGCGGGCAGCCGGCTCCCACGCCTGCACCACCACCCGGGCGGGCTCACCCTTACGGCGTCCCGCGCGCCCCGCCAGTTGCACGATGAGTGAGAACGTGCGCTCCTCTGCGCGGAAGTCGGCGTGCTGCAGCGCCGCGTCGGCATCAAGCACCGCGGCCACCGTGACGTCGGGCAGGTCGTGGCCCTTGGCAACCATCTGCGTGCCCAGAAGGATCGCGGGGCCGGGTGCACTGAACTCGGCGAGCAGGCCCACGATGCCACCGCGCTTCGCCGCATTGTCGGCATCGAGTCGCACAAGGCGGGTGTCGGGCACCACATTTGCCAGCGCCTCTTCCAATGCCTGAGTACCCGAGCCCTGACGCCCCACGTTGACGGAGCGGCACGAGGGGCACGCACCCGGCTGCTCGCGTTCCAGCCCGCAGTGGTGGCACACCAGGCGCTCCGGGCCGCCATCGCGGTGCAGCACCATGGGCACATCGCAGTCGCGGCACCGGGCAATCCATCCGCAGTCACGGCACAGCGTGGTGCGTGAGAACCCACGACGGTTGAGCAACACGATGGCCTTGTCGCCACGCTCCGCCGCCTCCTGCAGGGCCCGGGCCAGCGGCCGTGAGATTGGACCCGCGTGCTGGGTACGCATATCCACGACATCAATTGGCGGCAGTACGGCGCCGTCGGCGCGCTCGGCCAGCGTGATGCGCGGAAGCGCATGCCAGGCCTCAGGGCGGGGGGTGGCGCTGCCATACACCAGCGCTGCACCGGCATCGGTGGCGCGCTTGTACGCCACCTGCCGTGCGTCGTAACGCGGAGTGGAGTCTTGCTTGTACGACGAGTCGTGTTCCTCATCCACCACCACCAGACCGATGTCGCGCAGCGGGGCGAACACCGCACTGCGGGCACCCATCACCACGTCTGCCTCCCCGGATCGGATGCGCCGGTCCTCGGCGGCACGCTCGGCCGGCGCCAGCGCCGAGTGCCACACGGCCACACGCTCGCCCAGCCGGGCACGGAGCCGACCCAGAAATTGCGGGGTGAGCGCGATCTCGGGCACAAGCACCAGGCTCGACCTGCCTCGGGCCCGCGCAGCCTCAATGGCGCGCAGGTACACCTCGGTCTTGCCCGAGCCGGTCACGCCATGAAGAAGCAGCGCATCGGTTTCCGGGGCATCAATCGCCCGGATGACCCGATCCACGGCCACCGTCTGATCAGCGGTGAGTTCCGGTGGCGTGTCGGGATCCGGAGCCGGGCCAAACCAGTTGAGCCCGCTGGCATCTGCACGTTCGGCCGTCAACGTGATCTGGCCGTCGGCGGCCATGCGCTTGAGCGTGGGCATGGTGGTACCCGCCGCACGTACAAGATCGGCTGCCTGAAGTTCCCCACCTGCGGCCACCAACTGGGCGAGCACGGTTGCACGACGGCCATCGGGAGCCTCTGCACCAGGTACCGCACGGGCCACCAATCGTTCGCGCCCCTGCCCGGTGGGCGCACCGAGCGACCACGTGCCGTCTGGGCCGCGCCTGAGCGCCCCCTCTGCGCCAGGTGGCAGCACCAGCTTGAGGCTTGAGCCGAGCGGGCTCAGCGTGCGCCGGGCGACCCACCGGGCAAGGTCCAGCAGATCGGCGGGCACCACCGGGGCATCCACCACGCCTGCCACCGGCTGCAGGCGGCCCTTGTGCGTTGCGGGCTCGCGGCTCATCACCACGCCCAACACTGCGCGTGGCCCCAGGCGCACGGCGACCAGTGCCCCGGGAACCACGGCCGAATCCAGCGCGGCGGGCACCGCGTAGTCCAGCGCCCCGTCAAGGGCGCGGGCGGCGACGAGGGGGACGACCTGTGCGGCCATCCCCCCATCGCTCACATCAGTCGGCGAAGGCCTGGCCGATGTCGGTGTTCTCCCATGTGAATTCCGGCTCGGTACGGCCGAAGTGGCCGAACGCGGCGGTCTTCTGGTAGATCGGCCGGCGCAGGTCGAGGCTGTCGATCAGCGCGGCAGGGCGCAGGTCGAAGTTCTCGCTCACCCAGGTGACGATCTGGTCGATCGGCCGCTTCTCAGTGCCGAATGTCTGCACGTTGATCGACACCGGATGCGCCACACCGATGGCGTAGGCCACTTGCACCTCGCAGCGATCGGCCAGGCCCGCGGCCACCACGTTCTTGGCAACCCAGCGGGCGGCGTACGCGGCCGAGCGGTCCACCTTCGACGGGTCCTTGCCCGAGAAGGCGCCACCGCCGTGGCGTGCCATTCCACCGTAGGTGTCCACGATGATCTTGCGACCAGTCAGGCCGCAGTCACCCATGGGGCCACCAATCACAAACTTGCCCGTGGGGTTGATGAACAGGCGGATCTCGGGGTTCCACACGCCAAACTCCTCAAGCACCGGCTGGATTACCCGGCGCGTGACGTCCTCGTGGATCATCTCCTGTGACACGTCCTCGGAGTGCTGGCTGCTGATCACCACAGCATCCACGCCCACCGGCGTGATGCCGTCGTAGCGCACGCTCACCTGCGACTTGCCGTCGGGGCGCAAGTAGTCGAGTGCGCCGCGCCGCTCTGCCGAGAGCCGCTCCACCAGACGGTGCGCCAGGATGATGGGCAACGGCATGAGCACGGGGGTCTCGGTGCACGCGAAGCCGAACATCAACCCCTGGTCACCCGCCCCCTGGGAGTCGTACGGGTCCTCGTCACCACCGGCACGCTTCTCGAACGCGGTTGTGACGCCCTGGCCGATGTCGGGGCTCTGCTTGTCGAGCGCCACCGAGATGCCGCATGTCTCGGCATCAAAGCCATAGCGCGAGTCGGTGTACCCGATGTGCGTGATGGTGTCGCGCACGATTCTTGGGATGTCGATGTTGGCGGTCGTGGTGACCTCGCCGGCGATCATCACCTGGCCTGTCGTGATGAGGGTCTCGCACGCAACACGACCCATTGGGTCCTGCGCGAGGATGGCGTCGAGGACGCCATCCGAGATCTGATCAGCGATTTTATCGGGATGACCCTCGGTAACCGACTCCGAGGTGAAGAGGTACTCGCTCATTTGGCTCCTTGCCTTGAATCCAGCGAGCGAGGTTATCAGCGGGCCTCACCGCCTGCGCCACACCCGCGCCCGGCACCCAGTTGAGGGGCGCCGGGCGCGGGTGGCGCTACTTCTTCAGGCCCAGGAATACCTCGACGGTGGGGTTCTCGCCCTGCGTCCCCCACGCGGCAATGCCCGAGACATGCGAGAGATTCTCCCGACGCTCGGCGCCGTCCTTGCCGGCAAATGCGCCCTTGGCCGCCATCATTGTCATGACCCTGGGAACGTTCACCCACGCGAGGCCGGTGACCTGATCGGGCATTCCCTGAGTGGCATCCTGAAACGCCTTTGAGTCGGCGAGCGTCGCGCCGGCCTTCGGTGCGAGTACCGATCCCGCGCCAGCCGCGCTGTTGCCGATAACGGCCAGGTCGCCCTTGACGCCCCACACCACATTGCCGGACTTCCCGATGCTCAGCTTCTGACCCTTCACGCCATTCAGGTCCACCGCGACAGACCCCTTCGCGGAGCCCTTGGCACCACCGAACGTTGACATCAGCACCGGGATCGCCTTTGACAACGACGTGAGCGTGCTGGTGGCCTGCGCGCCATTGCCGGTCTTGAGGGCCAGCGATACGCCCGGCATGGCCTGCCCGTCAGTCACCACCACTGCGTGCTCCCCGCCGGTGAGGTTCTTGAGGTCGGCCCCGTCCACGCCCAGAAGCAGCGGCGCCTGTGCAAGAACCGTGTCGATCTGCTTCTTGGTGTCCGCCGACGAACTCGACTCGGCCGACTTCAGCGCCTGCTCCACGGTGTCGGCAAGACGGTTGAATCCCAGGTACGCCACCGAGTCGGCTGGCGCGTTTTTCATGAGGGTGGGGGTGTAGGCCTTCTGGTCGGTCATCGGCGGGGTGTCCACAAGAACGGCCTTCATACGCAGGCCATCCGGCTGCGCGGTAAGCGACATGGCGGCAGCGCCGGTGATCTGCCCACCCACAAGGTTCTCCACCTGTGGGATGCCGGAGAGCGCGCCCTTACCGAGCTCCTCGAGATTCACGTACGCCATGGCGAAGACATCCTTGGGCAGCAGCGCCAGCGCGTCGTTGAAGCGGAAGACGCCCGACAGGGCCTGATCGCCGCCGGTCGCATGGGCATCAATCGCCTGTTTCACCACGGCCTCGGATGACCCGATGATGAGCGCATCTGCGGTCACCGCAGCATTCATGCCACCGGCGGGCGCCGCGAGCAGCGTGGCGCCGTTGTAGTCGCCTGTGCTCTTGAGCCCCCCGTTGCCGGGATCTGCGAGCAGCGCCTTCACCTGGTCGGACTTGCCCTCGGTGATCTGCATCACGGCGAGCACCGGCTGGTCGGCCGCCGCGGCCAGCGCGCGTCCGGCTGCCCCGGCGGGATCGGTGAGCGCGCCCTTGGTCACAGCCGCGGTGTCGGGCACCTTCGTGGTGGCCAGCGCGGCAGCCTCGCCGAGGAGCGGACGCAGATCCTTCTCCCACGAGATGCCCTCGCGCGCCAGATCCGCCTTCAACTCCTTCTCCATCGTCCCGTACGACGGAAACATCTGCGCCAGATCGATGAGCTGGGTCCACTGCGCGCCCGTGGTGTCGGTGGACACCTGCACGTACACCGGGCTGGATGCCGGGATGTATCCGGCAACCGATGCCGCGGTGGATCCAGCCGATGCAGTGCTGCCGCAGCCGGCGAGCACGATGCCCCCGCCCGCTGCACCAACCGCGGCGATCGCAGCCATGGGGATGAAGTAGCGCCTGCGTCGACTGCCATGCGTGGGCGTGCTCATTACGGGATGACCTCCGGGCGTCAACGGAACCTCAGGAGCGTATCCCGGCCCGTAGTCACAGCGGCGCGCCGTTGGTAAAGGGTCGGTTAGGGATGCAACGGGGGCGTCACGCCTCTGACGCAGGTGCACGCGACATCAACGCGCGCAGGCACTCGGCCGGCGACCGGCCCTCAAAAGCGGCTGCTGCCACCTGCGCGCTGATGGGAAGCTCCACCCCCACGCCCTCAGCACGCGCCAGCAGCGACCGAACCGTGGCGAGCCCCTCGACGGTCTGGCCGATTACCGCCTCTACCTGATCGGCGGGTGTGCCCGTGGCGATCAACTCGCCCGCGCGGCGATTGCGGCTGTGGCGGCTGGTGCAGGTGGCGACGAGGTCTCCCATGCCGGCGAGCCCGCGGAATGTGGCGTCGTTGCACCCCGAACTGGCACCGAGGCGGCTCATCTCGGCCAGCCCCCTTGTGATGAGCGCAGCCTTGGCGTTATCGCCGAGCCCGAGGCCGTCGGACATTCCGGCGGCAAGGGCGATGACATTCTTGGCGGCACCGCACAGTTCGACCCCGGCAAGGTCACCATTGACGTACACGCGAAAGACCGGGCCCGACACCGTGGCCTGCACGAGCTCGGCCAGCGCGAGGTCACCCGACACCACTGCTGCAGCGGGCTGGCCTGCCGCGATCTCTTCTGCGTGGTTTGGACCCGACAGCACCGCGAATGGAACGCCGGGGCCCAGGGCATCGCGCCAGACGGCAGACAGCAGGCGGCCTGTGCCGGGCTCAAGACCTTTGGTGAGCGACAGCACCCCGCACCCGGCTGGCAATGCGGCGGCAATCCGCGGCGCCTCGGTGGAGATAGCGCGCGATGGCAGTGCGATAACGACCAGCGTGGCGCCATCTGCCCAGGCCGGATCATCCACATGCGTGACATGCACAGACTGGGGAAGCGCGACATCACCCAGGTGCCGGGCGTCGTGGCGAGTGGCGCCCAGAGTGCCGGCCTGGGCCGCCGTATGGCACACGAGGGTGACGTCCGACCCGGCGAGGGCAGCCACCTGCGC
>Ga0049085_10000321_pt1 | contig 19353 bp, 29 predicted proteins | sample GreLakmeSU08MSRF_FD_66721 | JGI IMG/M metagenome (GOLD analysis project Ga0049085, IMG submission 66721) | Freshwater lentic microbial communities from great Laurentian Lakes, MI, USA - Great Lakes metaG SU08MSRF | ecosystem: Environmental > Aquatic > Freshwater > Lake | place: Great Lakes... | reverse complement strand
ACTTGATAGCCCAGTGCTTTTAACTGAGTTGCACAGCTTAGCCCTGAAATACCAGCGCCAATGACAGCTACACTTGTTCCTTTGAGCTGGTTTTTACTCATGATGAGTGATTAATTTTTCTAAAGGTCAAATTTATTCGAGATGTATGAATGATTTTCGTTTTTAGTAATGCATGGTGCCAAAACTGCTGAGTTGGCGGATACATGATGAGAGCGCTACCATTTTCTAGTATAAGAGAGGTAGTTTTTTTATCTTTCTTGTGCCTGAAGGCAAATTTACGGCTAGCACCAAGGCTTAATGAGGCAATGGGAGACTGTGTATCTAGCTCTTTTTCATCGTCACTATGCCAATCCATTCCATCTTTACCATCATGGTAAAGATTGAGTAGACAAGAGTTAAATGCTGAATCAGAAAGTTTCTCTAGCTGACTTTTTATGAGTAGTAGTTCTGGGGTCCACGCTTGAGGTTGCTTGCTCACTCCAGAGTAGGTATAAGTACAATTCTGATCTCCTATCCACGCTATTTTACGACGTGTAGATACTAACTTGCCAAACATGATGAGCTGATCTACTTCCCATCGAAGTGACTCTTTAAGTTTATCTATTAATTTAGCGCTATCAGCCGCACTTATAAATTCTGGATGGTAGTGAACAGACCCATCCTTGGCTAGTATGTTTAGCCCGCCTTGGTCAGGTTCGATGCTAAATAAGGAGTTTTGATTCATCGAGAAAATAGGGGTAATTGCTAAATGAATAAAGACCTTAGAAAAATTGCCAATTTGTTGTTAACGAACTGTGACCTTATTTAAGTTGCAGGAACACTAGATCACTAAGTACGCATTTTTGAGTCAGAGGTAATGCAAGATTTTATGGCTTTTAGCTCAATCACTTTTAGCCATTCAGGCTTAGCTTTTGGATTTTTCAGTAGTTCATTTACTTGTTGCTTAGTCGCATTTTGAGAAATGTATTCAGCTTGGCAGCTACAATAAGCTGTGAAGTCATCTTCAGTTAGCGCTTTACCCTTGGTACCCTGATGCTCTACTACTTGCTCGCGCATACAATTTTTTTGATAGTCCTTCGAGATTGCCTGCGCAAATGACTGGTTAGAAAATGCTAACAAAAATGGTATCAACAACACTGCACGAATTATTGGCATGCCGACTTTCCTTTTTAAGTCTAAATAGTAGATATTCTTCCATAAACATCAAGATCCGACTCATCTACTTCTAAATAGTCATCTTCAATTACAGATGCCCCCTCTAATTGCTCAATATATTCCCGAATGGCGTAATAAGGAGGTATTTGAGCCTGGTTATCATCTTGATGATCCCAGACTTTGTAGCGAAAAACGGTCAGTTTCATAAATCTCAGGACTTATTACAAGAAGCATCATTTTAGGGTTTTTATCTTAAAAAAGTTTTTTCAAAAGCCCTTACTTTCATGAAGGTTTTATATTCTTAAATTTGTTTAGAATGAGTCAGCTAAACAACGTAGGAGATAAGAATGAAAACACAACGAATTTTAAGTAAAGCACTAATTGGCTTAGGTTTTGGGATGCTCTCTTTAGCCGTTTCGGCGCAATCAATGAAAGTAACTCTTTCTGGGGCCCAAGAAGTTCCCCCTGTAATGACCTCGGCTTCCGGAGTGGGTTCAATTATGGTTGCTCCAGATGGAGCAGTATCAGGAACAATTACTACCACTGGTGTTGAAGGAACTATGGCCCATATTCATGAAGCGCCAATGGGCCAAAATGGTCCCGTAATCGTGCCATTTACTAAAACTGCAGACAATATTTGGTCAGCTCCTGCTGGCGCCAAATTGACAGATGGACAACTTCAAAGTTTGAAAAATGGAAATCTTTACCTCAATGTGCACAGCGCAACTAACAAGCCTGGCGAAATTAGAGCCCAACTTAAACCTTAAAGATTGTGCATCCTTTTGCCTCAGGTTTCAGTGCTCTTGGACCCATCAATGAAATTAACGACTTAGGGAGAAATTCCTAAGTCGTTTTTCTATCCTAGAGATGTTCCCAGTATTTTTAGACATATTAATGTGTTTACATAGCTAAAATTCAAATTAAAAAGGTGAGCATATGAATGTGAAAAACATCATTGGTTTAGTGGAAAAATTATTCCTGATTATTATTGCTCTTTTTACTATTGCAGCGATGATCCAAGAAATTATTTCCCTCACTGGTAGTCGTCGTGTAGAGCTGCAGGACCTTTTGCTGATGTTTATTTATGCGGAGGTTCTGGGGATGCTAGCGGCCTTTTACGCTAGCCACCGCATCCCAATAACGATACCTTTATTTATCGCAATGACTGCATTGAGTAGATTAATTATTCTTCAAGGTAAAGATGGGAATCCTGCAATTTTGCTCTATGAAAGCGGGGCTATTATCTTGATTGCTGGAGCTTGCTGGATCATTAGTCGTGTAAATATAGCTAAAGATAATTAGTAGGGCTTGATGAGTCAAATAATCAGATCTATTTTCTAGGAGAGTTATATGGGTTCAATGATTACTTATGCGCGTCCAGACGGGCAATCTGCTAAAGCTTATCTAGTACAGCCGCAAGCAGGGGCATCTGCACCTGCTATTGTGGTAATTCAAGAATGGTGGGGATTAAATGAGCAAATAAAAGATGTTGCCCATCGCTTAGTCGACCAGGGATATCAGGCCATAGTACCTGATCTATATCAGGGAAAAATTGCCCTCGAGGAAAATGAGGCCAATCATTTAATGACAGGCTTAGATTTTGGAGATGCTGCCAGCCAAGATATTCGTGGGGCTATTCAATATCTCAAAGCTGCAGGCGCACCTAAGGTTGGGGTAACCGGATTTTGTATGGGTGGAGCGCTTACTTTGCTATCTGCGGTTTTTGCCCCTGAAATTGATGCAGTTGCAATCTGGTATGGTTACCCTCCATTGGAGTTTGTGGATGCTAGCAAAATTAAAGCACCCCTAATGGGTAGTTTTGCAATATATGACGATGTCTTTCCAATTAGTGGCGTTGATGCACTTGAGGCCAAGCTCTCTGCGGCTGGAGTAGTTTATGCCTTTGATCGATATGAGGCCAAGCATGCCTTTGCCAATGAAGAGGCAGATTCGAAAAAACTCCCTTATCTGAAATATGACCCTCAAGCAGCAGATCAAGCCTGGGAAAAAACAATGGTATTTTTTCGGAGAAATATTAGCTAACGATACGCCGTACTATTGAAGTGCGCGCAAAACTGATCTAATTAGCACGCTAATTTGCATCGAATCTTAGTCCACTATCTGTTTAATATAGTCTGCTAGTCAAAGATAGCCTGATCACTTTGCTGGATTAAAGTTAGATACAAATGGTGGATCAGGATTGGATGCAAATTTACATATTCTATTTGTAAATTTCTTTGCGATTACCAATTCGCAAGACAAGAATACAAATAGTTTTATCTTGAATACTTGCAATAATGCGAAAGTCACCAACTCGGTATTTCCAAAACTCACCAAGTGTTGAGCCTTTAAGTGCATCCCCAATTTTTCTAGGGTCGGCTTGAGTAGCTACCCTAGTTTTTAAAAATTTTAGTATTCTCTTAGCTATTTGTGGATCTAATTTTCCTAATTCTCTCTTTGCTGCAAGGTCAAATTCAATCTGCCAAACCAAGTTCACGCTCCAATTGATTTAGTTTGATCGTTTTAGATTTACCATTGGTAATATTGCTAAATCTCTTTTCGGCCAAATAAAGATCTTCAAGATCATCTAGGTATTCTAAGATGGCTTCACGGGCATAAAATGTTTTAGTGCGACCAGTTTTTTTAGCTAAATTACCAAGTCTTAATTCAATGTCGTCAGGTAGTCTAATGGCTAACATGGGCTCTCCTTTATTTGCTATACAAGTATAGCAAATAATTTCTCCCACTTCAATCAGTATCAATGCTAGTTACTCCTCTCACAATCCTTAGATTCCGGGTTCAAGCCCTGGTGAGCCTACCAGCAATCTAATTACCAACTCTTAGGTGGGTATTTATTGGAGCGTTACCTAAAGTAACGCTTATGGGGGTAGTGGTAGCAGTCGAAAGATATGGTGAAGGCATAGTCCAGGGAGTTAGGAAACTAATACAAACCTAAATCCTTTGGTCCCAGGCTCAAGTCTAACAAGATGTGATATTTTTTTAGCTTTACTTAAAGTGAATATTAAGTTTCTCTCAAGCGCGCACTTTTGCGTGATTTTTCATAAAAGTAATTTGGCTTCGACTTAATCCAATGAATAAATCGTTGCATTTCAGGGTGCTCTTGAAGGGCTGCAGCATTATTGAATTGTGTGGCTAGTTCAGTTTCTGTAAAGAGGGCATGTATTTGGCGATGGCAAATGCGGTGGAGATACGCAGTATTTTTTCCGCCCTTAGATTTAGGTACTAAGTGATGAGCATCTTTTTGGGCTTCGGGGATGGGGCGGTCACAGATAGGGCATACCAAATCTACCATTTTTAGGTATGGACTTGGAGCAAGCGAAATGAGTTTCTGGCGAATTTTCCCAATCATTTTTTTTAAAAATTAATGTGTAGTACAAGTTTAGTAAATAAGTCATAAACTTGCTTGGTGACAAAATTCTCATCAAAATCACTTTCTGAGTCTGATAAGTCCCGCCTAATTGAAATGGCCTGGGAGGACCGTACCCCATTTGATGCAATTGAGAAATCATTTGGCTTATCTGAGGCTCAAGTAATTCAATTAATGCGTCATGAGCTCAAGCGAAGCTCTTTTGAGCTGTGGCGTAAGCGCGTAACTGGGAGAGCAACCAAACATATCGCCCTGCGAAGTAAGTCAGTAGATCGAGCGTATTGTCCAACCCAGTAAAAAATAAATGAAGCCACTTAAAAAACTAGTTCTGATTCTCGGTGATCAGTTAGATGAAAATGGAGCCGCCCTTAGAGATTTTGATTTCAAATTCGATGAGGTGGTGATGATTGAGTCAATTCCAGAGGCGCAATATGTTTGGTCACATAAAGCGAAGATCACGCTATTTTTATCGGCCATGCGGCACTTTGCAGGCAGGCTAAAAGAACTTAAATATCCCCTCTGCTACATTCAAAACTCACCCTTATCGATAGTCGAGACTCTAAAGAAAAAAATAGTTCGCGAGCAGATTACCCATTTGATCTGTATTGAGCCCGGTGAATTTCGCTTAAAGCTGGAGTTAGAGGGGCTGGCAAAAGACTTATCTATCAGCCTAGAAATTCGTGAAGATGAGCATTTCTTTTGCTCGCATCAAGAATTTAATGATTGGGCTGCCGGAAAAAAAGAATTTCGGCTGGAATACTTTTATCGCCTAATGCGGAAGACCCATCATATTTTAGTCGATGCTGACGGTAATCCAGAGGGTGGTCAATGGAATTTTGATCAAGATAACCGTAAGCCTTATCCAAAAAAAGGCCCTGGAATTATTGAAACTCCTGCTTTATTTGAACCAGATGCAATAACGCAGGAAGTAATTGAATTTGTAAAACATAATTACGAAAAGCATCCCGGGGCTTTAGATGACTTTCGGTGGCCAGTAACTCGTGCACAAGCTCTTGAGGCCTTGCACTACTTTATAGAATACCGGTTAAGACATTTTGGGGTTTTTCAGGATGCCATGTGGACAGATACTCCTTTCGGTTGGCACTCCATTCTCTCTAGCTCTCTGAATTTGAAGCTACTGAATCCACGAGAAGTGATTGCTGCTGTTTTACAGGCTTCACAAAAATATGCTTTAGAAATTTCTAGCGTTGAGGGATTTATTCGTCAAATATTGGGTTGGAGAGAGTTTGTTAGGGGCATGTATTACCTGGATATGCCTAAGCTAGCTCAAGATAACTTTTATGAACACCATCGTGCTTTACCGAATTGGTATTGGACTGCTCAAACCCATATGTCCTGCATGAAAGATGCCATAGGTCAAACGCTTAGATATGGATACGCTCATCATATTCAACGTCTGATGGTCACGGGAAACTTTGCGCTATTGGCTGAAATATTACCCGCTGATGTATGTGACTGGTATTTGGCTATCTATGTTGATGCAATTGAGTGGGTAGAGCTTCCTAACACGGCGGGAATGGCACTTTTTGCTAATGGCGGTCGTTTTACAAGTAAGCCCTATATAGCTAGTGGTGCTTATATTAAACGGATGAGTAATTACTGTGAATCCTGTAAATACAAGCCAGACATTCGTTTTGGCGAAATGGCATGCCCCGTCACTACCTTGTATTGGAACTTCTTAATCAAGCATCGTACCCAATTTGAATCAAATCCCCGTACTCGTTTAATGACTGCAAATTTAAGACGAATTAGCGATGATGACCAGGCATCCATTGTTTCGCATGCAGAATATGTACTGAATCACTTAAATGATCTTTAGAGCTTAAATGAATAATTCTTTTAAGGGTAATAAGAGCTATCTACCGAGCAAGTTTTGCGTAGTCTGTAAAAAAGAAATGACCTGGAGAAAATCTTGGGAAAAAAATTGGGAGTCAATTAAGTATTGCTCCGCTGCCTGTCGAAAAAAAGTACCCAATAAATAGCCCAATCTACTTGCTTAATTTCTAAGATGGCAGGGACGAGATTAGCCAGTATGGGCATTAAATTCTTTGCTATAAACCAGTAAGCAAAATTTTTCAAAAGGACTTAAGATAGGCTGCAATAAGTCCTATATTTTGAAAAAAAACCATCAGATAGCAAATATTAAATGAAAGTAATTAAATAATTGGGAGCAAAAAATGAGTAAGTCAGATGATCGGTGTTGTGGCTCCGGTGTATGCATCATTAATGATGCAGGAGAATGCTGGTGTGGGCAGGTGTGGAATGGTAGCAAGATGGCACCCCCGAGTTTGGAAGCAGTGTCAGTTCAGGCCAAAGATGAAAAAACGATCTTAGCAAGCGTTAATGCGCCTTCCAAGTCAAGCAAAAGGGTTTAGAAAGTGTACATAATAGAAATTACTTTACCCCAATTAGGGTTGAGCACCTTACTTAAAGAGTGGCAAAGGACGTCTAATTATCGATGGGGCATAAAATCTAAAAATGATTTAAAGTATTTTCTATGAAACAGATCGTCCACTACACCCCCCTTCAATTTTCTGATCGAGTTGCACTAGCTTTTACTAAAGGTATGCGCTTTTTTGCAGATACCTTTTTTAAGAAACGCTATGGGCACCGAGCAGTTATTTTGGAAACTGTTGCAGGAGTGCCAGGAATGGTTGCTGGAATGTGGACACATTTAAGAAGTCTACGTAGTATGAAGCCTGGCTATGGACCAAAGATTCGAACGCTTTTGGAGGAGGCCGAGAATGAAAGAATGCATCTAATGACTTTCATTGAGATTGCAAAGCCCAACATGTTTGAGCGCTACCTTGTCTTGATTACACAGGCTATTTTCTGGAATTTCTTTTTCATTATTTATGTCTTTTTTCCGAGAACAGCCCATCGTATAGTTGGCTATTTTGAGGAAGAGGCAGTCTATTCCTATACTGAATATCTCAAAGAAATTGATGAAGGACGAACACCCAATGTGCCAGCGCCAAAGATAGCCATAGATTATTGGAAGCTTGGTTCCAGTGCAACCCTACGGGATGTGGTAATTGCTGTACGCAATGATGAAGCTCATCATCGTGACACAAACCACCACTTTGCTAATGATTACGACAAATAGCCTGAAGATGGGGGCTCCTGATAAGCGTTGATTAGACTTATTGAGCTTGAGACAGGGGGCGCTAAATCGCCTAGTATTGTTGCTAAAATTTCAAGGCAGATTGAATTGTTTGAAAATGAATATCAACTGTAGTCTCAATATTCTTACCATTCCCTCCTGCCATTGATAGGGCTAAAGGTATTTGACCTTCCTTTGCATATTGAAAGACTATTTCATCTCTTCTTTGTATTCCATTTTTTCGCTCCAAGGAAAACCTATTTCTCTTTGTTCTCCAAGGCTTAAATTGCCCTTAAGAACTTTAATCCACCCTATATATTATTCTGGAAAACTAAGTAAATAGTGAATCAGGTCAATTAACTTTCTATTAAAATTGCTGTATGAGTGAACAATTACTAAATCAGGTTATTCTTTTAGCCATCCCCATTTTCAGCATTTTCATGTTGGGTGAATTTTTTTATGGTTTAGCAATTGGTAAAAATACTTATCGGCTGAACGATGCTATAAGTAGCCTAAGCCAAGGCCTACTCAGTCAGGCTATTTTATTTTGCCTAGTTTTTTTTCAAATTGGTGCCTATGAGCTACTCTACTTATCTATTGGAGCAACTTCGTTTACGTCCTTTTGGGAAAGCTGGTATGGCTGGATAGGGGCATTGTTAATTTATGATTTTTTAGACTATTGGCTTCACCGGGTCAGTCACCAATCTGCTTTACTGTGGGGCTCCCATGTTGTTCATCACCAAAGTCAATTATTCAACTTTTCTACTGCCTTAAGACAAGAAAGCTTTTTCCCAATTATTGCCTGCTTCTTTTTTGCAATAATGGCGCTACTCGGTATTCCACCTTATCAATTTGTTTTAATTGGCCTATTTGTACTGATTTATCAATTCTGGATACATACTGAGCATATCGGTAAATTGGGATGGTTTGATAGCCTCTTTTCATCACCCTCGAATCATCGTGTGCACCATGCAATTAACAGTGAATATATTGATAAAAATTTTGGCGCAGTTTTAATTATTTGGGACCGAATTTTTGGAACCTATCAGGAAGAAAAAACTGCCTGTATATATGGCACCCAAACCCCATTAAATTCTTGGAATCCCTTCTGGGCGCTTGGTTCAGTATTCATCAAGCTTTGTCAGAAAAGTCGTAACTATTCTAAGTTGGCAACAAAACTCAAAATCTTCTTTAAGAATCCTGCTTGGAACCCTAATGACCAAGATCGAGACAATTTTGAAGTCGTTAGTAAGGATTTTCAAATTTATAACCCGCCCTTGACGGCGCTACAAAAATGGTTTGCAGTAATTATTTTTGCTGTAGCAATACTCTTTTCTATTTATTTTTTTATCACGGTAGATCAGCACACGTATTTCGATAAAATCATTTGCTTAATATTGATTGGTATTAGCTTGTATTATGCGGGGTTTTTTATGAGACCAAAACAGAATCTCGTTTGACTCAATCCTTACCCAGCTTATTTTTTGCTATCAATTTTACTTAAACCGGTAAGCTAAGGCCATAAATAGGTTATCTTGAAATGATCGGTTCATGACTGGGCTATTGCTAATTCCGCTACCCATCCACTTACGTTTGCCATAAATATTAATATACCAGTCATCAATAATTGGCACCTCTAATAAGAAACCTAACATTAAATTAGTAGTAGCTGGAGCGGTATAACTTTGGTAGCCGACTGAATTCGCTTGCTGGTTGTTTAAACCATAGTAGTAGTTCGCAAATTGACTTGACTGTCGTTCAATACCAAGTTGAGGATAGACAGTTATTTTGCGAATCATTTCTACTTCACCAAAATAGGAAAAATCGTATAAAGCTTCCTTGGATTGACTAAAGTCATGATACGCATTGATAAGAAATCCCCCAATGGGCGTTTCTTGAAAGCCACCAATACCAATGGGGATAGGATAGCGCTTAATAATAGTAGTGGTCGTGAAGGGTGACTTAACTACAAAGTTATCAAGAATCACTTTGCCAGTTATTTCAAGATACCCGTAACCAATTTTGGTTGTTTTAATGCCGAACATATTAATTCTTGCAAAAGCCATTTGATAGTTGGCAAAAACATAAGGCGCGAAAAATGTCTGCGTACCATAAGTACCAAGGTACAAGTTAGAGGTATAAGTTGCCAAACCAATATCACCAACTAAGTGATCAGGCAGGTCATCATCATAGGGTTTAACTTGGGCTAAGCAAAAAAAGAAAATGTAAAAAAAAGAAGAAAGAGAATACAACGCATTAAGAAATAATTACTTTATTTAATATCGCGGCAAGAGAGCATATGCATGACCTTGCGTTCTGAATCAATTTCAAAGCCGCATTCTACAGAGCGAGACGAGTTTTCATAGGTGCCAAAAAGAATATCCCAAATAGGTAAGCCATAATTATTCGTATGGCGATCGCGTTCATGATGAATGCGGTGCATTTCTGGCCTAACAATTAAATATCCTAACCAGCGTGGGGTAGGGGTGTTGGTATGTTCCCAGAGTTCGAAAATACTGACCCAAAGGGATGCCCAAGCTGCCGATTCGACATTCAGCCCTAGAATTGAATAGGCAACAATATTAATGATGAGGGCGTTCGCAAAAAAATCGCTTGGGTGTGCATAGATTGCAGTTAAAGCTTCTATGCGGTGGGTGCTGTGGTGAATTTGATGAAATATTCTCCAGATTAAATTATTATGATGTCGAATACGGTGCCACCAATAAACAAAGAAACTAATGCAAACATAGGCAAAGAGACCATTAAGCCACGCAGGAGTTTTTAAAAATTGAGTTGAAAAATTTGGAAATAGTACGATGGCACCCAAATGAGGTACCAAAAAAATACCAATTATTGTAGTCAGAAGTACCCCAAGACTACCGAAAATAAACAGCCTAATAAGCCAAGCCTTATCTTTGCTATAGCGATGTAATGGGCGAATTTTTTCTAGGCAAATAAAACTGCCAGCAATAAGAACAACGAAGATGAATGAAGCCTCAGACGTTAGCACAAGTCTAATTGCCTTATGTTAATTTATTGAGTTATTGATTCGACTTTTCTAACCTTAAAAAACGCTGTAGTTCAGGCGAAATAATTTTTTCCCTTATTTTTGCATTGGTAGATTGATTATATATTTCTCTGAGGAAGGCAACCGATTCATAGGCGACTGTTTCGCGTTCATTATCGATCGTAATCATGTGATAACTATTGCCAAGGTAAATCGCTCTTTTGATGGGTGAACTAATATGTTTAAAGAGTAGATCAACGTTATTGGGGTGAGCAACTTCATCATCAACTGCATGTATAGCTAATACCGAAGCTGTGACATTAGTTAAATTCTTTCTCACATATGCGCATAAGTTATCTGCCTGCGCAATATGATTTAAAGTCATGTAAGAGCCGCCCACCTCAGAAATATTTTGCTGTGCCATCACTTTTTTAATGTGAGCACGAATTTGAATATTTTTAATGCCAAATGGATCGCGTTCCTTATATTTAAATTTCTCACCCAAGCCAAGCCAAATTCCAAGCCTAGTTAATATTCGATACCAAGGGCTAGCCCAGCCGTTGTAAATTAAGGTTGTAGAGAGACATATAACAGCATTAATAGCGTCTAATTTTTCGGCGACACCAAGCGCTAAAGTTGCACCAAGAGAAATTCCGCCAACTGACAGCTGGGTTGCTTCTTTTTTTTGTAAAGTACTTACTAAATTAGTAGCCTCATTTAGCCATTCTTCCCATGTGGCTGCATAATCACCAAAGCCATATCCCTTAAGGGTGGGGGTTTCTACTCTAAAGCCATTTTTCTTGAGTACATTAGAAATATAGTTCAGCTCGAGCGGTGAAGAGGAAAGCCCATGAAATAGTATAATGAGCGGGGTGACGGATTCGTTGACTTGAATGGTAGGCATGGGTGCATTTTAGACTTTAAGTGAAAAAATGGGCAATGCAGATAAAGAATACTAAATATTGGTGCAACACTTCCAAATGGATAGTCTACCCCATTTGTTTCAGTGTATTCCTTTTGATAGTACTGGCATTATTAGCCTTGGGTGATAGCTTTTACTCCGAAAACCCTTTCAAATTTTTCTATATAGCGGGAATTTTCTTGGCGTATTTCTTCGGTTTTTGGCCGGCTTTTTTCTTCATTTTGGTTGGAACTCTGTTTGCTAATTTTTGGTTTATGCCCCCTTTTGGTGAATTTATCTTTAGTTATCATGATTTACAAGTATGGATTTTGAATTTTTGCTTAGGCTTTGTATGTATTTCTTTGATTGAATATTTGCAGCGTGAACGATATAAAAATAAATTGCTTTTGTTGGTGGCTGAATCGCGTTATTTAATTTTGTTACACCGTGATAATGATTTGATGAAATTACTGAAAAAAGACAATCATGTCTGACACGATAAATATCCTTATTCAGCAAGTGGCTGAACGCTTTGATAAAAATATTGATGATATTAGTGCAGAAACGACCTTAGAGTCACTGGAAGTTGATTCTCTTGGAAAAATTGAATTATTATTTGATTTAGAAGACCATTTTAAAGTTCGCATTCCGAATGAAGCTTATAAGCTCATCACACTTCAAGATGTTGCAGATTTAATTGATTCTGTAAAATAAGGTGGAATCCGATGCTCAACTGAATCGAGTAGTTATCACTGGTTTAGGTGCAGTTTCTTGTTTGGGCGTTGGCGCCGCTATTCAATTTCAAAAAGCCGCTACTTGTACATCTGGAATAAGCGGCCTCACTAAGGCACTAGCTGTCCCGGTTGATTTGACTTGCGCAGGTTTGGTGGCAGATCCATTACCAATCCAATTGGATGCTTCTTCACAAGGCATGTTCGATCGTGTGGCGCAGTTATCTTGGATTGCTGCGGAAGAGGCACTGAGGCACTCTGGCTTAACAGATTTATCCGAAAAATTATTAGATCGTTGCGGCATATTTTGGGGAACAGGTTTTGGCGGAGCCACTACGCTTGAATCCTCTTATGGTAATATTTTTTTAGACCACAAAGATCGGGTTAGACCTTTTACGGTTATTGGCGTGATGGCGAATGGCTCTGCGGCATTAATTTCATTGAAGACAGGTTTTAAAGGCCCCTCAATTAATTACTCAACCGCATGCGCTTCATCCGCTCATGCCATAGGCGAAGCGTACCGAAGTATCAAGCATGGATATTGCGATCGAGCCATCGCGGGTGGGGCAGAAAGTCTTTTTACGGCTGGCTCTATTAAGGCTTGGGAAGCGTTAAAGACCCTTGCTAATCCAGATCCTAGAAATATTGCTAGTTCTTGTAAACCATTTTCAAAAAATCGCAGTGGCTTTGTATTGGGCGAGGGTGCTGCTGCAATTATGCTGGAATCATTGGCTAGCGCAATGGAACGTGGTGCCATTATCCTTGGGGAAATTATTGGCTATGGGGCAACTTCAGACTCGCTACATATGACAAAACCCGATCCTGTTGGTCAAGCGAAAGCAATGCAACAAAGCTTAAAAGAGGCTCGCCTGAACTCCGCCGAGGTGGTTTATATAAATGCTCATGGCACCGCAACTCAAGTTGGAGATATTGCCGAGACTATTTCTATTAAAAACACTTTTCGGGGTGAGGGCGCCAAACAACTGTCGGTTAGCTCAACTAAGGCCATTCATGGGCATACACTTGGGGCGGCAGGTGCATTAGAGTTACTAATTACTGTACAGGCAATGCAAAAAGGAATTGCCCCCGGTACTGCATTCTTGGAAGTCCCCGATCCTGAATGCGATCTCAATTTCTTACCATTAAGATCAGTTGAAATACCCATTCCTTATGCAATGAGCAATTCATTTGCATTTGGTGGATCAAATGTTTCACTGCTATTGGCGAGGGATGTGCATTAAGTAATATTTTTTTTAATATTAGGTGCGGTAATTTTATGAAACCAAAGCACCCCTAAGAGCATTCCTGTTATCAGGACTTCTGCATCATTTACCAGCCCGTGAAAATTATCTGCCGCATAAGAATTTGAATTTAAATTGATGGTTATTTCTAATAATGCAAGGGTAACTGTAAAGACTAATCGTGCTCTTTTAAGTGGAGGTAATAGGGGCGCATAGAGCTTATTTGCATTAATCAATAGATAGACAACTGAACTAAGATTAATGGCCCAAAAAAGATAAATAAAAAAAGTCAAATTAAAAGGTGCGCTTAAGTAGTAAAGCGTGGAAACTAGAATCTGTAAAGAAAGTAAATATTTAGTCACTTGAGCTAAGCATTTTGATTTAAACGGTAACTTTACACCTTTTATCCTGGATTTCCATCCACGCGTAAGCCTACTTCTAAAATATTTGCTGATGCCTCACAAATGAAATATGATGAAGATTACTTATAAATAGCATGTCGCTAACATACGAAATGGAGTTTTCTGTGAAATCAGTAATTCAACGCATATATTTTTTAATTGGCATTGTGATTGCTAGTGTATTGGTAGCCTGTGGTGGCGACAGCACTAGCAGCTCTTCAACAACTATTACTTATACAACCCTGAATAACCCTATAGCCACTTCAGCAAATTATATGAGCCTGACCGGTATTCGTGGCGTTGATAATTCAACTGAGGTTTACATCACCGGAGCAACCATAGTAGGAGGAGCATATATAGCTCAGCTCTATAAAGGCCCGCTTACTGGAGGCGGCACATACTATACGATGCCCGTCCCATCTTCTGCTGGAGCTACTATTACCAGCACTAATTCTTATAGCGCTGCTAATCTTGCAAATGGTGCAGTGAACTTAGTTGGTAGCTATACCACTGCTCAAAATGCTAATCAACAGGGCTATATTTATACTGGACCAGTTACGAACAATCCTACTTCTGGATTTGTGACGCTGAGTTACCCGGGCGCGCGTCAAACCATTCCACATAGCGTTATGAATGATTTGGTGGTTGGCGGTTATGAAACGCCACTGGGTAAATTGCGGGCTTTTATTTACCAAATTAGTACCGGCCAATTTACAGATCTTAAAGTGGTGACTGATGCCAACAATGCTGTGACGGCTTATGGGGTTTGGCACAATGGCGGTACCAGTTACACCATTGTGGGTGGCTATACCGATATATCTACCAAAGAGCAGGCCTATATCCTCGATTACGATTCAAGCTCAGGGGATATCACGAATACGACCTCTTATACCTACAATAACCAAGCTTCTGCCTTAACCCATTTTGAAGGTATTACGACTAATGGCAACGGTGGATATTATTTGGCTGGTTTTGGTCAAGTAACCTCAGGGGGCCCTGTTTCCTGTGCTTTGGTCAACATGACTAGAACCATCATAGGGCCCTTAAAGACCGCTGGATTTACAACTACGCCAACATGGGTGCAAGCAGTCTTTCCTGGAGCTACAACCCAATATGCCAATACTGTTTACCAAAACAATCTTTTAGGAACTTATTTACCAGGCCCGATTGCATTGAATGGCTATGTTGCAAATATTCCTACGAGTTTAATTAAATAATCCCTGTACTAATTGCAGCAATACTGGGACTTTATTTTTCGGCTTCTTTGTTGCTGAAAGTATAGATGAAGGTATCGTTTGAAAATTCTTTTTTTGAGGAGTTAACGTGATTCGATGTATCCGTTTATGGACAGGTGAAGACAATAACTCTTATTTTGAAGAGGGCGTCATTGATTTAAATTTAAAAAATAATCGCGGTGATGTACTTTCATCAGCATTTACAGCTCAGACGATTTCATTTCAAGAAACAAGCGAGGGGGGTAAATTTGATTGGCATAATGACCCTGTAAGACAGATTGTAATTACATTAACAGGCACCCTTGATTTTGTTACTCGCAGCAATGAGCACTTCACTATTAATCCAGGTGATATTTTATTGGCCGAAGATTCAGCCGGCACTGGGCATTCTTGGAAATTAATCGGCACTGCACCATGGAAACGTGCCTATATTATCCTTGCACCAGGCGCAGCGGTTGCCTTTAAAGCCAATTAATTGACAAGATAATTATGCTTGAGTTAGCCATTAAAATGCAGCAGAATTAAAAAGATTCAGCAGTCTGAGGTTTACGTTTAAGTCTGCTATTTGCTCCACAGCAGATAGAAATCAGGCAATTTTTAGTAGGTTTAAGGAGGCATCAATCGATAACGCTCAACAAGAAATAGTAATTTGATTTATTCTAAAAAAAAGAGGAGTGGTCGATGAAAGCAATTTGGAATGATATGGTCTTGGCAGACTCAAAGCAGACGATTGTGGTTGAAGGCAACCATTACTTTCCAGCTCCTACATTAAATATGCAATTTTTTAAGGCATCTGATAAAAAAACAGTCTGCTCTTGGAAGGGCACCGCTAGTTATTACGATATTAAGGTAGATGGCCAAATAAACAAAGATGCTGCTTGGTACTATGCCGAACCAAAGTCGGCGGCTAATAATATCGCTGGATATATTGCTTTTTGGAAGGGTGTTGAGGTAAAAGATACTTAACTTAAAGTTGTTTGGCTTGAATTTATTAATCTTCTTCGCAGCGACTATTTTTTTTACGTCGAGTCATGCCCAAGAAAATGCTAATTCATATGATGTGCAAGTTACAGTTAACCATTTAGGCGGGCGCTTGCAAATCAGTGCTAGTTACACTGTACCAATAAATATTTGTAGCGCTTATACCTTCCTTACTGACTATGAGGCCTCAAAAAATATTCCAGGAATAATTGAGGCTAAAATAATTTCACGAATAGGAAATAAAGTTCGGATAAATAGAGTGATAGAGGAGGAGATTCTATTTTTTCATGTTGAGCTTAAATCGATGATTGAATACACCGAAACACCATATCAATTAATTAGCTTCGAGCAAATTAGCGGAGATGCTAAATTCTATAAAGGCACGTGGAGATTGGTATCAGAGAAAAATAAAACAGCCTTCAAGTACGATAGTTTAGTTGAGTTTGATTCACTAGTACCAGCTTTTGTAATTTCTTATTTTATAAAAAATAATATTCGAAGTCGTATTGAAGTTATGGCTAAACATGCAACTCAACATAAAACTGTCGATATTGCAAAATGTAAATAGCTAGACTTGAAGATTATAGGTATGATGCATTAATTTGACAAATGCATTTGCTATACTCACAAGAACATTTATAAAGAGCCAATTAAATTTTAATTTAAGTCATCAACAAAGAAAGAATGGTATGAATTTACTGCAAAAGTATTTGCTTTTAATCTGTATAGCTGTCCTTGGATTGGTGGCTGGCTGCGTAACTCAACAAAGCTACAACCAACTTGATGGGGCATATTCTCAATTGCAGCAAGCATATCAGGGCGATGAAGTTGAAATTCGCAAATTACAAGGAGAATTGCGAGTTACCATTAAGGATAAAATTCTTTTCCCTGAGGGTGGATTCCGGTTAAATAGCAAAGCTGACGCAGTGCTCGCTAAAATGGCGCCAACTTTGTCTGGCTTTAAAAACACTAAAGTTGTTGTGAGGGGCTATAGCGATAATGTGCCAATTGGAGCCGGCCTTAAAAAGGAGGGTATAGCAACTAATCTCGATCTTTCTTCAAGACGTGCTGATAATGTGGTTGATTTCCTCATCAAAAAAGGCGTGAGTCCTAGCTTAATTTCTGCACAGGGTATGGGTGAATCCGACCCCGTTGCATCGAATGACACTGCTGATGGCAGAGCTCAAAATCGCCGTATCGAGGTTACTTTAATTGGCCCAGGCACCTAAGCCCCAGTTTTTCACTAAAGGATTAAAAATGAATTTTCAATTTAAAATATTGGCTGCTGTAGCTGCTTGTTTTCTTTTAGTGGCTTGCTCAGGAATGCCAGATGTAAAAACACCATCTGCAGATTTCATTAAAATTAATAATGGAATCTTAACCAGTAGTTATGGCAAAACTATCTATACCTTTGATAAAGATCAGGCAAATTCAGGCAAATCTGAATGCATAGCTACTTGTGCCGATAACTGGCCACCTGTATATGTTGAGCCGGGCATTAAAGTTTCTGGAGATTTTTCTGTGATTAATCGCAATAATGGACAAAAACAGCTGGCCTATAAAGGGAAGCCTCTATACTTTTTTGCCAAAGATAAAAATCTTGGAGATAAAACAGGTGATGGAGTAAACAATATCTGGCATGTTGTAACCCCTTAAGGTTTCTAGCAATAAATTACAATAAAGATCTGCCTATACCAGCCCCCTTAGTTGGACATTGAATTTAACTAAAGGGGTTTTTTATATGCAAGAGTTCCTTTATATAAGGACATATGAACTCAAGCCCTTTTAATGTTGAGCAATTTCCCCATATCTTAGTTTTAGGCATGGGTGGAACCATTGCTGGATTGGCGCCGAGCCCCGAAGCCAACCCCTTGCTCTATCAAGCCGGTCAAGTTGGGGTTGAAGATCTACTCTCTCAGGTCACGAAAGTTTTGCCTCAAGACCTAAAAATAATTTCTAAGCAGGTTGCAAACATCAATAGCAGTAATCTTAGTGAGGCAGTATTAACTGAGCTTGGCAAATTAGTAAATCATTACCTTAAAAGTTCAACTTTAATTGGTATAGTTATTACGCATGGCACTGATACCATCGAAGAGACAGGTTTATTTTTGCAAACGACTTGTGGCAGGGCTGCAGAAAAACTTGGTAAACGCGTAGTTCTTACCGGGGCAATGTTGCCATCAAATGCGCCACGCGCTGATGGGCCGGCTAATTTGATAGCTGCGATTCATTGGGCCTCTACATCTGTAGATAATTGTCCAGGAGGGATATTTGCCGTTTTTGCAGATAAAGTCTGCATGGCCCGGGATTTGGCAAAGCGCCATAGTAGTACATTAAATGCACCCTTACAAGATTCACCCTCTAGTGCAATTGGTTTAATTAATCCTTCATGGTTATCAGATGTGAAGGCTAAACAAGCGGCTTTAGGCGATGACTTACCAATTCCAGAAGCGTTACATTGGCCTTGGGTTGAGATTCTTACAAGTCATGCAGGCGCTCGTGGGGAGATAGTTATGCAGTGCTTGGGTGCAGGAGTAAGTGGCTTAGTCATCGCTGGAACTGGCCAAGGTGGATTTAATAGTGCCTGGCAAGAGTCGATCGACAAAGCAATTGCTGCTGGGGTTGCTATAGTTCGGGCTACCAGAACAGGTGCAGGTAGCGTACGCCCCAATATTCCTGAAAATGATCCTGTAGGCTGTATGGCTGCAGGTAGTTTATCTGCTCCAAAGGCAAGAATTGCTCTACAGCTAGCGTTAAATGCTGCCAAAGAGAGCAAGGTTAAAGGGGGGCATCAACAACCAACCTGGCAGGCTTACTTCGCTAAGCAAGCCTTGTTTTAGACAATTTTTTTAATATGAGCTAAGAGAGTTACTGCCGGCATTTGGAATTTGATTTCTGAAATCATCATCCATACCACCAGCATTACTAAAATTGCTTGCACACCCCGTTAGCAGATGAGTAAAGAAGAGGGCAAGGATTATTTGCCGCATATTATTTTCCTTTCATAGTTTATTTTTGTATTAACTCGTCAATAAAAATTTGATAACGCTGAGTTTTAGGTTTATTAAGATCTTCTGCATTGACATATTCAATCGATGATTTTCCACCAATAAGCACCTTTGGCAAAATCATTACCCTTGCAAACGCCGATGCTAATACCTTATCAGCTGCCGCATAAACTGGGTCAGG
>Ga0049085_10000316_pt1 | contig 19474 bp, 16 predicted proteins | sample GreLakmeSU08MSRF_FD_66721 | JGI IMG/M metagenome (GOLD analysis project Ga0049085, IMG submission 66721) | Freshwater lentic microbial communities from great Laurentian Lakes, MI, USA - Great Lakes metaG SU08MSRF | ecosystem: Environmental > Aquatic > Freshwater > Lake | place: Great Lakes... | reverse complement strand
GCTGTGCCCATGAAAAATATTATCGAACGAATGTTCCTCGCCGCCGGGGCCGGCGTGGCGGGGTTCGGATTCACCGTCACAGTGGCCGCCGCGCCCGCCGCGCCCGCCAAAGGGTCGGCCAACCTGGCTGATTACCGCACGGTCGCGGACGCCCTCACCACGCAGATCGTCAAGACGAACGCGCTCCTGCGCGCCGGACAGACCACGCATCTCGGCCTGCTGGTCGCGCCGGACAAACGGGGTCGGCTCGCCGTGGAAGACGTGGAGGTGGATTCACCGGCGGCGAAGGCCGGCGTGAAAGCGGGCGACCTGCTGACCAAGGCCGGCGGGCAGATGGTCAAGTCCGCCGCCGAGCTGCGCGACGTGCTGAAGACCAAATCGCCCGGCCAGACCTTCGCCCTCAAAGTCGAGCGGGACCGCAAGGCACTCGACCTCTCGGTGACGCTCGGCGCGACCAGCCGCCCGCTTCAGGTCAGCGAGAAACGCACCACTCTGGGCGTGCGGCTCGAAGACCCCAAGCAGGGCGGCGGCGCGGAGGTGGTATCGATCATCATCGGATCGCCGGCGCAGAAAGCGGGCATCCGTCCGGGCGACCAGCTCGTCAGGCTGGATGGCGACCCGATCACCAGCCCCGGCTTCGTGCGCGAGCGGCTCGACGAGAAGCAGCCCGGCCAGACGGTCAAGCTGCTGCTCCTGCGTGAAGGCAAGGAAATGGAGATGGAAGCCACGCTCGGCATTGCTGAATCGGGCAACGAGCAGGCGGCAAAAAACATGTGGAAGAAGGATGCTTTCCGGCTGGCCGTGATCATGGTCGAATTTCCCGATGCGAAGCACAATCCGGCCGTCTCGAACAACGACTGGGCGGAGTTTTTTTTCAGCAAGGGCACCTACTCGGAAAAGACCAACGCCACCGGCCAGAAAGTTTTTGGCAGCGTGAACGATTACTTCCGAGAAACCTCCGCCGGCCGGCTCAAAGTCGAAGGCCGGATCTTCCCCTGGCATGAAGTCAAGGGCAAGCGCACCGAGTACGTGTCGGGCCTCGCCGCCGGCAACAAAAACATCTTTTTTTCGGAAGTGCTCGACGCCCTGATCAAACGCCTCGGGACGAACGCGCTGGATAATTTCGACGGCATCCATTTTGTCTATGCGGGCGAGCGGTTTCAGACTGGCGACCGGGGCAGCCTCTACTGGCCTCACGCCAGCCAGATCAATTTCCGCAACCAATCCTGGCGCTACTTCATCTGCCCCGAAGGCGGCAAGCGCATGTTTGACATCAGCACCACCTGCCACGAGCTGGGGCATATCCTCGGCCTGCCCGACCTCTATGCGCGTCCGGAAAATCCCGGCTCCGAAGGCCTGGGCATCTGGTGCGTCATGTCGAACGAAAACGGCAACGGACGTCCGCAGCATTTCTCGGCGTGGTGCAAGGAGCAGCTCGGCTGGCTGACGCCGGCCGTGCTTGATCCGGCGGTGAAACAGAAATTGATCCTCGCACCCGTCGAAAATTCCACCAACGAATGTTTCAAGGTGCTGGCGCGGGCGGACGGCACTGAATACTTCCTGCTCGAGAACCGCCGCAAGACCGGCTTCGACCGCATCCTGCCGGGGGAAGGGCTGCTGATCTGGCGCGTGGTGAACGGCAAGGCGATCCTCGAAGAATCCCACGGCGTGGAGGGGCCGGCCGGGCCGCGCGTGTTCCCCACCTCGGTCCCGTTTCCGAGCCGGGCCAACACCGCCTTCACGCCCTACACCACGCCCTCCAGCCGCGCGCTGCTCGGCGGCGGCCGGCCCGTTCACATCACGGGCATTCACGCGCTCGATGACGGCCGCATCGCCTTCCACATCGGCTACGAGTACGAGTAAGCGGCCAGTGGCCGACTAAGATTGACGGGCCGGGCTGCGGCATGTTCCCCTGCTTCCCATCATGCGACTGATCTCCACCTTCCTTGCCTTCTGCTGCGCGCCCGCCTTGGTGTCCATCGCCGCGCCCGCGCCCGCCCGCCCCAACATCATCTTCATCATGTCCGACGATCACGCGGCGCACGCGATCAGCGCCTACGGGTCGAAGGTAAACCAGACGCCGCACCTCGACCGGTTGGCGAAGGAAGGAATGCGGTTCGATCGCGCGTTCGTGGTCAATTCGATCTGCACGCCCAGCCGCGCCACGCTGCTGACCGGCAAGTATTCGCATCTGAACGGCACACCCGCCTTCAACCGCTTCGACGGCGCGCAGCCGACCGTGGCCAAGCTGCTCCAGGCCGCCGGCTATCACACCGGCATGATCGGCAAATGGCATCTGGGCAGCGATCCGACAGGCTTCGACCACTGGACCATTCTGCCGGGCCAGGGCGTTTACAATGATCCGGCCTTCCTCACGCCGCAGGGACGCAAGGTCATTCCCGGCTACGTCACGGACATCATCACGGACCTCGGCCTGGCCTTCATCCAGCAGCGGCCGGCGGACCAGCCGTTCTTCCTGATGCTGCATCACAAGGCGCCGCATCGCGACTGGACGCCGACACCGAAGCATCGGGAGGAGTTCGCCCGGCGCGTCATTCCGGAACCGGCCACGTTCTGGGATGATTACAGCACCCGCACCGACGCGCTCCGCGAAAACCAACAGACCGTGGCGTCCGACTTGAACAACCGTGATCTCAAGCGGGCCGTGCCGCCCGAACTCAAGCCCGGCCCCGAGCGCCAAAAATGGTTCGACAAAAGCCCCACCGAGGTGGAGATCGAAATCGACGGCGCAAAAAAAACTCTGACCGGCCGCGCCCTGGTCCAATGGAAATACCAGCGCTACATGCAGGATTATCTCGCCTGCATCCAGAGCGTGGATGACAACGTGGGCCGCCTGATCGACTGGCTGGACGCGCGCGGCCTCGGCACGAACACGGTCATTTTCTACACGAGCGACAACGGGTTCTTCCTCGGCGACCACGGGCTGTACGACAAGCGGTTCATGTATGAGGAGTCGTTGCGCATTCCGCTGCTGGCGCGCTGGCCGGGGGTGATTAAGCCCGGCGGCGTGTCAGACGCGCTGGCGCTGAACCTCGATTTCCCGGAGACCTTTCTCGAACTCGCCGGGTTGACGCCACCGCCTGACATGCAGGGCCGCAGTCTCGCGCCACTCCTGCGCGGCGCGCCGGCGGAGAAGTGGCGCACGAGTTTTTACTACCGCTACTACCACGATCCGGGTGACCACAACACGCGCGCCCACTATGGGGTCCGCACCGGAACCGATAAGCTGATTTATTACTGGAAGAAGGATCAGTGGGAATGTTTCGACCTCGTGAAGGATCCGCAGGAGTTGAGGAACGTTTACGACGATCCCGCCCACGCGAAAACCGTCGCACGCCTCAAACAGGAACTCGCGCGCTTGAAAAAGGAAGTGAAGGACGACGACCAATTCGCCACGCGCCAGCCGCCCGGTGGCGTGGACGGTCAGCCGGTGCCGAAGAAAGCCACGGCCCGGCCATAGCCGGAACGATGCCGACGCGCCTTGAACCCCTGAGCCGTAGCAGCCGACGTGAGGAGGCTCTGACCTTCGCCCGAAAAAGAGTGAGCCTCCTCACGTCGGCTGCTACGAGGTTTAGGGGAGGGCATCGTTCCTGGCTTAGAGCGCGCCCTTCGGCGTGCTGGCTGCGGCCGGTTCCGGCTGGTCGGAACCGCCCAGCGGACGAATCCAGATGTTGCGGAAGCGGACGGGATTGCCGTGCTCGTAAAGCTCGATGGGGCCTTTGGGCGGATGCGGGTTGTTGTAGTGGCCGAGCGCGCGGAACGGCGTGTGGCCGTACAGCTCGTGCCGGTGATGCACCACCACGCCGTTGTGGAGCACGGTCACGTAGGCCTTCTTGACGAGCTTCTTGTTTTCATCCCAGCGCGGCGATTCCCAGATGATGTCGTAGGTCTGCCATTCGCCGGGCGGGCGCGAGGCGTTGACCAGCGGCGGCTGCTGTCCATAGATCGCGGCGGCTTGGCCGTCGGCGTAGGTGAGATTGTTGTAGGAGTCGAGCACCTGGATTTCGTAGCGGCCGAAAATGTTGACGCCGTTGTTGCCGCGGCCCTGCCCGCTGCCGGAGACCTTGGCCGGCGTAGCCCATTCGAGGTGTAATTGAAAATCGCCGAACTCGTCCTTAGTGCGGATGATCCCGGTCCGCGTCGTCTCCATGTAGCCGTCCTCGATCTTCCATTGCACCTCGCCCTTCTGCCCCTTCCATTTGGAAAAATCCTTGCCGTCAAACAGCACGATGGCATCCGAGGGCGCGGCGGCGAGCTGGCTGAAGTTGGTGCCGGGCGCGATGACTTTCGGGAGGGGCCGGGCGGGGTCGTGGACGTGCCACTGGCCGTTGGGCTGCATCGGGGTGTCGGTGTAGCCCTCGGCGGCGCGGGCCGGGGAGGTGCAGGCCGCCGTGGCGGCGAAGGTGAGGGCGAGGAGGGTGGTCGGTTTCATAGATTTGGTCGTTTGTGTGGCAGATGTTTTCCCGGACGGACGAATCTTGTCACGCATCAATTTGGGCTTTTCGAACCGATCATCATCCGCTGCGCGATGACCGTCCGGCGAGTTGTCGCCTGATTGTCACCCGGCCGCCACGAGGCTGTTCCAGACGTTTTTTACGCTTCGGTTGTGGTCTGGCGTGGCCAGTTCACCACCGGAAGTTGGATGCGCAAAACTCGTTTCGTTATGATCAAAAAATATTTCCCCGTTTCATTGCTGCTGGGCGGGCTGCTGGTTTCGGCGCGGGCGCAACTGGCCATCACCGAAGTGGTGTCCTCCGGCTCCACCAATCTCGGTGCCGCCCTAGTCGCCTCGAAATCCGACTGGTGGGAGTTGAGCAACTTCGGCACGAACGCCATCAACCTGACCGGCTACAAATGGAACGACAATGCCGGCGGATTGATTGGCGGCGATGCACTGCCGTTCAACGGTTTGGTCATTCAACCGGGCGAATCCATCGTGTTCGTCGAAACCTTGGCCAACATCTGCACCAATGAAACGCAGTTCCGCGCCTGGTGGGGGCCGAGCCTTGGCGCCGCCGTCCAGATTCGCTTTTACTCCGGCAACGGCCTCGGCAGCGGCGGCGATGGCGTCCGCCTCTGGGCGCCGTCCGCGACGGGCGACGCGAACTTTGTGGACAGCGCGGATTTCCTGACGGCGCTGCGCGGTTCCTCCTTCATCTACGCCACGAACTCGGGCGTGTTTCCCGCCCCCGGCCAGTTCAGCACCAACGGCGTGAACGGCGCGTTCAAGGCCGTCCAGACGGACGACGTCGGTTCGCCGGGCGTGAACCAGGGGTCGGTGCCGCTGAGCATCGCGCAAAATCCGACCAACCTGTCCGTCAATCCCGGGGACAACGCCCCCTTCAGCGTGGTGGTCAACGGCATTCCGCGGCCGGGTGCGCAGTGGCAGTTCAACGGCACGAACATCGCCGGCGCGACGACAATTTCGTTCACGGTCACCAACGTGCAGACGAGCAAGACGGGGCAGTATCAAGTCGTCGTGTTCAATGGATTCCAGACCCTGACCAGCTCGGTGGCCACGCTGGTCTTGAACCCCACGCCGGTCGCCCCTACCGTGGTCACGGCGCCGGAGGATCAGACGATTTACGCCGGGCAGAGCGCGACGTTCAACATCGTGGCCACGGGCGTGCCTCAACCTCACTACCAGTGGCAGTTTAACAGCAACGACCTCCCCGGCGCCAACCACAGCTCCTACACGATCAGCGGCGCGTCCGGGGCGAACACCGGCGGCTATTCCGTCATCGTCACCAACGCGCTGGGCCGGCTGACCAACCACGCCACGCTCACGGTGACGCCCCGGCCCAATCTGGTGATCACGGAAGTTTGTTCCTCGGCCTCGACCAATGGCAGTGCCGGCGGCCACAACGACTGGTGGGAGCTGACCAACCTGGACACGTTCGCCGTGGATTTATACCGCTACCAGTTTGACGACAGTTCGCAGTTGCGCGCCGCCGCCTTCACCATCACGAACCACATCAGCATCGCCCCCGGAGAATCCATCGTGTTTGTCGAGGGGATGGGGCCGGGTTCGTTCCGTCGCTGGTGGGGCGCGCTGAACCTGAAAACCAACCTTCAGATTGTCCGTTACGACGGCCCTAACTTGAGCCTGAGCAGCGTGGGCGACGCCGTGGTGTTGTTTAATCCCGGGGCCAGCGACGACAGCGATTACATTGCGGCGGCCACGTTCGGCCTGGCGACGGCCGGCGTCACGTCCGGCTACAATCCGGACACGGACACGTTTGGCGATCCGACGGTGCTGGGCCAGTTCGGCGGGTTCCAATCCATCGAGAGCGACGACCTTGGCTCGCCGGGTTACCTCCGCACGCCGCCGGAGCCGCGCATTCTTCGTTTCGCGCCGACGGCGGGCAATTACGACCTGACCTGGTATGGTCTGAGCAATCGCACCTTCGCCATCGAGTACAAGGACGACGTGACGAATTCCGCCTGGACGGCGCTCACCACGATCTTGTCCACCGGGCCGGTCAGCACCGTGAACTTTGCGCCGGGCAGCAGTCCGAAGGGCCGGAGATTTTTCCAACTTTCCTTGCTGCCATGAACCGGATCAGCCGCAGCCAGGGCCGCCGGGGCTTCACGTTGATCGAGCTGCTGGTGGTCATCGCCATCATCGCGATCTTGGCCTCGCTGCTCCTCCCGGCACTGGCCAAAGCCAAGGGCAAGGCGAAAGCCGCACAATGCCTGAGCAACTTCCGGCAATGGGGTATTGGGCTCACCCTGTATTACGACGACAACGAGGACAATCTGCCGGAGGAAGATTCGACCTATTCCAACTGGGCGCAGGTCCGGGACGCCAACCACGTCGCTACCTGGTACAACACTGTCCCTCCCATGCTCGAACAAAAACGGGCGGCCGACTATGGAATCAACGCCACGACCAAGGCGGAGTTTTATGAGCGCTCGAAAATATTTCACTGCCCTGTCGCCAAGTTTCCCAACAATCCAGGAGCATCCCTCTCCGTCCTTTTTTCCATGTCCATGAACTCGAAACTCATTCAGGCACCGATAAAAACTATTCCCGCCTCCAGCGTGCAACGGCCCTCGGACACAGTGATGTTCCTCGAGAACCGCCTGCCGTTGGAGACCACCCTCGAGCCGGCCCCGCCCTCTACTTTGACGACGCTGGGCCAGGCCAGCAGCTACGCCAGCCGGTGGGTGGGCCGCCACGAAAAGCGCGGGAACCTCGTCTTCATCGATGGACACGCCGGGACCCACTCCGCCAACGACGTCGCGGACCTAATTCCCGGGGCGAACTATCACAAGGCCAAATTTCCCCAGACCACCATCGTCTGGACGCCAGATCCCGCCGCCGATCCCAACAATTAGGCGTTTCCAACAAGCGCGCTTCTCATTCAGCTCCGTCGTGCTATCCTGTCGGCCTCGAATGGTCCAGACGCCGACATTTTCAGCACAGGAACCCGCCGTGGAAAATAATCCACCCGGCCCCCGGCGCCTGCCCGAATTGCTCGCCCCCGCTGGCGACTGGGAGTGCGCCAAGGCCGCTGTCGAGAACGGCGCGGACGCGATCTATTTCGGGCTGGAAAAATTCAACGCCCGGATGCGCGCGCACAATTTCACCGAGGCCGCGCTGCCGAAGCTGATGGAGTTCCTGCACCGGCGCGGCGTGAAAGGCTACGTCACCTTCAACACGCTGGTCTTCGCCAATGAACTCGGCGACGCGGAAAATTATCTGCGCGCCATCATCGCCGCCGGGGTCGATGCCGCCATCGTGCAGGACGTGGGCATCTGCCGCCTGATCCGCCGGCTCTCGCCCGATTTTCCGATCCACGCCTCGACCCAGATGACCGTGACCAGCGCGGCCGGGGTGGAGTTCGCGCGCAACCTCGGCTGTAACCTCGTGGTGCTTGCGCGGGAATGTTCGATCAAGGAGATCGAGAAAATCCAGGCAGCGCCAAGCACAAGGTTCGGAGTTCCGCCTTCAGGCGGTCTCTCTGCCGAACCGCCTGAAGGCGGAACTCCAAACGCGCTGCCGCTGGAAGTCTTCGTCCACGGCGCGCTCTGCGTGGCCTACTCCGGCCAGTGCCTGACCAGCGAGTCGCTCGGCGGACGCTCGGCCAATCGCGGCGAGTGCGCGCAGGCCTGCCGGATGCCGTACGAATTGATTTCCGACGGCCAGCCCGTGCCGCTCGGCGACAAACGGTATCTGCTCAGTCCGCAGGATTTGGCGGGTCTCGAAGTGCTGCCGGATTTGATTCGCGCAGGCGTGAGTTCGCTGAAAATCGAAGGCCGGCTGAAGTCGCCCGAATACGTGGCGAACATCACGCGCGTTTACCGGAAGGCTTTGGATGATTTGCGATTTACGAATGACGATTTACGCGCCGCAGACCCGTCCGCTCGTCAATCGGAAATCAGAAATCGTAAATACGACATGGAGATGGCTTTTTCGCGCGGCCTCTACACCGGCTGGTTTCGCGGCATCAACAACCAGGAACTGGCCCACGCCCGCTTCGGAAAAAAACGCGGCGTGTTCCTCGGCGAAGTCAGCCGCATCCAGGGCGGGCGCGTGGCCCTGAAACTCGCGGCCCCGCTCAAGCCGGGCGATGGCGTGGTCTTCGACGCGGGCCGTCCCGATCAGGACGAGGAGGGCGGGCGCGTTTACACCTTGGAACCGCGCGGCGGCGAAACCTTCGTCGGCTTCGGCCACGGCGATCTGGATTTCAATCGCATCCATGTCGGCGACAAAATTTGGAAAACGAGCGACCCGGAGCTGGACCGGCGATTGCGCCAGAGTTTCGCCGGCGATGCGCCGCATTTCACCAGGCCGGTTGATTTTGAAGTCCACGGTTGCGTTGGCCAGCCGATGACGGTCATCGCGCGCGACGAAACCGGGCACGTCGCCCAAGTTGCCTCGGCCATGCCGCTGGCCCCGGCGGAGAAACAGCCGCTCACCATGGAAAAACTCCGCGCCCAGCTCGGACGCCTCGGCGGCACACCGCTCCACCTGGGCGCACTGAACAATTCTTTGGCAGGCGAAGTGATGCTGCCGGTGAGCGAATTGAACCGGCTGCGCCGGGAGGTGGTCGTGCAGTTGGAAATCCTCCGCGCGCAGCCGAAGCGGTGGACGCTGAATGAATGCGGAACGCGGAGTGCGGAGTGCGGAGTGAAGATGCCGGTCGCGTCGGACGTTCCTTCTTCTGTTCCGCACTCCGCACTCCGCACTCCGCATTTAATCGTTCTCGTCCGCAACCTGCCCCAGCTTGAAGCCGCCCTGCGCCTCGGCGTGCCGACGCTCTACTGCGAATTCGAGGATGTTAAAAAATATCGCGAGGCGGTGCGGATGGCGCGCGAATCGTTCGGCTGCGATGGGCCGGAGAAAACCATCTGGGTCGGGCCGCCGCGCATCACCAAGAGCGGCGAGGAGTGGATTTTGCAACAGGTCCGTTCGTGCGATGCAGATGGCTACCTGATTCGGAATTACGACCACTTAAAATTTTTCAGCGGCTGCCGGCGGATCGGAGATTATTCGCTGAACGTGGCGAACGGGCTGGCGGCGGACTATTTCAAAAATCAGTTCGGCCTGGAGCGCGTGACGGCGTCGTACGACTTGAACTTCGCGCAGCTTGAGGCGCTAGTGCAAAGCGCCCCGCCGGAGTGGTTCGAGGTGACGATCCACCAGCACATGCCGATGTTTCACATGGAACACTGTGTTTTCTGCGCGTTTCTCTCCAAAGGCACGGACTTCACAAACTGCGGCCGGCCCTGCGACCACCACGACGTAAAACTGCGCGACCGGGTCGGCGCGGAGCATTTGCTCAAGGCCGACGCCGGCTGCCGCAACACCGTCTTCAACGCTCGCGCGCAGACCGGCGCGGAATACGTGGCCCGGATGCTCGCGCTCGGCGTGCAGCATTTCCGGCTCGAGTTCGTGAACGAAACCCCGGAGCAGGTTGCCCAGACCATCGCGCCATACCGCCAACTACTCTGCGGTGAAATCACCGGCGGCCAACTCTGGCGGGAACTGCAGCTTTGGAGCCAGTTGGGGGTGACGCGGGGGCAGATGGAGCGGGCCGAGACTTTTAAACCATTGTCAATCTAGTGTTTGGGCCTGGCCATCGGCCGGCCATTTCCCTATCGACATCTGGCGGTCAATGAATAGACTCACCCCCGTAATAGTCCATCGGTTCTTCTGCAAGGCTGGGTCGCTTTGCAGAATTCGGTAGCAAACCACAAAAGCCGGGCAAACAACCGGCAAGAAAGGCAAACAACATGAAGTCAATGAAATCACTCACCGTCATCCTCTCCGCCTTGGTGCTGCTCGGCAGCCTGAGCATGGCCAGCGCGGAATCCTGCTGCGACAAAGCCAAAGCAAAGGGCGAAGCCTGCGCGCACAAGTGCTGCGTGGAAGCCAAGAAAGCCGGCAAAGTCTGCGAGAAGTGCAATCCTAAGTAATAATCGTCACCTCCCGGTGAACTAATAAAATGAAAACCATCAAGCTGTTTTCCGTCACGGTTTGCGCCCTCGCCATGCTCGCCGGCTCCCTCCGGGCGGCCGATGAAAAGAAGCCCTGCTGCGACGCCACCGTCGAAGCCGGCAAGAAGTGCGAGCACAAGTGCTGCACGAAAGCGGCCGACAAGGACAAGGTCTGCAAGAAGTGCCATCCGGCCAAGGACGCTCCGGCTAAAGACAAGAAGTAGTCTTCGGGCTTTAGTTTCAGGGCGGCCGGTTCGCAAGAACCGGCCGTCTTTTTGTTTTCATACCCCGCGCAGGAGTTTTCCCTTCCTTTGCACCACGCCGCCGGATAAAAAGAAACCATGGTATCCGATGCACGGGGCGATGGTTTCAAAATTTGGGGAGTGGACAACGTGGTCTATGGCCCCGTCGAGCTGCCCACCCTCGTCGGCTGGGTGAAGGAGGAGCGCGTCACCCGCGACACCTGGGTTTACATTGAAAAGGACGATGCTTGGCGCAAAACCCCCGACGTGCCGGAACTCCAGATGTTCTTCCGGGAAAAGTCTACCCCCTTGGACAGCGGTGGCGTTCCGACCGGCCCGGCCAGCGCGCCCGCCCTCATCAAGCCTGGCACCCTGCGTCGCGTCAAAATCCTCGCCGCCCTCAACGACCGCCAACTCGATCATTTTCTCGAATTCATGGAGGTGCAAAAAGTCCGGCAATGGACCGAGATCGTCAAACAAGGCGACCACGGCGACGCCATGTACTTGGTGCTCGAAGGCGAACTGCGCGTGCGCCTGATGATCGGCGGGAAGGAAAGCGTTTTGGTCACGCTCCAGGCCGGCGAATTCTTCGGTGAAATTTCCCTCTTCGACCACGGCCCGCGCTCTGCCGACGTGATTGCCAACACCGACGCCGTCCTCCTGAAAATCACCGCCGTCGCCTTCGAGAAGATGATCAAGGACGGCCCCAGCCTCGTCGCCCCGATCCTGTTTGCCATCGGCAAAACCCTCACCGCCCGCATCCGCGCCGACAACAAACGCTACCGCGACTCCGTCAACTTCGCCCGCACGGCCGGAAAATGACCGTCAGTCGCGGAAGTTCTGAAACTGGAGCGCGACCGGAAAATCTCCGCCCTGCACCGCCGCGATCACCGCCTGCAAATCATCCCGGTTCTTGCCGGTCACGCGCACCTGCTGATCCTGAATCTGCGTCGTCACCTTCAGCTTCGTGTCGCGGATGAAGGTCGTGACCTGCTTGGCGATGGTCGTCTCGATGCCCTGCTTGATCTTGATAACCTGCCGCGCGTGGCCGAGCGGCGAGAAGTCCGGCGGACATTTCTCCACGTTCTTCAGGCTGATCTGGCGCTTGGCGAGCTTGCCCATGATCATTTCCTCCAGCGCCTGGATTTTGAATTGATCCTCGGCGGTCAGCTTGATCTCGTTTTTTTCCAGCTTGATCTCGGCCTTGCTGCTCTTGAAATCAAACCGGTTGGCCAGTTCTTTTTTGGCCTGGTTAACGGCGTTCTCGATCTCCATCGAGTTCACTTCCGATACAATGTCGAATGATGGCATAGGGCTGCAACGCTAGGCCGGCGGCGAAAAAATGAAAAGCCGCAACTTGGCGCCGCAACCAGGCACCCGCCCCGGAGCGCGGACGGTCCCGGTCCGCAGCGGCTGAATGACGACGGGATGCACCATGGATTCGAGCCTCAACGCTGCCGCGAGCCGGGTCGGCTCTCCAACGCTGAATGTAAAATCCTGTCCATGCCCCGCCCTGTTGGCTATAATCTTCTCCAGCATGACTCGATTTTGTCCCAAATTTCTCGCTGCTCTGATCGCGGCCTTCGGCCACGCGGCGGTTCTGTCCGCCCAGGAGACGCCACTCGCGCTGACCGGTGCGCAGCTCATCACCATCAGCGGCGAGACCATCGAGCAGGGCGTGTTCGTGGTGCACCGCGGGAAGATTGTCACGGTCGGGCCGCGCGGCACGGCCATCCCGGCGGGCGCGACCACGCGCGATGTCACGGGCAAGGTCATCATGCCCGGCCTCGTGGACACCCACAGCCACATCGGCAGTCCCGCCGCCGGCGACCAGTCCGCCCCCATCCAGCCGGACACGCGCGTGCTCGATGCCATTGACGTGCGCGACGCCAGCATTCAGAAGGCCCAGGCTGGCGGCATCACCACGGCTAACATCATGCCCGGCTCCGGCCACCTCATCAGCGGCCAGACGCTTTACCTGAAGCTGCGCGACGGCAACACCATCGACGACCTGCTCATCACCAACAAAGCGGGCCGTGTCGCCGGCGGACTCAAGATGGCCAACGGCACCAACTCGCGCCGTGATCCGCCGTTCCCCGGCACCCGCGCCAAGTCCGCCGCGCTCGTCCGGGAAAAATTCGTCGCCGCGCAGGATTACCGCGACAAGACCGCCCGCGCCAAAGGTGACGTGGAAAAACTTCCCGCCCGCGACCTCGCGCTTGAAACCCTCGTCGAAGTGCTCGAAGGCCAGCGCGTCGTCCATCACCACACCCATCGGCACGACGACATTCTCACCGTGCTGCGGCTGCAAAAGGAGTTCGGCTTCCGCGTCGTGCTCCACCACGTCAGCGACGCCTGGAAAGTCCCCGACGAAATCGCCGCCGCCAAGGCGCCCTGCTCGATCATCCTCCTCGACAGCCCCGGCGGGAAATTGGAAGCGCGCGACGTCGATTGGAAGAGCGGCGCCGTCCTCGAAAAGGCCGGCGTCCCGGTCGCCTTTCACACCGACGATCCCGTGACCGACTCCCGGCTTTTTCTCCGCTCCGCCGCCTTCGCCGTGCGCGCCGGTATGTCGCGCGCCGGAGCGTTGCGCGCCCTCACCCTCACCGGGGCTGAAATGCTCGAACTTCAGGCGCAACTTGGCTCCCTCGAAGCCGGCAAGGACGCCGACTTCATCCTCCTCTCCGGCGATCCGCTCAGTGTCTATGCCCGCGTCCTCGAAACCCACGTGGATGGCGTGAAAGTCTTCGACCGCGAAAACGAAAAGGATCGCCTCTGGGCCACCGGCGGTTACGGCGCCGGCCAGCCGCGCGCCGCCCACCTCTGTTGCTTTGGAACCTCGGAGGAAGCCCGATGAAAATTTTCACTCCGCACTTCGCCGCCCTGGTCAGCCTCCTCGCCGCGACCGCCTTCGCCGAAGACCTCGCCGTGCAAGGCGAGACCGTTCACACCATGGCCGGCGAGGCCATCCGCGACGGCGTGGTGCTGATCAAAGACGGCAAGATTCAATCCATCGGCCCGGCCGCCACCGTGAAAATCCCCGCCGGCACGCGCGTCCTCAGGGCCAAAGTTGTCACGCCCGGACTCATCGACGCCCACACCGTGGTCGGCTTCTCCGGCATCCTCAACCAACCGCACGACCAGGAGCAGTTGGAAAAATCCGCCCCGCTCCAACCCGAACTGCGCGCCATCGACTCCTACAACGGCCGCGACCCGCTGGTTGATTACATCCGCGGCTTCGGCGTCACCACCATCCACACCGGCCACGGACCCGGCGCGCTCATCTCCGGCCAGACCATGATCGTCAAGACCCACCCGGCGAACCTGGAGCAAGCCCTCCTCAACCCCGCCGCCATGACTGCGGCCACGCTCGGCTCCGGGGCTTCCGCCGACAAGGGCAAGGCCCCCGGCACCGCCTCCAAAGCCGTCGCCATGCTTCGCGCCGAACTCATCAAGACGCAGGACTACATCCGCAAAACAAAACTTGCCGCCGACAAACGCCCCGCCCGCGACCTCCATCTCGAAGCCCTCGCCCGCGCCCTCGATGGCCAGCAACCGCTCCTCATCACCGTGCAGCGCCATCACGACATCCTCGCCGCGCTTCGTCTCGCCGCCGAGTTCAAGCTCAAGATCATCCTCGACGGCGTCTCCGACGCGGCACTCGTTTTAACCGACATTAAGAAGAGTGGTTTCCCCGTTTTCCTCCATCCCACCATGTCCCGCGCCAGCGGCGAGACCGAAAACCTCAGCCTCGAAACCGCGGCGAAACTGCGCCAGGCGGGCATCCCCTTCGCGTTCCAGAGCGGGTTCGAGAGCTACGTGCCCAAGACCCGCGTCGTCCTCTTTGAAGCCGCCGTCGCCGCCGCCCACGGCCTTTCCCAAAATGAAGCCCTCGCCGCCATCACCATCGACGCCGCGAAACTGCTCGGCATCCAAAAGCGCACCGGCTCGCTCGAAGCCGGCAAGGACGCCGACCTCGCCCTCTACGACGGCGACCCCTTCGAATACACCACGCACTGCACCGGCGTGATCGTCAGCGGCGTGGTAACCGACGTGCAACCGCGCTGAACCGCATCCCCGCCCGACGGTGGAGAAAGGATTCCCCGCCCTCGGAGACCTCTGCAAATTGGGCGTAGCGGGTCCCCGGCCGAGATTCGCCTCCTTCCTTATCCGAGGAAATGCGGCTCTCTTCCGAAAGCCGCCACGCAGGTCAGGAGTTTTGCAGAGGCTCCCTTGGGGTTGAACCCTTGACGTGTCTGCGGTTTGATAAATCCGGCACCGCCCATCTACGGCCTCTGCAAGAGCCGTCTCAGTTGAACTTGTTCTTGCGATACGCGCCCATCGCGGGGGCGTCGGGGTTCACTTCGGGGCCGAAGTAGCGGAGCGTGACGAGCGACTCGGTCTCGCTGGTGTTCTCGAAGGTCACTCCGTTCTTTGCGCCGTCCTCGGTGCAGAAATACTCGTCCTCGGTCAGTTCGTGGAAGCGGATGAGCTTCGGCGAATTGAGCGGCTGACCGTTGATTTTGCCGGAGCCTTGCACGCAGGTGAGTCCGTAGGCGCCGGTGTCCTTGACGGTACACTTCTCGCCGGGTTCGACGGTCAGTTCCTTGGCGGTGAAGAGCTGTTCGCCGTCAATTTTGCCATAGACGATCCAGCGATCGAGGAAGCCTTCTTTGCGCGTGTCGGCGACGGGCACGGGTTCGAGGTAGTGGTTGTCCTTGAAATTCGGGTCCACGTTCTTGTCCCAGTCGAGTTGGTCCACGATGAAGTCGAGGTCGTGATGCTTGCTCTTGGGCATGTCTTTCACGAGGAGACGCCACGGGACTTCGCGGCCTTCGACGAGGTTCTGATACATGCCGAAGACGTCGCTGCCCCATTGCGGCTCGTAGGTGCAGAGCGAGCCAGGCGCGTGGAGAACGCACGGATCGATGAGCCAGCCGGTGCCGGGTTTCAGGCGGTAGGCCTTGGAGAGATCGAGGATGCCGTTGTCGCCCTTGTTCCAATTCTCAAGACACTTGCGGACCTGCGCCTTGGTGGTGCCGGGCTCGAAGCCCATGAAGGTGTAAGGAAAATTGTTGCCCACGTTGTTGTGTTGCGGCGGGAAGTAGTAGCTCTCGGGCTTGCCTTCCTGGCCGACGAGCGCGGCCTGTTTCTTCGACTGGTGCATGTGGTGCGGAATCGGCCCCATGTTGTCGAAGAATTTGGAATAGACCGGCCACTTGCCATACTTCTTCCAAATGTTTTTTCCGATGAGCGTCGCGCCGCAATCCGCGACGGCCTGGTGCAACGTGAAGCGTTCCTTGCCCACCACGCAGTAGCTCAAGCCCTCGTCCGCCGCGCGGCCTTCGTTGGCGGTGACGGTGGTGGAGGCGAACCAGCGTTCGTCAATGCCGCCGCGGTTCAGGCCGTAGGCGTAGGTGTCATCCGGATGCAGCTTGATGCGCAGGCCGGGCTGAAGGAACGCGCGCGGCACCCACGCAGGCGCAAGGCGCAGCAGGCCGCCGGTGCGGGAGAGTTCGTTGGAAACTTTGGTGGCGGTGTTGGCTTTGATGGTCTTGAGTTGATTGACGGTGTTCATGTTTTGTTGCGCGCATGGCTGCCGGACGATTGATCCGGCGGGCCGGTTGATAAAATAGAGGTCGGAGAATGGCAAAAGGGCGCGAGGCTGACAAGTTCTCAAGCGGCCCGCGCGTGCCGGTGACGGGAGGTGTTCAGACTTGATCCCGAGGCTGACCATTCCCGGCTACGTCCGCCGGAAAACTTTGTGGATGGCCGCCTGGTCGGTGGGCTTGATGACCAGTTCGTCGATGCAGACGTGCGCGGGACGGCTCGCGACCCAGACGAGCGTTTCCGCCACGTCTTCGGCGGTCAACGGGAACATGCCTTCATAAACTTTTTTCGCGCGCGCCTCGTCGCCCTGGAAGCGCACCAGGGAAAATTCCGTCTCCGCGAAACCCGGATCAATCGTCGCCACGCGTACGCCGGTGCCGCTCAGTTCCAGCCGCAGCGCGCGCGTGATCTGCAACTCGCCGGCCTTGGCCGCGCAATAGGCCGAGCCGCCCTCGTAGGCCGTGCGGCCCGCGATGGAGCCGATGTTCAAGATGGAACTGCCGGGGTTGCCAGTCAGCAACGGCAGGAGCGCGCGCGTCACCCGCAGCACGCCGAGCACGTTGGTCTGCATCATGAATTCCCAGTCCTCGTCCTTGCCCTGCGCCACGGTGTCGAAACCCTTCGCGCCGCCGGCGTTGTTGATCAGCACGTCGAGTCTGGCGGTGTGGGTACGCGTCCAGGCGGCGAATTTTTCCACGCTCGCGGTGCTGGCCACGTCGAGCGCGTGGACGTGGGCGGCGGGTGCGCCGGCCTGGCGCGCTTCGACGGCAACTTCCTCTAGCCGGTCCACGCGGCGGGCGCCGAGCAGGACGTTCGCGCCGGCCGCGCCAAACGCCCGCGCCGCCGCCGCGCCGAACCCGCTGGACGCGCCGGTGATGAGTACCCACTGGTTTTTAAGACGGCTCATTTGGAAAAGGCCCGGGCCTCGAGGCGGAATGGAAAACCCGGCGCGGCCCCGGCAGGCCGCGCGGTGCGATCACTCGCCGTCGTTGCCGATGGAGCCGGTGGGGCAGATGTCGAGTGCGCGCTGGGCGGTGGCGGCTTCCTCCGGCGTGGCCGGTTGCTTCGTGAAATAAACGTGCGTTTCGTCCGCGCTGTATTTCAGAAGATTCGGTGCCTCGTCCATGCAGGAGTTGCAGGGGACGCAGGTGTTGTCCACGTACCATTTACCGGGGACATTTTCGGGTTGTTTGTTTGCTTTGTCGGCCATAGCGATGTTGCGTTTATTTTTTTTGACCGGCGGAAAGTAATCAGCGCGGTGGCGGGTGACAAGCGCAGAGAAGAATTTCCTGACTCGTGACGGCCGGCCGCAGGATCGCGGCCTGCTCACTCGTGGCAGGTGCAGGCATACTCCGCCCGTTTGCAGCCGCCGCAGGTGTGCAGGTCCAGCTCGAACCGGAAGTTTTGCGGCCTCGCCTCGGCGGACGCCTTGAGCTGCACGATGACGTTGTATCCCCCGCCCGCGGGCAGCTTCGACTTGCTCACCAGCACGTCGCCCTTCTTCTCGAACTCGACCGTCTTCTTTGCGTCCTTCGCTTCGGCGATGACGGTCACGGTCTGGGCGGCGACCGCCACGGGCTTCAACGCGGCGTCATAAAACGTGATGGTGACGGTGTGGTCTTTCTCGACGAAGAACTCGGCCTTTGGCTCGGTCTTTTCGAGGAGGCGTCCGCCCTTCGGGCCTTCCGGCGCCTTCTGGTCAGCGGCGTTCACGGTGAGCAGCGCGGCGCAAAGGACGCCGGCCAGGGTCAGCAGTTTGATGGATGTGTTCATTTTCGTTGGTAGCAGCAGATGTGAGGAGGCTCTATTCCTTTGTCGCTGCGGTTGGGGTTTCAGTTGGAGCTTCCTCACGTCGGCTGCTACGGGTTTCGAGCCACTCGTAGAGCACGGGCAGCAACACGAGCGTGAGAAACGTCGAGGTGATGATGCCGCCGATGACGACGGTGGCGAGCGGGCGCTGCACCTCCGCGCCCGCCCCGGTCGAGATCGCCATCGGCACGAAACCGAGCGCCGCGACGAGCGCGGTCATGAGCTTCGGCCGGAGGCGCGTGAGCGAACCTTCCAGCACCGCGTCGCGCAACGGCCGGCCCTGCTCGCGGAGCTGGTTGATGAACGTGAGAATCATCAGGCCGTTCAGCACCGCGATGCCGCTCAGGGCGATGAAGCCCACCGCCGCCGAGATGCTGAAGGGCAGATCGCGCAGCCACAGCGCCACCACGCCGCCGGTCACCGCCAGCGGCACGCACGCAAACACCAGCGCCGCCTGCCGCGCGCTGCCGAACGCGGCGTAGATCAGCAGGAAGATCAGCGCCAGCGCCATCGGCACGATGAGCGTGAGACGCTGCCGGGCTTCGAGCAATTGTTTGAACTGCCCGCCGAACTCGATCTCGAATCCCGCCGGCAAACTCACGGCGCGCAGTTTCTCCTGCGCCTCGGCCACCCAACTGCCGATGTCGCGTCCGCTCAAGTTGACCTCGACACCTGCGCGGCGGCGTCCGCCTTCGCGCTCGATCATGTTGACCTGTTCGCGCAGTTCCGTTTTTGCCAGCCGACCGAGCGGCAACAGGCCCGTTTCGTTCACGCGCACCGGGAGGCGGGCGAGGTCGTCGAGCCGCGCGCGGTCGGACTCGGCCATGCGGACGACGATGTCATGGCGGCGGTTGCCATCGAGGAATGTGCCCACCGTCCGCCCGCCCAGCGCGGCGGCGACGGTGGCGTTCAACTCGCCCGCGTGGACGTTGTGCCGGCGCATGGCGTCGCGGTCGGGGATGATTTCGAGGACGGGCGCAGTGCCGAGATTATCAGTGTCCAGCTCGACCGCCTCCGTGCCGCGAATTTTCTCCAGGATTCCCCGCGTCTCGCCGGCGATGCGCTGAAGCTCGGGGAAATTGTCGCCGTAGATTTTGACCGCGATGTCGGAACGCGCGCCTTCGAGCATTTCGTTGAAGCGCATTTCGATGGGCTGCGTGAAGAGATAGTTCACGCCCGGCACACGGGCCTGGAGCGTGCGCGTGAGGAGTTCTTTGAGTTCGTCGCGCGTGATGGTGCGGCCATTGATCTTGCGCCATTTCTCCGGCGGCGCGAAGTCGAGGAACGTGTCCGAAAGATTCGCGCCCATCGGGTCAGTCCCGAATGGCGGTTAGTTAAGCCGAATC
>Ga0049085_10000315_pt1 | contig 19476 bp, 18 predicted proteins | sample GreLakmeSU08MSRF_FD_66721 | JGI IMG/M metagenome (GOLD analysis project Ga0049085, IMG submission 66721) | Freshwater lentic microbial communities from great Laurentian Lakes, MI, USA - Great Lakes metaG SU08MSRF | ecosystem: Environmental > Aquatic > Freshwater > Lake | place: Great Lakes... | reverse complement strand
GCCTCAAAGACACCCTCGAGATGAACGGGCGAGCCAGTTCGTCGCGCTATCTCCTCGGGCGAGAGGTGTGTGAAGGGCGCGACCCCAAGGCTGTCGCAGAGTTCAACGACCGGGCTCCAAGCACCACGCTGCACCTCAGTTGCCGCAGTCCACAGCCAACCGCCCCGCTTAAATTGCGCGTCGATGTGGTACCGCTCGCAGGCCTCTTCGATCTCACTGATCGCAGCCTCTGACGCCTGTGCAAGTTCGACCGCCTCACGCTCACCGGCAAGCTTGATCAGCGTCGCCAACTTTGGCCACCAGCTGAGCACGAAGCCCCCGTTGCGACCAGAGGCTCCACCACCACAGACGTCCTTTTCGACGATCACCACGTCGAGCGACGGCTCACGTTCTTTCAGCAGAATCGCCGTCCAAAGCCCGAGGTAGCCACCACCAACGATCGCCACGTCTGCGTGATCCCCGCCACTCAAGACCGGCGCGTCGGTTGACCCTGTGTACGCCTGTTCGAGCCAAAGCGATCGATGTGGTTCCGTCATGTCAGGATCGTGGCAGGATTCTGGCTCTCAGTCCAGCGGCCACGGGCTCGACCTGACCCATACTGTGTCTGTGCCTCGTCTATTCACCGGAGTGCTTACGGGAGTCCTGGTTGGTCTTGTCTTCGCCGTTCTCGGTGGTGGCACGGCCAGCGGACAGACGGAAACGACGGCGTCCCCCGCCAGCGACCCAGCAGCCACGACGGATGCCGCCGCCACGCAGCCAGTGCCTGATTTTCGTCCCACCAAGCGCGAGTCGTATGTCGCGCGACTGATTACTCGCGTCGGGCTGTACCCCAAAGCAGGGGGCGGAAACCTACGCGGAACGTTGGCACCTTGGACAAGCGATACGGGCAATCCCGTCGAGCTGCTGGTGCTCGACCACAAGACGCTTTCCACGGGTGAGTCTTGGCTCAAGGTACTCCTACCCAGCAGGCCTAACGGCGCCACAGCCTGGATCCGAGAGTCCAACGTGATTCTGCGCAAGAACCCGATGCGCGTCGAGATCAGCCTTCGTCGTCACGAGCTACGGGTGTTTCGACGCGGGCACGTTGTGCTCACAATCGGCGTAGCACTCGGCGCAGCTGCGACACCGACTCCTAAGGGCCGCTTTGCGATTTATCAGAAGATTCGTGAGGTTTGGTGGAGTCCCCTCGGCCCGTGGGCGCTTCATCTGACCGCTCATTCGAACGTCCTCTTTGAGTACGCCGGCGGACCCGGCCGCGTTGCGATCCACGGCGCGCGTGGTGTCCTTTGGGCCGCTGCGGGCACGAACCCGTCCCACGGCTGTATTCGCGTTCCCGATCCAGGGATTCGCAAGGTTGTACCGCTGGTCTCGCCCGGCACGCCGGTCGACATCGTCGCCTAGCGCGTTACAGCCGCCACTCGATTTAGTCGGGCGCGACGATGATCAGGTGGACGTTGCCAGGCCCGTGCACTCCGAGGATCAACACCTTCTCGATGTCCGCACTCCGACTGGGCCCGGACTGTAATGCGAACAGGCTGCCTGCCTCGGCAAGTGCGTCTCCGTCAAACAACTCGTGCAGCCCCCCGACGATCTGCTCGTCGCGCACGACGCAGATGTGGGTCGGTGCGATCAAGGCACCTGCGCGCCCGGCCCCTGCAGCCGAGGTGACGACCGACCCGGTCGCCGCAACGGCGGCGATGCACCCCGTGACTGTGGCATCCAACGCACCCGCCCGGGCGCGATCCGGCGCCACCTCCACGTAATCTGTAACCGTCAACCCGGCAGCCACCAGCGCAGCCTGCACGTCATCAGCAAACGGAGCGAGGTCGGTCGTCAAGGCGATGCGTTGGGCATCTGCCTGCACCAGCACGCTGGCGACCGTCGCACCAACGTCGACTGCAGTCACACGATGAACAATCGTGCTGGCGGCCTCGGCCTCAGCCTGCAGGCGATCGGGGCGCTCTTCTCCTGCTCTCAATTGGGTCGGCGCGTCGGGTGCCTCTCGTCGATCGGGAAGGCCAGGATCGAGACCACGCGGAGTGCTGCGGATTGCGGCCAGAAAGGAGGCCCGATCGGTCATCGCGGGCGCTTTCCGACGACGAGGTCGCGCCCTGCCGTCCAGCGTCGGAGCAGCGGAGACTTCGCCGACACAACGCCGTTGCGGGCCAGCGCCCGCAGAGAGCCACGCGCCACAGCCGTGCTGGCACGGTAGAGCAGCGGCCGACTCCAAACCTGAGCCCACAGTGCGAACGCGACCTGCTCATGACGCGGCACGTGCCCCTCGGCATCCGAACGTCGCCGTAGGTTGAGCAGCAGATCGTGCAGGGGAATCTTGACGGGACAGACGTCGTCGCAGGCGCCGCAGAGCGTCGTCGCCTGCGCCAGTTCACCCGCCTCCTCTTGCCCGCGGAACAGGGGCGTCAAAACGGCGCCAATGGGGCCGCCGTAGACCCAGCCGTAGGCGTGCCCTCCCACCTGTCGATAGACGGGACAGACGTTCTGACAGGCGCCACAGCGGATGCAGTGCAATGCCTCCTCGAATTCGCCACCCAAGAGTGCGCTGCGCCCGGCATCGAGGAGCACGACATGCATCTGCTCGGGACCGTCTGGCTCGCCTTGCCGCCGAGGGCCGGCAGAAACAGAGACGTACGTCGTGATCTGCTGGCCCGTGCCGTGGCCGGTCAAAAGCGGGAGCAACACGGCTAGGTCTCGCCGCCTCGGCAACACCTTCTCGATTCCGACCAGCGCGATGTGGATCGGTGGCAGCGACGTTGTTAGGCGGCCGTTGCCCTCGTTGGTGACAAGCAGCACATCCCCGGTCTCGGCGATCAGAAAGTTGCCGCCACTAATCCCCGCGTCCGCAGTCAGGAACGCGTGCCGTAGACCTTCCCGCGCAAAAGCCGTCAGCGCCTCTGCCTCGTTCGGCAACTCGTGCCCAGCCATGGCCGAAAACAGCTCGTGGACTTCGTCTTTGGTGCGATGCAAGATCGGTGCAATCACATGTCCCGGACGGTCGCCCATCGCCTGCACGACGAATTCACCAAGGTCGGTCTCGTAGATGTCAACGCCAACGGCTTCGAGCGCCGAGTTGAGCGACACCTCTTCCGACGCCATCGATTTCGACTTGACGACCCGCGTGATCTGCTGATCGGTGCAGATCTGCGCGACGATTCGGCGCGCCTCGGACTCGTCGGCCGCGTAGTGCACGATGGTGCCTTTGCGCTCGGCCTGATCGATCCATTGATCGAGGTAGTCCGGCAAGTTGGCAATCGCATGTGCTCGAATCTTGCGCGCCTCCTCGCGCAGCGCCTCATGATCTGTGCCGACAAAGCGCGCAGTTGTGAGGGCAGCGGCATGGTCGGTCGCATTCGCGATTGCGCCACGCGCAAACGGGCGTGCCATCGTCTTCGCGGCTCGCTCCGCAAACGTAGTCGTCGTCAGCTCGAAGGCGTCTGGCTGATGCGCGGGCTTTGCCCAGCCGGGCGGCAGCGGCGTGCCTCCGACGTCTTCACGTGTCGCGCTCATGCCAGGGCCTCAGCCATCAGAGTCGCGAGATGGACGGCACGTACGGGCGTGCCTTGACGCGACATCCGACCCGCCAGCTGCATCAGGCAGCCCGGGTCCGAAGAAACCAGCACGTCGATCTTCGCCGCCACCATGTCGTCGATCTTCGTGTCCGCCATCGCCACCGAAACGTCGGGATAGCGCCCGCTGAAGGTACCACCAAAGCCGCAGCAGCGCTCGCTGGAGTCGAGCTCGACGAGCTCCAGGCCGGCGACAGTCTGCAGGACCTCGCGTGGCGCCTCCTTGATTCGCAGTTCCCGCAGCATGTGACAGGAGTCGTGGTACCCGACCCGGACCGCGAGCGACGGCTTCAGTTCGCGCAAGGCATCCGTATGCTCGGCGAGATAGCTCGACAATTCCCGCACGCGCCGCGCAATCCGGGTCGCTGCCTCGGCCTCGGGGGTGCCGTGGAAGAGCTCGCGCCAGTGCAGACGCACCATGCTGGTGCACGAGCCCGAAGGAACCAGAATCGGCAGATCCGATCCATCGTCCAACGCCTTCAACGTCGCCTTGGCGACGGCACGAGCGGGGCCATCGTGACCTGAGTTATAGGCGGGCTGACCACAACAGGTTGTGGCCGATGGACGGTGATGATCGATGCCCAGCGCGTCGAGCACCCGCTCGGCGTCAGTCGCCGTCTGCTGTGCGACAACATCGCCGATACAGGTGGGAAAAAGCTGGACTGCAGCGGTCATACCGACATCATCGGGCACGCTCCCGCCGCTGTCTATAGCAAGTCGTTGGATAGGTTCAAGGCGAGTCAAAGTGACAGTCCACAACAACGCGCGAGGGCTCGCCCACCGAAGTGGACGAGCCCTGGCGTTCCCCCACTCTTGCTATCGCAAATTCGGTCGAATCGGTTGACCGTCAGCAGACGATTCGCGCGTCAAGCGCGATCGCGCCCGTGGCTGTGGCGCGCAGCGGATTGATCTCGACTTCGCTGATCGACGGCGTCTGGACCAGCAGGTCTCCCAAGCGCACCGCAATCTCGGCAACCGCCATGCAGTCGACCGGCTCCTGACCGCGCGCACCCGCCAGCATCGGAAACGCACGAAGGGTCTTCATCAACGCTGCGAGATGCGTCGCATCCGTCGGTGCGGGCGAAAGGACGACGTCATCGAGAATCTCGACAAAAACGCCGCCAACGCCGACGAGAATAACCGGGCCAAAGGCCGGATCGCGACGCGCGCCGACGACGAGATCGACACCACCCGCGTCGGCCATGTGCTCGATCCAGATTCCGTCTAGCTCGAGTCCAGCCGCCTGCTCGACCCGATGCTTCATCGTCGCGAAGGTCTCGGCAGCAAGCTCGGACGTGGTGACGCCAAGCACCACACCGCCCGCGTCGGTCTTGTGCAGCAGTTCAGCAGCGACCGCCTTCATCGCTGCCGGTGCGCCAACTACGTCGAACGCCGCCGCAGCCTCTCCGGCAGTACGGGCGAGCTGGCCGGCAGGGAATGGGATCCCGAGCCCTGCCAAAACCTCGCGGGCTTCCGGGTAGGCCGGAACTGCACTCAGTTCGACCGCGGGAACAGCATTCGCAGTCGAGACGTGCACGATCGGTGGACGCTCGAGCCGCGCCAAAGCCGCAACGGCGTTCTCAATACGAGAAAAAACGGGGACGTTGACTTCGCGCAGGCGCCGGATCGTGGCGTTGCCAGAGGCCTCTTCCATCGACTGGATCACCACAGGCTTGCCGTGTTCGTCGCTACTGCGGGCAATCGCCTCTGCCACCTCGAGTTCGACCTCCCCAGCCACGTACACATACGCACCGTAGCCACCGAAGTAGCCACTCATCAACACCGCATCGACCTCGGGTGCCTTCAACAACACGTCGACGAGACCATGAAAGTTCCACAACAGCGAGGCGTCAACGCCCGCAAGATCGACGGGGTTGTCCGGCTCGTTGTGACGCAAGAGTGGCCGCATAGCCTCTCGCGTGGCCTCGGAGAAAACGGCCATCTCGAGGCCAGCCTCGATCACCGTGTCGCTCGCGACGACGCCATGACCACCACCATCAGCAACGATGCCAATGCGCCGACGCCCCAGCGTCTTGCCGGTGCGCAGCGTCGCCACTGCATCGACAAATTGGCCCGGAGAATCGACAACCACGGCCCCAGCGTCGCGACAGATTGCCCTCAACACCCGCGACTCAGCGGCGAGGTTACCCGTGTGCGATGCCGCGGCGTGAGCGCCCGCAGCGGTGCGCCCGCCCGCGAACAGCACGACGGGCTTGACGGCAGCGGCCTCGCGCACAGCGTCGGCAAAGGCCACGCCATCCCGGGGTGCCTCGATGTAGGCGCCAATCACCTTCGTCGCCTCGTGGTGAGCAAAGTCGAGAATCACGTCAGCGAGCGTCAAATCCGCCTGGTTACCGACGCTCGCAAAGCGCGTCAAACCGAGCCCGCTGCGCTCGAGCAGCAACGCGACTTCGAGCGCTAGGTTGCCGCTCTGGGTGGCAAACCCGAGGTCGCCAGACGGAAACGTGCCTCCGTACACGTTGAGTTGACCATGATCGTCGAACAGCCCAAGGCAATTAGGTCCGAGCATCACGGCACCCGCAGCACGGACCTCTTCGACCAACGCCTGCTGGACGAGCTCACCCTCAGGACTGGTCTCACCAAACCCCGAGGTGATGATTACCAGCGCCTTGGCTCCGAGTGCGAGCGATTCGGTGACCGCCTGCGGCACACCGGGCGCAGGGACGACAATCACGGCTAGATCGACCGGTCCGGGGACAGCCGCGATGCTCGTGTGGACCGGGAGCCCATAGAGCTCGCCACCGCGCAGGCTGACGAAGTGCGTCGTGCGGAGATGCTTCGTCTCGCCAAACGAGCGCGAGACCCAGCCTCCCCATTTGAACGTGTCCGCCGTCGCCCCAACCAGCAAGACGCTCTTCGGCTCGAACAGCCTGGACAGGTCTCGTCGTTCGGTCACACCGTCTCCCGTGTATCGACAGCCAGTGTGGCACTCACACCACGCTTGACCAGCGCATTGCCGACGATCAGGCGCTGGATCTCGGTCGTTCCCTCCCAGATGCGGTCGACGCGGAGTTCGCGCAAGAATCGCTCGGCGGCGTTACGGCGCATGTAGCCACGCCCACCCCAGACCTGCACCGCGCGATCGGCGCAGACGTACGCGCGTTCCGATGCAAACAACTTCGCCATCGCGGCCCTGGCATGAATCAACTTCGGAGCCGCGCCGTCATCGAACATCTGCGCGCATTGGTACGTCAAGAGGCGAGCGGCGACGCAATCTGCTGCCGAATCGGCCAGCGGAAAACTGACGCCCTGAAAGTCCATGATCGGCTGTCCAAACTGCTCGCGCGTGGTTGCCCAGCCGACAGCCTCATCGAGCAGGCGCTGCATCGCTCCCACGCAACGGGCGGCGATGTGGATGCGCTCCTCGACGAACCAGGCGTGCTGCCCGGCATCGCCCTGCCCGATCTGGTCGGGGCCTCCGAGCACTGCCGACTCGGGTACCACGCAGTCAAACCGATACGTCGGGTGCCCATCGGGAAAGACATGCGTAAAGGTTGGGTCGTCGATAATCTCGACGCCGGCGAGCGGAAGATCAACGAGAAACAGCGTGGGTAGCCGATTCGAGCCGTCGATGACATTCGCCATCACGATCAGATAATCGGCATGGTCACCGCTCGTCACGAACCACTTCTCGCCCGTGATGTGAAACCCGCCAGGCACGCGCTCGGCGGTCGCCTCAATGCCCGACGCATCCGAGCCCGCATTGCGCTCGGTGACGGCATAGGCGTCGGCCCGCTCGCCCGCCAGCGTCGGCAAGAGATATGACTCAATTTGTTCGGGGGTGCCAAGTGCGAGCACGTTGTAGCCCCCGCCCATCAGCCACCAGAGACCATTGGTGATCCGCCCGAGTTCCTCGTGCACGATCACGTGCTCCATCATCTTCCAACCCTGGCCGCCATGCTCCACGGCATGGTTGCCGCCAATCAGACGGGCCTCCTGCGCGAGACGGCGAACCTCGGCCTTGACCTCGGGCGCAACCTTGCCGCCGCTCTCCTCTGCCGCAACCTCATACGGCAACAGCGCATCTGCAAATGCGCGTGCGCGCAGCCGAAGGTCGTGCTGCTCAGGGGTTAGGGAGAAATCCATGGCGAATCCTTTGGTCGTTAGTCGCTCAGGACGATCAATCCGTCAAGGGCCACACCGGTGCCGTCGCGAATGACGAGGGGGTTGACGTCGATCTCGGACACGCGCGGAAAGTCGTGCGCGACGCAACCCAGCGCAACCAATGTCTCCGCCACGATCGTTATCTCGGATTCCGCCAGCCGCTGTTGAAGGGGCTGGACAGAGCGCACGAGCCGCTCGGCATCGGCCTGCGAGATTGGGCCGAGTGCGGCACGCGCGGTGTCACCGAAGGCCTCGGCCCACGAGCCACCCACGCCGACGACGACCACGGGGCCGTAGAGCGGGTCGCGCACGAGGCCACACAGCACCTCAGTGCCGCCACGAATCTCTTCGCAGACCAGAACCGGCGCTCCGATCTGCTCGGCCGCGGCAGCAGCACGATCTGGATCGGTGCAGCCAAGAATCACGCCGCCGTACTTCTCTTTGTGCGCCGGGCCGTCAACCTTGACGACGACCGTGGCGTTGATCTCCTCTGCCGCTGCGCGAGCCTCGGCCGGGTTCGCGGCGCGTAGCTCGCGCGGCGCACGGACGCCGTAGCGACCAAGAACGATCTTGGCATCGGCTTCGGCAAGATGCCCTGCCTCGCGCTCAAGTTCGGGGCACACAGGCTTGTCCCACGGCGCGGGCGCCTCCGGCTTGGTTGGACGCCACTGGGCCGCTCGCGCGATCGCACGCATGCCCATGCCAGCACCGATCAGCACCGGGACGCCACCGCGTACGGCATTCAGCACCGCGGTATCGGACGGATCAGAGACTGCCGTGGAGAGCACGGCACAAAACGTGTCGGTGGCAAGGGCGACATCGGCCATCGTTGTACACGCGTCCTCCGCGTTCTCGCGCTCACCGTTGGAGAACCGCCACGACTGGTCGATGTTGATGACAACGTTGTCGACCTCGGGATGCTCTGCGCAACGGCGCACGAGGTCCGGCACGATCTCCTCGGGCTCGCCGAACGCCCAATAGTCAATCGGGTTGTGCACACCGTGGAACGGCCAGGCGGCATCGATCTCGGCCGCCAGATCCGTTGGGAGCGTCATTAGAGGCATGCCAGCAGCATCCGAGACATCCGCCACGAGCTCGGCCTCGCCACCCGAATTGGTCAGCAAGACCGTGCGTAAACCGCGTGGACGTCGAGGCGTGCCAAGCACCTCGAGCTGCTCAAGCCAGTCGCCGTAGTCGTCGACCCGGATCGCGCCGTAGGAGCGACACAGTGCGTCAAACGAGCGGTCCGAGCCGACAATGGCGCCGGTGTGCGCCATCGCATTGCGCGCGGCGACCTCGGAGCGGCCGACCTTGAGGACCACGACGGGCTTGCCGGCGTCGGATGCGCGCTCCAGCGCAGCGCGAAACGCCACTGGGCGTCGCACGGCTTCAAGGAACAACCCGATTGCTCGCGTGCGCTCGTCCTCGACATGAAAGGCGAGCCAATCTGCGGCGTCACGACTCGTCTCCGCGCCAATCGAAACGACGTTTCGGAAGCCAATGCGCGGCCCGAGTGCAAGCAGGGCCTCAGCGATCGAGCCAGAACCGACAATCGCCGCAACACCACCATCCCGAAAACCCGGGCCAACGGTACCCATGTACGGCGACGGGCGTTCGGGGACTGCAATACCCATGCAGTTAATCCCGACGCAGACCGCATCCGCAGCATTCAGGCGCTCCCGCACCGCTGCGCGGGCGCTGTCGCCCTCCTCACCTGCGGCTTCGGCGCCAAGCCCAGGGATTGCGAAGACACGATGCCCCGCAGCGATTGCCTCGTCCAGTGCCGGCACGATCGTGCGTGCCCCGAGCGCGATCGCGACAACATCCGGCTTAAACGGCACGTCTTTGATGTTCGGCACGCAGCGATGGCCGGCCGCCTGCTCGCGGGTGGGATGCACGCCGATTACCTCGCCACCGTGGGTGCTGAGATTTTGCAGCAGGGTGTGGCCGGGGCCCCGCTCCGAGGCGCCGACGACCACAGCACGCTGGATGTTGAGCAACGAAGCAAAATCGGTCCGTAGGGCGTCGGTCATCGTGTCTCCAACAGGGTCTCGAGGTGATCAGAGCGTGCCATGTCGGTCTCAGAGAGGACGAGCACTCCGGGTGCGAGGCGATACTGATCGCGCAGGATCTCGGCGAGGATCTCGGTCTCTGCCATTGCCACCCCCGACTGCGAGCCGCGATCGACGAGGGCGGTCAAAGCGCCAAGGTAGGTCAGCCACGCTGCCGCATCGCCAGTGCGGATCAGTGCTTCGACGCGCGCTTCTCCCAGCGCATCGTGCGACTCGCCGAGGGCTGCTGTGATGCGATCGACAAGGAGCGGACCGAAACGCTCAACCTCGGGTGTCAGGCCGAGCCAGTCGTGACGCCCAAAGTTACGGTGCGTCATCGATCCCTGGCACCGCGTTGCGCAACAGCCCGTGGAAGTGGCCCACCGCGGCCTCGTTGTCGTTGAGCACACCGCGTGTGTAGGTGAGGGAGCCCAGGCCTTGCTGAACCCCATCGCAGAGCGTGACGTCTTCGTCCATCACCTCGCTGTTGATGCGCTGGTTGAGCGTGCGCAAGAGGCGGCCTTGAAGGGTCTCGTTCGGCGAGCGAAAGACGATCGCGCAGGTGCGTGTCCGCAGCGGTCCCCGCGGCTGCATCTGCCAAATATCAATGCTCTCGGGATAAACGTCGATGAACTGACCGGGCCAGAGGTGAATATAGGTCCACTGATCACGAAGCTCTGCGGGAAATTCGGGCATCGGCTTTCGCACACGCTGATACAGCCGCTCCCTCGCATTACGAGACGGGTTATCTCGCAACGGGCCATCGATCCAGACGGCGCGCTCGTAGAGGGTCGGCTTGTACTTCGGATAATCCAGCATCCGCAACAGACTTGGGTGGCCAATCGGCACGTGATAGCCCTCGAGGTAGTTGTCCGAAAGCGTCTTCCAATTGTGGTCGTACTCGGCATACCAACGCCCATGTTCGGCGGCGGGAATCAGTGCCTTTGCGTCATCAGTACTGCGCGAGCGCAGCACATCAGGAATGCCCCGCAGGATCTCGCGCGGCTTCCAATCGCGCTGCGTGACCGGTACGAGCTGGTCGATATTCAGCGACTCGAGCCGCTCGGCGATATCACCGAACCATTCGCGTAGTGGGGCGATCTCGGGGTCCATCGAAACGAAGACGAGTCCGGCAAGCGTGTCGACCTTGAACTCTGGGAGACGCACAGCGTCGCGGTCGAAGTCCTCACCGAAGCCACGCCCCTCGGGCATCGCAGCGAGCGTGCCGTCGAGACGATAGGTCCAGCCGTGGTACGGGCAGCGCAAGACCTTGCCACACGATCCTGTGCCCGTTGCCAGCTGGGCGGCACGGTGACGACAGACGTTCGAAAAGGCACGAAGCGTTCCGTCGGCATCGCGCACAACGACGACGGGCTCGCCGGCGATGTTGGTCGTCGTAAAATCGCCTGGCTCGCGAACTTCCGCGACATGGCCCGCGATGATCCACGCGCGGGCGAAGATCTCGCGACGCTCGCGCTCAAAAATCTCTGGATCCGCGTAGGCCTTGGCGTTGAGCGTGAGCGACGCTCCGCCTGCACGGGTCGGCTTGGCGCGACGACGAGTTGTGCTCATGCGGTAACTCCTGCCAGACCTAGTTCGGAGACGAGGGACTGCTCGAGCGCTGCCAGTGCCTCTGCTCGCGTGCGCGACTGCACAATGACGTGTCCACCCAAACCATCGACGAGCGCGGTCAGGCGCAACGCAGCAGCATCGGCATCGATCTCGGACGAGACGGAACCGTCGTTTTGGGCGACGCGAATCATCGTTGCCACGCCCCCCACCCAGCGCGTCGACCGATCCGCGACCGACGAACGCAAGGCCTCATTAAACATCGCGAGCCGCTGCATCTCGCTCCACAGAATCCAGCCTTCGCGCACGGCAGCATCTTCGGCCAACTCGTGGGACAGGACATCGCGGATGCGCTCGATGGGATCGGCAATCTGCTCGACCCGCTCGTTGCCTTTACGCGTCTCGCGTCGATCGTGGTACTCGAAGGCTTGGCGGATCAGTTCTTCGCGTGTTGCGAAGTAGTAGTGGAGCAGCGCGTTGGAGACATTGGCCTCGCGAGCCACAGCAGCCATCCGCAGGCCCTCGGCACCATCGCGAGCGATCACGACGCAGGCGCAGTCGAGGATTTGCGAAGGACGATCTGTGTCGGCCGAGCGATCTACGGCGCTGACTAACTGGTCAGTCATGACCGAAACACTACCGCATGCGTCAGGCGGGCGAATCGACCGACTCGAGCGCGGACTGGTACGCCTGATCCCCCGGGCGCAGCCACGTGGCCAATCTAAACTGCCCCCGCGCCGCCGTCAAGTCGCCGAGTCCCTGCAAGGCGCGCCCGTGCAAGAAATAGGCGTAGTGATCGTTAGGCGAGCATTCGACGGCCGCCTCGGCCTCTGGCAGCGCATCGCGATAGCGGCGAGCCCGCAGATAGGCGATGGCGAGCGCCTCGCGAATCGACCCCGATTCCGGCGAGAGATCACGCGCCTGCTCAAGCGGTGGAATCGCGGCCAGGTACTCCCCAGCCGACAAATGCGACCGGCCTTCGACGTAGAGCTCGTAGACATCCATGACTCGATTTTACCCGCGCAGATCCCGTGCGGTGGTAATCCCGAGCAACCTGTCGAGCAGGCGGTAGGTAATTCCCCAGACCACGACATCCGCAGCATCGGCGTGTGGAAGGCGAAACGCCGAAACGCGCGTCGGCGCCTCGGGAACCTCGGCCGAGATCAGCTCAAGGTCCACAAACGGCGTCCACCAGGCGGCGGCAATCTCCTCGGATAAGGACAGTTCGACGGCGTCGGTGATGTGCGCCACATACGCGGAGATCACAATTGCGAACGATCGAGGCGTGAGTGGTTCGAGGACGCCCAAGATCGAGCCATGCTGCCGCGGGTCAAACCCAACCTCTTCCCACGTTTCGCGCGCCGCCGTGTCGAGCGCGTCGTGGTCGACCTCCTCGACACGTCCACCAGGCAGACCCACGTGTCCAGACCAGGGATCACCGGCACGCGTTGCCCGCCGACACAACAAGATCTCGGCACCACGCGCACCCTCGCGGAGGCAGATCATCACGCTCGCTGTGGCCACAGGAGCAGGCGCTGCAAGCGTTGGCGCAAGGATCGACGCGAGCAGTTGGATGTCTGGAACCGGAGCCACACCACGAGCGTACCGGGCTGCCCACGCTCGGGGTACGCTGCCGGGATGGAGCGCATCTGGGCACCCTGGCGGTTGGAGTTCGTCAAGGCCGCGTCGGGTCACGATCCGCTCGAGTGCGTCTTTTGTGCCGCACCCACCGATGCCGACGACCAGAAGCAACTAATCCTGCACCGCGGACCGACCTGCTTCGTGATTCTCAATCTCTATCCGTACACGAATGGTCACATTCTGATCGCTCCCTATCGCCACCTCGCGACACCGGGCGAAATGAATGCCGTTGAACGTGCTGAGCTCTGGGACCTACTTGACCAGTCCCTGTCGGCACTGGATCGAACACTCAAGCCGCACGGTGCAAACGCCGGACTCAACCTCGGCCGAGCCGCCGGAGCCGGCATCGAAGGACACCTCCACCTGCACGTCGTTCCACGCTGGAATGGGGACACAAACTTCATGCCAGTACTGGCCGACACGCGCGTCATGGCACAGCATCTCGACGATACCTGGCGACTCCTGCGGGATGCATGGGTACCCTCTCAGGCATGACGCTCGATCCCGCAATCTTCAAGGCCTACGACGTCCGTGGCATCGTCCCAGACCAGTTCGATCCCGACGGCGCATATCGCGTAGCCCGGGCCTACGTCGAGGTCTTTCAAGCAAAGCACATCGCGATTGGGCACGACATGCGACTTTCCTCGCCGACGCTCGCCGAGGCAGCCATTCGCGGCGCTACGGACGGAGGCGCAAACGTCGCCGTGCTGGGCGAGATCGGCACCGAGATGCTCTACTTCGCGGTCGCCGACGGCGGACTCGACGGCGGCATCATCGTGACCGCCTCGCACAATCCGGCCGAATACAACGGCATGAAGATCGTGCGCGCTGAGGCCCAGCCGGTAGGGAGTGCCTCGGGCCTGAACGAGGTCAAGAAGTTGGCCACAGGACCAGCCGAGTTGCCCGCAGTTGCCACACCCGGCGTTGCAACACCACGCGCTGTGCTGCCGGCCTACGCCGACAAGCTGCTGGGCCTGATTGACGTTGCGGCGCTGCGCCCACTCAGCGTCGTGCTCGACGGCGGCAGCGGGATGGCCGGGACGATGCTCGGCCCGATCCTCAAGCAGCTGCCGATCACCGCACACGAGTACTTCCTGACGCCCGACGGTGCCTTTCCCGACCACCAGCCCAATCCGCTGCTCGAAGAGAACCGCCAGTTCGTGATTGGCAAGGTGCTCGAGCACCCCGGCTCGATTGGGATTGCGTGGGATGGCGACGCCGACCGCTGCTTCTTCATCGACGAGGAAGGCGCGTTCGTTCCCGGCGACTTTATTACGGCCTTGCTCGCCGAAGAGGTCCTCAAGCACCACCCAGGTGCGACCATCCTCTACGACGTGCGGGCCTCACTCGCCGTCCCCGACACCGTCGCGCGCTGTGGCGGTACCGCACAGGTTTCGCGCGTCGGCCACGCCTTCATCAAGGTTGCCATCAAAGAGTCGGGCGGCACGTTCGCCGGTGAGGTATCGGGCCACTACTACTTCCGCGAGTTCTACGGTGTGGATACGGGCATCCTACCCGCCCTCTTCGTACTCCAGCTCGTCTCGCGGAGCGGCACGACGCTGGTCGAATTGCTGCGCCCATTGCGCGAGCGCTACTTCATCACCGGCGAGATCAACTCCCCCGTGCCGGACGTCGCTCTCAAGCTGCAAGAGCTCAAGGACCGCTACGGCCCGGGCGCCACAGTCACCCACCTCGACGGCGTCTCAATCGACCACGAGAGCTGGCGCTTCAACGTTCGCCCCTCCAACACCGAGCCATTGTTGCGCCTCAACCTTGAGGCCACGACTGAGGCGGAGATGGAGAGTCGCCGCGACGAGGTGCTGGGAGTCATCCGCTCGTGAGCGAAGGAACCACCGTCGTCGCCACGATCGAGCAGATTCTCGAGCGTTCAGAGGAAGCCGATCAGATTCTGCTCGGTACGATCGCTGCGCTCAGCGCACACTACGAGACAGGGGTTGGCATCCGCTTTATCGAAGAGGGCTCATTCTCTGACGGCCCGTGGGCAGGCGAAGCCGGCGTGGCAACGACCGAAGTTGAAGTCCGCTACGACGGCGAACTCGTCGCGCTACTCGTCACCCCCGCCTCCCTCGACGAGGACGCCCAAACAACGTGGGAGCAGGTCGCCAACCTGATTAGCGCCTTCTGCCTCGTCGGCTGGGATATCGGCGGCGAGGACTGGGAACCGTAAGGCTCTAGACGCCGCCCGCGCTCGTACTGCCCCGCTGGACCAACTCGCGATCGAAGGTGTCGCGCATCTTGTGCGGATCGCTGATGCCACGCAAGGCGAGATCCGAATCATTGATGTCCGAGCCAGCGGTGTCGAACTCGATGTCCCCAAAGTTGAGGACACGCCCGTAAAGGCCCTGCTTGGTGTTGACATTCTGAATGCGATCGATGCTGGCGCTGCGCTCGTTGCGGTTCGCGATACCTCGACGGACGACGACGCGTCGATCCGTCACGGTATAGAAGCTGTCGAGACGCTTGATCCACGCCAGCACGACCACGATGGCAATGAAGATCACCGACGCTGCGACGAACCACGAGATCGGCACGTCCACGACGAGACCGAGCAGCACGCCAACGATCAAGGGGAGCAGGCCGACGAGGCCCCATTTAAGGAGAAACGACATCGACCACTTCCAGGTCGGACGTCCCTGCCAAATTAGTTTTTCACCCTCAAGAATCTCTGCCACGTTGAACCCTCCTATGTTGCGCTCTGCACGGTAACGCACCAACCCAACGTGTGCCAAACGACGGGGCATCAGTGATAGATTCTTCTCGTGGCTCCCTACGACGTATGCGTGATTGGCAGCGGCCTCGTCGGCGCATCCACTGCACATGCACTGGTACGCCAGGGTGCAGGCCGCGTCCTACTCCTCGATCGTGGAAACGCGGGTGGTGGCGATTCTGCGTTGACCTTCGGCATGGTCCGCCGTCACTACACAAACCCCGTGCTGATCCAGTTGTCGATGGCCGGCACGGAGATCCTCGCCCATTGGGACGAAGAGGTCGGAGTTGGCAGTGGCGCGTATGTCCCGACTGGCTACCTATTGCCCGTGCCTGAGCGACTCGTCGAAGCCTGTCGCGCCAACGTCGAACGCCAGCAGGGCTTTGGTCTCGACACCCGCCTGCTGACGCCGGACGAGATCCATGACGTCGAACCTCTGCTGTCGCTCGAGGGCGTTGCGGCGGCGGCGTACGAACCCGCTGGTGGCGTTTGCGACAGCCGGCTGATGATCGACTCTTGGCTGCTCGATGCGCTCGGACGCGGTCTCGAGCTGCGCCAGCATGCGCCCGTCTCGGAAATCACTTTTAATGGCGATCGCGCGACTGGCGTCCAACTAGCCAATGGCGAACGGATCGAGGCGGGCCAAGTCGTCGTTGCAACGGGCGGCTGGTCACCAGAGGTCCTCGCGGGCATCTGGGAGGTGCCCTTCAACCTCGTGCGGATTCAGGTCGCCATCTTGCGCTTGCCGCCGGGCCAGGTCGCGCCGGCTGCCGTGACCAGCGATGCGGTCTCGAACGTCGTCGTCCGATCGGCAGCGGGTCGTGACATCTGGGTTGTCGCCTATCAGGCCGACACACCGATCATCAGCGTGCGAGACGACTGTCAGTTGCCGCTCCTGGACGGCTACGAGAGCGCCATTCGCGGTCCCCTCGCCGAGCGCTTCCCGTCGCTTGCCCACGCCCCACTTGTGGGTGGCTGGGGCGGCGCCTACGACGCCACGCCAGATTGGCACCCGCTGGTTGGCGAGGTACCCGGGACCGAGAACCTGTGGATCTGCGCGGGCTGGTCCGGCCATGGCCTCAAATCCACGCCAGCAATTGGCCGCGTGATGGCGTCCTTGGTCACCGGGCAGACGCCCACGATTGACGTCGCCGACCTCGCACCCGATCGCTTTGCACGTGGTTTTGAGAACCCGTGCGCGTACGGTCCGGGCGCACGCGCCTAGCTAGGTTCGCTCGCCGGGCGTGACGCGGAAGGCGTCGACCACCGACTCGATCTGACGCAGCGAGGTCAGCACCGTCTTCAGCGTGCGCAGATCGCCGATCTCCAGCACGTACCAGTTGCGCGACATGCCTTCGCTGACGTGGCCACCGTACTCCACCACGTTGCAGCCGTGCTCGGCGACGGTACGACCGACGTCTTCCAGCAGCCGTGGACGGTCCCACGCCTCAAGTGCAACGCCAACGCGGAACGACGCCTCTGGTGCCTCTCCGCTCCAGGCAACCGGCGTGAACCGCTCAGGGGTTCGAGCCAACTGCCGCGAGTTCGGGCAGTCGCCGCGATGAATGGTGATTCCACGCCCAACCGAGATGTAGCCGACGATGTCATCACCGGGGACGGGTGTGCAGCACTTCGCCATGCGAACCATGACGCCCGCGTCGGATTCGCCATCGACCACGATGCCGTACGAGTTCGATGCCAGCGCGCGGCTGCGTCCACCCGTGCGACGCGTGGGCGTCGGGTCGGTATCAACCTCGGCCGTCTTCAGCTGCCCCAACAGTTTCTGAATCACGATCGGTACCGTGATCTTGCCGCTGCCGAGCGCCACGTAAAAATCTTCAGCCTTGTGATAGCCCATCTCGCGCATCACGCCAGCCAACACGGGCGACGAGGCAATGCGCTGCGTCGGCAGTCGATTCTGCTTGAGGGCGTTCTGGAGAAGGTCGCGCCCCTTCTGTTCCGTGTCCTCTCGCTGCTCGCGCGCAAACCAGACGCGAATCTTGTTGCGCGCCCGCGTCGTGGTCACCACACCGAGCCAGTCACGCGACGGTCCACGATCTCCCTTCGACGTCAGCACCTCGACGATGTCACCGGACGTCAGAGTCGACGACAACGACACGATGCGCCCGTTGACCTTCGCACCCACGCAGCGATGGCCGACGTCCGTATGCACGGCGTACGCGAAGTCGAGCGGCGTCGCTCCTGTGGCCAGTGCCTTCAATTCGCCCTTCGGCGTAAACACGAAGATTTCATCGTCGACGAGTCCCGTGCGCAGGTCTGCCATGTAGCCCTGCGGGTCGCCTTCCGGAACGGCAACGAGATCGTCGAGCCACTGCGTTGCGACACCCGCACGCTCCTTGTAGAGCCAATGAGCCGCCACGCCGTACTCGGCGCGCTGATGCATCTGAACGGTACGAACCTGAATCTCGAGCGGCTTGCCGTGAGGACCGATGATCGTCGTATGCAGCGACTGATACCCGTTCGACTTCGGGACAGCAATGTAGTCCTTGAAGCGACCCGGCATCGGCTTCCAGAGTGCGTGGATGACGCCAATCGTGCCGTAGCAATCGCGATCCGAGTCGACCAGCACGCGCATCGCCGTCAGGTCGTAGATCTCGTTGAACTCCTTGCCTCGACGAGCCATCTTCTCGTAGATCGAATAGAAGTGCTTGGCGCGCCCTGCAATTGAGGCCTTGATCGAGACAAGGCGCAACTGGTCGAGCAGCTGCTCGCCGGCCTCCGAGACGAAACGCTCGCGGTCAGCACGACGCTCATTGACCATCGACTCGATCTCCGCATACTTGCGCGGATAGAGCGTCGCGAAGGCAAGATCCTCGAGCTCCCACTTGATCGAGTGAATGCCGAGGCGGTGGGCGAGCGGCGCATAGACCTCGAGCGTCTCCTTGGCTTTCTGCAATTGCTTCTGCTTGCCAAGAAACGACAGCGTGCGCATGTTGTGCAGGCGATCGGCCAGCTTGATCACGATCACGCGGATGTCCTCGGCCATCGAGAGGATCATCTTGCGATAATTCTCGGCCTCAGCCTCTTCGCGCGAGGCAAACTGGATCTTCGAGAGCTTGGTGACGCCCTCAACCAGCACGCGCACCTCGGGACCAAAGCGTTGCTCAATCTCGTCGGCGGTCGCCTCGGTGTCTTCGACGACATCGTGCAGCAGGGCGCCGATCAGGACGTTCTCGGGCTGCCGCAGCTGGGCACAGATCTTGGCAACGCCCCAGGGGTGGTAGACGAATGGCTCGCCGCTCTTGCGCAGCTGCCCGTCGTGATGGAGACAGGCCACTTCGAAGGCGGCGGCTAGGCGCTCCGTATCCGCGTCCGGCGCGTACTCGTGGACGTCTTCAATCAATTCGTCCAGCAGTTCGCGGTGAATCTCCGCGGCGGGTACAAGTTCGGTAACGGACATCGCCTAGCGAATGGTACCGGAGTCCGATTCCACGTTGGGAGGACACCACATCCGCGCGGATGTCATGTCCTCCCTGCCAACACGCGCCAATCCCCCACCACACTCCTGCAGGGAGGACACCACAACCGCGCGGATGTCATGTCCTCCCTGCCAACACGCGCCAATCCCCCACCACACTCCTGCAGGGAGGACATGACATCCGCGCGGTTGTGGTGTCCTCCTTGCCATCGACGCTACGCAGCTGATGGCTGGAGCCTAGGCAGGAGCGCCGTACGCGCTGGCGGCGAAACGCTGCTCTGCCGCCCCATCAACCCGCACCCAGTTGGGACCTGCTGGAGCAAGCCAGGCGCCGCGCGG
>Ga0049085_10000313_pt1 | contig 19484 bp, 19 predicted proteins | sample GreLakmeSU08MSRF_FD_66721 | JGI IMG/M metagenome (GOLD analysis project Ga0049085, IMG submission 66721) | Freshwater lentic microbial communities from great Laurentian Lakes, MI, USA - Great Lakes metaG SU08MSRF | ecosystem: Environmental > Aquatic > Freshwater > Lake | place: Great Lakes... | reverse complement strand
GCGGGCGCGGGTCGGCGCGGCGGTGGATGGTTGCAAACTCATGCGGGCTGCGTTAACGGCCGAGAATAACCGCGCGTCGCTGCGACGTGCAAGCGGCGTTTCCATTTTTCACGCAACGTTGTCGTGCCGCGAGCAAAAGCTTGAACGGCCGCGCCGCTTCTGGCGCAGTAGCGCGCCATGACACCGTTCCTCGCCGAAGCCGCCACGAACCACTGGCCGCTGGCCGTGTTCGTCATCACGCTGGCTACCGTCGTCCTGCTCATCAGCCGACTACGCGTGCACGCTTTTCTCGCGCTGATTATCGCCGCCGTCCTGGCCGGCGTGCTCGCGAACGAGCCGTTGCCGGGCGAGATCGGTACGACGAAGGATCCGAAAAAGGAGCGCGGTCACTGGACCGCTGCGGTGGAATTAACAGTGAAAGGTTTTGGCGAAACGGCTGGGAAAATCGGCGTCGTCATCGCATTGGCAGCCATCATCGGCGTCTGCCTCGTGGAAAGCGGCGCGGCGGACAAGGTGGTGCGCCATTTCCTCGGACTGTTCGGCGAACGACGTGCGGGTCACGCGATTTTTGCCGGCGGTTATTTCCTCTCTATCCCGATTTTCTTCGAGACCTATTTCATGTTGCTGCTGCCGCTCGCGCAGGCGCTGCGATTGCGAACAGGACGCGACTTCATGCTCTACGTGCTGGCCATTTGCTGTGGCGGTACGGTGACGCATTCGCTCGTCGCGCCGCATCCCGGACCGCTCGCGGCGGCGGAGAATCTGCATCTCGACGTGGGGCAGACAATCATCGCCGGCATTCTCGCGGGAATCATTCCGGCGTTGGTGACGTGGTTCGTCGCGCGCCGGATTGCGCGCCGGATTGACGCGCCGATGCGCGAAACGGCCGGTGCTACTCGCGCTGAACTCGAAGCCATCGTCGCGCGGCCGGAAAGCGAGCTGCCGCCGCTGGCGCTGGCGATTGCGCCGGTGCTCGCGCCGCTCGTGTTGATTGGTTCGGTGACGGTGCTGAAGATGTTCGGCGGCCGCGCGGCGTTCCCCGAGCTATTCCCCGTGCTGGAGTTCCTCGGCGACCGGAATATCGCGCTGCTTGTCGGCGTGTTGATCGCGTTGGCGCTCGTGGCGCGGCAACGGCAGCTGACTCTCACGCAACTCGGCGAGCTCGCCGGAAAACCGCTGCATCTCGCGGGGATGATTATTCTCATCGCGAGCGCGGGCGGCGCGTTTGGCGCGATGATTCAGCACGCGGGCGTGGGCAGGTATGTGCAGGGCCTCTCGCGCGGTGCGGGCGCGGAGTTGATTCTCGTCGCGTGGGCCGTCACGGCGCTCATCCGTGTCGCGCAAGGCTCGGCGACAGTCGCGATGATCACCGGCTCAGCCATCGTGTGGGCCTTGATTGATCCATCGTCGCCCGGGCACGTCGAGGTGTCGTATCACACGCTCTATTTGTTTCTCGCGGTCGGGTTCGGCTCGAAGATGTTCTCGTGGATGAACGACGCCGGTTTCTGGACGGTGAGCAAGATGAGCGGCTTCACGCAGGCGGAGACGCTGAAGAGCTGGTCGATACTCGTCTCGGTGGCGAGCGTGACCGGTCTCGTGCAATGCCTGGTGCTCTCGCGTCTGCTGCCGTTCAAGTGAGGCCGCGCTACGCCACCGCTACTTTCTCAAAGTCTCTTCCAACGAACGGATTTGCAGTTTCAAATCGCTCTCGAAGTGCAGGGTTGATCCCGATCCCGAAGTGGGCTTTTTTGGATCGGCGCGCTGCGGCAAATCGGCCGGATATTCGAGCGTGTATTCGATGCGATGTTCCTTCGACTGCTTCGCTCCCAACGCGACGCTCCAGCGCAGAAGCCCTTTGATGTCCGCTTTCACCTCCGGAGTCGACTTCACGCTGGAGACGCGGATTTCGTCCACCTCCGAAATGGGGACGCGATCGGTGAGCAGGACAGTGGCGGGTTTGTCGGCGAGATTCTCGACAGTGAGAACGTAGGAAACCTTCATCCGCGTACGCGTACCGCTGCGGTAGAATTCGCTGCGTTTCGGATCCACGACGCGAGAGAGTTTGATTTGGTCCGCGACGCCGAGGAAGACATCAAACGACTCACCGGACGCGACGAAATCGGTCTCGGTGAGTCCGAGGAATGCGCCGTCGATGTAGAGCGCGACTTTGCCGGGCAGGAGCGGCAGCTTGCCGGTGTTGGTGAGATCAGCTGTGTGAGCGGCGTTGAGGGAAAGTTCGGGTGCGGCCATGATGTGATGTTTGGCGGCGAGATCCACCGCGCCGATGGGCGCGCGCACGGGGAGGCCGTCGGCCCGCACGGTCTGGGCGCCAACCGCGGCGAAATGCGCCGAGGTGCCACGCTGTTGCAGCTTCTCGAAAACAGCGCACACCACGGCACTGTTGCCGAGCATCAGCTTTTGGTTGTCCCCATACTCCATCTGTTTCGCCACGCTGGGATTGTTGGCGTTGAAGAAAAACCCGTTCTGCGTGGTCCAGTTGCGGTTCGCATCTTGAAAGGTGTCGATGCGATTCACCGCGCGCACCGCGGCGCGACTGCTGCCGAGCAGAAGCCCGTGCAACTCGGGAATCTTCATCGTCTCAGTGGAGCGCTGCGTGGAGAGCGCGAGCGCGACGCCGGTCCAATCTTCGCCGGTGCTCTGCGTGACGGTGGCGTAAGAAGTGAGAGCGAGATTGGTGGCGCCGTTGCTGGCGCGCAGCTCGTGCGCCGGTTCCCACGTCGCACCGGGCAGCATCGAGCTGAGCGTGAGCGTCGCGGCCGCGGCCGCGGCGGACTGCACGGTGACGACCACCGTGCGTTGCTCGAGCTGCGAGCGCTGGCGTAATTCCTCGACGCGCCGCTGGCGGGCCTGCAATTCCGGCTGCAGATTGCGCCGCTTCTTTTCCAGCTCGCGCCGCGCCGCCGCGGTTTTGCGCAGCGACTCGGACACGAACTCGACAGCCGCGCTGTATTCCTGCGGCTTCACTTCGCGCGCCGCGACGTCCTTCGGAAACTTATCGAGCGAGAACATCCGGATGGCATCCACGTGTTTGGCCTGCGCGGTGAGCACGGTCTGCTCGTCATCGAGGTCGGCGATCTGGTCGGCGAGTTCGCGCACGGCGGCTTCGGCTTTCGTGAACTCCTCGTCCGTCGGCTTGGCGAGAAACGTGCGGCGCACCTGCACATCCAAAATCTTGCCGGCGGAAGCGGGGCTGATTGTTACGCGCACGGAGCCTTCGTCAATCCAGCCGGGCAACTTGGCGAAAGCGTAACGCGACGTGCCGGGCGCGAGCTGTGCGGGCGCTTGCCGCACCACTTGCGCGCGGTCGGCATAAACGGTGACTTCGGTGATGCGCGATGTGAGCGGCTGACCATCGTCGCTCGGCGGTTCGGCGGCGAGGAGGCGCGCGGTGACGGCCAACGGGGCGAGCAACAGCAGTAAGCGGGAGTTCATAGTTTTTCTATTGTCCGAGAACGCGGCGATGTTGGCAACAGTCGACGTCCGACGTTTTCTTTTTGAAAGGAACACGAATCAACGTCGTCCGATGCCCATGATTCGATTCGCGCTGCTCGCCGCCATCACGTTTTTTGCCGTCGCCTGTGTTACCAACGCTCCGCAAAGCAGTACGCCGCCTTCGGCTGAAGCGGTGCAGAAACTTTTGCTCGCGGCTCAAGCGGCTGGCGGACAGCTCGACGTGGTGGCAGGCACGCCGGTGTCGCTCAATCTTTACGACGGCAACAATCCGCTCAAAGGCAAAGGTGGGCTGAACGCGCGCGTGAACGACGCGTGGCTGGCGAATGTCGTCGGCCAGACCACACTCACGAACCTCGATCTCGCGAACTGCGATGTCCGCGGGCCGGGCCTCGCGCATGTCGGCCGACTCGTCCAGCTTCGTCGCCTGAATCTCACGCTCACGCCGGTCACGGATGATTCGCTCGCCGCGCTCGCCGGATTGACGCGGCTCGAGATTTTCTCGCTCGCCTCCACTCGCTGCACCGGTCGCGGATTCCGCGCGCTCGGCGCGTTGCAGGAATTGCGCAATCTGAATTTCCATTACACGCCGGTGGACGACGAGGGGTTGCAGGAAATCAGCCGGCTCACGCAGCTCGAGCGGATCGAGATCGTTCACACTCAATTCACCGACGCCGGCGCGGTGCATCTCGCGAAGATCACCGGGCTGCGCCGCCTGCAACTGGGTAGTCGCAAGGCCACCGGCGCGTCCGTCGCCTCGGTGGCGAAATTGCCGGCGCTGCGCGAGCTCGACCTGCACGACGGCCAAGCGACGGCCGAAGGCGTGCGCCATGCCGCAGGCATTTCTTCACTGCGTGTGCTGCGCATTTACGGCGCGATCGGCGACGCAGGTGCGGCCCCGCTGAGCCGGTTGGTGGGATTGGAAGAATTGGTGGTGCCGAACTGCGGCATCACCGACGCTTCGGTGGAAACGCTCACCACGTTGAAAAAACTGCGCCGGCTCGAGCTCTCCGGAAACAAATTCAGCGAAGCGGCCGTGGCGCGTTTGAGCGCGGCGCTGCCGCAATGCCAGATTATCCGTTGAGCGTCCGATGACGCGGTGGGCGGGCCTTCGCGCGATTTAGCGGCCGAGAATAATCTCGATTCCCTGCGGCCAACGCTCCTGCGGTTCGTAGCCGAGCAATTGTTTCACCGGTTCCAAATCGAATCGTTCCTCGTGAAGGAACTGGCTCGCGGCATACACGATGCCGAAGTTGGTTTTCAATTCTGCTTCGACGGCGCACGCGAAGAAGCGACCCGCGTCGCCCGGGCTGAGATACACATCCTGCGCCCAACTTTGCGCGGCGATCTCTTCCACTTGCGCGCGTGTGCGCGGACACCAGCCGAGACGCGCGACGATCACGCTCAGGCCGTGCATCTCGGCGTAGCCGCGGCCGATGGATTCCATAAACATCTTCGTGGCCGCATACCAGTATTTCGGGCTGGGCGGATCCTCGGCGTGGATGGGAAATGGGCCGTGCTGTTGCTGCCACCAGTTCACCTGCCCGCTGCTGGCGAGCACCACGCGCTTCACGCCGGCGGTGCGCGCGGCTTCCATCACGTGATACAGGCCGGTGACGTTTGCGGGGAAAAGTTCCTCGAGCACGGCGCGCGGCGTGTCCACATCGTCTGGCACAGCAGCGAGGTGAATGAGCGAATGCACACCAGCCATCGCGCGTTGCACTGCGGCGGCATCGGTGACGTCGCCGATAATCGCGTCTGGCAGACTTGGTGTTGGGACGCGGTCGAAACCGCGGACAGCATGGCCGCGTGTCTGCAGTTCAGCGACGACGGCTTGGCCGACGCGTCCGGCGGAGCCGGTGACAAGGACGTGAAGAGATTGTGCCACGCGCCGGTTCTAGGCGGGCGGCGCGTCGTTGACGAATCTTTTCTGGCGCGGCGGCGGGCATAAAATCGTTGCGCTGAAAAAACGCTTCAAGGATAGTCTGCTCTGTCATTCCTTTTTCTGCTGATATGAAAATGAACGTTTCCTCTCCAAGAGTTTTTACCCTCGCCGCATTGTTGGTTGCTGGCGGTCTCGCCTTCGCGCTTCGCGCCAAAGACGTGCCGCCCGCGGGCGCCCCTGCAAGCGCTCCCGCAGCGGGTCACGCAGATCCGCACGACGCGCCGAAAGTCTCTGCGGATAGTGCGCTGAAGCGGTTGGTGGAAGGTAATCATCGCTACGTTTCCGCGAAGGCGGAGCGGCCTAATCAAACCTCCGACCGCCGCGTCGAGGTCGCCAAAGGTCAGCATCCGTTCGCCATCGTTCTCGCGTGCGCTGATTCGCGCGTCTCGCCCGAGGTCGTTTTCGACCAAGGTCTGGGCGATCTCTTTGTCGTGCGTCTCGCCGGCAACGTGGTGAGCGACGAAGTCATCGCGAGCATCGAATACGCAGTGGCGCATCTCGGTTCGACACTGGTGGTCGTGCTCGGCCACCAACGCTGCGGCGCGGTGAAAGCCGCCGTGGACACCAAACCCGATGACGTGGCGGAAGGCCATCTCGGCTCGCTCATCAAGAAAATCCAGCCCGCCGTGGCGCAGGTGAAAGGGTTGCCGGGCGATTTGCTCGACAACGCCATCCGCGCGAACGCGGAGCTCGTGACGCAGCAATTGCGGGGCACCGCACCGATTTTGACCAAGATGGTTGCCGAGAAGAAAATCGAAATCGTCGCCGGACGGTATGATCTCGATTCCGGCAAGGTGGACTTCCTCGGCGCAGCCGCGGCGAAAGTTGCGCCCCCGGAAAAGATGGATTCTAACGGCGCGCTTATTCGTCTGCTCAAAGGCAACGTGCGCTATCGCCTCGGCAAGATGGAGCACTCGCGGCAGACGCCCGATCGGCGTGCGGAACTGGCCGCCGGACAGAAACCGTTCGCCGTGGTGCTGGCTTGCGCCGATTCGCGCGTGTCGCCGGAGATTCTCTTCGACCAAGGTTTGGGCGATCTTTTCGTGGTGCGCGTGGCGGGAAATGTTTTGGACAAACACGCGCTGGCGAGCATCGAGTATGCGGTGGATCACCTCGGCGCGCAGCTCGTGATGGTGATCGGCCACCAGCGTTGCGGCGCGGTGAAAGCCACCGTGGACGTGGTGTCGAAGGGCGATCACCCGCACGGCAACATCGCCTATCTCGTGGACGCAATCCGTCCGGCGGTGACGCGGGCGAAGGGATTGCCGGGGGACTTGCTCGATAATGCGATCAAGGTGAATGCGCTGCTGATGGTAGATGAAATCAAGCGCTCGCCCGGCGCTCTCGCCGACGCGGTGAAGGAGAACAAGGTGCTCGTGATCGGCGCGCGCTACGACCTCGGCACCGGCGAAGTGCAGATACTGCCGTGACCGTGAGTTGGTAGATTTAAAGGAAAACGGAGGGGCCAGAAGGCTCCTCCGTTTTGTGTCCCCAAAAGCCGCGTGTCCAGCGCGGCCTTTTTCTTTGCGTCACTTCAAGCTCTCGGAGTACTTCACGATGGTGTCGGTGGTTTGGTTAATGGTACGCGCGTTATCGGCTGTGTCTTTGACGCCCGTCGCCGTGCCATTGTATTTCACGGAGGGGTTGGAGAAGTGCAACACCCGTGCGCCGGGCGCGTAGGACATCACCGAGCGGTACTGCGTTTGGCTCGCTTGCCCCGTCTGGCTCGCGCCGCTCGCAGCCGTGGCATTGAAGCGATGGCCCACGGAGTCGCTGTAGATGCCCTTGTCGCCTACGTTGTGGGCGCAGCCGAGATTGTGGCCGACCTCGTGCGCGAAGGTCATCATCGGCGTCGCCCAAAGCTCGACTGCGCTGAATCCATACTGCGGCATGCTTCCAGTTCCCAGCCACGCCACGCCGACGGCGGACGAACCGTGACCCTCGGTGAAGAGCGAAACGAGATCGGCCTTATGCTCCTTGCGAAGCTGATGGAGCTGCTTCATCGCGGCTGAACTGCCGCTCGTGATGGCGGTGAGATCTTCAATAATCGAGCTGGCACTGTGTTCGACCTGCGTGGTGTGGACGAGCCGGAGAGTGGTCTTGATTTGGCTGTTCTTGAACGCGGTGTTGGCCTGTGCCACGGCGAGGTTGATCATATTTTGCACGTTCGTCACACCGCCGTGTTTGGCCACGGCGCCGGGAGTGTAGGCTGCGAGGATATCGATGGTGCCCGACTTGGGCTTGGCCGCGGGGGTGGACGTGTTATTGGTTCCTTTGCCAGCGGGCTTGACAGCGAGTGTCGTGCCGCCGTTCGGATTGCTCGGCGGTGTGGGCTTGCTGACTGTTGGTTTGGTGGCAGTCGGCTTTGTGGCTGTAGTGACGGTGGTCGTCGTGCCGCTTTTGCTGGTTGGTTGATTACGCCGTAGCAACGCTTGTATGAAGGAGCTCTTCAAATCTTCGCTACTGCTCGGCCGAACCGTCGGCTGGCGCAGATGGATGCGGCCGCTCTGGATGGCGCGGTCCATCCGCACGGTCTGGAAAGCCATCACCGCCTTGCCGTCGGGTGAATAGATGGGGCGCGAACGGGCGTGCTCGCAGTCGGGTTGGAATTCCGGTGCGACCTCCATCACAGCGAGAACTTGATTCGGCAAGGGGTAGAGGACGTAGAGCCGGCCGTCAGGAAAATGGATCGAGCCTGCGAGCGATCCGCCGCCGGCCACGAGGATGGCCTGGCTTTCGGGTTGGCCTTTGAGAGGGCCGACACTCGTGGTGCTGCCGTCTTGGTTCTGCGAGACCTGCTCCACGAGGAACGTGTGCGTCTCGCCCCGGAACAGCGGCAGTCGCACTTCGGCCCCTTCCTGCGCGAGTCGAACGGCGGCGAGAGGGTTCACTTCCACGTAGTTGAGCCGCTTCGCCGCCGCGAGGGCGCTGCCGATTACGTCGGGCTTCGGGTTGGCGGTGGTCTTCGCGAAGAGCGCGGGGGCACGGTGCGCACGTCCGTAAATGATCGCGCCTGAAAGCAGCAGCACGGCGAGGCCGCCGAGGAAGAGTGCGAGAGGGAGATTGGGTTTCCGGTTGGTTGGGCCAGTGGTTGCCATGTTGGAACGTATAATCAGTTTTAATTTTGTAAAGGGGATGAGTTAATTTTTGTTAAGTATATTTTCGTACCCACCAGACAACCGAACGGCCCGAGGTTCCTATTGACAAATGAAGGTCTTTTGAGGCAGGCTCACACTCCGCGGTATGGCCTGTTCGTCTATCGGCTAGGACACGGCCCTCTCAAGGCTGAAAGACGGGTTCGATTCCCGTACGGGCTACCAACCGCGAGTGCTATGACGCCTTTTCAAATCATCTTCAACCCCACCAGCGCGGCGGAGTTGTCACGGATGCCGGCCGAGCTGCAGCTCAAGATCATGGGCGAGTTCCGCGGCGTTCCCAGCGAGCTGATTGGCACCGAAGCCGAGCGCTTCGGCACCCTCAAACGCCGCGGCCGCACGCTGCACCGCTTCGGCATCGGGGATTACCGCATCTATTTCGAGCGCCACCCGCTCGGCATCGTGGTCCATCGAATCTTGAGCAAGAACACGCTCAAAGATTTCCTTTTCCGCTCCAGCCTACCGACCGGCGAGGATGAAGCGCTGCAGGACAACCCGAAGTTCTGGGATCTGATCGAGCACGCCCGCGTCGCCGCTCGGCGGAATTAACGGTTCAGCCCCTAAAAGCCGTGTTTTAAACCAAAACGCAGCCTCGTTTCTGAGGCTGCCTTTTTGTTTGGCACCGAGGTGTCGGAGAAAGAAGGAGAAAGCAGGGCGTTTTCAGCGGACTTCGCCGAGTTCGACGTTCCAGTAGGCGAGGTCGAGGAAATGCTTCCAGCTATCGTGGTAGGCCATGCCGAGGTTCACCTGCACGAACGGCCGCCACTTGGGTCGCTTCGGTTTTCGCACGAGCCGCAGGCCCGCCTCGGACGGCGTGCGGTTGGCTTTGCGCGTGTTACAGGGGATGCAGGAGCAGACGATGTTCTCCCACGTGGTCGGCCCGCCGCGATCGCGCGGGATGACATGGTCGAGGTTCAGATCGGTGCGGTCGAAGACGCGGCTGCAATACTGGCACGTGTTTTGGTCGCGCTCGAAAATATTATGCCGCGTGAATTTGACTTCTTTCTTCGGCAGCCGGTCGAAGACCATCAGCATGATCACACGTGGCACGCGGATCTTGAATGAGACGCTGGAGATAGCCTCGTCGTGCGGTTGATCTGTGGAGAAGTCGTGCCACTCGCCGAAGTCGAACGTCTGGAACGCGCCGTCTTGATCGCCCAGTACCACCTCGGCGTGGCCTTGAAACAGCAACGTGAGAGCACGGCGGACGGAGCAGACGTTCACCGCCTGCCACAGCCGGTTCAGCACGAGCACCTGTTGGTTCAGAAATGTCGCATTCATCGCCAGTCCAACGCGGCGGAGGGTAACAATCCCGTGCAACAGTGTCAACGCTACCGCCCGTTCGCGGTGCGCTGCGGTGGACAACTTGGGGCGCAAACCAGTTGCCACCCCGATGCGTCGCCTCTACGCTCGCGCTATGAAACGCGGCGTCATTTTGGCAATGCTGTGTCTGGTGTTGGACGGTTCGTTGCGCGCGGAGACGGCGGGCGACCAGTTCCTCCAGATTTACAAACTCATCGAGCAGGCCGACATCCTGCGCGAAGCCAGCCAACCGTTGCCCGCGCTCGATCGCTATCGTCAGGCCGATGCCGCTCTGCGTCGCCTCAAGCAATCTTTTCCCGGTTGGAATGATGACCTCGTCACTTTCCGCCTCCAGCACGTCACCGACCACATCGGTCCGCTCGCGAAGCTGGTCGAGAACATGGCCAAGCCCGCGGTCACCTACAACGAAGTGCAGTGGCGCGCCTTACAGGAGCAACTGACGAGCGTCATCACCGCGCGCAACCAGCTCGAGGCGAATTATCAGGCCAAGCTCAAAGAAGCCCTCGCCGCGCGTCCGCGCTCGACCGATCCCGGCGAGCTGGCCAAGGCCGAACAGAAGGTCAGCGATTTGGAGACCGAGTTGAAAAAGCACCGGCTCACCGGCGAAGAAGTGCGCAAGCAACAGCTCGCCCAGCAGGAAACCGTTCTCTTCCTCGCGCAAGAAAACGAGCGGTTCAAGCAACAGCTCGCCGCCCTCGCCGACAAAGGCGAAATCAAAAAACTTCAGACCGAGAACAGCTCGCTTCGCAAACAACTCGATGACCTCGCGCGCCAAGTCGCCCGCCTCTCGCGTCTCGGCGAAGTCGAGCAGGAGCTTGGAAAAGTCAAAGCCACGCTCCAGACCGAGCAGCAGCGCATCGAGTCGTTGCGCAAAGAAAACAAGAAGCTCGAGGATCTCCTCATCAAGATTCCCTGAGCGAGCTCCCCCTTTTCACCGATGCGTATCACCGGCGGTTCGTGGCTTGGACTTCAGATTGACGTGCCCAGCGGGCTCGACGTTCGCCCCACGCCCGACAAGGTCCGGCAGGCGATTTTCAACAGCCTCGGTGCGCGCGTGGAGAACGCCCGCGTGCTCGAACTCTTCGCCGGTTCCGGCGCGCTCAGCCTCGAATCGCTCAGCCGCGGCGCGACCAACGCTCTCTGTATCGAGAAATCCGCCAAGCACGCCAACTTCATTCGCGACAATGCCCGCCGCGCCAATCTCACGTCCAGCGTGCTGGATACCCGCGTGCACGATGCCTTCACCGCGCTTGCTCAACTCGCGGCGGCCGGTCGTCAGTTCGATTTGATTCTCGCGGATCCGCCTTACGGCGAGAAGAACGTCGGCCGCCGTTCCGCGTCATTCGCGCAACAGATGTTCGATGACGTCCACCTCCCCGCGCTGCTCGCGCCTGACGGCCTCTGGATGCTCGGCCACACCAAGCGCGACACGCTCGAAGTGACCGCCGCGTGGACCGAGACGCGTCTTCTGAAGCACGGCGACACCATCATCCGATTCTTCCAGCGCGCGTCAGCGGCCGAGTAAATTCGCCGCGCGGCCGAGTGCGCCGACGGTGAAGATGAGCGGGTAGAGCCGCTCGAAATACCAGAGCTTCGCGAAGTAAAAACCAATCGGAGCCGGCTCGCGCCACACGCCGCTTTCCACGCGTTCGACCAACCACATCGCGCCACGCGCGAGCGCGGTTTCCATCGCTTCCGATCGCCGGCCTTTCGCGAGACAACCCGCGAGGGCGTCCACGGCCAGCGCAGTTTCTTCGATTGATGACGCGATGCCCGCTGCACCGCCCCAGCCGCCATCAGCATTCTGCGTCGCGCAGAGCCAGCGCTCGGCATCGTCGAGGCGCACGATATTTTCCGGCGCGTTGCACGCGGCCAACGCGTGCAGTACTCGCGCGGTGCCGTAGAGCGGATTGATGTCGTCCGGCGCGTGCTGGTTGCCGAACCAGAGAGGAATCCACTCGCCCGCCGCCCCGCGCTGCGTGTCGAGATAATGCACAGCACGAGCCATCGCCGTGTGAACACGCACTCGCAGTTCACTCGGTAATTCATCGCGCCACGCGGCCCACGCGTGCAGCGCATGCGCGGTGAGATCGGGGCTGCTACGATCGAATGGCAGATGTCCCCAGCCGCGGCAGAAGGTCGGGATGCCGCCATCGCTATTCTGCAAATCGAGTAACCACTCCGCGCCTGCCACAGCGGCTTCGCGAGTGACATCGTTGATTGCGCCCAAGTTTCTCAAAGCAATCAACGCGCCCGCAGTGTCGTCCGCATCCGGCACGCCACCGGGCAAATCGGTCCACGCCCAACCGCCCGGCGCGGCGTTCGTGTACGCATGCAGCGTGCGGTATTGTTGAGTCATCAACCAATCGCGAATAGGCGCGGCGTCGTTTTCTGGCATCGGCCCGCTCTCGGCGAGCGCGTTCACGCTGAGCGTGGTGACCCACGTGGCGAGGTTCGTATCAATCGGCCAACTGCCGTCGGGTCGCGCGGACGCGGCGAGGAACTCGACCCCTTTGCGCGCGACGGGATGATTCGCCTGCGCGCTGCCAGCGAGGCTCATCGTGACGAAACTGGTGAGCGGCGTGGCCTCGAGAAAGCCACCGTTGGGCGGCTGGATTTTTTCAAGAACGCGCAGCGTATGTGTTCGTGTCGTTTCGCGCAGCAGCCACGTAATCGGGTTGCGCGTGGGCCGATGAAATTGTCGCGCCTGTCCGATGGCAATGAGCGCGGGAAGCGCGTAACTGACGACCGGCAACTTCACCGCGGCGAACCACGAGTGCGGCAAGGTGGCGAGTTCATACGGTAGCGCGATGACGTGTCGCCACGCGGCGCGGCCTTCGCCGAAGCGGCCAGCGAGCGCGCACATCGTGAGGATGGGCACTGAGAAAGTTCGGTCCTTGCCGTAGCGCGCGATGATGACGCGAGCGAGCGCATCGCGGTCGAGCGGCGCACCGACTGTTCCGCTAGAACGTGCGGTAAGCCACTCCTCCGCGGCGTGAACGACAGCGCTGTATTTCGTGTCCGCGCCCAGCACGGCGCCGAACGCGGCCCAGCAGAGCGCGGTGGTGCTGATGTTGCTGAGGCTCCGCGTGGTGTCGCCCCAACCGCCGTCGGTGTTGCGATTTTGCGCGAGCCAGCCGAGGCCGCGTTCAATGAGAAGAGCGTGTGCCGGTAGAGTCGCTCCGCCATTTTTCCCGACAAGTGCGAGCGCGGTGACGGCGGTGGCGGTGGAAAGGGCGCTGGCGGAGAGTTCGCCGGACCAGTGGCCGTGGGCATTGCGCTCGGCGAGAAGCGCAGCGCGCGCGGTATCGAGCGCGCGCAGGAGACGATCTGGCTGGGCAATGTTCAGCGACATAGCGCGACGTCATTACGCATCGACGTCATTGTCTTTCTTAGACCGTTTCTCGGCGAAGAAAGTTTGGAGCAACCCGCGGCATTCTTCTTCACGGACGCCGCGCGTGATTTCGCAACGGTGATTGAGCGTGGGGAACTGGAGCAGGTTCATCGCGCCGCCGGCCGCGCCACCTTTCGGATCGGAGCACCCGAAGACCACGCGCGCGAAACGCACGTGCACGATGGCTCCGGCGCACATCGGGCACGGCTCTTTCGTCACGTACAGGGTGCAGTCGTTCAAGCGCCAATCGCCGACCGCTTCCTCGGCGGCGGTGATGGCAATCATCTCGGCGTGAGCCGTGGCGTCTTTGAGCAACTCGACTTGATTGAAGGCACGCGAGATGACGCGGCCTCCGCGCACGACGACCGCGCCGATCGGCACTTCCTCGGCCTCGTACGCGCGCACGGCTTGCCGAAGCGCTTCGCCCATGAAATAAGCGTCGCTCTGCAAATCCACAATCGGTTCGTTTGATTCGTCACTCATGATTCAAACGAGAGGCGGAACGGCGTCGCGTGTTTCCTCGATAATCCAGTCATCGTGACCGCCGGCGTGGCAGTGGCAATGCGCGGCGAAGAATCCACCCCGATGTTTCCAGAGGAGCGGCCAGATGGTCTGCCGATCGGTCCGCGGCAGCGGAATGGTTTCCATCGCGTCGCGGGAAAAGAATTGGAAACGGCCTTCGCCGTGCGGCGGCGGAAGCGTACGGAGCTTTCGTTTCACTTCGAAGAGAAACATCAGCCAGTGCGCCTGCTCTTGATAGCCGTGCTCGCTGACGATGGCGGCGAGGTGCAAATCAGAGGGCGCGAGTTCGATGCCGAGTTCCTCGTGCGCTTCGCGGCAGGCGCAGGCATACGGCGATTCGCCGTCGTGCGTGTGGAGTTTGCCGCCGGGCGGGCTCCAGAGGCCGCGGTTCGGCTCGCGCGTGCGCTCGATGAGCAACACTTCGCCGGCTTCGTTGAAGCAGTAGAGCAGCGTGGCGATTTGATGCGGCAACGGCACGGCGCGAGTGAAACAGTTTGCGCGCGCGCGGACAAGCCGTTCAGCCGGTCACTTCCCGACGCAGTGGAGCTTGCCGCCGGTGCGGATGAAAAGATTGCCCTGCGAGATGGCGACGCACGAGCGGAGATCCTTGTCGGTGTCGTCGCCCATCATTGTGGTGTGAAGTAGCTTGAAACTGTCGCCACCCGCAGCCGCCACGAAGACTTCGCCTTTGTGGTTCATCACGTAAATCTTGCCGTCCGCCGCCGTGGGCGAGGCTTCGAAAACGGCTTTGCCGCCGAGGTCGCCGCTCCAAATCACCTTGCCGGTCTTCGGCTCGACGCAGAGCAACTTCTTCTTGCCGCCGTTCACGATGTAGAATTTGCCTTGGTAAAAAAGCGGTGTGGGAACATCGCTGGTGAGATCAATCGTGGCGCTCTCTTTGCCGCGCGGTTCGCTGCGCCACGCGGCGCCGGCGATTTCGATTTTGCCCGCGCTGCCGCCTTTGAAAGCGAAGATCGGCTCATTCTTCGGCGCGCACGCGAGCACGATGCCGTCGCCCACCGCGGGCGAAGGGACGAGGCGCCAGTGGGTGATTTTCTGCTCGTTCCACGAGGCGCTGCGCCAGAGTTCCTTGCCGGTGACGGGGTCGTGGCCGCTGATACAATCGCCGCCGGTGATGAGTAATTCATTGCGGCCATTGTGCGCGAAAGGAACCGGCGTGCTGAAGGCCTCGCGCGATTCGACGCGGGCGTCGGAGGGGCGGACATTTTTCCAAAGCTGCTTGCCGGTCGCGGGATCGAGCGCGAGCAGGAAGGACTCAGTCGGCTTGTCGGTCGCGGTCGCTCCGAGCGGGTTGGCGCGATTCACCGGCGTGTCGCGCTGGAGCACTTGCAGAATGAGGCGGCCCTCGTGCAACAGCGGGCTGCTGGAGAAAGTCCAAAGGAAAGCGAACTTGCCGTGATCCGCCTGCAGGTTGCGCGCCCACTGTTTCGCGCCGTCCACAGCGAAGCAGGCGAGGTCGCCCGTGCCGTAGAAAAACCAGGCGTGCTTGCCGTCGGTGACGGGCGAGGGCGAGGCGAAATTGCTGCGGTCATCCTGCTTGAGGCCGACGCCGACTTCTTTGCGCCAGAGTTCGCGGCCGGTCTTGCGATCGAGGCAGAGCGCGACGAGCGTGCCAGCCTGCGCGTCCACCGAGCTGACGAAAACGTGGTCGCCCCAGATGGCGGGCGTGGCGGCCGATGTGCCGGGGAGCGCGACGCTCCACTTCACGTTCTCGGTTTTGCTGAACGTGGCGGGCAACCCTTTTTCATCGGACGCGCCGTTGAAAGCCGGTCCGCGCCAGTTGGGCCAATTCTCGGCGTGAGCGGCGGCGGCGAGGCAGAGTGTGAAAGCGATTGCGGCGAGGCTGTGATTCATAATGGCGCAACACTAGACGGACTGCCAGAAGCGTCAATTCAAAGGTAGAAAGATACGCCGCGTACGGAGGCGCGAAGATGAACGGGCCGTGGTGAAATGCGAAAGGCGCAGAAGGTTTTCGCCCTCTGCGCCGTTGCGCAGATAAATCTGCGGCGGTGTTACTTCTTCAGCGACTTCACGAAGGCCTCGTAGTCGGCGGCCGCTTGCGCGGTGGCTTTCGCGGCTTGCTCGGGCGAAGGGGCGGGCTTGCTGGCCGGCGCTTCTTCCGGTGCGATGAGGAAACGGTAATCGAGATCGAGCGTCTCACCGGCCTTGAGCTTCTTCTTGAAGAAATAACCGAAGCGACCGTAGTCGCGCCACGAAAGTTCCTCGACGGGATTGGTCGGCGGATTCATCTCCGTGGCCGAATACCAGCGCGTGCCGATCGGAAAAAGCAGCCGGCACCATTTCAAATCACCGGTCACGACGACTTTGGCCGGAGCCTTGGCCGGAGCTTTGGCTTTCGGATCCACAACCACCGGGAAGTCTTTGCCCTTCGTCTCGCGGTTGGTGGGGTCCGCGAGATAACTCGTCTCCTTCGCGCGGCCGTGAACTTCGTTGCTCGCGCGGAAATGAATGCCCGAGTGCTGGAGATCGCCGCCGAGTTCGAGGTCGCGCGCGGCCTTGAGCGTGAAGTGCGCGTCCACCTGCGTGCGCTTGCGGTCGGGCTTCGAGATGACGACCGTGCGCGTCTCGCTGATGAGTTGGTCGCTGCCCTGCTCATCCTTCTTATTCGCGAGCCAGTCGATGCGGATGACGAGCGTGGCGGAATCTTTGCCGCCTTCCTGCTTCACAAATTCGCGCACGAGCATCTGCGGCGCGGGCTTGGCGTTCAGATGCCAGAGATCCTGAGAACCGAGGTTCGAGGTGATTCTGTTCCAGCCGATGTAGATGCCGCGGTGATGCGGAAACCCGCCGGAATCCTTGCCGTCCGCCGAGAGGCCGCTGTTGGTGAGCAGTTCGCCGGCTTCGCCGTACACGTGCAGGTAGGGCTTCTTCTGGCCGTCGCCGTATACAAGGCGCGCGACCGGCTTGCCATCGGCGCGCACTTCCATGGCTTTGCCTGGATGCTCGGGCTTCTCCACGGATTGAACGGTCCAGTCCGCGCGCGCGGAAAGGGTGAGGCTGAACAACAGAGCGTGAACGGCGAACGCGATGAGTGTTTTCTGATTCATAAAACGGACGGAAACTCTGCCACGCCCTTCAGTGAATACAAGCATCGAGAACGTGCATGGATGGAAACGAAAAACCGGCGAAGCCTTGCGGCCTCGCCGGTCGTGAATGGGTTTGCGCAGCTTACTTCAGCACCGCAGCGTGGAACTCGAACCAGTCGTCGAGGTTGTTCAGGTTCACGGCGTCGGACAGCGTCGAGCCGTCATCAGACAGGCCGTTGGCGCCGAGGATGCCCTTGCGGGTTTCGTCGGCGTGGATGTAGCCGGCGATGGCGACGTTCGACTTGTGGATGGTCGCCTTGTCGAGCTTCACGCCCGGCTGCTTCTTGATCCACGCCTCGAACTGCGGGTAGGTCGGCTTGCTCGCGGCGATGAACGCCTTCACCGCATCGGCATGCAGGCCGAGGGCGGCGATGACCATCGAGTCGTAACCGCCGCCGATGCCGGGGTAACCGTCAGCGAGTTTTCCGGCGGCCTCGAGGGAGACCTTCTGCCAGAGACGGGGGAGGTGCAGTGCACCGAGTGGGCCGGCGGTGCCGGAGCTGATCAGGGGGACGTGTTTGCTCATAGGGGGTGGTTGTGGATTTTAGGTTCGATTGACTTGCGGGGCGCAACTTACGGAAAAGGAGCGAAAGGGGTCAACGGCAAATTGCAGCCATGTTTTGCGACAGGCGCGGAGCGCGAACGAATTTGTGAAAGATTGCCTAATTCAAAACGATATGTATATTAGACACACAAAGCCATCAGCCATCTCTCAACTCCGGAGGAATACGATGAAAAGCCTGCTTGTTGTCCTATCCGGTCTGTTCGCTCTCACCCTCTCCACTCACGCGCGGCAGTTTGCCTTTCGCGACGGCACCGTGATCGAGGCGAGTATCTTCGCCGGTGAATCGTTCGCGCCTGCTGCCGACGGGCTGACCCTGCACATGCGCGGGATGATTTACTTCCACCATTACCCCGCGACCACCGAGAGCTACGCGCCGCCGACGCGGAACTCAGCAGCGAACCCGAACGGCCTGCCGAGCTGCGTCCCCTCACGAATCGCCTTCATTCACTTCTCGCGCGACACGCTTTTGGCGCTGCGTCGGGATTATGAGCGCGTGGCCACCGCCACATCTGCGCCTGCCCCGAGATCCGATTCGCAGGGCTACGACATGCTCCACGGCCGCCCGGCGGTACCGCCGACCGTGCAGTTCGCTTATTCCACGGAGGCGCGTGCAGCCGCGATCGGCATTATCACAGGCATCGACCGTGCGCTGGAGGCGCAGGCGCGTTTTCGTCCGGAGGCGTCGGTAGCCGCCACGCAGCAGTGGCAGATGCTGACGGAACTCGAGATGAACCCCCACATCGGCACGAAGGTGGTTTGGGGGAAACACCTTCAACGGCCGCCCGCCGCCTCTTTCCGGCGGTGAGATTTCCTAGCCTGTCAGCTACTCGCCAGAAGCGGGTGACTGGCAGGTTTGTCTAACGGCCAAAGGAGAAGTGAAGGGCGTCCACTATAAAACGCGCAACAAATTATTATGACTACACTCGCAAAAATCTGTTTGGTTGTATCTCTCTTTGCCTGTGGGTTTGATGTAAAAGGAAACGAGACTTTAAAGGGAAAGGTTCTCGTAATAGATCATAAATGGGGATTTATGGTCTTGAACATCGGATTAAAAGACGGCCTTCAAAAAGATAAAGAGATGAACGTGAGCAGCGCGGGCAAGCTCATCGGACGCATCAAAATAACAAGAGTAGAAGAAACCGTCTCTATCGCAGAGACAATCAAGGGCTGGCAGCTATACGAAGTGGTTGAAGGCGACGATGTATCCAATTCCAAGTAATGTTTTCAAGGGGCGTTCGGGTTACCTCGGTTCGCTGAGGTGTTGGAAGATCCACGGCGAGTCCGCTGCTGCTGGGAACAATCCGTAATCGAAGGATTCGATGATGGAACGCTCCTTCCAGCGATGAGACTCCACGTGGCCGTCAGCGAACGACAGGACCGCTGATTGCAGGTGGTAGGCTCCCGGCATATCAGTCCACACGGCCGCGGCGGGGTTATTGCCGGGCATCGGCGGGGTCGCTGGGACAAACAGGCAGTCGTTGATGTTGCTCTTATTTTCGTCGAGGAAGACGAAGATTTCCGAAGGCGCGGCAAACATATCAGTGGTCGCTCGCAGTTCCGCTGCGAATCCGAACAATCTGTCTTCGTCCGTTCTTTCGCGAATCGCCTTCATCCATTTCTCGCGAGGCGAATAGGTGCGCCGCCGCTTTCCACGGTTCACCGGTCGCAGTGAGTCGTCAAGCTTTCGACGGCGGCTATCTGGCTGAGAATTTATATTCCACCGCCAGCGTTTTATTCATGCGGCCAAAGAATCTAATCAGACACACCCGCGCTTTCCTCACCTCCGCTGGCGTTGTTTCTGGAGTGGGTTATGCCCGCAGCGCTCTCAGCGACGACGAAATCCCCCGCGCCTTACTTCGCAGCGAGATAAAATAAGTCGCCAGTCTCACTCAAAAACCCTCCGGCCACCAACCCGTTCACTTCCACCCCGATACCTGCCCCAGGAACGTCAGCGCCTGCGTCCCCAGTGCCGCTAATTTCG
>Ga0049085_10000312_pt1 | contig 19518 bp, 15 predicted proteins | sample GreLakmeSU08MSRF_FD_66721 | JGI IMG/M metagenome (GOLD analysis project Ga0049085, IMG submission 66721) | Freshwater lentic microbial communities from great Laurentian Lakes, MI, USA - Great Lakes metaG SU08MSRF | ecosystem: Environmental > Aquatic > Freshwater > Lake | place: Great Lakes... | reverse complement strand
AATAATCAAATTGTTGTTTTAGTTCCAAATGTTAGAAAACCTGTTCCACTGTTTATATTAATGAGAGCGTTGGGGATTGTCTCGGATAAAAGTATTATTGAAACGTGTTTATTAGACTTGGAAAAAAATGAATCATACATAGATTTATTTATACCGTCAATTCATGACGCAAATAAAATTTTTAACCAAGAAACAGCACTGCGTTATATTGCATCTTTTACAAAGCGCCGAACAATTACTGGAACACTTGATATTTTAATGAATTATTTTTTACCCCATATTGGTGAACAAAACTTTTTGGAAAAGGCCTATTTTGTTGGATATATGGTGAATCGCATGTTACGCGTATTTACAAAGGAAGATAAGCCAACCGACCGAGACAATTTCCGTTTTAAACGCGTTGAACTTTCTGGTTCTCTCATTTACGACCTTTTCAGAGAATATTTTCTTATTCAAAAGAGAGACATTTCACTGAAGATTGATAAAGAACATTACTTTCATAAAGGAAAATATGAGGGCAAAGCTTTCCTCAACTTGATTGAAGCTAATGTTGGTCTTATTTTTAAAGAGAGAAGCATTGAAACAGGATTTAGAAAAGCATTTAAAGGAAACTGGGGTTCAGAAGAACATACAAAACGAATTGGCGTTGTTCAAGATTTAAACAGATTGTCTTGGAATACTTTTATCTCTCAACTTCGTAAATTTAATCTTCCATTAGACGCAAGTGCAAAGGTTGTTGGTCCTCGGTTATTACATTCTAGTCAATGGGGTTATATTGACCCAGTTGATACTCCCGATGGAGGTAACATTGGTTTGCACAAACACATGGCTATTAGTGCATTTGTAACAAGTGGTGCATCTTCTGTTCCAATGATTAAATGGATGAGAGCAAAAACAACCATGCGCATTATTCAAGAATGTACTCCTAAGCTTCTTGGTAATTCAACTAAAATTTTTGTAAATGGTGTTTGGATTGGTGTAATTGATAATCCACTTGAAACTATGGCAACAATTAAGATGTTTCGGAGAAATGGTCTGATTCCTGCATTTACAAGCGTTTCATTTAATTATGAAAATAATGAAATATTTATTTACACCGACTCGGGTAGACTCAGTAGACCAATTTACTATATTGACTCAAAAACTGATAAAATTAGTTACGACAGACCAGAAATTATTGACGTAATAAATAGTAATAATTATACCTGGGAACAAGCCGTCGCCGGATTTCACAAAAAAGCTGTTGAAAAATTCAGCATAAAAAGAAACATTATTTATGATATTAATGAATTGTATCCCGATTTAAAAAATATTGAATCCATTGAAAAAGCATTTGAAAAGGACAAATCTGCACTTGAATACGTTGATGTTTCTGAAGAAGAAGGTCTTTTAATAGCGACAACTAAAGATGAATTGAAAAAGAATAAATTTTACACGCATGTTGAAATTGACCCTTCTCTCATACTGGGAGTAATGGGAAATCAAATCATTTATCCCGAAAATAATCCTCTTCCTCGCAATTCTTTCTCGTGCGGTCAAAGTAAACAAGCAGTTTCAGTATATCACTCTAATTTTCAATCTAGAATTGATAAAATGGGAGTTATTTTGAATTCTGGACAAATACCTCTATTAAAATCCAAGTATTTGGAATACATTAATAATGAAGAAATGCCATACGGGGTAAATGCAATTGTCGCAATTATGTCCTACACTGGTTATAATGTGGAAGACGCTATTTTAATTAATGCGGGTTCTGTAGCTCGTGGAATTTTTAGAACAACATATTATTCTAGTTATGAAGCGAGAGAAGAAAGTTCAAAAATTTCTGGGTCAATGACAAATTCACGTTTTGCAGATGTTCAAACCAAAAATGTTAGTGGACTAAAAGCCGGATTTGATTACAGTAACCTTGATAAATACGGGTTAATTAAAGAAGACACTCCATTAAATGATAAGATGGTTGTTATCGGAAAGGTAACTTCCAACTCTATTGATTCTGATGTTGTTATTGATTCGTCCGTTTTCCCTAAGAAGGGTCAGCTCGGGTTTGTAGACAAATCATTTATTACTGAAGGAGAAGAAGGAACCCGTATTGCAAAAGTCCGCATTCGTGAAGAGAGAATCCCTGCAATTGGAGATAAAATGGCTAGCAGAGCTGGTCAAAAAGGTACACTTGGTTTAATTATTCCCGAAGAAGATATGCCCTTTACAAGTGACGGTATTCGTCCAGATTTAATTATTAATCCTCATGCTCTACCATCTCGTATGACCATCGGCCAGCTACTTGAAAGTTTATTCGGTAAAGCGTGTACCGCTTATGGTGGATTTGGGGATTGCACTGCGTTTAAAACCAAAGGTCCTCACACAAAAGTTTATGGATCTATGTTGGTTAATGCTGGGTTTCATTCATCTGGAAACCAAGTTTTATACAATGGTATGACAGGAGAACAAATATATTCAGACATTTATCTTGGTCCAACTTATTATATGCGTTTAAAGCACATGGTAAAGGATAAAATTAACTATCGTGCTAGAGGCCCCAACACAATGCTAACAAGACAGCCAGTTCAAGGTAGAGCAAATGATGGAGGTCTTCGTATTGGTGAAATGGAACGCGATGGTATAATGGCTCACGGTGCGTCCGCATTCTTGAATGAATCTTTTATGGTTCGTGGTGACGAATATTACATGGCAGTTTGTAACAAAACTGGTGGAATTGCAATTTACAATGAATCGTTGAATTTGTTTTTAAGCCCATTTGCTGATGGTCCGATTAATTTCAATACAACACTTGATGGAAAACTTAATATACAAAATGTTAGTAGATTTGGTAGAGACTTCAGCATTGTTCGTGTTCCATATGCATTAAAGTTGTTAATTCACGAACTACAAACAATGAATATTCAAATGCGAATTATAACAGAAGATAATATTGACCAAGTCATGAATATGTCATACTCTGACAATATTAGCAAACTATTGAAAACCGGTGACCATAAAGACCTTTCTATGTTATATAATAAATATAAGAATCAAATTTATCAACAAAATCAAGAAAAAATGGTTCGCGGAAGACCTTCCACGTCTACATCAACAACAGATAGCAGTGTTCCTTATGCAGACGGAAGTCCAGCTTACAGTCCTCCATATGACCCTAATGATAGTCCAGCATATGACCCGAATGCTAGTCCTGCGTATAATCCAAATGATAGCCCAGCTTATAAACCTGATAGTCCAGATGAACAATCTCCTCGTTTTGAACCTCATAGTCCAGATGAACCACCTCCTATAGCTGCTATAGAAGGCATTAACATTAAAAATTCTGAAGTTAAAACAGAATTTGACGCTTTACCAGAGAGAGATAAAATAATGCTAATGAAAATGGCGGCAGAACAAAGAGCTAAAAAAAATAAAGAAGGGGATGAAAAAGAAGAGGTTAAAGTTGCCGCTCCAGTAAAGTCACAGGCTGGTGGTGACTCTGAACAAATTACTTCTATCTTAAAGATTGAAGAAGAAAAACCAGAGTCTGAAAAAGGAACAACAGAAACAGATAGTAGTTCTAGTTCTGGAACAAAATCTGTTAGTTTTGACACAGGTTCATCTGGTTCGGATGGCGTAAAACAAATAATCCTTTAATTATAACTAAAAAAAATTGACATAAAATCAAAATGATAATGTATACTATAAATATAATGGCGGCTCAGAACTCAAGTGGCGTTGTTTCAACTGTTTATAAATCTAGAAAAACCGTTTTAGATTTAATGAAAAAGCAAAACTACAATGTTGAAGAATATGAAAATTTTAGCGTTAATGAAGTTAACACCATGTTGCAGAATAAGCAACTTGACATGCTTTTAGAGAAGACGGACGAAGACCCAAGTACAAAGCGCAAAAATAAAATTTATATTAGATACTATTTAGCAAAAACATTGCGACCACAGAATATTCAAGAAATGATTGATGACTTGTTTAATTTAGAAGAAATTTTGACAAAAGATGACACCTTGATGGTTGTTACTAAGGACGATTTGAACGAAACCATCACAAACTTATTGAAACATATTTGGGAACAAGATGGAATTTTAATTGTTGTTCAAAGCATAAAGAGATTGCAGTTCAATATTTTGAACCACACCCTAGTACCACCTCACAGAGTCTTGTCAAAAGATGAGGTTAATACCGTTAAAACAAAGTACAATATTATGGACGACACTCAGTTTCCAGATATTTCTAGGTTTGATCCAGTAGCTCAAATCATTGGTATTCGTCCTGGACAAGTTTGCGAAATCATTCGCCCTAGCAAAACTGCTATCAGCGCATATTATTACAGAATTTGTGTGTAAGTGCTTATTAATTTTGTCTAATTGTATATATAATGTCAACATATTCCGATGCGATTTTATCTAAATTAGAAACTATCACGCAAAAATTTGATTCCTCTTTAGATGATTTATCAGAGTCATATTTAAACTATAAAATGTATCCGGAATATAATGAATATGGAAGAATGTATTCAAACACAAGCGGAATAATTGACTCATTACAAGCGGACGTATTCGTATCTACAAATGATGTTCAAAAAAATATTGATAATTTAAACAAACTTATATCTGATTTGAACAAAAAAATAGCAGCAGAAAAAATTAAACAAACCAAGTTAAAAGCGGAATTGGTCAATATAAATTCTCAAGCAAATGGCTCAGGGTTACTTACCATACAATCAAAAACTCTATATTTTGATAATTATGTTTATAATATAACCTTGATTGTTGGTATTCTTATTCTTTTTTACTCATTATTTAAGGTTTACTCAAAAAAATCACAACAAATGCCGACAACCGTATAATACTTTTTCTATTAGCATTAAAATAGAAAATGTATAACTTAATTTATAAACCACATAATACTCTTGCTAGTTTTGCTATTCTTGATAAAGATGGTAAAAATAAAGCTTTAATGGAATATGCAAATGAAAGTTTAAAAAAATCAATAAGAAAAATAGAAGATAGATACAAAGACCCAAGTTATAAAATTAAAAATAATATAGCAGACGCAGTGAAAGATAAAAGTCAGTGCAATAGCAGTTCATCGTTTATTTTAGGTGCATCGTATTGTTTTCTTTTATTATTATATATAAATAATGCCAACCGCCGTAAATCTTAATTCAGAAGTTTTGCAATTACAAAGGTTAAATCAACAGTATATGACAAAATTAACCGAGTATAAATCAGCATTTGCTTCATATGTAACAACAATGAAATCTCAAACAAATGCAAATAGTTTTGTTGTTCTTCCTGGAAAAACATTTACGTTTCCAAGCACAACTTTATCGCAAAATAGAAATAGTACAATTGAAGAATGCAAAGCACTATGTGCTTTAAATAAACTTTGCACTGGTGCAAACTTTAACACTATTTCAAAAGTTTGTGAGTTAACAAAAGGTGATGGTCCAATAGTAGATACGCTTAGATCTAGTCACGTAGTAATTGTAAAAAAATCCAAACAACAGTTGGACAATTTAGACAAAATTAATGGTCAGCTGATATTTATTAATAACCAAATGATTGCTATTAGCAATAAAATTAAACCCAGTGTAAATAAAAATGAGTCAACGTTGTCAACTAATAATAGTAATTTAATGAGTAACAACACTTCTCTTCTTCAAGAACAAACCAAGATTAAAAATATGTTGGACCAATTTAATGATATAGAACAGAGTTATACAAATCAATCTTTAAATGCTGACCAAAAAAATGCAAGATATTACTTGTGGCTTGTTGTTATGATTGTTGCTTTAATATTAACTATTAAATTTATATTTTTTCCTGATGCTAGAGGAAACCTTTTAAGTGTTATTCTATGGACAGTTATTATTATTTGCATAATATTAGCCACCATTAATTTGAACAGCCCCGTTGCGTATGCAATATGGATTATGTTAGTTGCCCTCGTTTTAATGATGAAAGCAAATCTAATTCCGTCTATTTAAGGCATAATTACAAAATAATCAATAATGAAAATGATAAATATTTTTGTGTTTATTTATATTAATGACAAGTGAAACTAATAATTTTATATCGGAAACTTTAAGACAAGGGAAAAAGTTTAAAAATTATCAAAGCAAAATAGTTGACAATCAAGAAAAGGAAATAAAAAATTTAATGGAAGGGTTTGAACCAAATTCACGTGCAAGTGATTCATCAAAGCCAGTTGTAAATCAAGTTAAATATGTTCAAAATAACGCAACGCAACTGAATCAACTTCAAACACAATTTGCTAGTACTTTAGAAAGATATAAGACAGCTCATGCACAATTAATGTCTGTTACAAATACTTATCTTAAAGATAATCAAAAACTAACGTCTGATTCAATCTTAAACAAGAATATTTTTGTGAATCAGGTTTCTTCCAACACAACCGCAGAATATGTTGGAGCTTATTCAGATAGACCAAGTGGGAGCCGAGATTCTCCAATGGATTTTCAAAACTTTGGAAATATTCCAGAAGTATATGATGCTTGCAAAAAAAAAGCAACAGAAAAAGGAGTCTCATATTTTGGTTTACAGCGCTTAAATCGTGGTGACGTAGTCTGTTCTACAAGTAATGATTTTAATCAAACAACAAAATTTGGAGCAGGCGGGAATGGGTGTATTCTTGGACCCGATAATTATCAGTATGGAAACGTTGATACTATTAATGCCGTCTATCAAACACCAACTTCTACTGCAAAGTATGTGGGAACGTATGTTGATAGTCCAGATAGAGCAATGGATTTAGTAAATGGTGGAAGTAACTCTTTTTCTTTTCAAACTTGTTTAAATGAAGCTATTAAGACAAAGTCCAAGTATTTTGCACTGCAAGACGGGAGTGCTCCTGGAAATGCTCAATGTGCATTAAGTAATGACTGGACGAAAGCTTCAAAATACGGAAAAGCAAACAACTTTACCGTTGCACGTGATGGATATAAGTATGGTGGTGGTTGGGCGAATTCTATTTACGAAGTAAACACAACTACTCCAAAATACCTTGGCTGTTATATGCACAAAGGACAACTTGACCCGAGTGGTATGAAAGTTATTTCTACAGGTAGTTCTGTATTAGAATGTCAAAAAAAGGCTACTGACAGTAATTTTACATATTTTGGCTTATCGGGTGGACTTCTTGGTACCTTATTTGGAAGTCAAACTTGCAGTGGTGGAAATAATTTATCTGTAATTACAAAATATGGTCAAACAAATCCAGCATCTTATGGTTCAGACGGTAAAATTTATGGACTTGAGGGAGTAAATGCAGTATACAAATTTAAAAATACTGGATACCCGGAAAATGTGGGAAAAGCTGGTTATGTTGATCCCAAGGGATTATTAACTGAATATCCCAAACCTATGATTAGTGTTGTAAATGGAGTTCCGTCAATTGTTAAACTTGACAATAGTTGTCCAAAAGGAATTGTTAATGTTGATAGCAATGTCTGGCAAAATCAAAGGAAGGCCTCAAATATGATGACAACAACTACAAAATGTGGCTTATCAAGCGCTATTCAAGCGGACCAAGCCAGTGTTGATGAAATGAGCAAGCAGTTAAAAAATATGTCGGCACAGATACTTTCCATAGTTAAATATTTAGAAACTCTTGATGATTCAGCAATTAAACAAATGGGTCTTAACAGAACAAGTTTAAATGACATGTTGTCAAAATACACCTCTTATAATACACAGTTCTCTCAATATGCAAATGTTGATGTTAGTAATTACGATAATATTTTGGCAGACCGGAAAATAGTTACTTCCCAACAAAACTACAACTACATATTATGGTCTGGAATAACAGTAGTGATTCTTATTATTGCGTTGCAATTAATTAAACGAACAAGCACATAAATAGTCAAAAATTATATATATTATCTTGATATATTCTATATATAATGGCACCAAATCAATTACAAGACCAAAGCAATGAAATTATTGCAGATATTCAAAATCTTCAAAATATAGAAACTGATTTATTTAAAACTTTAGAGACTGGTCTTGTAAACAAGACACTCACTACACCCCAACAAAACAAAATCGTTGACCAAATCAATAAGGTGTCTAGCATGCGAGCTAGTTTGTTTAAAACATTGAACAACACACAGCAATATTATAGAGGCACAGTTTCAAGCGTTGGAAATATTATTGGACATCAAATAAATGCAATTGATGTTGTTGAGGTACAATTAAATGATTCTAAAAAGAGATTGAAAATAATTGAAGAAGAAAAAAACAATAAATTAAGACTTGTTGAAATTAACACATATTATGGACAAAAGTATGCAAACCATACCAACATAATGAAAACTGTTGTATTTTTTTGCATTCCAATTATTATTTTGGCGGTTTTAGCAAATGCCAATATTTTACCACACTCTGTTTATGTCTTTTTATTTATAATTATTATTGTAATTGCAGTTGTTTTTATTTGGAGACAAATATTGGACGCATATTCACGCGACAATATGATGTATGACGAATATGTTTGGGGAAAAGAACCGCCAGAAAAACCAGAGGTTAACCTTGACGTGAGTGGTTGGGTTGATCCTTGGAAAGGCACGGGAACAGTATGTGTGGCTCAAGAATGTTGCAACGACGGTTTTACATATGTCCCGTCACCAACTAATAAATGCGTTTCTAATAGTAACTTGCCAGATGGAGTTAAACCATACGACCCAGCGAATGCTCAAAGTGTTTCTTCTGGAGCCGCATCAACCGACTCAGATCCTGGAACTTTAAATCCATTTGATGTCTTAAGTGGTGCCGCTAGTGGTGTTACAAATTTTGCCACAGGAAGTGTCGCCTCTGCTTACGGTTCACTAACAGCCCAATAAGTTAGGAAATAAATTTTTGCAGTTTAGCTTTATATTTATTGTTGTTGTTGTTTAAAAAAAAACTAATAATAATATAATATAACAACAATGCCAGATACTCAATGCCAAACAACACAACAAGTACAACAATTAGAACAACAACTTAAACTTCAACAAAGTACCGCTCAAATTAATAGAATGATTTCTCAATCTGCTGCCGCATTAACTTGCGGACCAGATTGTCAAAAAGCAAGACGTTCCGAAGAACTTAAGCAGAAATTTTTAGACGCAGAAGCCAACACAAATACTGCTCCAGCACAATTAGCAGCCGCGGCAAAAGAATATTATATCTACACTCAAGGCGAGGCTGGGTACAGACAATATCTTAAGAGACAAGCAACGGCTCAGGCAAAAGTTATCGCCGCAAGAACAAAAACATCATTTGCAAGTGCATCAGCAAAGTTAAAGGCTATGACAAAAGATTACCAACGGTTGCACATAATATATACAAACACTCTTACTTTATATGAAAAATATTTACTTGAAAATCGCAACTTACAACAAGAAATTAATAGAATAAACACCGATACAGTGACAAGTGACAGAAAATCCTTTTATGAAGGACAAGGAGTAGACAACTTGAACAATTGGTATATCTTATTAAAATGGATTTATATTATTCTTATTGTGGTCTACATTTTTGGTATGATTTTAGCGGGAAGCAGTTATAGTTTTTTAACAAAGTTTTTAATATTGATTGCGTTTATAATATATCCGTTTGTTGTTGTTTATTGTGTAAGTTTTCTTTATACTGGAATTTTAAGAATTAACACTTTGCTTCCAAAAAATGCTTATACTACAGTAGTATAAAATATACAAAAAAAATATGTTTGTATATTTTATTTTTCTTTGTTTTATAGTTACAGCTATTTATGCAGAATCATCATCAAGTTGGTCCATTTCGTCTCCGTCATCATACAATAACTCTACATTCAACCAGCCATCCTTTCGGCCCTTGCCAAATTTCTTATCCATGTACTCAAACAGCTCAACACCCTTGGGAGCTTTCTTGGAACCTTGGGTAGCCTCAAACCAAGACTTGAACTGAGCTGTCAATGTCTCGCGCTTAATCTTTTGTCCGTCCTTTCGCACGATTCGTTCTGCGGCAAATCCAGCAATATGGTCTTGGCCTTGGCGATACTTGTTGGAAGCCGACATTACAATATCACAGTTCTTTACGAGTCCTTGATTCTCAAACGCTCGCTTAACTAACATGCTCGCAAACACCGGCGCCCAAGCCGGGAGCTTCTCCTTCAAAATCGGGTCCTTGGGAAACTGATAAGGTGTGTCATCAATAACAGGGTCCTCGGGATTCACAAACTTGGACATAAACTCAACAATACGAATGCGTCTCCACGTTCCATCATCATTGCTCACAATCTCAAACAGAGTATTTGTGCATACAACCAACTGAAATTGGATGTTGAATTTCTCTGATTCGCAATACAATGCACGAGCCTGCATGGTTGAGTCGCCAGTCAATTGTTTCAACATACCCTCATTAATTCTTGCATCCTTTGAAGGCTCTTGCATAACCGCATAACGCACACCCTTCAATTGCATTACCTCTGAAGATGTTCCACCAACAGCCGTTCTCTTTTCAGTAATAAGAGTTACTGGGACAGTTCCAGAATATTCACCAACCGTAAGATTCATTAAATCTGTGAGAAGAGACTTTCCGTTTGAACCATTTCCTCGGTAAATATTAAAAGTCTGGTTGATATTCTCACCAATTAAAACCGATGAAAGATGGTCCCACATATATCTGTTAAGTTCCTTATCTGGAAATAATTGCTCCATAAAAGTCAATATTTGAGTAGCAATAACTGCATCCGCAAGCGGATCAAATGGCTTGTAACGAATACCAGTTGTCTTTGTAATATAATCCTGAGGATACCCATCTCTGAAAATCTTGTTTTTAATATCAACAACACCATTTGAGAAACACATCAAGTAACGGTTCTCATCCATCTTACTAACAAACTCTTTATCATAAAAGATCTCTGAAGCCTCCTTGAAGATATTGCTCTTGTCGTTTGTCTTCTTCAATTTGTTTGACTGCTCAGAAACATGTCTAATTCTTTTTTTGCAATCTTCATATCGTTCGTCAGTTGGATCAAAATGTAACATCTCTTCTGTCATTTGTTGTTGTTTATCTTGATATAAATTATACATTTCTCGCGAAATTGCAAGTCTTAGTGAATTTCCTAGGTCCTTTTCCCAATGATGATTTCTATAAGCAAACCATGTTCTATTTGCAACACTTGTACAGACATATCTATCCTTGAACATTTGAAATAATACCATTGCAAAATCATAATCAGTTGGAGTAGCCAGCGTTTCATCAAGGAAATGTTGGACTGTGTTTTTCTTTACTTTAATATAATCCTCATGTGCATCTTGCTTTGCCCAATACATAATTGAACGCATTGTAACTCCATCTGGTCTCTCCTTAAAATCTTTCTTCCATCTTAAATGTAAATCGGGTATTGTTGCATAGTCAAAATCACTTGCTTTACTTCTCAACATAATCCACGACAAGAAGAGACGATCGTCTGTATGTTTTAGAGCAAACGCAACTTTTGTATTCAACAAATGCGAACCAGGTTCATAGTATTTCTCTGGTAAAATTTGTGTGTATTCATGCACTTCTTTTATAGAATACTCGTTTGTGTTTAGTTCATTAATCATATTTTCCACAGCACGCTTTAGAACTGTAGCATTAGTAATATCACTAAGACTAATTACCGGAACTTCGTCTGAGTCGGCATCGTCTTCAACCTTTAAAAGGATCTTTGTTGATGTTGTTGGTCGCTTGGGTTTAGGTTGTGCTTTTATTTTTTCATACTCGTCTTTTATTTTTGGATTCAATTCAAATAATGGATGGTCTGTGTATCTAGCCGATAGTTTATGCAAATCCTTTGACATATCAAAATCTTTTTTGACATCTTTTGGATCCATTGTAAGTTCACCATCAGATGGGTCATAGTTAATAACATAATAATAAGTCAACTCGTAAGCCATGTTTCCGGGCTTTCTTGACCCAAATACTTGCCAATTTGTGCAACCTTTGCTGATACCATCGTCCAAAACCGACTCCCATCCATTCAACAATGGGAGGTCCCAATATTCTCCGATCTTTTCCAAAACTTTCTTACGCAAAAGCATCTGCAAAGAATGTTCCATTTTTATACCAATAATAATGTGAATTCCGTCTTTTGTCAAAGATTTGTCGGCTAACCTATTTACATCTGGCTTTTCAAAAACATAAATTGGAAATGTCCTATTTTCCTCGAAAATGAAGAATTCCTTAAGTAGTTCCAAATAGACCCCCGCAACAATATCTACGATATGGTCCTGTGTATGCTGTCGTTTGTCAACATCATAACTATATCTGAAATCAAAATCAAGCAGAATTGGACACCCCGTTTCCAACTGCTTTTCTGTCAAATATTCCATTTTTCTTTGAACAAATATTGCTTCATAATATAGCTTCCAAAATGTTGGTTCAACCTCTTTTGGAACAATGTAAGAGCCACCGTATATTCCGAGTTCTTTGCTAGGTATTCTAGTATGCGTTAATGAAATATTAACACCTTCTCTTTTCTCGGAACTTGCATTATGCTTTGCAAGAAATTCTGTTAGGTCTTTAAAATTAGACTGGGGCAATTCCATTTCTCTGTTGGTATAATATACAAAGATTTTTCTATGTCAATTTTTTATCTTTTGTAAATTAATAATAATAATTAAGATTTAAATACATGTAATAGTTTATCTTGAAAACAGATATAAATGCAACTTTACAGTTAATATAACAAAGATGTCAACTGACAAACTTACGGTTTTAACAAAAGACACAATTAATCGCCTTTTGCGCGATGTTAAACAAGTCATTAAAAATCCATTAACTGAAAATGGCATTTATTATACACACGACGACGAAGACATGATGAAAGGATACGCGCTTATTGTTGGACCTTCAGATACGCCTTATTTTGGCGGTTTTTACTTTTTTGAAATTAAGTATCCCACAAACTATCCACACAGTCCACCGAGTGTGATCTATTGCACAAATGGAGAAAGTATTAGATTTAATCCAAATTTATATACAAATGGTAAGGTTTGTGTATCTATTTTAAATACTTGGCGCGGAGAACAGTGGACTTCTTGTCAAACCATTTCAACACTACTTCTTACTTTGTGCACACTTTTGTGCAAAGATCCCCTTTTGAATGAGCCAGGAGTATCGAAGAATCATGGCGACTTTGACAAATATACCAAAATTATTGAATACAAAAACGTTGATATTGCTATTCTCAAAATAATAGATAAAACTGTTGGAATATATCCAGCACAATTTGACTTCTTTTATCCAATAGTCAAAGAACAATTTATTAAAAACAAAGATGCGGTTATTACATATTTAGAAAAACAAGCAAACGACAATCCAATTGCTATGGAACTAACCACCAGCATGTATAACATGAATGTTAAGTTAGATTACCCAAATTTATTAGTTAAGTGCAAAGACGCAGCGGATAAAATAAAGTAATTTTCAATAAGACGCTTTTATTTTATTAATCAATAAAATAAAAATTGACATAAATAAATAATGTAAAGTAATATTATACACCCAATCATGCATTTCTGCAGTTCATGTCAAAATATGTATTATATCCGCATTGATGGCGAAAATCCCAATAAATTGGTCTACTACTGTAGAAATTGCGGAAACGAGGATACTACTTTAAATGTTGATAATATTTCTGTTTCAAAAATTCAACTTTCTCAAGGAGAACAAAAGTTTTCGCACATTATTAATAAATACACAAAATTGGACCCCACTTTACCCCGAGTTAGTAAAATTCTATGCCCCAATCAGGACTGTCAAACAAACACGCACAAGGAACCCCGTGAGATTATTTACATTCGGTATGATGATGTTAATATGAAGTATGTATATTTGTGTTCAACCTGTGACACTGTTTGGAAAACTGACGAAGCAAAGTAATCTTTCTCAAAATGTCTATTGTTTTATTTTATTCCTTCTTTTTATTTTGTTGATTTTTTGTTTGGATATTAAATGAACAAAATAAAAATTGATTTAACAAATATAAAAGTATCTTTAGTTAATATATCAAGCATGGAAAAAGAGGATGAACCTTTGTATTCTTCTGATGAAGAGGAAGAGCAGTCTGAAAATGAAAATACCGAAGAAGAAGAGGAGAAAAGTGAGGTTGATGACAAAAGTGAAATAGACGAAGAAGAAGAACAAGACGACGAACAAGAACAAGAAGATGAAGAAGATGCAGATGAAAAGGACGACGAATCTGACAACGAAATTATTGATGATGAGGCTAAACTGTATTCTGGTGGAAAACCCAAGAAAACACCTTTAGTTGGAGGTTCGTTGGAAAATAGCGACGATGAAGAAGACGATGACTATCAAACTCCATACCTTCAAAAATTTAATGTAGAAGTTAATAAAAATTATATTCTTGATTTTCACCCCGAATGCGCAGTTAATAATTATGATGAAATTTCCGTTTTGACGCAAATTATTCGTGATGGAGCAAATAATGTCATTGATGACCTCCATAAAACTATTCCTTTCCTTACTAAATATGAAAGAACGCGTGTTATTGGTCAACGTGCAAAACAAATCAACTCTGGCGCAAAGGCCTTTGTTAAGGTCCCAGAAAATGTCATTGATGGATATTTAGTTGCAGAACTGGAGCTTATACAAAAAAGAATTCCATTTATTATTCGTAGGCCGACTCCTGGGGGTGGATGTGAGTATTGGAATCTTAAGGACTTGGAAGTGGTGTCATTTTAGAAAATTATAATATTTCTTTCTACTATAATATTATATAATAAAGTATCATGTCTTTTGAAGAACGCTGTTATGTTGTTTATGGGAAAGGTTTTACGGCTTTTAAAATAAAGGGTATGTCAAATAGAAATAAATTAATAGATTCGTTAAGATTAAAGGGGTTTAAACCAAAAAGTGTGGGTCTCTCAGCAAAAAAAGGGACTTGCAAAACAGTTCCTACATTATATTTGAATTAAAAATTCTATCTAAAAACTCTTTATTTTTTTGGGCGTCATTATAGCCGTTATCGTATAATTCTACAAAATTGTATTTTTCTCTTGAAAATAAAGTTGTATAATCTGATATTTGTCTAGGCATCTTCAATATCTTTTTAATATAATTTTTTGAGTTTATTTCTTGGTCTTCGCACAAGTTAATATTTATTTCATCTTTCCACATACTTGGTGTTATGTGCAAAGATGGTTTTATTACATTCAAATATGGATATTTACTAAAACCCCCATCAAACGCATTCAAGGTTTGATATTTATTTAAAAAACTATTTGCGGTTATGTATGGTATATGTGAACTTGCTACACAGCTATTAACTGCGTCCTCTAACGTTTCAAAATCTGAAAAGATATTTGTATTTATTTTCATACATTCAAAACTAGTTACACCAACAAATAATTTTTTCAAGTCAAAATCTTCTGCCTTAAATTTATTGAGTATCTTATACTTTATCATGTATTCTAAATCAATTATTGAAATTGCATTATTTAATTTGTCATCCAACAACTCGTATGCTAGTTCAATCGGATCTTTATTGTACGTCATAAATAGTGAATTCCAGGCTCCAGCTGATGCACCCGAGTAAATGTAGTTGTCTAAAATATAATTTTCTTTAATAAATGCACACGTTCCTAACATATAAAATCCCTTAAATCCTCCTGGAGATATGGATATTAACTTTTTATCTCTTATGAATTCATTTTCTTTTAAATATAGTGAATTATCGTTGCGAATCCATTTGTTTGTTCGTATATTTATAATAGACTGTTCAGAGTCAATTTCTGCGCGAATTTGCGGTTTAATTATGCTTGGAGTCATGCATTTTATTCCAACTACTTTTGATGCAACGTTTTTGTTCAAGAGTCTTGAGATGATTGACATTATTAGTAACAATCTCATTTCTATTTAATATTATTTGACACAATTCTTTTATTTCAGTTTCATAGATATAGTTATATGTTATCACTTAAATATTTTATTCTAAGTATATAATATAACATTATTACATGATGTTCAAAGCTATAATTTTTGCTTTGTTATGTTGCCAAACTAGCTGTTATCTTCAACAATCTGTTTGTACTTCTCTCACATTTGGTAAATGTATGGTTGGAAACTATTGTGAAATAACGGATACTGGCGCATACACATGTTTACCTTGTCCAGCTGGAAATTTATGTCCTGGAGATGGACATACTTATTCTGAGCAGCAACTAAACAAGCATTTACACAATATGACTAAATATAATATAATACTGACATCACATTTTGGAAGACGTGGCTACATTGTTTCTTCTGATCCAGCTAATCGTAAATTGTTTCGCAAAAAATTTAAAAAATTTATTAAAATTGCAAAAATTGGTTTAAAAGTTGCTGCTATTGTAAAAACTGGTGGTACTGCTGGTATCGCCAAACTTGCTGCAGCAAAAGCTAAACAACTTGCCATAAAAAAAGGCCTTCAATGTTTAAAGAATGGATTAAGCAACTTCTGTAATGGAAAGAAAAAGGGGGCCAAACCTAAGCCAAAGATTAAACCCAGAATTGGTTCTGCTGGAGCTCTTGTTAAAAGGGTAAAACCTGCTGTAATTTCTCAATCTCAAAGAAGAAAACCAGTTATAAGCGGTGCGGTAACCAAACCAAGTCCTGCAGTTAAACCTAATCCCTCTAAGACTAGTGTATCAAGGACGAGAACAAATTCTAGAAAAACAAAGCCTTTAGTAAAAGGTAAAGGTAAAGGTAAAGGTAAACGACCTTCTAAAAATAGTGTAACTAAACCACCAACATTATCTACCCCATGCTCTAATGTTTTTGACGATTTTGCAAATAAAGTAAACAATGTTACCAACAATCTTGTAAAAAATCCTGTAAATAATGGAAGAGACTGGTTAAAGAGGAATATTGGTGGAAATAAAGGAAGTTGTAATCAACAAATAAATGAAAGAAGGCCCACTAATTTACGAGGGCAAACTACAAAACCAAAACCATCACCTAAAACAAAACCAACTACTTCAAGAAAAAGAAGACCAAAACCAAAACCAACTTCTACAAGAAAAAGAAGACCAACTAAAACAAAGTCAAAACCTCGTTCTGGTGTAAACGATGATACTGTAAATCCTCCCGTTTCAAATGATGATACTACAAACGCTCCAGTTTTAAATGACGATTCTAGGCCTATTATAAAAACGAGACCAGCTACAAAAAGTAAGTCTAAACCTAAAGCAAAAATAATAACAACTCGTTCTCCTTCAAACGATGATGCAATTGTATTACTAACTAGACGACCAGTTAGACAATCAATTAGAAGACAGACTAGAAGGCCAACTCAAATTTCTATTTCTACTGTTGATACCCCAAGACCATCAAGAAGAAGGGTAAGACGAACTAGAAGGCCAATTAAACGGCCTACTAGAAGACCTAGTCAAACTTTTGTTGTAACAGATGATGGTGCTCCCACGCCTAGACCATCTAGACGAAGAGTAAGACGAACTAGGAGACCAACTGGTTCTCCTTTGTCTGTTTCTACACCTAGACCATCTGTGAAAAAACTAGTTAGAACAAGCCAACCTACAAGTGTTAGAAAAACCAGATTGCCAACAACAACAATGCCAACATTTGTTTTAACAATTGGACCAACAAGAAGACCGACTCCATTGCCTAGTATTCGTCCAACGAGAACACCAACACCTGCTCCTAGCAGAATTCCATCTGTTAAACCAACTCCTAATCCAACTAGAGTACCAACGGTTAGACCTACTCCTAATCCAACTAGAGTACCAACTGTGCGACCATCATCTAACCCAACATTGCTTCCTTCAGCAGCTATAGCTGGGCCACCAACAATGATTCCAGGTATTAGTTGGAGTGTGTTTTCTAGCGCACCAACGACAAGAAGCAACATACCACCAACACTTGTCCCAACAATATCAATGTTTACCATGATAACTCAAATGCCAACACCTCGTCGCACTATTCGCCCTACAGCTTCACCAAGTTTATTAAAAGCGGTTAGTCAACAGGCTTCTCCAACTATAAGACCTAATACGGAAATTCCAACTGTCCAACCTAGTGTTCAACCAACCTTTACACCAAGTTTCAGACCTAGCCCAATTCCCAGTTTAGCCCCGAGTCAAGAAGTTATAAAAACCTTAAGTCCCACTGCTTCTGGTGTTGGTGTATCTTCAATAAATAGTGCTTCTACTAGTGAACGAAATGGTATTACAAGCACAGCAATTGGTGTTGGAGTTGGTTGTATTGTTATTTTGTTAATTATTGTTTGTGCGTGCATATTTGTCACAAAGAAAAAATCTAAAGAAAAATTGTCACCATATCAAGTTTGGACTGATTATTATGCGGGAAAGCCCCAAGAAAAACAAATAAATTCAAAGGAAGACATTCATCATTTTTACAGTAAAAGTCCAAGACCGTCTTTTAATCAAAATACGGTGTTTACTCCACATGTTTCAGGGAGAATATCTTCACGAAACTCACAAATTTTATCGCCAGTTGGAAGTCAGAAAAATATGCAAAGGCTTTCATTTAGTAAAGGTCCAGCATTGCATAATAACTTTTAGTGCTCTTTTAAAATTATTTTATATACATATAAAATAACATATGAAAAACACTAATTTTGAATTATTATTTAAAATTTCTTTACTTGTTACATTACTATTGAGTTTTTATATTTTTATTAAAGCTATATTTTTTCAAGATAGTGACAAGAAACGCATCTTTAATGCATGGCAATTTCCAATGTTATTAGCTCTATATATTGACGCTGTTTATATTTTAACTCCTTAGAAATCGTTTGTTATATGTATTTTTTTAATATACATATAATAATTTTAGTCAAATGAAAGTTGCATTATGCTTTATTATTAGTTATTCACATATCGTAAATAAAGAGCAAATATGGATAGATTGGATTGAGCCAAATAAAGACATTATTAATGTTTATTTTCATTATAAGAATTATTCTGACATCAAATCTGAATGGATTAGAAAGAACGCGATTCACCCAAAGTGTATAGTTGAAACAAATTATATGCATGTTGTTCCAGCTTATTTAGCATTAATGTCTTTTGCAATAAATCATGATTTTAAAAATCAGTGGTTCTGTTTTTTAACCGATTCATGTGTTCCAATCATCTCGCCTTTAAAATTCCGCGAATTATTTTTTGAGAATTATTCAAAAACTATTATGAATTGGCGGAAAGCGTGGTGGAATGTTCAGTTCTGCAATCGTGCAAATTTAAAGATGTTAAAAGAAGACTCTCACTTAGCGAATGATCCTTGGTTTACAATAAAGAGAGAAGACGCTCAAAGATGCCTTACATATTCTAAAATAAATACAAATATTTATACTCTAATATGCAGCGGAGATGTGGCAAATGAAAGTATTTTTGCGATTATTTTGCAAGCGGTAAATAAACTTAAAGAAGTTAAACAAGCAGTGACACATGCTGCAGATTGGTCTAGAATGAGTAGTGCTACTAGTCCTCACGTATTTAAAGAGGGT
>Ga0049085_10000309_pt1 | contig 19641 bp, 19 predicted proteins | sample GreLakmeSU08MSRF_FD_66721 | JGI IMG/M metagenome (GOLD analysis project Ga0049085, IMG submission 66721) | Freshwater lentic microbial communities from great Laurentian Lakes, MI, USA - Great Lakes metaG SU08MSRF | ecosystem: Environmental > Aquatic > Freshwater > Lake | place: Great Lakes... | reverse complement strand
TCACCGAGCTTGTGAACTGCTGCGCCGATGTCGGCGGGCGGAGCATCGTTGTCGGTTCGCCCAAGCAGCGGAACCTGATGGACGGCGTCAACTTCGAGCAGGGTTGGGAATGGGCCACTGGCGTTTTTCGAGATGCGGTGAAACGTGCCGAGGACCGCGGCGTGACCATCTGCTTCGAGCCCCTCGCGCCGAGCGAGACGAACTTCGTCAACACCGCCGCCGAAGGAATCCGTTTCGCGCAGCAGTTCCGCAGTCCGTCGATGAGCGTCATCCTCGATGTGAAAGCGATGTGCTCGATGGGCAAGCCGATTCCGCAAATCATCCGCGAGAGCAAAGGCCAGTTTGCCTACTTCCACGCCAACGACGCGAATCTGAAAGGCCCCGGCTTCGGCGAGATTGATTTCAAGCCAATCGCCGCCGCGCTGAAGGAAGTCGGCTACGACGGTGTCGTGTCGGTGGAGGTGTTCAACTTCGATGAAGGTCCGGAGGTCATCGCCACGAAGAGCCTCGAGTATTTGAAGAAGACGTTCGCGTAGCGCTGACGCACGCGGCGTTCCTTCACCCCGAACTTTAAACTGGTCCGGCTTTGGCTGATTCAGCGGACGCGGCGGCCTTCGCCGGTGCAGTTTTCTGTCCCGTCATCCAACCCCCGAGATCGCTGAAGATCGTGTACACGACGGGGATGATGATGAGCGTGAGGAACGTGCTCGTGAGCATCCCGCCCACGACCACGACCCCCATCGGTCGGCGGCTTTCCGCGCCCGCGCCGAACCCGATCGCGATTGGCAGGATGCCCGCGATGGTCGAGAAAGCCGTCATCAAAATCGGCCGCAACCGCACCACACCCGCGCGCAACATCGCTTCACGCGCCGACACGCCTTCAGCCCGTTGCTGGTTGGCGAACTCGACGAGCAGGATGGAATTCTTCGTCACCAAACCGACCAACAACACGAGGCCGATCTGGCTGAAGAGATTAATCGTCATCGCCGGCACGGGCGTAATCCATCCCACTTTACCCGCGTAACCAACCAGCCAAAGCAGACCGAACGCGCCCACCGCCGCTAGCGGCACTGCGAGCATCACGGTGAGCGGATGCAGCAGGCTCTCGAACTGCGACGCGAGCACCATGTACACGATGATCAGCGCGAGCCCGAGAATCCACCACGTCTCGCTCCCAGCCTCCTTCAAATCGGACGATTCACCGGTCCAATCGTAAAGGAAATCGGCCGGCAACTCTTCGCGCAATGCCGCCTCCATGCGGTCCATCGCTGTACCGAGCGGAACGCCGACGGGCGTGGCCGAGATGATCGCGCTGCGGAGACGGTTGTGGTGCTGGATGGAATTGGGCGCGGAGATTGCCTCGTGACGGACTAGCGCGCTGAGGTGAATCAACTCGCCCGTCGCGCTGCGCACATGGAGCCGATCGAGATCCTGCGGCGTGAGCCGCGCTTCGCGCTCGAGCTGCGCGATGACGTCGTATTCCTTGCTGTCAATCTTCATACGGCTGAGGTCGCGACCGCCGAAAAGAATCTGCAACGTGCGCGCGATGTCCTCGACCGAGACGCCGAGCGCGGCCGCGCGGTCGCGGTCAATCCGCAGGCGCAGCTCCGGCTTGGTCACTTCATAAGAGGAGCGGACGTTCAACAGATAATTGGTCGCGCGCAGCTTGTTAACGAACTGGGTTGCGAAACGCTCGAGGCTTTCGAGGTCGTTCGCTTGAACAACCAATTGCAACGGCGCGCTGAAACCGCGGCCGATCGCTTTCGGGACCTGCGCGATGGCGATGGCCCCTTCGATTTCGCTGAAGAACTTTGCGCGTAATCCATCGGGCCCACTGACGATTTCGCGCACGCTGCGCTGGCGATCGGGCTTGAGGCGCACGAACAGGATGCCGCTATTCGCAAGCCCCGGCCCGGCGATGCTCGGCGCGACAATCGCGCCGTAAGTGTACACCTCGGGCACCGTCTGGATGTGCGCCTCCATCTTGCGCATCATCCGGTCGGTGTATTCCGCGGTGCTTCCCTCGGGCGTGCTGATGAAGCAAAGCAACCGGCCTTTATCTTCGTCCGGCAGGAATTCTTTCTCGAGCAGCCCGTAAGATTTCACCATCAACCAACAACTCGCCACGCCGACGAGCAGGATCGCCCAGCGTTGACGCAGCGACCAACCGAGCAACAGTCGGTAGGCAGCAGTGGATTTGAGTAGAATCCATTCGAACGGACGGAAGATGAGCCACGGCTTATGTTCGGCGGCGGGCTTGAGAAGGCGGGCGCACATCATCGGCGTCAGCGTCAACGCCACGAAAGCCGAGATCACCACCGAGCCGGCGACGGCCACGGCGAACTCGACGAACAGCCGGCCCGTCGCGCTTTTCTGAAATGCCAGCGGCAGGAACACCGCCGCGAGCGAGATGGTGATGGCAATGACCGCGAAGGCGATTTCCTCCATGCCCTTCAACGAGGCCTGCATCGGCGACAGCCCCTTCTCGATGTGGCGATGGATATTTTCCAGCACCACGATTGCGTCATCCACCACCACGCCGATCGCGAGCACCAGCGCGAGCATCGTGAGGATGTTCACCGAGTAACCGAGCAGATTGAACAAGGCGAACGTGCCGATGATCGAGACGGGGATGGCGAGCACCGGGATGATTGTGGAGCGAAGGTTGCCGAGGAAGAAAAAGATGATCAGCACGACCAGCACGAAGGCGATGCCGAGCGAGCCCCAGACTTCCTCGATGGCCTGCTCGACATACACCGACTCGTCGTAGCTCAGGTGCATCTCCACGCCGAGCGGCAGCGTGGGGCGGATGCGTTCCATCTCGGCTTTGACGCCCTGCGCCATGTCCACGAGGTTCCCCTTCGACTGCTTGATGATGCCAATGAAAATGCACGGCTTGCCGTTGATGCGGGCGATGGTGCGCTCCTCATCGCTGCCGTCGCGCGCCTCGCCGATATCCTGCAGGCGCACGATGCGTGCGCCATCATTGCGCAACACGAGCCGGTTGAACTCCGCGGCCGTCCGCAGCTCGCCGCGCGTTTGGATGGTCATCTCGCGGTTGAGATTCTCCACACGGCCGCTGGGCAACTCAACATTCTGCTGGCGCAACGCACGCTGCAGATCCAGCACCGTCACGTTGTGCGCGGCAAGCTTGTCGGCGTCCAACCAGAGCCGCAACGCGTAGCGCTTCGCGCTGAAGGTGACGGAGGAAACGCCGCGCACGACTTGAAGGCGGTTCTTGATCTGCTTCTCCGCCATCGTGGTCAACTCGACCGGCGAATAACGGTCGCTGTTCAAGCCAATCCACATCACTGGATTCGCATCGGCGTCCTGCTTCGCGACGACCGGTTCCTCGACGGCGTCCGGCAGCCGACCGCGCACGCGGGCCACGCGGTCGCGCACATCCTGCGCGGAGAGCTCGATGTCGCGCGACAGGTTGAACTCGATCGTGATGCTGCTGAACTGCTCGCGGCTCGTGCTGGTGAGAGTCTTGATGCCCTCGATGTTGCTCACCGCTTCCTCGATCCGCTCGGTCACCTCGGTCTCGACCACCGCGGCGTTGGCGCCGGGATAAATGGTCGTGATGCTGACGATAGGCGGATCGATGTCCGGCAACTCGCGCACGGGGAGGCGGCTCAGCCCGATGACGCCGAAGAGGACGATCAGCAGGCTCATCATCGAGGCCAACACCGGCCGCTGAATACTGATGCGAGAGATGATCACGGAATGCGCGAGAGAAAAATGTTACGGCCGCGACGGTTTCTTCCCGTCATTGGATGAGGCGACCTTCACCTTGAAGCCCGGCGCGATTTTCTGAATGCCTTCGGTGATCACCTTCTCGCCCGCTTCGATACCGCTCAGCACCTCGACTTTGTCCAGCAGACGCAGGCCGAGCCGCACGCGGCGCATCTGCACAGTCTGGTTCGCGTCCATCACGAAGACCGCGGCCTGCTCGGCGCCGAAAGTCTGGGCAATCGCGGTCTCGGGAATGACCACGGCGTTCTCGCGCGTGGCGAGAAGCAGTTCCGCTCGCGCAAGCATTCCGGGCCGCAGCTCGCGTTTCGCATTCGGCAGACGTGCTTTCACCAGCGCCGTGCGCGTGTTTGGATCCACCTGGGGGCCGATGAAGAAAACCGTGCCGTTGAATTTGTAACCAGGATAGGCGGCCACGCTCACCTCGACCATTTGCCCAATCTTGAGCTGGCCAAGGTAACGCTCGGGCACCGGTAATTCGACGCGCACGGGATCGAGCTTCACGAGCGTGACGAGCGTGGTGTTTTTGGCGATGACCTGACCGAGGCTGACGTGGCGAACGCCCATCACACCAGCGAACGGCGCATGGATGCGCGCATCTTTGAGATACCGATTGCGCAACTCGAGCGCCACACGACTCGCCTCGAACTGCGCGGCGGCTTGATCGAGCTCGGCTTGCGGGATGAGTTTATCTTTGAAGAGCTGCGCGGCGCGGGTGTGGTTCACCTGCGCGAGCTTGAAACTCGTTTCCGCCTCGTTGATGGCCAGAAAGAGCTTCGATTCATCGAGCTTGAAAAGCAGCCGTCCTGCCTCGACGGGCTGGCCTTCATCGAAATTGATCTCCTGCACCACACCCTCGATCTCGGCCTTGATCTCGACCTGTTCATCCGCCGCCAAGCCACCAACGACCGCGAGCTTCTCGGTCACAATCTCGCGCTTCGCCTCGGCCACGACCACTTGCGTGGGTGGACGAACCGCGTGGACTGCGGCCGATGGCGCGACGGCTTTGGGTTTGCAAGCGTTGCCTGCAAACGCAACAAGAATGACGACGATGAGACTTGGTAAAAATCGCATAAGGAAATCCCGCAAACCCTGCACTGGTCGCCCGCAGCGACGGCTTTGTTCGGCGCGGGACAAAACGAGCGGCGGTTGATGGACTCGCTGGCTGTGAGGTTTACCCGTTCAGGTATTGAAAGTCGAACGGCTTTTTCCTAACTTCTTCGCAGCGCCGCGCCTTATGAAGCTAATATACAACCTCGCCCTCGCCTGCTTGCTCGCCCTGTCGCTCGCCGGTTGCAAAAAGTCCGACGAGAACGCGGCCGCCGCCGACACGATCAAGATCGGCGAGTACGCCTCGCTCACCGGCAAGGAGGCGACCTTCGGCACCTCCTCGCACAACGGCACTCAACAGGCCATCGACGAGATCAACGCCGGCGGCGGCGTGCTCGGCAAGAAGCTCGTGCTCATCACCGAGGACACCCAGTCCAAGCCCGGCGAACCGGCCACCGTCGTGCGCAAGCTCATCTTCCGTGACAAGGTCGTGGCGCTGCTCGGCGAAGTGGCCAGTTCGCGTTCGCTCGAAGCCGCGCCCGTCTGCCAGCAGAACAAGATCCCGATGATTTCGCCTTCCTCGACCAATCCGAAGGTGACCGAGATCGGCGACTTCATCTTCCGCGTCTGTTTCATCGATCCTTTTCAAGGCACGGTGATGGCGGACTTCACGGCCAAAACGCTCAACGCGAAACGTGTCGCCATCTTCACCGACGTGAAGAGCGATTACAGCAAAGGCTTGGCGAAGTTCTTCAAGGAACGTCATCTCGCCAACGGCGGCACCATCACGGCCGAGCAGGATTACAGCGGCGGCGACAAGGATTTCAAAGCCCAGCTCACCGCCATCAAAGCCACCAATCCCGAGGCCGTGTTCGTCCCCGGCTATTACACCGAGGCCGGCCTCATCGCGCAGCAGGCGCGGCAGCTCGATTTCAAAGTGCCGCTTCTGGGTGGCGACGGCTGGGAGTCGAGCAAGCTCCTCGAGATCGGTCGTGAGGCGATGGAAGGCCACTACTTCTCCACGCATTACGCGCCCGAGGTCGCCTCGCCGTTGAGCAAAGCCTTCGTCGAGAATTACAAGAAGCGCTTCAAGGAGACGCCCGACGCGCTCGCCGCCAACGGCTACGATTCCGCGCTGCTGCTGGTGGACGCCATCAAACGCGCCGGCTCAACTGACGGACAGAAAGTTCGTGACGCGCTCGCTGCCACGAAGAATTTTGAAGCCGTCGCCGGCAAGATCACCATCAACGCCAAACGCGACGCCGATAAAAGTGCCGTGGTATTGCAGGTGAAAGACGGCCAGTTCAAATATCTCCAGACCATCGCCCCGTGACCCGTTGCGACGCGACGCAGCCTCGATGACCGAAGCGCTCCAACAACTCGTCAACGGCCTCGCGCTCGGCTCCATCTACGCGCTCATCGCCCTCGGCTACACGATGGTTTATGGCGTGCTGCGCTTCATCAATTTCGCGCACGGCGACGTCTTCATGCTCGGCGCCTTCGCCGGACTTTTTCTGTATCCACTCACCGGGCGACAACCCTCCATCGGCGGCGCGGTGCTCGTGCTCGCGCTCGCGATGGCCGTTTGCGCTGCCATCGGCATCCTCATCGAACGCCTCGCCTACCGACCATTGCGCGAACGGCCGCGACTGAACGTCCTCATCACCGCCATCGGCGTCTCGCTCCTCATCGAATACGGCGGCCAGCATCAGGCGATGCTCGGCAAAGACCCGCGTACCTTCCCCGATCTGTTGCCCGTCGCGAAACTCTCCATCGGCGGCGCAGTCTTCAGCAGCCATGAACTCGTCGTGCTCGGCCTCACGTTGCTGCTTCTGATCGCGCTGCGGTTCGTCGTGTTAAAAACCCGCATGGGCATGGCGATGCGCGCGGTCTCTTTTAATCCGCAAGCCGCCGCGTTGATGGGCGTGAACATCAACGTCGTCATCTCCTTCACCTTTGGCCTCGGCTCAGCGCTCGCCGCTGCGGGGGGGATTCTTTACGCGATGAATTATCCCTCCATCGAACCGCTGATGGGCGTGATGCCCGGCCTCAAAGCATTCGTCGCCGCCGTGCTGGGCGGCATCGGCAGCCTGCCCGGCGCTGCTCTCGGCGGCCTCGTGCTCGGCATCATCGAGACACTCATCAAAGCCACGCGCTGGAGTAATTACGCTGACGCCGTCGCCTTTGCCGTGCTGATTTTGATCCTGCTTTTCCGGCCCTCTGGACTACTCGGAAAGACGGAGATTGAAAAAGTGTGAAGGCCGCACGCTCCAAACTTATCGTGCTCGCCGCGCTCGCCGTCAGCCTCGGCGTCTCTCTCATCTCGCCGCATCTCGACCCCTACTTTCTCGACGTCGTCCTCGGCATCGGTATCAACATCATTCTCGCCGTCAGCCTCAACCTCATCAACGGCCACACCGGCCAATTCAGTCTCGGCCACGCCGGTTTCATGGCCGTGGGCGCGTATCTCTCAGCTGCGCTCACCAGTTTTCTCGCGCCTAAACTCATCGGCGCGATGCCCGGCAGCGCGACTGCGCAGGCGTTCTTCTTCGCCGCGCTGTTGGCCGGCGGACTCGGCGCGGCTCTCGCAGGACTGCTCGTCGGCATTCCGTCGTTGCGCTTGCGCGGTGATTATCTCGCCATCGTCACACTCGGTTTCGGCGAAATCATCCGCGTCATTCTTCAAAACATGGAATCGGTCGGCGGCGCGAGCGGACTGCACAACATCCCGCAGCACACGTCGTTTTTCTGGACGTTCGGCCTCGCCGCTATCGCGGTGTATGTGATCGTGAGTCTCGTGAATTCCACGTACGGCCGCGGCTTCATCGCCGTACGCGACGACGAGGTGGCCGCCGCCGCGATGGGCATCAACCCCACGCGCTACAAAGTCACCGCGTTCGTCATCGGCGCGTTCTGGGCCGGCATCGCCGGCGGGCTTTATGCGCACCTAAAATCCTCGCTCAACCCGACCGGCTTCGATTTCATGCGCTCGATCGAGATCGTCGTGATAGTCATCCTCGGCGGGATGGGCAACACGACCGGCGTCATCATCGCCGCCGTGCTGCTCACGCTTCTGCCGGTCGGCCTGCGCGAACTGCCCACGCTGACTTTCAGCCTCGCTGGAAAACAGATCGACCTCGTCTGGAAAGAGCTGCAGATGGTCATCTACGCGCTGTTCATCATCGCGATGATGCTGCTCCGGCCGCAGGGTCTCTTCACGTGGACGCCGCGTAAAAAGACCGACGAATGAGCGTTCCCCTACTCCAACTCGAACGCTGCACCATCCGCTTCGGTGGCCTCACCGCCGTCGCCGAGTTGGACCTCGCCATCGACGCAGGCGAACTGGTCGGCCTCATCGGGCCGAATGGCGCGGGCAAAACCACCGCGTTCAATCTCATCACCGGCGTCTATCAACCGACCGAGGGCCGCATCACGTTCGATAACGAATCCATCGCCCATCGGCGGCCGCATCAAATCACGGCGCACGGCATCGCGCGCACGTTCCAGAACATCCGACTCTTCGGCTCGCTCTCCGTCTTCGACAACGTCCGTACCGGTTTCCAACTTCGTGCGAGCAACGGCATCGGCCACGCGCTCTGGCGCGGCCGCACCTTCCGCGACGAGGAACGTGACATCGCGCGGCAAGTCATGGAATTGCTCGACCTCTTCCACCTCGGCCAGCACCGCGATGCTCCGGCCAAAAGTCTGCCGTACGGCGACCAGCGCCGGCTCGAGATCGTCCGCGCACTCGCCACACATCCGAAGTTACTACTGCTGGACGAACCGGCGGCTGGGATGAACGCCACCGAGAAGGTTGAACTGATGCGCCTCATTCAGTTCGTGCAGGACAAATACCGTCTCGCCGTGCTGCTCGTGGAGCACGATATGAGGGTGGTGATGGGCATCTGCCAGCGCATCGCCGTGCTCGATCACGGCGTGAAGATCGCCGAAGGCACGCCCGCCGAGGTGCGACGGAATCCGAAGGTTATCGAAGCGTATCTCGGCGAAGAACAAAAAGTCGCGAGCTGAAACGATGCTGGAGATCAAACAACTCGTCGTCCGCTACGGCGCCATCACCGCGCTGCACGACGTCTCGCTCTCCGTGAAAGCCGGCGAAATCGTCACGCTCATCGGCGCGAATGGCGCTGGGAAAACGACCGCGCTGCGCGCCATCTCCGGCCTGCAACCCGCTGCGGGCGGCCAGATTCTCTTCGACGGACACGACATCTCGAAGATTCCCTCGCACGAGATTGTCCGGCTCGGCCTCAGTCATGTGCCCGAGGGACGAATGATTTTTGCGAACCTGACCGTCGCGGAAAATCTTCAGATGGGCGCATTCCTCCAACGCGACGGGGATGCCATCGAGCGGGAGCGCACGTTCGTCTTCACGACTTTTCCGCGATTGAAAGAGCGACTGAAGCAGGTCGCCGGCACGCTCTCCGGCGGCGAACAGCAGATGCTCGCCATCGGACGCGCGTTGATGGGGCGGCCGAAATTCCTGATGCTCGACGAGCCGTCGCTCGGCATCGCGCCGCTGCTGGTGCGGACCATCTTCGAGAAAATCGTCGAGATCAACCGCACCCACGGCATCACCATTCTGCTGGTGGAACAGAACGCGAACCTCGCGCTCGAAGTCTCGCAGCGTGGCTACGTGCTGGAGACCGGTCGAGTGATTCTACAGGATCAATCGAGTGCGCTGCGCCAGAATCCGCAGGTGAAAAGCGCTTACCTCGGCGGCTAGCAACACCGCTAGTAAATCACTAGCGCGGCCGGATGAGCATTTCTTCGACGACGGCGCGCGGCGGCAGATTGATCGCCAGCAGCACACACTCCGCGACATCTTCGGACTGAAGCATCTTCACGCGCGCCTCGGCTGCAGGCGGCGCGGGGCGTTTGTCGAGCAGCGGCGTGTTGATATCACCCGGCAGAATGGCGCAAGCGCGCACGCCATTCGGACGTTCCTCGGCGTTGATGGATTGCGTGAGACCGCGCAGTCCAAATTTCGAAATCACGTAAGCAGGGCCGGCCTTCGGGCTCGCCTGCAGCGCGGCGTCCGAAACAACATTCACGATGGTGCCAGATTTACGGAGGCGCATTCCGGGCAGGAACGCCTGCACGCAGTAGTAGGCGCCGTTGATATTCGCGTCCATCATCGCGTGGTAATCCTCTAGCGACAGCACCTCGAGCGCACGACGCGGCGCGTTCGTGCCGGCGGCGTTCACGAGCACTTCCACCTCGCCAAGCGTCGCTTCGATTTCGCGGCCGAGTTTCGCCACGGCGTCGGACTTGCCGATGTCGCACGGGCAGACCAGCAACTGCTTCGCGCAATCGCCGGCCAGTTTCGCCGTCTCGTTCAACGCCTCGGTGCGGCGGCCAATGATCGCCACGTGCCAGCCCTGTTTGACCAACGCGAGCGCCGTCGCTTGTCCCACGCCGCTGCCCGCACCCGTCACAACCGCGATTTTGTTCATAGCATTCAAAGATTCACCCATTGTCCTGTCGCGGCGGATTTCAGCGCCGCATCCGTCACTTCCTGCATCCGCAAGCCATCGTGAAAACTCGGTGAGCACGCGCGCTGATTGCGGATTGCATCAATAAATTCCCACGCCTGATCGTAGCGGAACGTGATGAGAGGATCGCCGACCGTCGGGTCGCGCGGGCTTCCGGGAACAGTCCAGAATTCGCGCGGCACGGGCAACACGTTCAAACCGGGACCGCCGACCTTGCCGTACAAAAGCTCGTTCCACGTGCTGGTGGTGAAGCTGAAACTCGCCTCGCTGCCGTTGATTTCCACGCGGTCAGGACTGCGCCAACTCTCGTTCACGCCGCTGGCGAGCTTGCTCGATTCGAGCATGCCGCTCGCGCCGTTTTTGAACTCGGCGAGAATCGCCGCCCAATCGTCCGTGTCGTTCGGTTGACCGCCGCGCACGGGCGTTAGCGTCATCAAGTTCGCGACGAGCCGTTTCATCGGGCCGACGAGGTGATGCGCGAAATCAATCCGGTGGCTGAGCATGTCGCCAATTTCGCCGGTGCCGGCCAAACTTTTCTGCTGTCGCCAACCGACGTTGCGCGTGCCCCAATCCTGCAGTCGGCACGAGCGATAATGATACGGCGTGCCGAGATCGCCGCGCTGGACGAGGTGATGCAGATAGCGCATCGCCGGCACGAATCGATAAGTGAAAGCGGTGAGATGACGCACGCCGGCTTTGTCTGCGGCCTCGGCCATCGCACGCACTTCCGCGGCGTTCATCCCGAGCGGTTTCTCGCAGAGGACGTGTTTGCCCGCCGCAATCGCCATCAACGCGATGGGCGCGTGCGTGGAGTTCGGCGTGGCGATGATGACCGCTTGAACATCGTCGCGGCAGATGATGTCGCGATAATCGGTGGACGTGACGGTGACGCCCGTCTGCTGGCGGGCGCGCGCGAGCGTGCCGGCGTCGGCGTCGCAGAGGGCGGTGACTTTGACGTCGGGGCAGAGAGCGAGTCCGGGGAGATGGTTCTGCAGCGTAATGCCGCCGCAGCCGACAATGGCGATACCAATGGTCTTCATTCGAAAGGCGCGGGAATGAACGCACAAGCCCGCGCGCGAATCAAGCCGCCGCTCAAGGCTTGGCTGCCGGAACCGACTTTTTCTCGGACACGAAACCGCCAGAGACGAGCTGCGGGCGGAGCACAATCTCATAGGCGGCGAGGACGCGTTTGATGCCGTCGGCGACGTGACGGCAGGAGATGGTCGCGCCGCTGATGTTGTAAATATCTTCGTTCAGACGAAGCTTCGCAGTCGCATCCTTTCCCTTGAACTGCTCGCGCCATTTCGGGCTGCGGATCTCGTATCCGTGGCTCTCACGGTACTCGAGCACTTCGATCTGACGCACCTTTCCATCCGGCGCGACGGCCGCGGCGTAGTCGATGATCTCGTGTTTGCCGAGCACGTGGTCCACGACCAGCACGCCGAGCAGGTTGGTTCCCTGCAACGCCAACCAGCAGCGATTCACCGGCAGGAGCAGTTTGGAACCGGCACGTTCTTCGATGGCTTTTTTAGCGTCAGCTTTGTAAACCAACCGGCGTTCTTCGAAGCGTTCAGCTTGTGGGAAACAGAGCTTCTGCGCCTCGACCACGGTGAAGTAACGCTCGGCAAAAAGTGGGCGAGCAGCGAGCAGTCCACAGAGCAGCGCCAGCGCGCCCGCCCATCGGCGGAGGCACTGGATGAAGGGGGTTCTGCGGGGTGGCTTCATTTTGTTTCTAAATCAGTGACGGCGCCCGGGGTAAAAACCACGGGCGCCGCCTTCGATCGCAGGGGTTGACTACGCAGTTCGCTCAGAACGAGATGCCGACGCCAATCTGGAAGTAATCCTGGCTGGAACCATCACTCGCGCTGGACGAAGATCCGTTAAAATTGTGGCGGTAATCGGCCTTGACTACCACGTTCTGGTTCAGAAACCACGCGACACCGGCGGTGAGGAATTCCTTGTTCGATTTGCCGTCGTCATTTTGAGTGGAGCCGGACGCCATATCGACCTGCGTGGCGATCTGCGAGTAGCGGATGAAGGGCACGAAGTCCATGTCGCTGCCCTTGCCCTTCTTCCACGCGTCGGGGAAGAAGTGATAAGCCATCTCGCCATACCAGCCGTACATGCGGTCGCCCACATCGCGGTCCGAGCCATTGTTGGCGACGAGCGCGTTCGGATTGGAAATCCACCAGTTGGCGAATTCGCCGCGGAATTCAAAGCCCGAGGACGGCACGCGGTAGGAAGCTTCGATATCCCACAGGCTGACTGTAGAATCGCCAGCGGTGCCGGTCACTTGCGTGACGTAACCGGAGGTGCTGCTCTCGAGACCTTTGATGCCAGTGTAAGTCAGTCGACCGGAGTAGGCGAGGCTGTTGTGGCTGGCGCCGTTCATTCGCGGACGAGCATCACGGAAACCCGTGTCGCCGCGAAGGCCGGACGTGCCGGTTCCGATGTTGTCTTCCAAGCCCGTGGAGATCATCACGCGGTAGCTGAGGTCATCCACAACCTTGCCGAAGACGCTCATCGCCGGTTCCATCCACGTCGAGGGAATGATTTCGCGATACAGCTCCGGACGCTCGGTCGAGTAGAACGTGGTCGGCTCGTGGCGCGTGTTCACGCGGCCGACGGGAATCAGATCGATGCCCGGCAGACGGAGGTTGAAGTGCGGGTTGATGAGCGCGTCCACATAGAACTGCTCCACCTCGATCTCGCCACCGAAGCGGCTGCGGGTGGAACCGGTCTTCTCATCCATGCCGCCATGCTCGAACTCGAGCTCGGAGTTGAAGACGAGCCAGTCGTTGATCTGGTAGCTCGGCACAAGCACGAAGCGGTGCGGGTCATACACGTTGGCGCCGGCCTGCGGGAAGCGATACTTGGACTCCCCATAGAAGCCGAACGTCAGCCCCTTGCTCTTGAGCAGGTTCTTCCACGCCTCGGCGTCCTCGGGCTTGGCCGCGGCGGGCGGGGCTTTGAGCGTGTCCACCTGTTGCTGGAGCGCTTTGATCTGCTTCTGAAGATCCTCAAGGGAGGGAGTGGTCTGCGCCTCGGACCAGAGAGGCCCAGCGACCGCGAGCGCGGCGGCGAGTATCAGGAATGAGTTGCGATTCGATTTCACTTGGAGTTGCGGGAGTTGGTTGTTGCTTGTGCTTACGAGATTCAATCTCAGAGCGTGGTGAAAATAGTGAGATGAAGTCTCACGCGCAAGAGTTATTTCGAAATTGTTTTCACCCATGCCCGCGCCGTCCACCAGTGGGCAGCGAGGCTCACCGGCAGCAGAAGGCCGAGCACGCGGTGCGCCCAGACCAGCGCTTCGCGCCACGATTCCGGCCCGTAGTAGAGGCCGACCGCGGTGAGGATGAGCGCGGCGAAAACCCCTTCCATCAACGCGCCGGTGACGCGGTTGGCTTTCAATTCCCAACCGTAACGGATGTGCTGGCAGAGGAGATAGCCGAAGAGAACGCAGAGAAATGGATACAATACGCCGTGAATCACGACCCAAACCCGCCCAGGTTTCGGCGGGAGCAGTTCCTCGGCAGGTTGGCCGAGCAACGGCCCGAACCAAAGCATCACGCCGGAGACGAAACTGAGCAGCAGCAGCGCGACAACGAGCGTGTGGATGACCAGCGACAGGCGCGAGGGCCGATCGGCCGGCGTCGGCATTGGCGGCATCTTCAGCAGGCCTTGTTTTTGCAAGCGCCGAGCCGCTTCAACTCGTCACACGAAGCGGTGAGGCGGAGTTGCTGCGCCTTGAGGGAGAACCCGAGCGACTGGCTGATTTCGTCCTGCAGCTTATCAATCTTGTCGCTCTCGAACTCCACGATTCGGTCGCAGTCCTGGCAGATGAGATGGTTGTGGTTCGGCGAATCGGCGTAGTTCGGGTCGTAATACTTGTAGTCCTTCCCGAAATCCATCTCGTGCACCAGTCCGCTCTCCGTGAGCAGCGGCAGGGTGCGGTACACCGTCGCGCGCGAGACCGACTGGTCCTGTTTCCGAGCCCAGTCGAGCAGTTGCTCGGCGGTGAAATGCTGGTCGGTACTGAACACCGTGTCGATGATTACCTGGCGCTGCGAGGTCATCCTCAGATTCTTCTGCTCTAGAAAGCGAAGAAACTTCTCTTTGGCTGCAACACGGTTGATTCCTGCCATAGCCGTGGACTTTAGGGGCGAATTCCCCTGTGTCAAACGATTTTTGCGTCTCAGTATCAAAAAGCTTTCCAACTGGAAACTCGCCCGCTCCCCTGCGAAACTCTGCCCGTGGTCATCGAACTCATCAATACCGGCAGCGAGTTGATGCTCGGCCGCGTGCTCAACACCCACCAGCAATGGCTCTGCCGCCGACTCGCCGATCTCGGCCATAGCGTCGCGCGACAGGTCGCCGTCCCCGACACAGGTGCGGACATCCAGTCCGCCGTCCGCGAGGCGCTCGGACGCGCCGACCTCGTGATTACCACCGGCGGGCTCGGCCCCACTTCGGACGATCTCACGCGCGATTTCATCGCCCAACTACTCGGGCGAAAATTGCACGAGGACGCCGCCGCTCTCGGGCATGTCGAAGAATTTTTCGCCAAGCGCAACCGCCCGATGCCACCCAGCACGCGTGTGCAAGCGCTCGTCCCCGAAGGCGCGCGCGTGTTGATGAACACCCACGGTACCGCGCCCGGCCTGGTCATCGAAACGGCTCCGAACCCCTTTCGCACTGGTGGCACGACGAGCCGGCTCGTGATGTTGCCCGGACCGCCGCGCGAGTTGCATCCGATGTTCACCGAGCAGGTCGTTCCCCTGCTCCGCGAATGGTTCCCGAGCGAAAGCGCGTTCCTCTGCCGCACTCTACGCACCACCGGACTCGGTGAATCGTGGGTCGAAGAGAAAGTCGCCGGACCATTAAAATATCTCACCGACGCCGGCCTCGAAATCGGCTACTGCGCGCGCATCGGCGAGGTGGACGTCCGACTCGCCGCGCGCGGTTGCGGCGCGCAGGAGGATGTGGCTGAAGGTGAACGCATCGTGCGCAGCGCGATGGGCGATTATGTTTACGGCACGGACGACGAGTCGCTGGAGCAAGTACTCATCCGTCTGCTCACCGAACGCAAGCAGACCCTCGCGCTCGCCGAATCGTGCACCGGCGGCTACGTGGCGCACCGCATCACGAACGTCCCCGGCGCATCGGCAGTTCTGCTCGCGGGATTGGTGACGTACAGCAACGAAGCGAAGCAGTCCTTCCTCGGCGTGAAACCCGAGACGCTCGCCATTCACGGCGCGGTGAGCGAAGCGGTCGCGCGCGAGATGGCCGAAGGCGCACGCGCTCGGAACCGCGCCGATTACGCGATGGCCGTCACCGGCATCGCCGGCCCGAGTGGCGGCAGCGAAGGTAAACCGGTCGGCACCGTTTTCATCGCTCTCGCCAGTGCGCGAGAGACACTCGTGCTGCGGCGGATCAATCGCTACGACCGCGAGACGTTCAAATTCGTGACCTCGCAGCAAGCGCTCGAACTGCTTCGACGCAACGCACTGAACCTGCCGCTTCCCGACTGACCGTTCGACGTGGGAAAAAGAAAACCCCGCAGGCAAAGCCCACGGGGTTTCGAAAGCACCCTGAATGATCAGCCGTTGTTGCCGATCGCTTCGACTGGGCAGCCCGTCATCGCCTCGTCGCACAGCTTTTCCTCGTCGGGAGTGGAAGGCTGTTTGTAGAGGTAGGAGTGGCCGCCGTCGTCGTTGCGCTTGTAATTTTCAGGCGCGGTCTCGCGGCACAGGTCGCAGTCGATGCACTGGTTGTCCACGTAGTATTTACCAGCGGCGTTCTCAGGATATTTATTTGCAGTGTCAGCCATAATTCAACTTGTTACGTTGCGGGCAGGAATATCGGCTCCACGTTCGGCGATGGCAAGTCCGGAATTTATCCTCTTTGCGCGGGGCGAATAACGGCTTTCCATCCGGCCCTCGCGTGCTACTTTTGCATCACGTCCGAGATGCTGTTCCCCAAACCGTTGCGTCCGGATTCCCCCTATGCGCCGCACCAAAATCATCGCCACCCTCGGCCCCGCCACCGATTCCCCTGAGATGCTCGGACGCCTCGTGGACGCCGGCGTGAATGTCTTTCGCCTGAACATGTCCCACGCCAAGCACGACTGGGTTCGCCGCGTCGTCGCCGACATCCGCGCCGCGGCCACCGTGCGCCAGACCGCTCTGGGCATCATCATGGACACGCAAGGCCCAGCCATCCGCACCGGCGATTTGCCCACGCCCATCGCGCTGCGGCTCGGACAAAAGTTCACCCTCTACGTCGGCGCCGCTGGCCTCGCGCTCGGCCCCGACTCCACGAGCGTCAACTACGAGAACTTCGTCCACGACATCAGCGTCGGCGACACCATCCTGCTCGATAACGGCGAGATCCACATGAAAGTCCTCGCCAAATCCGCCAGCCGCGTCGAGTGCGAGGTCCTCACCGAGGGCACACTCGGCAGCCGTCGCCACATCAATCTTCCCGGGGTCAAAGTCAGCCTCCCCGCACTCACGGCAAAGGACATCGCTGACGTGCAAGTCGGCCTCGAAGTCGGCGTGGATTACATCGCCCTCTCTTTCGTGCGCGAAGCGAAAGATCTCCTCCAACTCAAGGCGATGATCGAGCACGCCCCGCGTCGCCCCCGCATCATCGCGAAGATTGAGGACCAGCTCGCCGTGAAAAACCTTGAGGAGATCGTCCCGCTCGCCGACGCCATCATGGTCGCGCGCGGCGACCTCGGCATCGAATGCCCGTACTGGGATCTCCCCGTTATTCAGAGGCGCATCGTGAAGACCTGCCTGCGCATCGGCCGCCCCGTCATCGTCGCCACGCACATGCTCGAGAGCATGATCGAGAACCCGATGCCCACGCGCGCCGAAGTCACCGACATCACCAACGCTGTTTACGAACAGGCCGATGCCATCATGCTCAGCGGCGAGACCACTACCGGCCGCTATCCCCTCCGCTGCGTCGAAGTTTTCGACCGCATCACCTCCCACATCGGTGCGAACATCGAGCGCTTTGGTGGAACGAATTATCAAGAAGCCGCCGAGCTCCAATCGCCACGGATGAAGCTCGTCAAAAGCGCCGTCGTCCTCGCCAACGATCTGAGCGCCACGGCCATCCTCGCCTTCACACTCCACGGCACGATGGCTTGGTATGCTGCCTGGATGCGCCCGCGCCACTCCCGCATCATCGCCCTCTGCGATAATCAGAATCAGGCCAACACCCTCACCCTCTTCTGGGGCGTCACCCCCATCGTCATCCCCTTCCATCGCGACGATCCAGAGCGGACCATCGCCGAAGCCATCGAGATACTTCTCCAACGCGGCCACCTCCAGCGCGGCGACACCACCGTCATCATTAGCACCATCACCCTCGGCGCCGAAGTCGCCAACGCCGTCCAGACCCGCCAGATTTGAGAACCCCGGGCGAGAGCGTCGCCCCCGCCGCCGATGTCAACAAAGCCACCGGCCTCGCCGAGGCCGAACCGAAAAAGGCCAAGGGTCTCGCCCAGGCCGACATCATCGCCCAGCTCCCTCCCGTGCTGGAGAGCCTCACCGACATCAAGTTCGAGAAGCTCCTGGCGCAGGTGCCTGCGCTGAAGAACGCGATGGAGAAGGATGTACGGACAAGTAAGTCGTTGTCATGATTTGTCCGCTGGATCGCACTCCGCTCATCCCGAATCAGCGCGACGGCATCGCAGCGCAAAGCTGTCTGCAATGTCATAGGGTATGGTTTTCCCGTGCGTGAGACGCATCTGCTCGCATGAGCTCCACCGCGCTCGACATCGCACAAGCGCTCGTCCGCTTCCCCAGCGTGAACCCGGACTTCTTGAGCTCCGCCTCAAAAAGCAAATTCCTATCAGTAACTCATTGACATCTCGAGCAATCGGAACTAAATCCGGTGAGTATAACAGCAACCACCCAAACATTAGCCATCGGACTAATAACTGCATCTGGAGCGATTAATGCTGGGACGAACACCTTGACATGTGGAGCCATCACAACCACAGGCATATTGAGCTCCGCCTCAAAAAGCAAATTCCTATCAGTTCCTATCAATAACCAAACCCAGCCCATGCATCCCAACTCGCCCCCTCCTGCGCCGCAGCCACGTCGTGCCGCGTTCACCCTCATCGAACTGCTCGTCGTCATCGCCATCATCGGCATTCTGGCCTCGATGCTCCTGCCGGCCTTGGGCAAGTCGAAGGGCAAAGCCAAGGCGACTGCGTGCCTGAGCAACACACGGCAGATGGCGATGTCCCTGCCGATGTATACGGCTGATTACAATGGGAAGTATCCGGGCTGCATCAAGGTGCCGGAGTTCTACTTTGTCTGGCCGTGGCGGATCCTCCCGTATATGGGGGAGAACAAGCAGGCGTTCTGGTGTCCGTCCCTTCCGGCCGATGCCAAATGGGACATCGCCTTGAATCCGACCGTCCACCCGGCCGCCAGCATCTACGAGATCAAGGCGGGCGGGAATGACACGCGCTTTAGTTACGGCTACAACGATTGGGGAACGCGGCCGGTCGTGGGTGCTCCGGGCAGCGGATTGGGCGGCGACGTGGATTCGGTGACACGGTTGGAGTTGCACGAGAGCTCTGTTGTGAGCCCGTCCAACATGATCGCCATCGCGGATGCCATCGCTGACAGGGTCTTCGACGGGAGCATAGACCCACGCACCTATCAGGAATGGCCGGCGCGGCGGCACAACGGGCGCACGATGACCGTTTTCGCCGACGGCCACGCCGACAGCCCGTTGCGCCGGGACATGGTGAACCCCTACGACAATGCCTGGCGTGCCCGGTGGAACAATGACAACGACCCTGACCAACCGCGCACCTGGGCAGAGGACAATGGCGGACTCAATGGGCCGTTGACCATCGATACCGACCCCATTTTTTAACCGCCTGCCGCATGATCAAGTTGTTCCCCCTCGCGCTCGTCCTGCTCCTCGTTTCCAGCGGTTCCGCGTGTCGGAAGCGGACACCAGGAGCCGCAGGCCCAACGGAAGCTCCGCAAGCGGTGCAACCACCAACGCCCAACGCCGCCTTCACCGCGCAGCAGAACGCCGAGGAAATCCTCGGCTCGATGAACGAGGCGCTGCGGCACTACATGGCGGCGAAGGGCAAGATGCCCGCGAGCATCGAGGAACTCTACGTGACTCATGCCTCAAAAAAGCTTCAGCCGCCGCCCGGGAAAAGCTTCGCGCTCAATCCCAAGATCATGAGCGTCGAGTATCGGTGAGTTTGCCGGACTTCCCCATGTCGGAACTCCATGAGAATGTCCCCACGGTAACTCGATAAGAATGTCTCTTGAACTCC
>Ga0049085_10000306_pt1 | contig 19720 bp, 19 predicted proteins | sample GreLakmeSU08MSRF_FD_66721 | JGI IMG/M metagenome (GOLD analysis project Ga0049085, IMG submission 66721) | Freshwater lentic microbial communities from great Laurentian Lakes, MI, USA - Great Lakes metaG SU08MSRF | ecosystem: Environmental > Aquatic > Freshwater > Lake | place: Great Lakes... | reverse complement strand
GCCGCTAACATACCAATAGCACCACCACCAATGATCAGTACGCGACATTCTTGTATCGGCCGATGTAAGGCACGTGCAGATAAATTAATAGCGTGAACTGCAGTGGCAGCAGGCTCAGTTAAAGCTGCTGAGTCAATATTCATATCAACTGGCAACGAAATTAACGAGCTCGCTGGAATACTCATGAACTCGGCAAAAGCTCCGGGTCGGGTCATCCCCACCATTGTGCGGTTCGTACAAAGATTATTTCTGCCCTGCAAGCAATATTCACAATAACCACAAGTAATCAGTGGATTTCCTGTAACCCGCTGACCAACTACAAATTTAGGGGCAAGACTCTCTACTACAGTGCCCGCAAATTCATGGCCCAGAACCAATCCAGGGTTACGCCGCGGATCATGACCATGAAAGGCATGCATATCACTACCACAAATACCCACAGATTCAATTTTTAATACCACTTCATCTGGAATTAATTCAGGGTAAGCGCGCTCGAGTAATTGAATTTCATTTGGCTGGGTATAGACCAAAGCTTTCATGCAGATCCTTAACTTGAGGTGTAGCCGCCATCAAGCATGATGGTTTGGCCAGTTAAATAAGCAGATGCGTCACTTGCTAGAAAAATAGTGAGACCATATAGATCTTCTAATTTTCCATTTCTACCAATTGCCGTGCGACCGGCATGTAATTGCACTAATTCAGGGTTAGCAAAAACTGGTGCAGTTAAAGCGGTAGGGAAAAAACCTGGGCCAATTGCATTACAAGTAATTCCATACTTTGACCATTCTTGCGCAATTGCCCGAGTTAACTGCAAAATACCACCTTTCGCAGCGCCATAGGGAGCACTATTTGGAAAGGCCCGATAACTTTGTAGTGAAGCAATATTAATAATACGACCCCATTGCTGCTGCTTCATGCCTGGCGCAAATGCTTGGGTAAGAAAAAATGGCGTCGACAGCTGTAAATGAATTTGTCTTTCCCAGCTTGCTGATGAAACTTGCTCAAAAGTCTCACGCAAATTAATGCCGGCTGCATTCACTACAATATCTATCTGTGCATGTTTAGCTAATACCGCATGACCTAATTGTTCAGCAGCAGAAATGGTTTCTAAATCAGCAACAAAATAAGTAGCTTGAATACCAACTTTTTGTAACTTGGTAACGGCCTCAATTAATAATGCTTCACGCCGAGCAACTAAAATAACTTTAGCGCCGGCTAAGCCCATAGCGTGAGCCATAGCTTCGCCAATTCCGCTACTACCGCCAGTAATAAGGGCGGTGCGGTTTTTTAAACTAAATAGCTCTAACGGATTCATACTTCGACTGGCGCTCCTAAATCGTGTTGCTCACCTGGAAAATATTTTGCTAGGCGATCATCCGCTGTTCTGGCATGTGCCTCCATACCCTCTAAGCGACTAATGCGTGCTGTTACTAGCGCCATCTCTTTACTTGCTGCACGAGTCATCTTTTGCCAAGTTAAGGTTTTCATAAATTTATGTACAGACAAGCCGCCGGAATAACGTGCTGCACCCTTGGTTGGCAAGACATGGTTTGGGCCACTGGTTTTATCACCAAAAGCTACCGTAGTTTCTTCTCCCAGAAAGAGTGATCCGTAGCAGGTTAAATGGTCAAGCCACCAATCGAGTTCTTGAGCATGAACTTCAAGATGTTCGCTTGCATAGCGATCTGAAATAGTCACAATTTCTTCTCTTGAATTACATAAAATAACTTCGCCATAATCGCGCCAAGCACAAGATGCCGCATCTTTAGCAATGGGCGGCAAGGTATCAATGAGTTGTGGCACTAGCTCCATTACCTGCTTTGCCAAAACTTCTGAAGTGGTAAACAGCCAGGCAGGCGATTCGTGGCCATGTTCAGCTTGACCAACCAAATCACTTGCCACTATTTTCGGGTCAGCAGTTTCATCGGCGATGATAGCGATCTCTGATGGACCAGCAAATACATCGATGCCTACTTTGCCAAATAAAGCACGCTTGGCCTCAGCTACAAATTTATTGCCAGGGCCAACTACAACATCTGCGGGCTTACCTGTAAACAGACCATAAGCCAAAGAAGCAATTGCCTGGACCCCACCCAAAGTCATGATGACATCAGCTCCAGCAGCTTTAAATGCATACAACACGTAGGGATGAATACCACCGCCACGAAATGGACTTGAACAAGCAATAATATTTTTAACACCAGCCGCTTTTGCGGTCGCTACAGTCATATAAGCTGAGGCAATATGGGCGTAACGTCCAGCAGGCGCATAGCAACCTACTACGTTCACTGGAATTACCTTTTGACCTGCTGTAACACCGGCATGCAATGAAGTTGAAAAATCAAGAATACTTTTTCTTTGTGCCACAGCAAAATCATGTACCTGCCGCACCGCAAAGTCGATATCTTGCTTAACATTAACAGGCACAGTCTTAATAACAGCTGCAATGTCAGCCTCACTCATTACAATTTCACCAGACCAGTGATCTAATTCTTGGGCGTAGTCTTTTACTGCGGCCTCGCCCTCTTGTTCAATTCGTCTGAGCATCGCATACGCCACTTCTTGAGCTTTAGAGGTTTCAGTCTCAGGAGTTTTACTAGCTTTTTTTAAAAACTGAATTGGCATTTAAAAACCTTTAATTATAAAAATTAGGCTAATTCGAAACAGGAGAAAATGCACTCCTGTTTCGAAATTAGTCACTACAGCACTTAACGTTACCTCAATGCAACTTGCTTAACACTAATTAAAGTGGCTACATTACTTCGCATTATTGGCAAACTCGCGTAATTGTTTATCTGCATTAACCATCTTCATGTATTCATCAGTGATGTAATCGCTTGCAGGTGGAACAGACTGAATTGCTCCGGTGGCTTGCATAAATGCGCCAATTGCAGTAAACCAATCATCCATTGGTGAGGCGCCTTTAGCGCGATCCATGATTTTCAATTCACCAGCAAGATCATAGGTTGGACGCGTATCAAATTCCTTGCGCATCGAGGCTTCCGAAATCGTAACACCACCCTGCTCATAGAATTTCTTCATCATTGCAATGGCCTGAGGCTTATTAGCATTCATCCACTTCCAGGTGCGCAAATAAACTGCTAAAAATTTTGCCACCATTTGAGGATTTTCTTTAGCATAATCACCGCGCACAATTAAAGCGCCAGGCACCATTACACCGCCTTCTTTACCACTACAAATAACTTTGCCATTAGCCTTTTCTTCAAAGGTATAAATATTGGGTGCCCACAAGCCGCCAAACTCGGCGTTACCTGAAGACAGTGCTGAAATAATTTCAGCTTGGCCCATATTTTTAATGGTGACATCGGCTTTAGTTAGTCCATATTTCTTTAAGCAGGACTGCACCGCATAGTCGCCGGTTGAATTACCAGTTAAGACAATTGCCTGCCCTTTAAGTGCCTGTTGTGGATTTTTTGCAAATGCCTCAGCCCCTTTTGGAGTTGCTACCAAAGCATTACCCGCAGATTCGTCATTAGTCATGCCAATGGTTTTAATTCCAAAGCGGACAAACCCGAGGACAGCCGGCACTGATCCAGTACCACCGACATCCCACGACTTGGATGCTGAAGCGGCAATTTGTGGAACACCAGCTGGAAAAGTACTAAATTCTGGCTTAAGCCCTAACTCTGCCCACCAATTTTTTTCGCTTGCAACATAAAAGGGCAGCGCCCAATAGACCGCAGGCTGATAACTCACTTTAATATCAGTTAGTTTTGGTGTCTGCGCTTGCGATAAGGTGCTAACCGTCATCAGGGCGCTGCTAATTATGCTTACTGTAAAGCCTAATGCAATTTTCTTCAACTTCATTTTGTCTTCCTCCATTTACATTAAATTAATGATCACTACCTAAGTTTTGCTCTCGTAACAACCTCCATATAGAACTGCGCAACTTTACAAAAGAGGGTAAATCCATTACATCTTCAATGCGCGAATGACTATCCCAATTTTCGGTATCTCGAATTACTTTAATGTCGATTACCTCCCGAATTAAACCCGGATGACGTGACATGATTACCACTCGGTCAGCCAAATAGACCGCTTCTTCAACAGCATGGGTAATAAATAAAACAGTTTTAGGGTTCTTACGAGCCAGCCGAATTAATTCTTCTTGCATGACCACCCGTGTCTGTGCATCTAATGCGCCAAAAGGTTCGTCCATTAATAATACTTCTGGGTTTAAAACATAGGCTCGGGCTATGGCAACGCGCTGCTGCATCCCCCCTGATAATTGATGAGGATAGGCAAGCTCATAGCCATCCAGACCCATGAGTTTGATCGCATCAGCAGTTCTTAAGGCCCGCTCAGTTGAGTCGACACCATTTGCCTTAAGACCAAATTGAATATTATCTTGCACTGTTTTCCAGGGAAATAAAGCAAACTGCTGAAATACTACTGCCCGATCTGGCCCAGGGCCCTTGACCTCATTACCTCCAACTAATACTTTGCCTTTGGTGGGCATATCTAGACCTGCTACCATCCTTAAACAAGTGGTCTTACCACAGCCAGAGGGACCCACAATCGCCACAAATTCTTTATCGGCTACAGTTAAATTAATGCCACCAACAGCTAATACTTCTTTACCGCTTTGTATAAAGCTACGCTGGGTATTCTCAAAGACAATATTTGCCATTTTTTAAATTTCTTGATATCGGGTTGAAAATTTTTCAGCTTGCCGTAACAAAATATCAATGACTAGGCCAACTAAACCTATCGCAATCATGCCGCTCATCACAATATCTGTACGAATATTGGATTGGCCATTTACCATCATGTAGCCCACCCCACTAGATGCCACAATTAATTCAGCGCCTACCATTGCCTGCCAGCCTGTGCCAGTAGAAATGCGTAAACCCGCCACAATAGCTGGAATAGCCGCTGGAAATAGCACTTGGCTCATCAGCCGAACTTTGCCCGATCCCAACATCCTTGCTGCTTCAATGTATTTGGGATCAACGTAAAGAGCGCCACGATATGTATTAATCAAGACGGGAGGAAATGCACCCATAAAAATGATCAGAATCGGCCCGCCAATACCAGTGCCAAACCATAAGGCAGCAAAAGGAATCCATGCAATTGGTGCTACGAAGCGTATGCTTTCAAAAAATGGCGTAATGATGCGATCAGCCCATTTAGACAGGGCCATTAATAACCCCATAGGAATGCCAATCGCTACTGCCAATAAAAAGCCGTACAAAAAACGCTTAAAACTAGAAACAATATGGGTTAGAAGCGTGTACCCAGAAAAGGGTTCATGAAGTAACTTGATAAAGGTGAGTAAAACCTCATGAGGAGCAGGTAAAAATTGCCGAGGTGTTATGTTAGCCGCCACCACACCATACCAAAAACCAAAAAAACAGAGTAGTCCCACGATGGTATAAAACCACCACCCTACTTTACCTAAGTGCTGATGCATTTTCATACTGGCTTCCAGGGCATCGCCCAACGTTCTGCCTTAGCTAAGATAAGCGTCATTAGCCAGCCTGAAAGCGCTACGGTAAACATACCCACTAAGATCATCCCGGGGTAAATATCTTGTGCTGCTTGATGCAAGATCGAACCGAGACCAAAAGTTGCGCCAATTAATTCTGCCGCAACCAATGTCGTCCATGATGCTTGCAGCGATAAGCGCAAACCAGTAAAAATCATCGGCAACGCACCAGGTAATATAACTTCACGGTAATAGGTCAATTGCTTAATACCTAGCATTGCAGCGGCTTCACGCTGTGGCACTTCAATTGAGCGCACCCCAGTGTAGGTATTGATAACTGCGGGAATAAAAGCAGCAATAAAAATTACCATAATTTTGGCAGCATCGCCAAGTCCTAACCAAACAATTGCTAACGGAATCCAAGCCAATGGTGGAACTGGCCGTAAAGTTAAAAAAACTGGGTTTACTAAGGCCTCAATACGTTTGTTCGCCCCCATCAAAATCCCTAACAAAATGCCTAAGGATGAGGATACTAAGAAGCCCGAGGTTACTAAAATAACGCTTTGCAATACATGTTGATAAAGTAAGCCGTCACCATAACCCTTAAAGGTAATAATTTTTAAAGAATGCCAAGTTTCAGTGGGGGATGGAAAACGAAAAGGCGCAATCAAACCTGACCACTCAGTCAAACCATACCAAATCAAGAGGATGCCAGCGATAAATAAAACTGGCCTAAGAACCTTAGTTAGAATTTTGTCAAACTCCCAAGTGCAAAAAATAAAGCTAAATGTAAGCGCTTTCATTTTAAGCATAAAAATGCTATAAATTAAACCTATGCATAAAAATTTCATTAGTAGTTTCCCTAATGGCGGCTTGCCCTACTACAGCTTTAGTGACATTCTTGCCCATGAGAAAACCAGCTAAAACGATCACTATTAACCATGTAGCCAAGGCCGCAGGGGTTTCTACGGCCACTATCTCGCGTGCCCTTAACCAACCGACTGCGGTCCGACCAGCACTAAGAGAGCGCATTCAAAAAACCATTAAAAAACTTGGCTACATACCCAATGCCAGTGCCCGTTCTTTAATGTTGCGGCGCTCCGGCACGATTGGTATGATCGTACCTACTTTAGATAATGCGATTTTTGCGCAAGGACTAGCAGCCTTTCAAAGCCAGCTACTTGCCTCGCACTATCAACTCTTGGTTGCAAGCAGTAACTATGACCCCGAAATTGAAGCCAAGCAAATTAATAATTTATTAGTTCGTGGCGTTGAGGGCATTGCATTTTTTGGTATCAGCCAGCAAACCGAGATTTTGCAACTTTTACAGCATCGGGGTGTGCCTTACATTCATATTGGCGCATTAAATGCCCCCTTAGGTGGCTTCTGTTCGGGTTATGATAATCAACGGGCAATTAAACTGGGTGTTCAGCATTTAATTAATTTAGGTCATACCGAGTTTGGCATGATTGCTGGCATCACTAACAATAATGACCGCGCACGCGATCGGGTCAAGGGCAGCGTTAGCCTCCTAAAGAAAAATAAAATTCCGTTAACTGCCAATTGGATAGTTGAATGCCCCTACACAATTGAGGCCGCACGTGAAGGTTTAGCTCAGTTACTACGCACCAATCCTAAACTTACTGCAATTATTTGTGGTAACGATGTTTTAGCCCTTGGAGCTTTATTAGAAGCAAGAAAACGAGGAATTACAGTTCCCGAAAAAATGTCTATCATTGGTTTTGATGATCTCGAACTTTCACGTCATCTCATGCCCAGCCTGACCACCTTACATGTTGATGCCAATGCAATGTGGACTGAGGCTGCTAAACATTTAATCGCTCAAATTGACGGTGCCAATCAGCTTCCGCAAGAAATCAAAACTACTGTTAATTTAGTAATACGAGAATCAACTGGAAAAAGTCCATAGAACTAAAACAGATTAGTGATTTTCTTTCGCGTGATTAATCGAATATTTTGGAATTTCAATCACTAAATCTTTTTGCGCCACAATGGCCTGACAAGATAGTCGCGATTGGGTGCTTAAACCCCAAGCCCGATCCAACATATCATCTTCGTTTTCATCAGGAGTGTTCAAACTATCAAGCCCCTCGCGTACGATCACATGACAAGTAGTGCATGCGCAGACCATATCGCACGCGTGTTCAATTTCAACACCATTTTCTAGTAACGCTTCGCAAATGCTAGTGCCCGGTACGGTTTCAATCACTGTGCCATCTGGGCAATACTCGCTATGCGGTAAAACCACAATTTGCGTCATACCAAGCCTTTAAATTTCAGCAACATTTTTACCTTTAAGGGCTTTTTGAATACTTGCGTTCATGCGTTTTTCAGCAAAGTCATCGCTGGCCTTTGCCGCCCGATCAATTGCTTTACGCAAAATATCACTATTGCGCTCTTGGCTTGCCACCTTTTTTAAGGCAAGTAATTCGGCCTCAAGTGTTGCACGCTCAGTATTAGTTAATAAATCGCCGTCACTGGCAAGCGCGGCCTCTATCGCCTCAAACAAGCGTTGCGCACTGACCTGCTCTTCACGTAAAGCGCGGGCTTGAATATCAATTTTTGCTGAAGCAAAACCATCTTGTAGCATGCGGGTAATTTCACTGTCGGTCAGACCATATGATGGTTTGATATCAATTGCAGCATGTGCGCCAGAGCCCTGCTCAACCGCCCTAACCGATAAAAGGCCATCGGCATCTACTTGAAAGGTCACGCGTATGCGTGCGGCCCCTGCCACCATCGGAGGAATGCCTCTTAATTCAAAACGGCCTAAAGAACGGCAATCTTGGACTAAATCGCGCTCTCCCTGCACAATATGCAAAGATAAGGCAGTTTGCCCATCTTTAAAAGTCGTGAAATCTTGTGCTCTAGCTACCGGAATCGGCGTATTGCGCGGAATAATTTTCTCAACTAAACCACCCATCATTTCAATGCCCAATGACAAAGGAATGACATCCAAAAGTAGCCATTCATTATTTTTACTTTGATTACCAGCCAACAAATCAGCCTGCATCGCAGCGCCCAGAGCCACCACTTGATCAGGATTTAAGTTATTTAAAGGCGGGGTGCCAAATAATTCTCCAACTGCTCTTTGCACATTGGGCATTCGAGTAGCGCCCCCCACCATGACAACGCCTTTAATTTCATCGGCTTTTAATCCAGCATCGCGTAATGCTTTGCGTACCGCAACTAAAGTTTTACTTACAAGATTTTGAGTCATCTCAAAAAACTGAGCTTGACTAACGCCCACATTAACTACAACACCATCACTTAACGTTAAATGAACTCGGGTTAAGGCAGCATGGCTCAAATGCTCTTTAGCTGATTTACAAGCTAATAAGAGTGCGCGCTGATCATGTAAAGATAAAGGTGGTAATTTAGCCTGCTCTATCACCCAACAAAATAAGCGTTGATCAAAATCATCTCCACCCAAGGCAGTATCTCCACCGGTCGATAAAACTTCAAATACCCCTTTACTCATCCGCAAAATAGAAATATCAAAAGTGCCGCCGCCTAGGTCATAAATAGCATAAACACCCTCTGCGCCATTATCTAAGCCATAAGCAATTGCTGCGGCGGTAGGCTCGTTAAGTAAACGCAAGACTTCTAAACCAGCTAACTTTGCAGCATCCTTCGTCGCTTGTCGTTGTGCCTCATCAAAATATGCGGGTACTGTAATTACTGCACCCACAATTGGCTCGGCTACTGTATCTTCAGCTAATTGACGCAACCGTGCCAAAATTTCAGCAGAAACTTCGATTGGGCTTTTATCACCCGCAACTGTTCTCAGTTTAAGCATGCCTGGTTGATCAACAAAGTCGTAAGGAGCATTTTCTAAATGTTCTACATCGCCCAAGCCACGCCCCATATAGCGCTTGACCGAAACCACCGTATTTTTGGGATCGGTAATCAAGTGCTCTAAAGCTTCAAAGCCTGCCTGAGTGGTGCCATTAGGCAAATAACGCACTGCTGATGGCAATAATTCCCGCCCCTGTGCATCCGGCAATATTTGCGGCAAAGCGTTGCGCACTAGCGCTACTAGAGAATTCGTTGTGCCTAAGTCAATCCCAATGGCAACACGCCGCTGATGGGGTGCAAGTGACATCCCAGGTTCAGCGATTTGTAGAAGTGCCATAGAAATGAGATCTTTGTTTAGAGAAGAATTAATTAGCTTAGTCTTAAAACCAGCGCTTATGCCAAATTGGCAGTTGCGTCATCGAGCTCAGTAGCAAATTTATCGATAAATAATAAACCACGAATTAGTTCGGCTGCCCGAGCATAATTAGCAGACCGATCAATTGCTGTCGTAAGCTGAGTGAGAGTTGTTTGATAGGATGAATGCACTTCCTCACCAAGGGCAGCTAAAGCGGCTAAATCGTCCCCGTGATCCTCCAAACTTTCGCGCCAAGCAATTTGTTGCAATAAGAATGCTGCCGGCATTGCAGTATTTGTTTCTAATTGCGCATCTATCCCATGCAATTGACATAAATAAAGCCCACGCTGAATTGGATTTTTTAGAGTTTGATAGGCCGTATTAGCTAGCGTTGTCATTTGCATAGCAAGACGCTGCTCGCTATCACTGCCACGTGCATGGCGATCAGGATGAACCTCTTTTTGAATCGCCAAATAGGCTCGATCGAGCTCTAGCAAATCCACCTGGAATTGCGGGCTCAGCCCAAAAAAATTAAAGTAATTTTCAGACGCGGAATGATTCACCACAGCCACACTCGTCTTTTACGTTTGGATTTTGGAACTTAAACCCTTCGTTCAAACCCTCACGCACAAAATCAAGCTGGGTACCATCGATATAAGCCAAACTTTTAGGATCTACAAATACCTTCACGCCATTCGATTCAAACATCTGATCTTCTGGCGCTGCCTCGTCAACATATTCCAATTCATAAGCTAAGCCAGAACAGCCCGTGGTCCGTACCCCCAAACGTAAGCCGCAGCCCTTACCCCGTTTTTCAAGGTTATGGACCACGTGAGCAGCTGCTTTTTCAGTAAGAGTAATCGCCATTTGCCTTTGCCTATTTTTGTCTTTTTTATGCCTGATGTTTTTCTTTGTAATCTTTAACAGCGGCTTTAATAGCATCTTCAGCCAAGATTGAACAGTGAATCTTAACGGGTGGCAAAGCCAATTCTTCGGCGATCAAGGAATTTTTAATTTCAAGTGCTTGGTCTAAAGTTTTACCTTTGACCCACTCGGTAACCAATGATGAAGATGCAATAGCCGAACCACATCCATAGGTTTTAAACTTCGCATCTTCAATAATGCCTTGCTCGTTCACACGAATTTGGAGTTTCATTACATCGCCACAGGCTGGCGCACCAACCATGCCAGTGCCCACTTGATCATCACCCTTAGCAAATGAACCAACGTTACGTGGATTCTCGTAGTGATCGATTACTTTGTCGCTATATGCCATAACACTTCCTTTTTATTAGTGAGCAGCCCATTGAATAGTGCTGATATCAATACCATCTTTATACATTTCCCATAAAGGCGAAAGTTCGCGTAAACGGGCTATTTTTTCTTTCACTAATTGAATCGTGAAATCAACCTCTGCTTCAGTAGTAAAACGACCAATCGTAAAACGAATTGAACTGTGAGCCAATTCGTCATTACGGCCAAGGGCGCGCAAAACATAAGATGGCTCAAGTGATGCTGAAGTACAGGCTGAACCCGAAGAAATCGCAATTTCTTTTAAGGCCATCAACATTGATTCGCCCTCAACATAATTAAAACTAATATTTAAATTATGGGCTACCCGTTGATCCATATCGCCATTAACATATACTTCTTCAATATCTTTGAGGCCAGCCAATAAGCGATCACGCAAGGCACGAATGCGCTTATTTTCTGCAATCATTTCTACGCGCGCGATACGAAATGCCTCGCCCATGCCAACAATTTGGTGAACCGGTAAAGTGCCCGAACGCATTCCGCGCTCATGACCGCCCCCATGAATTTGTGCTTCAATGCGCACCCGAGGTTTACGGCGTACAAATAAAGCACCCATTCCCTTAGGGCCATAAGTTTTGTGCGCTGAAAAACTCATTAAATCAACTTTTAATTTTTCTAGATCTATCTCAACCTTACCAGTGGCTTGCGCCGCATCGACATGCAAAATAATGCCGCGTGAACGGGTTAAATCACCAATGCGAGGAATGTCTTGGACAACACCAATTTCATTATTAACAAACATCACTGAAACTAAAATCGTATCAGGGCGAATGGCCGCCTCTAATTGAGCAAAGTCGATTAAACCATTGGGCAATACATCTAAATAAGTCACCTCGAAGCCTTCGCGCTCAAGCTCACGGCAAGTATCTAAGGTTGCCTTATGTTCAGTCTTGACTGTGATGATGTGCTTACCTTTTTCTTGATAAAAATGAGCAGCGCCCTTCAGGGCTAAATTAATACTTTCAGTAGCCCCGCTAGTCCAAACAATTTCACGGGGATCGGCATGAACTAATTTGGCTACCTCAGCACGCGCTTCTTCAACTGCTTCTTCAGCAGCCCAACCAAATGCATGACTACGCGAAGCCGCATTCCCAAATTGCTCACGCAAATAAGGCAACATCTTGTCGACTACCTGGGGATCAATCGGCGTAGTAGCTGAGTAATCCATGTAGACCGGAAAATGTTTCGGACTAAACAGAGAAACCGGTTGCAAAGCTTTACTTTCTGGGGCGTTCATGGCGTTTATAGCTTCTAAAAATGGGTTGAATAAACCGCGTAGTTTGAAATCATTATGGTCTTAATTTTGTTGCGCTAAATTAAAAACAGAGTTAACAAGACGCCGTTTAGGGGCAGCAGCGGGTTTCAATGCCGCAACAGCAACTGGCTTAGTGGGTTTAGCCACGCCAAGCTTAGTTTTTTTATCTCGCAAATCGTGAAGCACTATTCCACGACCTTCTTGTTGCTGAACTAGATCAAGCAGACTAACTGAATTGAGGTACTCAACCATTTTGGCATTGAGGTTAGTCCATAAATCGTGCGTCATGCAGCGACCAAACTGCTCATCTTCATTATGGCAATTACCCTTGCCACCACATTGTGTAGCATCTAATGGCTCGTCAACGGCGACGATGATATCGGCGACGCTAATTTGATCAGCCTTGACTGCTAATGTATAGCCGCCACCAGGCCCGCGCGTACTTTCAACAATGTTGAAACGGCGCAATTTACCGAATAGCTGCTCAAGATAAGAAAGCGAGATTTTTTGTCTTTGACTGATGCCAGCCAAAGTCACGGGACCATGCGCTTCACGCAAAGCCAAATCAATCATCGCGGTTACTGCAAAACGACCTTTAGTTGTAAGTCTCATAAATCACCTATGTTGTGGGTTGCTATGGACAGCTCATAGCCGGATAGGTAATATCCGACTAATTCACTCAAGTTTATCAGATACCCGACTAAATTGCTCAAGCTTTACCTTATTCTCTATAAGGATATTTTAATTGACTATCGAGCAAGCTCCTCTTTTATTGGGCCAAGCACCTCTGCCATTTAGCCTGGCCCCGTACCCTATATTTGCGGCCAATAAGGTCTTCAGAGCCTATCGTGGGAAAGGGCCCCAAAGGCCATTTCTTTCACTTTAGTTAAACGATCACGGGTAGCAGCGGCTTTCTCAAATTCAAGATTTTTCGCCTCTGCATTCATCTGTTTCTCTAAGCTCTTGATTTCTAAGGATAATTGCTTTTCGCTCAAGCTTTCATAGCGTGCCCGCTCTTCAGCCACCTGAAACTCACTGCGTTTTTCGTTAACGTCATAAACCCCATCAATAATGTCTTTGATGCGCTTACTCACACCCTTGGGCTCAATACCATGCAAGACATTAAACGCTACTTGTTTTTCGCGTCGCCGATTAGTTTCCCCAATGGCCCGTCGCATTGAATCAGTCATTTTGTCAGCATACAAAATAGCTTTACCGCGAATATTACGCGCCGCTCGACCAATCGTTTGGATCAAACTACGCTCAGACCGTAAAAAGCCCTCTTTATCGGCATCTAAAATAGCCACCAAAGACACCTCAGGAATATCTAAGCCTTCACGTAATAAATTGATGCCTACCAAAACATCAAAAGCGCCTAAACGTAAATCACGAATAATCTCAACTCGCTCGACAGTATCGATATCGGAATGCACATAACGCACTTTGACCCCGTTATCAGATAAATAGTCAGTTAATTGCTCGGCCATTCGCTTCGTTAACACAGTAACCAAAACACGCTCACCCAACTTCACGCGTGCCGCTATTTGCATTAATAAATCATCGACTTGAGAGCTCGCGGGCAAAACTTCAATCTCAGGATCAACCAATCCTGTGGGGCGAGCTACCTGCTCTACCACTTGCCCAGTTTTGCCATTTTCATAATCAGCTGGTGTCGCAGAAACAAAAATAGCCTGCCGCATCTTGGTTTCAAATTCAGCAAATTTAAGCGGGCGATTATCAAGGGCTGAAGGTAAGCGAAAACCAAACTCAACCAAAGTTTGTTTGCGAGAGCGATCGCCGTTATACATCCCATTGAATTGGCCAATTAATACGTGACTTTCATCTAAAAACATCAGGGCATCGGGCGGCAAATAATCAACTAAAGTAGGCGGCGCTTCACCAGCAGCTGCGCCAGATAGATGGCGCGAATAGTTTTCAATGCCCTTACAAAACCCCAACTCGCTGAGCATTTCCAAATCAAAGCGTGTGCGCTGCTCAAGTCTTTGGGTCTCAACTAATTTACCGGCCTGCACAAATTCTTCAAGGCGCTCACGCAGCTCAACTTTAATTGTCTCAATGGCTTTCAAAATTGTCGCTCGTGGTGTCACGTAATGCGAGCTCGGATAAACCGTAAAGCGAGGGATTTTCTGCTTTATGCGCCCGGTTAAGGGGTCAAAAAATTGCAAGCTTTCAACGACATCGTCAAAGAGCTCAATGCGCACCGCTAATTCATTATGTTCGGCTGGGAAGATATCAATCGTGTCACCACGCACCCGAAATACCCCCCGCTGAAAATCAAGCTCATTACGCTCGTACTGCATCGCAATTAAGCGCGTGACGATATCACGTTGGCTCATTTTGTCGCCAGGACGCAAAGTCATCACCATGCTGTGATAATCACCTGGGTTACCAATACCGTAAATTGCCGAGACGGTTGCCACAATAATGACATCACGTCGCTCTAATAAACTTTTGGTCGCTGACAAACGCATTTGCTCAATATGCTCATTTATTGAAGAGTCTTTTTCAATAAACAAATCACGTTGCGGTACATATGCCTCAGGCTGGTAATAATCGTAATAGCTCACAAAATATTCAACCGCATTACGAGGGAAAAATTCCCGAAATTCGCTATACAGTTGCGCAGCTAAGGTTTTATTTGGCGCAAACACAATTGCTGGCCGACCCATTCTGGCAATGACATTGGCCATCGTAAATGTTTTACCCGAACCTGTTACACCCAACAGGGTTTGAAAGGACAAACCATCCTCAATGCCACTCACTAGAGCCTCAATGGCTTGAGGCTGATCACCTGCAGGGGGGAAAGGTTGATAAAGCTGATAAGGGGAATTAGGGAAATGAACAAACTTGGCTGGATCAAGCTCATGGCTAGCATCGACAAATGCCATACTTTTGCCTTTTTCGGGCAGTTCAGGCACCTCAGACTCCACACTAGAAGCACTAGCAGCCGATTTAGCGGCGGATATTGGGGCTGAACTCAGCGTAGATTGAGAGCCTAATTTCGGGGCTAACTTGGATGATTTGGGTAACTTGGGGGGCATCTCAGCTATCATTTCACTTGTGAAGCGTTTCAGCACAAATTTTGCACAAACGATGATTTTGCCGTTTTTATTTGAATTTAGGCGAAATGCTTCTAAAACTTGATATTTAGCCCCATGCCCTTAGCCACTAACTAGAACTATAGCGATCCAATGACCCTGTTTTCCTCTGTTGAGTTAGCCCCCAAAGACCCCATATTTGGTACCACTGAAGCCTATACAGCAGATAAAAATCCCGATAAAGTAAATTTAGGCGTTGGTGTTTACTATACCGACGAAGGTAAAGTGCCTGTCCTTAAAGCAGTCATTGAGGCTGAAGCCTTGCACGTAGCTAAACGCACCCCTCGAAGCTATGTACCAATTGAGGGCCTTAAAGTCTATAACTCAGAAGTACAAAAATTACTTTTTGGCGCCAATTCGACGCTAATTAAAGAAGGCCGAATCGTTACCGCCGAGTGTCTAGGCGGAACTGGGGCTTTACGGGTTGGCGCCGACTTTATCAAGCGCTTCGAGCCAAATGTGCCAGCGGCAATTAGCGCCCCCACCTGGGAAAATCATCGCGGTATTTTTGAGTCAGCAAACTTTAAAGTACTTGAATACACCTATTTTGATAGTACGTCTCGAGGAGTCGATTTTGCTGCGATGGTGAAATCACTCGAGGCTTTCCTGCCTCGTACAGTAGTCGTCTTGCACGCCTGCTGTCACAACCCTACTGGTGCCGATCTCACGCTTGAACAATGGCAACAATTGGTCAGTCTATTTAAAGCCCGTGACTTAATTCCATTTTTAGATATTGCCTATCAGGGCTTTGCAGCTGGCATTGAAGAAGATGGCATCGCCGTGCGTTTATTTGCAGACTCGGGAATGTCTTTTTTTGTTTCAAGTTCGTTTTCAAAATCATTTTCTCTTTATGGCGAACGAGTGGGCGCACTCTCTATCGTCACCCAAAATCGTGATGAGTCGGCGCGGGTACTCTCGCAATTAAAACGTGTCATTCGCACAAACTATTCAAATCCACCAACCCATGGGGGTGCAGTAGTTGCAGCAATCTTAAGCACGCCAGAGTTACGAAAAATGTGGGAAGATGAACTAGCAGAAATGCGTTTGCGGATTAAAAATATGCGCGCCCAATTAGTTGCAAAACTGAAAGCAGCTGGCGTAAAACAAGACTTTGATTTCATTCAAGCCCAGTGCGGCATGTTTTCTTATTCAGGACTAAGCCCCGAACAAGTTAGTCGCTTGCAAGTTGAAGATAGTATTTATGCTTTATCCACTGGCCGAATTTGCATGGCTGCCATCAATACAAAAAATATTGATAAAGTAGCGCAAGCAATTGCCAAAGTTTTAGTAGCCTAAGCCTTAACCCTAATTGTCTTAACACTAATCGCCAGGAAGCCACATGCTCTATCAGATGTACGAATTTCAAAAAGCGCTCTTGCAGCCCATGAGCTCTTGGGCAAGAGCTACAGCAGAAACTTTCATGAATGTTTCTAACCCCTTATCAAAAATTCCAGGGTCCGAGCGCTTAGCAGCAAGTTACGAATTGCTTTATCGACTTGGTAAAGAATATAAAAAGCCTGAATTTGGTATTCGCGCTATACGCGCCTACGGCAGTGAAGTGGTCGTTTTCGAATCTATCAAGCTAGAAAAACCATTCTGTAAGTTAATTCACTTTAAACGTTATTCAGATGATGCAGCTGTAATCAATCAAATGAAAAATGACCCTACTATTTTATTAGTGGCCCCTTTATCTGGTCACCACTCCACCTTATTGCGCGACACCGTAGCTACTTTATTGCAAGACCATAATGTTTTTATCACCGATTGGGTCGATGCCCGCCAAGTGCCATTAAGTGAAGGTGAATTTGGCTTGGATGATTATGTTCATTACTTGCAAGACTTTATGCGCGCTATTGGCGTTGCTAACTTACATGTTATTTCAGTCTGCCAACCAACTGTACCAACTTTAGCGGCAATATCTTTAATGGCCTCTCGGGGCGAGACAATACCTCTATCGATGATTATGATGGGCGGACCAATCGATGCGCGTAAGTCACCCACTGCGGTGAACTCATTAGCCGATAAAAAATCGTATGAATGGTTTAAAAGTCATGTAATTTATAAAGTTCCGCCACCCCATCTTGGCGTTGGCCGCAGTGTTTATCCAGGCTTCCTGCAGCACTCTGGCTTTATTGCGATGAATCCACAAAATCATTTGCAATCCCATTGGGATTATTTCCAAAACTTAGTACGTGGTGATGAACTAGATGCGAAGCAACATATTAAATTCTATGATGAATATAACGCGGTCTTAGATATGGATGCCAAGTATTATCTAGATACCATTAAGACTGTTTTTCAAGACTTTGCCTTACCCAATGGCACTTGGGAAGTTGCTGGAGAGCTGGTAAAGCCTGAAGATATTAAGTCTACAGCCCTATTTACGATTGAGGGCGAGTTAGATGATATTTCTGGTAGCGGTCAAACTCGTGCAGCGCATAAATTATGCAAAAGTATTCCGGCAGAGCAAAAAGATCACTACGAAGTGTCTGGTGCGGGTCACTATGGAATTTTTTCTGGACGTCGCTGGCGTGAAAAGGTTTACCCACGCATTCAGGCTTTTATTCGGGCTCATGAAAATACTAGCGCCACTAAGCGCCCACGCACTAGTAAAGCTGCTGCTAAATCAACCTAAATTGCACACCTTTGTCTCGCCATGAATGAAGTAGAGCTGGCAGGAATTTTAGAAAATGCATTGCCACAAACGCAATGTACAAAATGCAGCTACCCAAATTGTCGTGGTTATGCAGAAGCTATGGCTAAGCGAGAGGCATTACCCAATCAATGCCCTCCAGGCGGTACTGATGGGATTCAACGTCTAACGCGTATCTTGGAAAGCGCTCAAGCTGAAGCGGTTATTCCGCAGCTTAATTTAAACCCAGTTAATGGTAAAGAGCGGCCGCGTGGTGTGGCTTTTATTCACCCCGAGCAATGTATTGGCTGTACTTTATGCATTCAAGCTTGTCCAGTTGATGCCATAGTTGGGGCTTCAAAACAAATGCATGTTGTACTCACAGAATGGTGTACCGGCTGTGACTTATGTATTCCGCCCTGCCCAGTAGACTGCATCAGTATGTTTGATGTCACGGGTGATCGCACTGGCTGGGATGCCTGGTCGCAACCTCTGGCAGATCTAGCGCGAACCCGCTACCAGCAAAGAGAGGTGCGTTTACTGCGCGAGCAAAATGATAATCAAGCACGACTCACATTAAAGGCGCAAGCAAAATTAGCTGAATTAGATCTAAGTAATGCACGCTCAAGTGAAGAGCTTGGTGAAATTGAACGAAAACGTGCCATTATTGCTGCTGCTATTGCACGCGCACAACAACAAAATGGCCACTAATACGAAATGATGAATTTAGCACAGCGGGAAACATTCTTTCGCCAATTACAAACCAATAACTCCCATCCCGAAACTGAGCTGGAATATAGCTCGCCTTTTGAACTCTTAGTAGCGGTAATGTTATCGGCACAAGCCACTGACATTGCCGTTAATAAAGGGACCCGTCAATTATTTACCGTTGCCAACACCCCGCAAGCAATATTAGCCTTGGGCGAAGCCAGAGTAAAGCCTTACATTCAGCACATTGGCTTATTTCGCATGAAAGGCAAGCACTTACAAGCCACTTGCCAACTTCTGCTTGAGCGGCACGCTGGCGAAGTGCCACGAACCCGTGCAGAGCTTGAGGCCTTGCCTGGGGTGGGCAGAAAAACTGCAAATGTTATTTTGAATACCGCCTTTGGTGAGCCTACCATTGCAGTTGATACTCATATATTTCGAGTAGCTAACCGCACTGGATTAGCACTCGGTAAAGACGTGCTGGTAGTTGAACAGCAGTTATTAAAACGAGTACCAAAAGAATTTTTGCTCGATGCCCATCATTGGCTAATTCTGCATGGTCGCTATATTTGCAAGGCTCGTAATCCCGATTGTGCCCATTGCTTAGTCGAACCTGTTTGTCAATTTAATCACAAAACTAACCAGGGGAAAATACGTGGCGCTCTTTAATCCTAGCCGAGAAGAAGTAAGACGCTTTTTCTGTGAGGCTTGGCAAAAACAGACTCAAGGCCAAATCTTGACGCCCTTAGAGACATTAGCTGCACAATGGATCGAACAACATCCTGAATACCATGCCCTTTTAAATAATAGTGAAGGAGCTATCCAACAAGACTACACACCTGAGGGAGGTGTAACCAATCCTTTCTTGCATCTCTCTATGCATTTATCGATTAGCGAGCAAATCTCCATTGATCAGCCGCCCGGTATTCGCTTAATTCATCAGCGCTTGGCACAAAAATTAGGCTCAGAACATGAGGCTCAACACCAAATCATGGAATGCCTTGGCCAAGTGATGTGGGAGGCCCAACGCCTTGGTGGAAACCCTGATGCCCAAGCATATTCATTGGCC
>Ga0049085_10000304_pt1 | contig 19797 bp, 18 predicted proteins | sample GreLakmeSU08MSRF_FD_66721 | JGI IMG/M metagenome (GOLD analysis project Ga0049085, IMG submission 66721) | Freshwater lentic microbial communities from great Laurentian Lakes, MI, USA - Great Lakes metaG SU08MSRF | ecosystem: Environmental > Aquatic > Freshwater > Lake | place: Great Lakes... | reverse complement strand
CACGACTTCGGCAACTTGGTCACGTCGGTTGTGAATGCCGGCGTGGCCGTTCCGGTGCACGAGAGCGACACGTAGCCCACACCGTTGGTGCTGTACGGATTGCCGATCAGGATGAACGGTGGCGGCGCCGTAAACACTCCGATCGTACCGCGCACCTGGTTCTGGCGGTCACCCGTCGGATCCCAGTTAAAGCCGAGTCGCGGCGACCAGAGAATCTGGGACTTCGGTGTCGCATCGGTACGAACCGGCGGCAGACCGGCTTTCTGGAACTGCGCGATAATCGAGTCGTTCCTCGGCGGCTTGTCGAGGAAGGTCGGCATATCGGCGCGAAGACCATAGCTGACGGTCAGCCTCGGGCTCACTTCCCACTTGTCCTGCGCGTAGACCGACGCCTGCTGCACGTTGAACACCGCCGCGCCGGCGCCGCCGTTCACGTAGCCCACCGCGTATCCGCTCGGCGTGCCCGCTTCCAGCGCCGTCATGCTCGGGAACTTCCACACGCCCAACGCCTGCTGCGGGAAGTTGTTGTAGATGTAGGTCCGTTCGAAGCGGCCGCCGAAGAGGTACGTGTGGTCGCCTTTCGGAATGGTAAAGTTGTCGGCGATCTCGAGAATGCGCTCCTTGAGCGCATTGCCGGGCGAAAACTGCTCCGAGCCGAACGTCGCGGCGATCGTGCCACCTGAGACGCGGGTCACCGGAAGGCTCATTTCGGGAAGCGGCTTGCCCGGAAGAATGCGCTGGTCCTGGATCGTGTTGTAGCCGCTAAAGAACTCGTTCGTCTTGCCACCAGCGAACGCACTGTAGAGATGGAGCGTGGACGAATAGTTGGTGTTCTTGCTGCTGAACGCGTTCGACGTGAGCCGGAACCCCGTGCTCTGCACGGTCGGCGAGGCGTTGTACGACGTGTTGCTGCGGCTGAAGCTCACGTTCTCCGCCGTGTTGTACAGCTGGCGGAACACGAGCCGGTTGTTGTCATTGACCAGATAGTCGAGTCGCATCGACACGTTCTGCAGCGGGTTGTTGATCGAGACCTTTCCGCCATCGCCGACGTCAACGCCCTTCGCCTTCATGATCGAGACGATGCGCGCGATCGTGTCGGCGAAGACCAATCCGGCGTCAGTGGCCGTCGCGCCGACGTACGTACCGGCCGCCGGGCTGCTGCGCTGCTGGAAATCTGGCGCGATAAAAATGTGCAACTTGTCCTTGATGATCGGGCCACCAACATAGAACCCGAACTGCGACACCTTGAGCTTGCCGTCCTTGATGAACTGCTCTGGCGAGGCGAGGGACGGGTCGCGGTAGGTGTATCCGGCGCCGCCGGTCCAGGTGTTCGTGCCGTTCTTCGTGATCATGTTCACGGCCATGCCGGCGAAGTTGCCCTGCCGAACGTCGGCCGGCGCCATCAGCACCTGGAACTCCTTGACGGCATCGAGCGAAATCAGGCGGCCGTTCGCAGCCGAGCCCGGGACGCCACCACTGGAGTTGAGGTTGAACCGGTCATTCTGGTTCGCACCGTCAATCGTATAGTTGTTATAGCGGTTGTATGCACCGCCGGCGGACGGGCCGCCCGTGGTATTGGCCTGCACCTGCGGGACAAATTTCACGGCCTGCGTCACATCGCGACCGAGCGACGCGATGCGGGCGAGTTGGCTCCCGCTGATCGACGTCTCGGCGCCAGTACGCGAGGAGGTGAACGTGTTGTCGGCCGACGAGGTGACGGTCACGGCCGTGAGCTGCGCGGCCTGTGTCTTCAGCGCGAAGTCGATGGACGCGGTCTGGCCGAGGCTCACCGAAAAGCCGTCGCGCGTCACCGGTGCGAAACCGATGCGGCGCGCCGTCACGGCAAACCCGGGGCCGACATCAAGGTTGGTGATGACGTAGCGGCCATTGGCGCGCGTCGTCGTCGCCGACTTGAAACCGGTGGTGGTGTTGACCACAACGATCTGCACGTCCGTAAGCGGAGTACCGCTCGTGTCACGAACCGTGCCGCCGATGGATCCGGTGGTGATCTGGGCTGAAGCAGTGGTGGCGACGCACAAGACCGCGAGGGCGGCAAGCGCGACGCGCAAACGAGATAGGATCATGTCGAACATCCCCACATGGATGAGAGGGAAACACTTCGTCCTAAGAAGATAGGGTCGCCCGGTGGACCGCACAACGCTGAAACACGCGTTTTACAGGTTCGCGACAGAGTGCTCCCTTGGCGCGGCCACCGATGGCATGTGGGCCAGTGGCGGTCCAAAGGTGGCCAACTAGGCGGTGACGCGCTTGCGCACGAAGAGGTAGTAGACCGGCACACCAACTGCGACGACACCAAGTACGGCCAGCGTGCTCATACGGCTCGACGGCTGGATGATCGCGTTCCCCAGGAGGAATAACACGCTCGCCACGAACAGCAGGGGTACAAACGGGTAGAGCGGCACCCGGAATGAGGGGTTGTAGCCCGGACGCCCCCGCAGCCTGAAAATCGCCGCTACCGCAAGCGCATAGAAGGGAAGGAACGCCGTCACAAAGGCATCGGCGAGCGACTCGAAGGTACCGAGCAGCACGAACGCGGCACCGAGCGCCGCCACCAGCGCGATCGCGATCCACGGCGTCCCACGCGTGGGATGCACCTTGGCAAAGATCGGGAAAAACAGCTTGTCCTCGGCCATGGCGAAAAACACCCGCGGACTCGTCAGGAGCACCGCGTTCAGCGTGCCAAATGTCGACAGCATCACTGTCACCGACACGAGCAACGCCCCGCTCGATCCGATCACCTTTTCCGCGACGTCGGCGGCGACGAGCTTCGACTGCCGAATCTCCTCAATGGGCAACACGGCCAGATAGGCAACGTTCGCTGCCAGATAGATGATCAGTACGAGGATCGTGCCACCGATGAGCGCGCGCGGCAAGTTGCGCTGCGGATCCTTCACCTCGCCGGCGTTGTACGCCAGATCTGCCCAACCGTCAAACGCCCAGAGCGTGGAGACGAGCGCCAGCCCGAACGCGGCCGTGGTGATGCTGCCGGCCGGCAGCGCTGGCGTGAAGTTGCCGCCAGTCTGAGGCAGTCCAATCAACAGAGCCACCAGCACGATAAACAGGAGCCCGCCGTATTTGGCGAGCACCGTGACGTTGACCACCACCGACGACGCGCGCACACCCACGATGTTGAACAGCCCGGTGGCGGCGATCGCCGCCACCGCCGTCCAGCGCACGTTCATGACCTCTTCTGCTGCCTGCGGATTGCGACCCATCACCCGGAACGAGTACTCGGCGAAGGTGATCGAGATAGCGCCGAGCGAGGCCGCCCGGATCATGACCAACTGGCCCCAGCCAAAGAGGAACCCGGTGACATCGCCCCAGGCCTCGCGGCAGAACACATACACGCCGCCCGTTTTGGGCAGCGCACTTGCTAATTCGGCAAGGGTCAGGGCGCCGCAGATGGCAAACACGCCACCGACGACCCACACCGAGAGCATCGGCAGCGGACCAGGCAGTTTGTCGGCGATCCCAGCCGGCGACCGGAAAATTCCGGAGCCGATGGTCGAGCCGATCACAATGGCGATCGCGCTCCAGAGGCCGATACGGCGCTCGAGTACGCGGGGGGCGGACACTCCGGCTGCTGCGGATGATTCTGCCATGCGCCAATGCTACCGTAGAGGCCGTCAATCCGCGAGCTTTCGGTCTACCCCGAAGACCGGAACCGCCGTGGCTACACCGCTCGCCGAAATTCTCTTTATCACCATTGCCGCCGTCATCGCTGTGTCGCAATGGTTGATCCTGCGTTCGACGGCGCGCGGCATGCAGCACAAGGCAGCCCAGTCGGCCGACGGCGTGCAGCGCGGCAGCGCCGGCCGGGCGCTCGAGTGGACATACGCCATCGTCCCCGCGATCGCACTCGTGTTCCTGCTCGGCTGTGCTTGGCGCGCCATGCACCCGACGGCCGTCGAGGTCGAAGGTGTCGCGCCATCCACGGGTATCGAGTCATGACGGGTTCTCCCGTGGTGCCACGCCAGCCGCTGGCGGCCGACATCCTCACGCTCACGAAGCCGCGCATCATTTCGCTGCTGCTCGTCACGACCGTGATGCCGATGTACGCCGCCGGCTCGCCGAGCATTTCGCTGGTCCTCATCGTCATGCTCGGCGGCTACCTCATGGCCGGCGGCGCCAATGCGGTCAACATGTACTTCGATCGCGACATCGACGGCGTCATGGTGCGCACGCGCACCAGGCCAATCCCGTCGGGGCGCATGGCGCCGCAGGCCGTGATGGCATTTGGCATCGCCAGCGCAACCGCAGCCACCTTCCTGCTCGGGCGGTTCGTGAATCCGCTCTCAGCCGCCCTCGCCCTCGGCGGATTCTACACGTACGTGTTCGTGTACACGCGCTGGCTCAAGCGGTCCACGCCCCAGAACATCGTGCTCGGCGGCGCCGCCGGTGCCTTTCCGCCGCTCGTCGGATGGGCAGCGGTCACCAATACGGTCGACCTCAAGTCGGTACTGCTGTTCCTGATCGTGTTCTATTGGACACCACCGCACTTTTGGGCGCTCGCACTCAATAAGCAGGTGGACTACGGCAACGCGGGCGTGCCGATGGCCCCCAACGCGTGGGGCACGCGCGAGACGATCGACCAGGTGCTCTGGTACAGCTTCTTGCTGGTGGCGCTCACCCTGCTTCCCGTCTGCTTCGGGATGTTCGGCCTGCCGTACCTCGGCGCAGCGCTCTTTCTTGGCGGCTGGTTTATCCGGGACGCGTGGCGGGTTTGGCGTCAGCGTGACACGGGTGAGTGGAGCGCGCCGGCCTGGAAACTCTACAAGTTTTCGCTGCTCTATCTCGCGCTGATCTTTGCCGCGATGGCGGTAGACCGCCACGTGTAGAGCAATGCGCCGGCAGCGAGCATCGCCGTGCCGGCCAGCGACATCAGCGGCGCCGACACCCAGGCGCTCGCCACACCGACGACGGCGCAGGCAACAAACGCCGCCGGCAGCACGGGATACCACGCTACGCGGTACGGACGCACGGCGTCGGGGCGCCGGCGGCGCAGCCGAAACACCGCGGCGGCGGCGAGTCCGAAGAAGACCCAGTCGGCAAACACCACGCCGGACAGGAGCGACCCGAGCGAGCCCCGCGTCGCGAAGAGCAGCACGAGCGACCAGCCGCCGAGGAGCAGCAACGCCACGTGCGGCGACCCAAAACGCGGATGCACGCGAGACGCGAACCCAAAGAGCGTCCCGTCATGTCCCAGCGCGAACAGTACGCGTGCGTTCGTCAGGAGGGCGACGTTCACGAACCCGAAGATCGAGAGCATCGCCGCGATCGTGATCGCCCTCGCGCCGGCATCGCCGACGAGGCGCTGCGCCGTGTCCGCCGCAACAGCGTTGCTGACGGCGAGCCCGTCCCGGCCAAGCGCGTTGAGATAGGCCACGTTCGCACCCACGTAGACCACAATGACGATGGCGATGCCAATCATGAGCGCACGCGGTAGCGTGCGCGCCGGGTCGCGGATCTCGCCGGCCACCATGTTCGTCTGTTGCCAGCCGCCAATCGTGAACAACACGGCGACGAACGCCGTGGCGAGACCTGGCCCCAGGGCGGGAGGCGGCGGTGCCGCTGGGGCGACGAGCGGTGCAACAGGCGTCAGCACGACGCCCGCCACGATCAGCGCGGCAAGTGCCACGAGCTTTGACACAGTGAAAATATTGGCGGCGATCGTTCCGGGTTTGACCCCACGGAGGTTCAGCACCGTGACGACGGTAATCGTGATCGCGGCGATACCCATCGGGCCGCCGACCGGGTCGACGGGCACAAATCGCGCGAGATAGTGGCCGAAACTCAGCGCCACGGCGGCGATCGCACCGCTGGCGATCATGAGCAGAATCATCCATCCGTGCAGGAAGGCCGCCAGCGGCCCGAACGCCTCACGGATGTACACGTACGGACCGCCTGCCTCGGGAAACATCGCGCCGAGTTCGGCAAAGGTGAGCGCGCCGGCGAGGGCCACGGCGCCTCCAATAATCCAGACGCCCAAAATCCACGACGCGCTCGGGAGCGCCAGCGCCACGTCGTGCGGCGTGAAGAAGATGCCGCTGCCGATGATCCCGCCGACCACGAGCAGCGACGCCGAGGCGAGGCCGAGCTCGCGCCTCAGCGCGGGGGTGGTGGCGGTGGGTGCGACCATCTACACGACGATCAGCTCCCGCTGTATCTCACGCGGGGTGACCAGCAGCTCGTCTTCCCCAATCCAGCAGTTCACCTCCGAACGAACGCCGATCTCGCCGGGGATATACACGCCAGGTTCGACCGAGAAGCCGACGCCCGGGATGAGGAGTCGTTCCTCGCGTGTTTCGAGATTGTCGATGTTCGGCCCGGACCCGTGCAGCGCGCGCGCATCGATCGAGTGGCCGGTGCGGTGCGTGAAATATGCGCCGAAGCCGGCCTGTTCGATGACGGCGCGGGCGGCATCGTCCGCCTCGCCACCGCGTACCGGCTGGCCGCTCGCAATACGCGACGCCAGCAGGTCGAGGGCCGCGTCGCGCGCACCGCGCACGGCAGTCCAAATCTTCGCGAGCTGCGGTGACGGTGCACCGATACTCGCCATCCAAGTCTGGTCAGCATAAATCCCGCCGGGCTCGGTGGCCCAGAGGTCAATCAGAATCGCGTCACCTTCGCGGAGCAGCCGCGGCGCCGACGCTGATGGCTCGTAGTGCGGGTTCGCCGCGTTCTCCGTGGCCGATACGTTCGGACCATGATCGGTGCCGAGGCCAACAGCCAAGAACTCGCCCTGCATCCACGCCATGACTTCATGCTCGGCCAGCGGCTTGGCGGTCCGGGCCGCCGTGCCAGCCTGCGCGAATGCCCCGCGCGCAATCCGAGCGATCTGCTCGGCGGCGCGCTTGTGTGACGCGAGACCGTCGGCGCTCCAGACGGCGAAAAAGCGCGACACGAGGTCGGCCGATGTCACCACGGTCGCGCCAGTGGCACGCACCATGTCGAGCACGCCCGCGGGGATCCGGTCAACGACCGGGACCGCGTCGCCAGGCGAGTACTCCATGGCAACTCGCTTGTTGCCAACGAGTGAGGCGACGTCACGCTCGAGCGTGCGCCATGCGGCGTAGACGCGGCGCTCCCACGCCGCGGGCCACTGCGCCCAGTCAAGCTGCTCGATGGCGTGCGACAGGCCGACGGGAGTTCCCGTCGTCGGCACCCAGGCAAAAATCCGGCGGGAACCCATCCCTTCAAGGCCAACCATGGCGCGCGCGATCGGGTTGAGCCCGCGAAAGTCGTACAGCAGCCAGCCGTCGACTCCGGCGGCGGCGAGCGCCTCCTGGATGACCGGTAAGGTGACGGCAGTGAGCAGCGCCGGTTCGCGTGCTGGCCCCCGCGTCATCGAGCGGTGCCGATCGGGCGCCATTCGGCACGCCATGCACAACGGTCCTCGCCGCGGCCGGCGCAATGCACATGTTCCACCGCGCCGACGCCACCGACGAGGAGCTGCATCAGTTCGCGCAGCCCGGATTCATAGTAGGCGCACCCGCCCTGTCGCGGCGCCATGTCCAGCGTGACCGACTTGGGCACAGTAAACAGGATCGTCGACCCAACGCGACGCACCGAACCCGCCATACACCGCGCGGCGGTCCGCCGCACATGGCGCAGCGCAATCGGTCGCGCCAGCAACGCCGGCAGCGCCAGCATCATTTTCCGCGTGAATGGCGAGATCGTGCGATACGCCTGACGGGCCATGTTGCGTCCCGCCTCGCGAAAAACGGCCTCGGCGTCAGGCCTGCGCCCGATCAACCGCGCAATGCCCTGAGCTTCGTCGAACGACTGCGGCTGCTTTCGCCGCACCGATTCGGTGAACCGTTTGATCTGCGCAGACACCGTTTCCGACAGCCCGAAGCGCTTACTGCGCAACTCGGCGACGAACTCCGCTTCCAAGTCGATGTCAGGAAGGTCGACCATGCGCACCGCCTCAAGCAGCGACAGCGGGATCAGCGGATCGACGGTATCAGTCATTGCGCGCGATGTGGGGTGGGGAAAGTGCGAAAGCTAGCAGGGACGCTTGCGTGGCGCCGATGCACAGAGCGAGAATGCTTCAATATGATGGAACGGGCGCTTCTCGGCGCGATCGCCGCGGCGCTGATCACTGGCATCGCGCGACGGCTGCATACACTGGACGAATCGGGCCTGTGGGCCGCGACGGTGATCGGTGCGGCCAGAACGATTGTCATTCGCCGGTTCGTGCGGTGAGCGAACTGCCGCGACGCGCCGAAGTCGTCGTGGTTGGTGGCGGCCCCGCCGGCGCCACGACCGCCTGGGCGCTGGCGCGCAACGGCATCGACACGCTCATTCTCGACCGAGAACAGTTTCCGCGGAGGAAGCCGTGCGCTGCGTACTTGAGCCCCCAAGCCAGGCGGATCCTCCACGAGATGGACGCGGTGGACGAACTCCTGGCCGCCGGGGCAGCGAAGCTCGCAGGCATGCGTGTGCACGCGATGGAAGGTGTGGCATTCGAGGGGCGGTTCGAGGCGGCGCATGGGTTCCGGGCGTTTTCGAACCACGGGCTTGCCGTGCGACGCGATCTCCTCGACGCTGTGCTGCTGGCGCGAGCGCGTGCCGCCGGTGCGCGGGTGGTGGAAGCCGTGACCGTGGAGAACGTCGAGCGCGACCACCGCGGCCGCGCGGTTGGCGTGACGGTCCAGTCCGGCGACGCGACGCGCCGCGTCGACGCGCGAATCGTGGTAGGGGCCGACGGAGTTCGATCGGTCGTGGCCCGGCAACTCGGCCTTGCGCGACAGCTGCACTGGCCGACACGCGCTGCGTTCGTGGCGCATTACGCCGGCGTTACCGGAATCGGCGACTGCGGCGAGATGCACATATTCAACGACGGATACTGCGGCCTCACAGACGTCGGTTGCGGCGTCACCAACGTGAGCATCGTACTGCCGGGGCGTACAGCGCGCGCCGCGGACGGCAACGCCGAGGCCTTTTGCTCGGCGTGGATCGCCGCCCATTCCTCGCTCGCGTCGCGATTCACGAATGCGACAGGCGTCTCGGCGGTGCAGACCGTCGGTCCGTTCGGCGCGCGCGCCCGGTCCGCCTGCGCGTCTGGCGCGGCACTGGTCGGCAATGCCGCCGACTTCTACGACCCGTTCACCGGCGAGGGCATGTATGCCGCGCTTCGCGGCGGCGAATTGCTCGCCCCATACGTCATCGAGTCGCTGCACGCGACCGACGCGCGGGCGCATGAACCACTTGAGGCCTACGATCGGTGTCGGCGGCACGAGTTCGGTGGCAAATGGCGGGTTGCACGGCTCGCCTCAATCGCGTTCGCAAGCCCGCCGCTGCTCCATCTACTCGCGCGGCGCCTCCGCGACCGGCGCGATCTTGCCGACCTGATTGTCGGGGTCGCGGGCGACTTCGTGCCGGCACGTGAAATCCTCAACCTCCGATTCGCCATGCAGCTCCTCGCGCCATCATTCGGATCATGACCGTAGACACCGCCACCTTTCGCCACGTCCTCGGCGCCGTCCCGACGGCCGTCAGCATACTCACGATGGTCGACGACGATGGCGTGGATCGCGGCATGACCGTCAGCGCGTTCTGTTCGGTGAGCCTGTCGCCGCCGCTGGTGCTGGTCTGCATCGGCAACGACGCGACCATCTCCGGCCCGATGCGGGGCGCGTCCACCTTCGCTCTCAACGTGTTGGCTGACGACCAGGCCGACCTGTCGCGCGTTTTCGCCGACACTGGGGCGCGGCCTTTCGCCGGTGTGGGAAGCAGCCGTGGACCCGGCGGCATGCTGCTCATCGACGGCACATCGGCCCGCCTCGAGTGCCGCATCACGGCGCGGTATCCAGGCGGCGACCACACCATCGTCGTGGGCGAAGTGACCTCCGCCGACGTGTCGCCGAGGCCACCGCTCCTCTACCATCGCGGCAGATACTCAGCGCTCGCGCCCTGACGATCGCTCGGCCTCACCCGAGTCCCGGGTGAGCGAACGCGCCGAGCCCCGGCGCCGTTTGTGTGGGGTTTGGACTCTGGCGGTGACAGATTGTCACGGCTTATCGGTGGACATGCCCGATGCGCGTTGCACAAGTTTGTGGCATGCAAGACATCGACGTCCTCCTCACAGAAACCCGCTCCTTCCCTCCACCCGAGGGTTTCGCCCGCGACGCCCACGTGCGCACCGACGCCATCTACGGGGAAGCGGCGAACGACTTCGAGGCGTACTGGGCCGACGCGGCAGGAAACCTTGACTGGATCACCCCGTGGAAGACGGTCCTCGACTGGACGCCGCCCCACGCCAAGTGGTTCCTCGGTGGCCAGCTCAACGTCAGCGCCAACTGCGTAGACCGGCATGTGCGCGGCGCGAACCGCAACAAGGCCGCGATCATCTGGGAGGGCGAGAATGGTGACCGCCGCACGCTGACCTACTGGGACCTGTACCGCGAAGTGCAGCAGTTCGCCAACGTGCTGCGCTCGCTCGGTATCAATAAGGGCGACCGCGTCGGCATCTACCTGCCGCTCATCCCTGAAGCGGCGATCGCGATGCTCGCGTGCACGCGCATCGGTGCCATCCACAGTGTGGTGTTCGGCGGGTTCAGCCCTGAGTCGCTACGAGACCGGATGAACGACGCGCAGGCCAGGGTGCTCATCACGTCGGACGGCGGGTACCGCCGCGGCCAGGTGATACCGCTCAAGCAAAACGTCGACAAGGCTCTCGAAGAGGCGCCCTCAATCGAGCATGTCGTCGTCGTGCAACGAACGCCGGGCGGATTCAGCGACCTCGCCATGGAAATGACCGACGGGCGCGATCGCTGGTATCACGAGCTGATGCGCGAAGCCAAGGCCGACTGCGCACCCGTCGCGATGGATGCCGAAGATGTGTTGTTCATTCTCTACACGTCCGGCACGACGGGCAAGCCGAAGGGCATCGTGCACACGACGGGCGGTTATCTCACCGGTGCGGCGACGTCGACCAAGATGGTGTTCGACCTCAAGGACGACGACGTCTTCTGGTGCACCGCCGATGTCGGCTGGATCACCGGGCACTCGTACCTCGTCTACGGTCCGCTGGCGAACGGCGCCACCTGCGTGATGTACGAGGGCGCGCCCGACTGGCCGCAGCGCGACCGATTCTGGGAGATCTGCTCGCGTTACGGCGTGACCATCCTCTACACCGCCCCGACGGCGATTCGCGCTTTCATGAAGTGGGGCGACGAGCACCCGGCCAAACACGACCTCTCACGGCTCCGCCTCCTTGGCTCCGTAGGCGAACCGATCAACCCCGAAGCGTGGATCTGGTATCACGAACATATCGGCCACAAACGGTGCCCGATCGTCGACACCTGGTGGCAAACCGAAACGGGCTCGATCGTGATCTCGCCGCTGCCGGGACTTACCGTGACGAAGCCGGGCAGCGGAACGAAGGCACTGCCTGGGTATTTCGCTGAACTGCTGGACCAGACGGGCGAGCGAATTCCGGTGGGCGGCGGGCTCCTCGCGCTCACGAAGCCGTGGCCGTCCATGCTCCGCACCATCTGGGGAGACGATGCCCGCTACGTGGAGACGTATTTCTCCAAGTGGGCTGGGAGACCGGACCTCTATTTCGCCGGCGACGGCGCCAAGCGCGACGACGATCAGTACTTCTGGATCCTCGGCCGCGTGGACGACGTGCTCAACGTGGCCGGTCACCGGATCGGCACGATGGAGGTCGAGAGCGCGCTCGTCGAGCACCCTGCGGTCGCCGAGGCCGCCGTGGTCGGCAAAACGCACGACGTGAAGGGTCAGGCAATTGCCGCGTTCGTGACGCTGCGCGAGGGATTCGAGCAGTCACCCGAGTTAGTCGTCGAGCTCAAGCGGTTCGTTGCCGACAAGATTGGCGCGCTCGCGCGACCGGACGACATCCTGTTCAGCGCGGACCTGCCCAAAACGCGATCGGGAAAGATCATGAGGCGCCTTCTGCGCGACATCGCCGAGGGGCGCGCGCTGGGCGACACGAGCACCCTTGCCGACCCCAGCGTTGTGGCGGCGCTCAAGACGCAGTACGACGAGAAGGACGGCTGACACCACTCCCGATGGAGCGCCTAGAAAAGGCTGCGATCGCGGCGATCGCGGCGATCGCGATCTACTTCGGGGCCCGCCGGTAGTCCCGCAGGTCCAGCAGGCTCAGGCTGAACAGGACGACCACCAGCCCTGCACTCACGACGCAGTATCGGCAGATCGCGTGGATGCGCGCGACTTCGGCCCAGGTGAGATACGCCGAGAAAAGCACCCCCCACCCGTTCAGAAAGACGAGCGCGCCACTCGGCCATCGCCGCTCGACCCACGGACCAAGCGAGCCGGCGGTCGCGACGGCGAAGACACTCATGTAGTAGCCAGTACCCCAGAGCGCGACCGGGACCCCAAGGAAGTTGGCCCAGCGACTCCCCTGCACCTTCTCGCAACCGCCCGTCCCACACGCCAGCGAACCGACGTACCCATAGTGGTAGAGGGTGAGGTAGGCGGCGAGAAAGACGCCACCCAACGCCAAGACGGCGACCAACATCCTTCGCGTCATCGGCCGACTCCGGGACCCGACGCGACTATGGCTTACTGGGTGTGGCCTTCGCCGCCTGCGCGGCTTCGGCAGCTGCCGCATCGACGTACTTCCGGAACTCGTCGAACGGAATGTTGCCAGGAATCATCTTCGTACCGATGATAAAGGTCGGCGTCTGGCCGATGCCGCGCCGCACGCCTTCCTGAAGGTTGGCCTTGATGCGGGGATAGTGTTGCTGCGTGTCGAAGCAATCCTCCCACTTCGCCGTATCAATCCCAGATTCAGCGGCGAGCTGCAGGAACACCTTCTTCGGATTGTTCGTCGCTTCGCCATTCCAGCGGTCCTGCGTGGCGAACACGCGGTCATGCATGTCGAGGAACTTCCCCTGATCGGCTGCGCAGGCCACCGCGTTCGACGCGGGCCAGGTGTTCTTGTGCATGTCGAGCGGGAAGTCATAGAACCGGAATGACACAAGGCCGGTATTGATGAGGCGCTCGCGAACGTCCGGCTCCGTGAGGGTCGCCCACTGCCCGCACGCGGGGCATTCGAAGTCACCAAACTCAATGACCTGCACCGGCGCGTCGGCGTTGCCGACGAGATAGCCCTCAGCCGTTCCGGCCGCGAGGCTCGGGTCCACGGGCTTCACACCCGCACGCGGACGCGATACGGCATACCCCAGCACGGCGACTCCGACGACGGCCACCAGCACAATGGTGCCGACAAAGCGCGAATTGGACGGCTTCTTCTTGACGGGCTTGGCCACGGCGAGCTCTCCTCAGAATGTCGGCGCGCCGCCGGATACGCCGGACGACTGCCAGTCGGTCAACTTTGGCTTGCCAGAAGATAACCCGCCCCGCCCCTCGCTGGTCACCCGTTTCGGTCAACGAAGGGCGGCGAAAACCCGTAATCGAGTCACCGAGGGAGCTGTTTTTGAGCCGTCACCTATAGGTTGCGACGCCCAAATCGGTTAACATTCGGCCTGCAGCAATCACTCAATAAACGGACGAGATGAGCACGAAGAGGACGATAAGACCGCCGCAACGCGACACGACGGCCCCGACACCATTTGCACAGGCGCGCGATGAGCTGTTCCAGCACATCATCAGTTGTCAGGTCGTTGGTGCCGATGCGGAGCACCAGAAGGAATGGCTCGATGAAACGATGGGGTACATGCGCGACCGGTTCCACGAACTGGACGCCACCAAGCTCGCGGAGTTACGCACCTTGGGTGAACGTTTCGCCCAGCCGGCCAAGCGCAACGAGGCCGTCAGCGCGTAAGGGTCTGTGGGCCCAGCAGGATCTGAAAAAGAACGTAGAGATTTCCGGGGGCGCCAGCGATGGCGCCCTCTGCAATTATTCAGCGTCGTGGCCGATCAACGTCCGGCGCGACGCGTGCGGCGCAGCACGACGGCCAACCGTGCGCCACCACCGAATCCGAGTTCCACCGCCGGGACCCAACCGGTGCGACGGGGAATTTCGGTCCCGACAAAAAAGATGAGCGCCGTGCGTGACCGGCGACCCTCGCCCGCTTCGACGGCAATCCCAGCGCCGGCATACGGGCCCCAACGCCATTCAGCGAAAGGGTCGGCAAGAAATCGTGCCGCGAGTTCGGCCCGCGCAACGGTACCTGGGTTGGCGCCGAGTTCGCGCCCGGCCGCGAGGATCGCCGCGGCACGAACGTAGTAGCCGGCCGGCACGTTCAAGCCGGCGCCAGCCACGACGACAGACCTGGCGCCTCCAATGATTCCGGCGGTCACCTCGGGCTGCACAGTCGGCACGAACCGAAATGCCTGAGCCACCGCCGTGCCGGCTCCCAGCTGGACTGCCACCGCAACGACCAACCCGCGCACACCGAGGTTCACGACGAGCCGGCGCCGGCGGCGGTGATCGCCACGCCGGTGCGCCTACACGCGAGCACTGCCCCGCCAAAGCACGATCGAGTAATCGGCGATCGACCATGCCGATGCGATGCCCACGGCGATCACCGAAGTCAGGATCAACGAGGGTTCCAGGTACGCGATCGCGAGCGCGGCCAGCTGGAGTACCGTCACGACCTTACCGGCGGATCTCGCCACGAAGGTGAACTGACGGAACTGGTCCATGCCCCGCGTGGCCAAGAATGCGGCGAGCACGCAGATGTCGCGAGCCGCCAGCACCAGCGTCGCGACCAAGGAGAGCCGACCGTCGTTCCAGAGCACCGCGAGGGCGACGAGCACAAAGCAGCGGTCCGCAAACGGATCGATGAGCTCGCCGAAACGGGTCGAGGCGCCGCGGCTGCGCGCGAGATACCCGTCGAGAAAATCGGTTGCGCCCGCGGCAGCGATCAAGAGGAGCCGCTCCTCGTGACCCTTCAGCAAGGGGAAGAACGCGGCCATACCAAGCCGCGAAAGCGACACAAGGTTTGGAAGCGTTGCGAGGGAGTCGCGTGTCATGCACATAAAGCTAGAAACCACCCCGACTGCTTGCCAGCGCAGGAGCTCCACCCTAGCTTCGCGAAACAGCGTGTTTCCCCCGTCCGGGATTGGACCGCATGGCCGATATGCTTGCGATGAGTACGCCCTGAACGGTCCGCCACCACTCGTTGAGCGCGTCGCCGATTTTCGCGGGGTGGCCTCACCGGTCCTCCGCGACTCCGCAGCGCTCGCCGGCCTCGCGCTCTCCGCGGCCGGCGCGGCGGGCCTGAGCACCTTAGAATCACCGATCGTCCGCGCGCTCCCGCGTGACGGACTCGCGCTGATCCTCTTTCTCGACCTCGGGCACATCGCGGTGCACACAATACCCGAGCGCGAAACAGTCGTGCTCAACCTGCTCGTCGCAGCGGGACGCGATCCGCAGAAGGCGGTGGATGTATTCGCGCGGAAGTTCGGAGTCAGCGAAACACGTCCGGCCCGGGCGTTCGACCGCGGGTAGGTTCTCCCGGATCCGCCTCCCTAGCCATCACCGACCACCCCCCGCGATGGCTGCCTGGTTCACAGCCAAATCGTTTGCTTTGGCGGACTCACCGACGACGAACCGGGCGTGAAGCTCACGCGGATGCCACGCGGCTTCGCAGAGAATCATCCCGCGGCGGCGTAGCTCCGCTTCAACTCATTCACCGTGAGCACCAACTACAGCGATAAGGAAATGCTCGGCCTGTCGCTGATCGACAAGGTGATGAAGGACTTCGCGCTGATCCTGCCGCTCTGCCGCTGGCTGAACGGGGCACTCGGCCACCCAACAGCGAAGTCACGCTCAAGGCGCGGCGACCGCGCCGGGCCGCCGGCGGCAGCCTCCGTGCGTTCCGGACGAGTCAGACCGCTCGGCCCGCACCGCGAATCATGCTCTCGACCCGCCGCGCTGGATCGAACGAGGCCTGTGCGACCATCTGGATATTTGCGGCCGTGACGGCATGGATCCGCTCATCGTAGCGGGCGATGTCATCCATCGCATCACCGCACATCCAGGCGTCGGCGAGGTCGCCCATGATGGCGGATGCCGCTTCGCGACGGATGGCATTGTACCCAACCGCAAAGGTCTTGGCCTGCTGCAGCTCACGTGCGGTGACCGGTTCAGAACAGAGCCGCGCGAACTGGCCGAGAAATCCCGCCCGAGCGGCTTCGGCTTTCTCCGGCGAGGTCGCGATATAGCCAAGGAATGCGCCCGCGTGACGGCGCAGGACCGGCGTGACCATCACGGTATAGGCGAGCGACTGCCGGTCGCGCAATTCCTCGAAGAACCGGCCGCCGAGCCCGCTCGCCACTCCGGAGAGCAATGACGCCGCGAATCGGTGGTCGTCGCCGCGCGCGGGACCGGGAAAGAGCATAGCCAAGGCCGACTGCGCCTTGTCGCGCGACTCGGTGCGTTGCACCGGACCCGCCGGCCAGGCGGGTGCTGGTACCGCCCTTACCGTGCGCGGCGTGAGCTCGCTGAACCGGCGCGCAATCGCTCCAACCGCATCGTCGGCATCGAGGTCGGCTACGCACACGATCACGCCCTCCGCGGCAACGGCCTGCGCCTCGTGCCAGGCACGGAGCGCGTCGGCATCGAGCCGTCCAAGCGATGCGGCGTCGCCGAGCACCGACCGACCGTATGGATGGTCACCCCAGGCCGCCTCGGTGGCGAGCCGCAGCGGCCACCGGAACATGTCGTCGCGGATCGCGGCAAGTTCGGCGAGCGCGACGGCGCGTTCCGACTCAACGGCGGCGTCGCGGAATGCCGGACGTTGCACCACGTCGGCCAAGAGTTCGACGGCGTCGTCGAACCGCGCCACCGGCACAGACACCGTCCACTGGAACCCGTCCGCGGCCGCCGAACCGCCAAGCGCACCACCAGCAAACTCCACATCTTCGGCGAGCTGCTTAGCCGACCGCCGTTCCGTCCCGCGGAGCGCCACACGCGTCATGAGCGACGTCACGCCGGCATTCGCCGCTCCCTCCTGCAGTGCACCGCCATTCACGAACCAGCCGACGTGGGCGATCGGGCTGCGCGCGCGCTGGAAAACGATCGGCACGCCTGTCCCCGTTCGGTAGACGGATATGTCGCCGTGGCGGCGTTCGAGCCGCCAAGCGCACGATCCGCCCTTCACCACGGCAACCGGCTGCGTCAGCGTCACTGGGTCCACCGGATCGGGTCGGTCGCCAGTAAGCATCGTGATTGCCTCATCCGGACCCGAGGCAAACGGCGTGGCACTCGACGGGCGATACACGAGCAGCGCGGCACGCTCGGGCGCGAGCCAGCGTTGGGTGACACGCCCGACCGCCTGCTCGTCGGCGTCGAGCATCGCCTCGAGATAGTCGCTGCCCCGCTCCCAGCCGCCCATCAACTCCCAGACGGCCAGATGATTGGCCTGGCCGTCCACCGTCTCGAGCCCGCGAAGCCACTGCGAGGACACCATGCGGCGGGCACGTTCGACTTCTGGCGCGCCCACATCGCCCTCACGCATCCGCTCGACCTGGTCCCATGCCGCGCGCAGCGCACTGGTGGCCCGTTCGGGTCGGGCCGTGGCGTGCACCACGAAGACGCCAAGCTCGGTTGGTGTGTAGTTCCACGCACTGATTGACGACGCGAGGCGCCGGTCGCGCACGGCGCGAAAGAGCCGGGACGCGCGTCCCCCCGAGAGCACGACCGACGCCAGGTTGATGACGGGCGTATCGGCATGCGTGAGCTCCGGCGTACGCCAGCCGAGCAGCAGTTCGGACTGTTGTACGTCGCCGTCGAGTTCCTGATACCGCAACCCAGGCGCCCGCGCGGAGGCTTCCGTGGGACCCGGAGTTCGCACCACGGGCTGGTCGGGCACGGCGCCATACCGCCGCATCGCTTCCGCGATCGCATGCCCCGCCGTCACATCGCCAACGATGGAAAGCACGGTGTTGCGCGGACGATAGAAGTTCTGGTAAAACCCGAGCACCTTGTCACGCGTCAGCGCACGGAGTCCCGGCTCCCGACCGATCCGCCAGCGCCGCATGCGGTGTGTGTCGTGCAGCAGCGCGAACAGCGTCTCGGTGGCCACGGCCGTCGGTGTGTCGGACTTTCGCTTGGCCTCTTCAATGATGACTTCGAGCTCGCGCCCAAGTTCGCCACGATCGATCAGCGAATTGGCGTACGCGTCCGCCTGGATCTCCATGCCCGCTTCGAAACCGTTCGCGGGCAAGACCGTGTAATAGTGCGTGTGATCGTAAATGGTCGCCGCGTTGAGCACGCCGCCGCTCGCCTTCGTGGCGCGGGCGATCTCCCCGACACCTCGGGTCGGCGTGCCCTTGAAGTACATGTGCTCGAGCACGTGCGCGATCCCGGAGACATCGTCGGTCTCGTCGAAGTACCCCGCGCCGACATACGTGACGATTGCGACGACGCCGCAGCCTGGCTTTGGCCGCACGACCACGCGTAGCCCGTTCGGCAGCGTTTCGCGCACCACGCTTCCGGCGGGGAATACGCTGTCGAGCAGACGCGGGTTCATCTGGCGAACGACACGCGGCGAAGCACGACCAGCGCCGCGATGAACGCGAGGGCGCCGTAGCCCAGTACATGCCAGACGTGGGGCCAAGGCATGGCCTGGCCCGCGTACAGTTGGTCGCGGATGGAATCGAGTTTGTGGGTCGGGGGCAGGAACCGCGTCACCTGCGCAAGCCACGGCCACATCGGCAAGTTCTGCGTGTTCTTCAGAGTGTGCAGGACGTTACTCACGACGAAGACGACTACGAGGAGTGCTGTGTCGGCATTGGTCACCGCGGTCAGCAAGAAGCCGATGCCGCCGATCAACACCCAGCTGAGCGCCATCACGATCAGCACTTCGCGGACCGGCAGCGCGGTCGTCCCTGCCTGCAGCCAGGATGCCAATAATCCGGCGATCGCGATGAACCCTGCGCCGTAGAGAAGCCATTGTTGCGCGTAGAACCGCTCGATCGACACCGGCTTGCTGAAGAGGAAGCGGAAATACCCGTTCGATCGGTCGTCTGTGACCATGCGCGCGACGCCGAGGAACGAGCCGATCGTGATAAAGACGCCGGCGAGGTTGCGGAACATACCGTTGGCGAACGACTGCCCGTCGGGCGTGTCCCATTCCATGGCCGGTCCGGCCTGCTTCCAGATCATGAAGCCGAACATGACGACGAGCAGCGTCGGCAAACCCGCCCGCATCAGCACGAAGTCCCGAAGTTGGAACCTGAGCAGGTACGCCGTGATGCGGCCGCGCGTCGCCAGCCCGCTCATGCGCCACCACCGGCGCCACCACCGGCGCCACCAACCGCTGCGTGGAACTCGGCTTCGAGTGCGCTTTCGCGCGGCGCGAGCCCGGTCACCTGCGCGCCGAGCGCGAGCGCCGTTTGCAGCCCGGCGTTGAGCTCCGCCAGGCCAAGCGCGGGCAACACGACCTCGCCAGGTCCCACCACACGGGCGCCGGGAAATGTGGCGAGCACCACGGCCGGATCGCTGAGCACGCGGAGCACATAGACGCGCGTGCCCGACTCATGCGAATCGCGCACCGTCACCACGCGCTGCAGCTTGCCGTGATCGATGATCGCCACACGGTCGGCCACGCGCGCGAGCTCGTCGAGGTTGTGCGACGCGATGACGATCGCGCGATTCGGATGCCGGAGCTCTGTCACGACCGAGCGAAACCGTTGCGTCCACAAGGGATCGAGCCCGTGCGTTGGCTCATCAAACACGACGACGTCATGCCCGCGCAACAACGCCTGAGCGAGCCCCACGCGCTGGAAGTTTCCCTTGGAGAGGGCCTGCACGGGCTTCCGCCGATGCTCGCCGATTTCGAGGAGCGCAATCACGCGCTCCACCTCGACCTC
>Ga0049085_10000300_pt1 | contig 20097 bp, 18 predicted proteins | sample GreLakmeSU08MSRF_FD_66721 | JGI IMG/M metagenome (GOLD analysis project Ga0049085, IMG submission 66721) | Freshwater lentic microbial communities from great Laurentian Lakes, MI, USA - Great Lakes metaG SU08MSRF | ecosystem: Environmental > Aquatic > Freshwater > Lake | place: Great Lakes... | reverse complement strand
TCAAGCCTTGCTCGGCAAGGCCGAGCAACACATCCAACTGCTCGCGAGAAAATGCCTGACCTTCGGCGGTACCTTGCACCTCGACGAACTTTGCTGCACCACCGGCCGCTGGCGCCAACATCACCACGTTCATGTCGACTTCGGCGGTGCTGTCTTCCACATACGGAAGATCGATGATTGGCGTGCCGGCGTGAATGCCCACACTCACCGCGGCGCACAACGAATGCAGTGGGTTGGCTTTCAGTGCGCCAGAAATCATCAAACGGCTGACCGCATCGTGCAGTGCCAAATACGCCCCACAGATGCTCGCCGTGCGGGTGCCGCCATCGGCTTGCAACACATCGCAGTCGAGCAGAATTTGGCGCTCACCGAGCACCTTCATGTCGCAGGCCGAGCGCAACGAACGGCCGATCAAGCGCTGAATTTCCACGGTGCGACTCGACTGCTTGCCTTTGGCGGCTTCGCGATCAACGCGTTCGGGTGACGAGCCGGGCAACATTGAATACTCGGCGGTGACCCAACCTTTGCCCGAGCCCTTCATCCAGCGGGGTACGTCTTCGTCGACGGATGCCGTGCACAACACCCGCGTGCGCCCGAATGAAACGAGCACACTGCCGCTCGCCATTTCGGTGAAGTCGCGTTGAAACGTAATTGGTCGTAGTTCGTGCGGCGCGCGGCCGTCGGGTCGAGTCATGATGAAGTTCCTTTCATCCATCGTGACACACCGCCCAGTTCAGGCCCGAGCAAGCGACGCCCGAGCGTGGCAAATGCATCCACATCACCGGATGAATAGAACTGCCGCTCGCCCACTGCCTTGGCTGGTGCCTCGATGGCTTGTGACTCCAACAGGTCGCGCACCGCAAACGCCGTTTCGTTGGCGCTACTCACAAGCACCACGCCATCACCCATTACCGCTTGAATCACCGAAGCCAAATATGGGTAATGCGTGCAACCCAACAACAGTGAATCCACGCCGGCTGCCTTGAGCGGTGCCAACAACTGGTTGGCCAACAACGTGACTTCGTCACCCTCGGTTTGGTCGCGTTCGACGAATTCAACGAACCCTGGGCAGGCTGCTGATGACAACACGACCTCGGCCGCAGTGAGCTCGACAGCCCTGTCGTAGGCACCCGACGCGATGGTGCCGACAGTGCCAATCACCCCCACCTTGCCGTTGTGCGTTACACGCACCAGCGCTCGCGCGCCAGGCTCGACCACACCAATCACTGGCACGGGCAAACTGCTCGCGAGCACGTCAAGAGCCACGGCTGCTGCGGTGTTGCAGGCCACCACGATCAATTTTGCGCCGTAGTCACGCACCAGGCTGGTGGCCAGTTCCACTGCGTAGTCGCGCACCTGCGCGGCTGGCTTGTTGCCGTACGGATACCGGGCGGTGTCACCGATGTACACCAACGACTCGTTGGGCATCAAGTCGATGAGTGAGCGCATCACGGTGAGACCACCCACGCCCGAGTCGAACACACCAATCGGTGATTCGCCCCCAACCACCATGCGCTTCGTAGGCTATTGCGTCGTGCTCACCGCCACGCTGATGGCGCTCGGTGCAGCAACGTTGCATGCCAGTTGGAACTTTGCCGTCAAGCGCAACACCGACTCGGGGCTGGCCTTGTGGGGACAATTTTTCATCGCCATGTTCGTGGCGAGCGGTGCACTCGTGGCGTGGTGGATCATCGACGACGTGCCCGACTTTGCGTGGCAGTACACGTTGCTGTCAGGCATCACCCATCTGCCATATTCGATTTTGCTCGTGCGGGCCTACAACACCGGCGACTTTTCGGTGTCGTACCCGATTGCCCGCGGTGGCGGTGCCATCGGTGCCGCAGTTCTCGGAGTTGTGCTGCTTGATGACGTGCTGTCGATGCTCACCATCGCGGGTATTGCGTTGGCAGGTGCAGGCTTTTTTCTGTTGTCGCGCGGTTCGTTGCGCCAGATGCGCTTCGCGATTTCCACCGCTGCAATCATCGGCGTGTATACCGCGATTGACGCCACCGGCGTGCGCGAGTCAGCCGACCCGGTGGCGTACGCACTCAGCATTTTTGTGACCACCGGCATCACCGTGTCGGTGTGGACCTTTGCCACGCGCCGCGGTGCAGCAATTGCCGCGCTGCGACAGCAATGGAAACCGTTTGGTTTTGCTGCAATCGGCACGCTGGCCAGTTACTGCCTCACCCTGTTGGCGATGCGACTGGCACCGGTTGGCTACGTCGCAGTGCTGCGCGAATCGAGCGTGCTCATTGCTGCAGTCATCGGCTGGAAGCTGCTCGGCGAACAAGATCACCGACGACGCATCGGCGGCACGGTCGTGGTACTCGTCGGGCTCGTTGCCCTCGTTGCCGGCGGCTAATAAACACGACTAGAAGACGTGTCTAGAAATAAATGACCTTTTCGGCGTTGGCCGTGGCGGAATCAAGATCCACCGTGTAGGCGCCAGTCGACAGATACTTCCAGCCGCCGTCACACACGATGAACACGATGTTGGCGCTTTCACCGCTCGCAGCAAGGTCGCCCGCCACCTTGAGCGCGCCAGCCAGCGATGCACCCGATGAGATGCCGGCGAATATTCCGCACTCGCGCACGAGACGACGGGTCATCTCGATGCTTTCACGCGGGCGCACGATGCGTTTGCGGTCGAGAATCTCGCGACCCTTCCACAATTCGAACACCGGTGGGATGTAGCCGTCATCCAAGTTGCGCAAACCTTCCACCAATTCACCCAGCGGTGGCTCGACGGCAATGATTTTCACATCTGGGTTTTGCTCTTTAAGGAAACGACCGACACCCATCAACGTGCCCGTGGTGCCGAGACCGGCGACAAAGTGCGTGATCTGTGGGCAGTCTCGCCACACTTCTGGCCCAGTGGTTTCATAATGCACCCGCGGGTTTGCTTCGTTCGAATACTGATGCAGAAAGCACCACTCCGGATGCTCGGCAGCCATGGCCTCGGCACGACGCACCGCACCGTTCGAGCCTTCGCCGCCTGGAGTCATGATGACTTCGGCACCGAACACCTCCAGCATCTGACGACGTTCAATCGACACGCTTTCTGGCATCAAGATGGTGATGGGGTTGCCCGTGATGCGCGCGATTGCCGCCAGCGCAATACCCGTGTTGCCCGAGGACGGCTCGAGAATTCGCTGACCTTTGACGAGACGCCCGGTGGCATAGGCCCGCTTGATCATCGCATTGGCGATGCGGTCTTTGACCGAGCCGAATGGATTTTGGTTTTCCAGTTTGGCGAAGAGTCGCACCTGTGGGCTCGGCGAAAGTTGGCTCACCTCGACGAGTGGCGTATTGCCGATCAGTTCCAGCACGCTCGCAGGCGACCGCTCTGCGGTGTGCAGTGCGTTGGTGTCGGTCATGGTGTACTCCGTCGGTTGAACTGGGCTGATTCACTGCTGCACATCACCCGTTCGGAATCTCGGTAATCCCGATAGGACTTGTCAACAATCTACCTTCTCGGCACCTGCTCGGGCGAGCCCACGGCGAGGGTCACACCTGGCGCGGGTTCGTGGTTTATTTTGGGCGAGCCGGGGGCGGGATTTCGACCGCTGTTTCGCTGATTTCGCCGGCCACGATGCGATAGTTGCGCAGGCGCGGCGGGTCGTGTTTCAGGCTGAGGATCGCATAATTCCAGAGCGGGTCGGGGGCTTGGGCGACATCTGTGGCACTTGGATACGCCTCGGTATGGGTGTGGCTGTGCACGACTCCGATGACCGCCAAACCGCGGTCGTCGGCCGACTGCTCGACACGCATGTAGTCCTTGGGGTCCAAGGTGTAGACGATTGCCGAGGCAGCCGCATTGCGACATGGATGAAACTCAAGCACCTCATCACTGCCGGGCTGACCCACCAAGAGTCCGCACATTTCATGCGGTGTGCAGTCGCGAGCATGGCGCACTATCTGTTGTTCGATCGCCTCGGTGATCGCCAAGCGTTGTGAATTCACGAGATATGACGCTACCTAGGCTCAAGTTACCGACATGGCAAAAAAAGACGATGACACCACCGTGCTGGCGAGCAATCGACGCGCCAGACACGACTACGCAATCCTCGACGTAGTCGAGGCGGGCATCGTGCTGCACGGCAGCGAAGTCAAGAGCGTGCGGGAGGGCCTCGTGCAAATCGCCGAGTCGTATGCCCATGTGGCACACGGTGAAATGTGGCTCGAAAATATGCATGTTTCGCCCTACAAGTTCAGCCACGGTGTCGGGGCCCACGACCCACTGCGACCGCGCAAATTGCTGCTCAATCGCACCGAAATTCGCCGGCTGGCTGAACGCATGGCCAAAGAACGCCTGACTCTCGTGCCACTCGACGTGCACCTGCGCGACGGGCGCGTGAAGATCGAACTCGCGCTGGCCAAGGGTCGCAAACGGGAAGATCGTCGCGCCGCAATCGCCGAGAAGGAATCCAAAATCGAGATGCGCCGCGCCGTTGGCCGCCAGCGCCGCGGCAAACCCGAGTAGCCGCAACAGCACGCCTCCAGCACATTCGGGTTGCAGGCGTGCGTACACTGAGAGTGTTACGCAAGTACAAAGGGGCTGACAGGTTTCGACGTCAGATTCGATGTTCGAGCGTGCGACCCGAGTTGCTCAGACTCGTAAAACGGGGCAAACAAATAACTGCCAACAAGCAGTTCGCTCTCGCCGCCTAATTTATTAGGTGTCGGAGAGCACTCGTGAGCCGCAAGGTCGCACGGGGCCGATCCACCGCAGCCCGGCAACAGAAGCGGAGGATGACAGCGGGAAAGCACGCTGACGTCAGGAAAGACCGATGACTTCTCGGAAAGACGGGACGCGACCTAGGTAACTAGGTAGTCGACCCGCCGACGGTGTTGCGACAGCACCACAGTGGGGATGGTCGTATCACGAGCGCTCAACGGCTGATGGACGGGGGTTCGATTCCCCCCAGCTCCACCAAGTAGTGGCGGGCGCACTATGGCACGCGCCGATGTATCAACCCGCAGTCGGTTGGCGGGTCACACCCTCGGCAATGGCGGCGGCGGCAACCGCAGGTGCAACTCGGGCCACCACCGAGCGGTCAAACACTGACGGCACGATGAAGGTCGGGCTGAGTTCGGCAGCGCTCACCGACTCGGCGATTGCGATGGCGGCGGCCAACTTCATCTTTTCGGTGATGCTCGTTGCCTGCGCATCGAATGCACCACGAAAGATGCCGGGGAACGCCAGCACGTTGTTGATTTGGTTCGGGTAATCGCTGCGTCCAGTTGCAACGACCGCGGCGAGGCCGTCAATTTGCTCGGGGCGAATCTCGGGGTTGGGGTTGGCCATCGCAAACACGATCGGGTCTTTACCCATCGTGCGCACATCGGCGGCCGTGATGACATCGGGGCCACTCAAACCGATGAACACATCGGCACCTTTCATGGCGTCAGAAATCGTGCCCATTTCCCGCGCTGGGTTGGTGTGGTTGGCAAACCACTCCTTGGCCGAGTTCATGCCACTGCGTCCGGAGTACATCGCACCCTCACGGTCACAGCCAATGATTTGACCGACGCCGGCATCCATCAGAATCTTGCCGACTGCGACACCTGCTGCACCGATGCCGACAATGACGACCTTGACGTCACCAATTTTCTTGCCGGTGATTTTCAAGGCGTTCCATAACGCAGCAAGCGTGACGACTGCCGTGCCGTGTTGGTCGTCGTGAAAAACAGGAATGTCGAGGGTGGCCCGCAAACGCTCCTCAATTTCAAAACACTCGGGTGCCTTGATGTCTTCCAGATTGATGCCACCGAACGTCGGGGCGAGGCGTTGCACGAAGTCGACCACCTCGTCGGCGGTACGCGCGTTGATACAGATTGGGAAGCCATCCACCCCACCGAATTCTTTGAAGAGCAGCGCCTTACCTTCCATCACGGGCATAGCTGCTTCCGGACCGATATCGCCGAGGCCGAGCACAGCAGTGCCGTTACTCACGATCGCCACCGTATTTTTTCGAATGGTGTATTGATGCGACAGCTGTTTGTCTCTTTCGATTGCGGTGCAAATGCGCGCTACGCCGGGCGTATACGCCATCGACAAATCTTCGCGGTCGTTGACCGGCGCGCTCGATGACGTGAAGATTTTGCCCGACTCGTGCATGCGGAAGGTGCGATCCCACCAACCGAGCAGGGTCACGCCGGAGAGCGCCTGCACCGCCTTGACCACCTGTTGTTGATGTGCTTCGTCACGACAATGCACCACGACATTGCGCCGCAGCACGGGCCCACGCACGTCGAAGCCGTCGAGCGCACCGATGTTGCCACCTGCCGAGCCGATCGCCGTGCAGAGTTGGCCGAGCGACCCCGGAACGTTCGACAACTGACAGTCGAGGCTGATTGAAAATGCGGCGGTTGGGAGCAAAGCCATGGGGATACCGAGGCTACGACTGTGTGCAAAGAGTGCAACGGCGCTGCCACACTGAAAGGGTGACAGCAGCGTCGGGTGGTGCTGGAATTTCCCCACTGTTTGCGGCCGCAGCATGGCGCACGGTGCCCGGCTTTTCGTTCACCGACATCACGTACCACCGCAGCGTCGACTCGGGCACGGTACGCATCGCTTTCAATCGGCCGGAGGTCCGCAACGCTTTTCGACCGCACACCGTCGATGAACTCTTCATGGCCCTCGACCATGCGCGACAGACTTCCGACGTTGGATGTGTGTTGCTCACGGGCAACGGCCCATCGCCCAAAGACGGTGGTTGGGCGTTTTGCAGTGGCGGCGATCAACGCATCCGTGGCAAAGACGGCTACAAGTACGCCGATGGCACCGACTCGAGCACCATCAATGCGGCGCGCACCGGGCGCCTGCACATTTTGGAAGTGCAACGCCTGATTCGATTTATGCCCAAGGTGGTCATCTGTGTGGTGCCAGGTTGGGCAGTCGGTGGCGGGCACAGTTTGCATGTGGTGTGCGACCTCACGATTGCCAGTCGCGAGCATGCCAAGTTCAAGCAGACCGATGCTGATGTCGCGAGTTTTGACGGTGGCTACGGTTCGGCCTATCTCGCCCGTCAAGTCGGGCAGAAATTTGCGCGCGAGATTTTCTTCCTCGGGCGCGAATACTCAGCTACCGAGGCACACCAGATGGGCATGGTGAATGCAGTGGTGGACCACGAGCAGCTCGAGGTCGTCGCGCTCGAGTGGGCCCGCGAAGTCAACGCCAAGAGCCCGACCGCCCAGCGCATGCTCAAATTTTCGTTCAACCTCATCGACGACGGCCTCGTCGGACAGCAACTGTTCGCGGGTGAAGCCACCCGCCTCGCCTACATGACCGACGAAGCACAAGAAGGCCGCGATGCCTTCCTCGAAAAGCGCGATCCTGACTGGTCGAACTTTCCCTGGCACTTCTAACGATCACCGACATCAACGATTCGCGGCTCGACCCGTTTCGTTGGCGAGAACGTCGCTTGACCGGCGTCATTCAACGACGTAACGGCGGCCCACTCTTCATCGCGGAGGGTGACCTCGTCACACAGCGGGCACTCGACGCCGGATGTGAACCCGTGGCGGTGTTGTGCAGCGAAAAAGGTGAGGCTCGACTCGCGGTATTCGCCCCCGACTACGAGCGCTACTCGTACCTGGCCAGCGAAGATCTGCGCCGCGAGATCACCGGCTTGGGCGTGCCGCTCGACGTGATCAGTTTGTTCAAACGCCCGGAGCCAACCAACATCGACACACTGTCGGCTTCATTCACCCGTGGCGTGCTCGTCGATCATGTCGACAATCCGGTGAACATCGGGTCGCTCGCCCGCAATGCTGCGGCACTTGGTTGGGACGCGTTATTCCTCGACGAAGACAGTGGCGACCCGCTTGCCCGTCGGGCATTGCGTGTTTCGATGGGAAATGCCTTTCAGATGCCGCACGCCCGTGTGGCGGACGTGCTGGCATTCATTACCGCGCTGAACTCCGTGGGGGTGGCAACCATTGCGCTCACCCCGGCGGTCGACGCCACGCCCATGGGTGAAGTGTGCATCGACTCGGCGCGGCGGCTGCTGGTGTTCGGGTCGGAACGTGACGGTTTGACCGCTGACGTGATCGCCGCCTGCACACATCGCGTGCGTATCGAGATGAACGAAGAGGTCGACTCGCTCAACGTTGCAGCGGCCAGCGCCGTGGCGTGCTACACGTTGCGCAGGTGATCGGCAGCACGCCCGAAATATTCACGCATTTCGGTGGCAAGGTCGGTCGGCACCGCGCATGCAGCGAGGGCGTTGGACATGTGCGTCATCCAACGGTCGCGCATCGCGTCATCAATCGGAAAGCCAGCGTGGCGCATCCGTAGCCGCGGGTGACCACGCTCGTCGTCGTAGGTGGTCGGCCCACCCCAATACTGCGCGAGAAACAGGGTGAGGTGCCGTTTGGCCGACGCCAGGTCATCTGGTTGTGGATACAACGCAAACAGCACGGGGTCGGCACGCACGCCAACATAAAACTGCTCAACCAGACGCTCGAAGAAATCGAAACCACCGGCGCGGGCAAAGATGCTCGTGGCGGCTCCCGAGTCGGGCGAAGGTGGTTCGGCCGGCGTGTCTGACTGGGCAGTGGTCACGAAAACTGTGGGTCTTGCCACTCTGGAAAAATGTCGGGCAGTGCGTTCGCGACGGAGTCGCTGAATATCGCCGGACGCTTTTCCAGGAAACTGGTGACACCCTCGCGGGCATCGGTGCTGCGGCCACGTTGCTGAATGCCGCGCGAATCGGCACGGTGTGCATCCATCGGGTGAGCAGCACCAAGCATGCGCCAGAGCATTTGGCGCGACAACGCAACCGACACACCCGAGGTGTTGTCGGCAATTTCACGGGCGAGGGCGCGGGCAGCCGGCAACAACTCGTCAGGTGCATAGGTTGAGCGCACCAATCCCCCGTCACGTGCCTCGTCAGCCGAAAGAATGCGGCCCGTGTACACCCACTCGGCGGCCCGCGAGATGCCGACGACACGTGGCAGGAACCATGACGAACAGGCCTCCGGCACGATGCCACGACGCGCGAACACGAAACCGATGCGGGCCGAGTTGGATGCCAGTCGCACATCCATCGGCAGGGTCATCGTTGCGCCGATGCCGACGGCAGCGCCGTTGATGGCCGCAATGACCGGCTTCTTGCACCCGAAGATACGCAGCGTCACCTGCCCACCACCGTCACGACGCACGCTGTCGTCACCGCGACTCGACCAATCCCCATCGTCGAATGTTTTCGCACCACCCGACAAGTCGGCACCCGCACAGAATGCCTTGCCGTCACCCGTGACGATGACTGCCCGTACTGCGTCGTCACCATCGATCTGGTCGAACACGTCGAGCAGTTCGTTCATCATCACACCGGTGAACGCATTCATTTTCTCGGGACGGCTCAACGTGACGGTGGCGATTGACTCGCGCACCTCATAACGAATCTGGGTGTAGTCAGCCATGGTGACCTTTCTATACGTCGAGGAATCGTGAGGCGGCGATAGCCGAACCGATCGCCCCAATCATTGCACCGAGCAACAACAAGATGAGCATCACACCGGAGAGATATCCGCTCGGCACGACGAGGCTGGAGATACCCGTACCGGGCTTGAAGGCGGCAACACCGCTCGTCCACGCGCTATTGAGCACCCACACACCGGCACACGAGGCGACACCACCGATCAGACCTTGGAGCAAACCTTCGAGCATGAACGGAATTCGAATGAACCAGTTGGTGGCACCGACGAGTTTCATCACCTCGATTTCGCGGCGGCGGGCGAACATCGCCGTGCGAATGGTGCTCCAGATGAGACCGATGGCCACACCCAACAGCACGAGGGACATGATCAGCGTGACCGTGCGCACGAATGCCGACAGAGTCGAGATGATTTCAAACTCGTCCTCGGCAAGCGCCACCGCCTCGACACCCGGCAAAGTGCGGTATTGATCGGCGAGGCTGCGCACCAGATCGGTGTCCTGCGTCAATGGCACCACCTTGAATTGGGTCGGGATCGTCTCGGGGGTCAACAGGCTGAGCGTGACCGGGTCACCGACGAAAATTCGCTGCGCCTCGGCGTAACTTTCGACCTTGTCGAAGTAGCGCAACTTGTCGACGTCGATCACACTCGGTGCGGCGCGCAGCGTGCCGTCGATCAACGCAATCTGCTCGGGCGAGGCGTCACTGCGCACGAACACGATCATGGCCACGTCGCCACGCCACTGCACGAGCAGGTTCTCGAACGCGCGCTGAATGAGGAACGTGGTGCCGACGAGCAGCAAGGCGATGGCCGAGGTCAGCACGGCGGCCATCGTGAGCGTGAGGTTGCGCCGGAAGCTCGCCCACGTTTCGCGCAGTGCGTATTCGATGCGGGCCATCATTATTCGTAGACCCCACGTTCTTGATCACGCACGACGGCGCCCCGATCGAGTTGCACCACTCGCCGCCGCATCGCATTGACCACACGATGGTCGTGGGTGGCCATCATGACGGTGGTGCCGGTTTCGTTGATCGCCTGCAGCAAACCCATGATTCCCTCACTCGTCGCCGGGTCGAGGTTGCCCGTGGGCTCGTCGGCCAACATGATGAGTGGTCGATTGACGAAGGCCCGCGCGATCGACACCCGCTGCTGTTCGCCACCCGACAACTGGTTCGGAAGTCGCTCGCTCTTGTCTTGTAATCCGACCAACTCGAGCACGAACGGCACCTGCTCGTTGATCACATGACGTGGCTTGCCGATGACCTCGAGGGCAAATGCCACATTTTCAAAAACCGTCTTGTTGAGCAACAACTTGTAGTCCTGGAAGATGTTGCCGAGCGAACGACGCAAAAATGGCACACGTGAAGGCGGCATGTCGGACACGTTGCGACCCGCCACCCAGACATCACCTTCGGTGGCGACCTCTTCACGGCTCATCAGTCGCAACAGCGTCGATTTGCCCGAGCCGGACGGCCCGACCAAGAACACGAAGTCGCCCTTCGCGACGTCAAACGACACGCCTTCGACCGCAACGGTGTCAGTGCCGTACACCTTGGTGACACCATCGAGTTTGATCATCTATTGACCAGCCTCGGTTCGGCGCCAGCGCAGGTAGCCCTCCATGAACTCGTCGAGATCGCCGTCCAGCACCGCGGTGACGTTACCCGATTCCACATCGGTGCGCAGGTCTTTCACCATTTGATAGGGCTGCAACACATACGACCGAATCTGTGTGCCCCAACCGACGGTCGCTTGTTTACCGGCGATGCGCGCCAATTCGACCTCACGCTCCTGCACGATCTGGGCGGCAACCAGCGTCTTCAACTTCTTCAACGCGTTTTCCCGATTTTGCAGCTGGCTGCGCTCTTGCTGTGATGAAGCAACGAGACCCGACGGTTTGTGAATCAGACGAACGGCCGATGACGTTTTGTTCACGTGCTGACCGCCGGCACCAGACGCGCGGAACACCTCCATGTCGATGTCGGCATCGTTGATCTCGACGTCAACTTCGGCGAGCACGGGCCAAATCTGCACCGTGGCAAAACTCGTTTGCCGGCGACCCTGGTTGTCGAACGGGCTGATCCGCACAAGGCGATGCGTGCCGCGCTCACTGGTGAGCAAGCCGTAGGCAAAACGACCGCGCACCGTGAAGTCAGCCGAGAGAATGCCTGCTTCGGTGCCGTGCGAGATATCGCCCATTTCGATCGGAAAGCTGCGGCGCTCGGCCCATCGTGTGAACATGCGCAGCAACATCGCGCTCCAGTCCTGCGCGTCGATTCCACCGTCCTTGGCATTGATCTGCACGATGGCGTCGGTTTCATCGTGCTCACCGATGAACAGACTGCGTAACTCGACTTCGTCGAGTGCCGCCCTGGCGCGAGTGACACTCTGGGCAATTTCGGGCTCCTGGGTTGCGTCGTCAATTTCGCGTGCCATCTCGTGCAACACCTGCATGTCTTCGAGGTTGCGTGCAATGCGGTCGAATTCGTCAAGGTCGCCCCTGACCGAGGCGTACTCACTATTCAGACGCTTGGCGTTGTCCTGATCGTTCCACAGGTCGGGCTTGGCAACCTCGACTTCAAGTTCAATGAGGCGCACTCGCAGCTGACTGATCTTGAGGTAGGCCTCGGCCTCGCCGACCCGACGTGCTACCTCGGCAATATCGGTGGTGAAGTCGCGCATGGTTGCCGCCGTGACGGCTTACGCGACCTTGCCGTGACACTGTTTGTACTTCTTGCCGGTGCCGCACGGGCACGGTGCGTTGCGCGGTGTCTTTGACCAATCGTCAGGTGAATTGATGACGGTGCTCTGGCTCGGCGTGCCCGTCTTCGCTGATGACGGCGCGCCCGTTGCGATCGATTCCGATGTCTGCACGTTCTGCACGGTTTGTACCTGGGGTGTCTGTGGGTCGTTGCGCACCACCTGCACGTGCATCACATATTTGACGAAATCCTGGGCGATGCCCTTCATCAATGCACCGAACATCTCGAAGCCCTCGCGCTGCCATTCGGTGAGCGGGTCCTTCTGGCCCATCGCCCGCAGGTTGATGCCCTCTTGCAGGTAGTCCATTTCTTCGAGGTGCTCGCGCCAGCGCTGATCGATGATGCGCAACATCACCTGCCGCTCGATTTCACGCATGGTTACCGCACCGAGCTGGGCCTCGCGTTGCGCGTAATAGGCCGACGCATCGGCCATCACCGCGTCGTACATTTCGTCGGTACTGGCACATGACGACAGTTGTTGAACGGTGAGCCCGTGCGGCCAGAAAGAGTTGAGCTCGGTGACCAGACCCGAGACATCCCACTCGTCGTCGGCCTCCGAAACGCAGTGCGCTTCGATGAGTGAGTCGCCCGCATCGGCGAGGTACTCCATCGCCGCAGACTTCAGATCGCTTCCCGACAAGATCTGGTCGCGGCGCTGGTAGATGATCTTGCGCTGCTCATTCATCACCTCGTCATACTTGAGCACGTTCTTGCGAATCTCGGCGTTGCGCTGCTCAACCGTGTTCTGTGCACGCTCGATGGCCTTGGTCACCATCTTGGCTTCAATTGCTTCGTCATCAGGCAGGGCGCGACCCATCACCCACGACAGCGCACCCGTGGCGAACAAGCGCATCAGTTCGTCATCCAGGCTCAAGTAGAAACGACTGGCACCCGGGTCGCCCTGGCGACCGGCGCGACCACGCAGCTGATTGTCGATGCGGCGGCTCTCGTGGCGCTCGGTACCCAACACGTACAAGCCCCCAAGTTCACGAACTTTTGTGCCTTCGGCCTCGCACACCTGGGTGAATTCACGCACCAACTCCGTCAAACGTTCGTGGGCCTTGCGGCGCGCGGTGATGTAGTCGAGCGGCATTTCCTCGAGCGGAACCGGCAGCGCAAACTCGTCCAGCAATGTGTCGGGGTGATGACCTTCTTTGAGCACCTGGCCACGGGCCATACCTTCGGGGTTGCCGCCCAACAAAATGTCGACACCACGACCCGCCATGTTGGTGGCGACGGTGACTGCACCAACGCGCCCCGCTTGGGCCACGATCGGGGCTTCGCGGGTGTGTTGCTTGGCGTTCAAGACCTCGTGTACCACGCCACGTTGCTGCAACTTGCGGGACAACACTTCACTCTTCTCCACGCTCACGGTGCCGACCAGCACGGGTTGACCCAGTGCGTGTCGCGCCACGATGTCGTCGACGACGCTGGTGAACTTTGCTTCTTCGGTCTTGAAGATGAGGTCGGCCTCGTCGACACGCACCATTTCGCGGTTGGTTGGAATCGGCACGACGTTCAGCCCGTAGGTGTTCATCAACTCGGCGGCCTCGGTTTGTGCCGTGCCGGTCATACCCGACAACTTTTTGTACATGCGGAAGTAGTTCTGCAAGGTGATCGTGGCGAGAGTTTGATTTTCTTCCTTGATTCGTACCCCTTCCTTGGCCTCGACGGCCTGGTGGATACCTTCGCTCCAGCGGCGACCTTCCAGAATGCGGCCCGTAAATTCGTCGACGATCTTTACTTCACCCTCCTGCACGATGTAGTCCTTGTCGCGGTGGTACAACACCGCCGCCTTCAACGCGACCTGCAACTGATGCACGAGGTTGCGCTGCACCTCGTCATAAAGATTTTCGATACCGAGTTGCTGCTCGACTTTGTCGATGCCGATTTCGGTGGGCACCACGATGCGTTTGTCTTCCTCGACGTCGAAGTCGACGCCCCGCACCATCGTGCGCACGATCGAGGCGAACTTGTAATACGCGGTTGCAGCGTCGGCGATGCGACCCGAGATGATGAGCGGTGTACGCGCTTCGTCGATGAGAATCGAGTCGACTTCGTCGACGATGGCGTAGTTGTGGCCGCGCTGTACCTTGTCGGCAACGACACCCGCCATGTTGTCGCGCAGGTAGTCAAAGCCAAATTCGTTGTTCGTGCCGTAGGTGATGTCGCACGAGTAGTCGACCCGCTTTTCGGCAGCAGACGTGCGCAGACCCGATACCACGAGACCAACACTGAGACCCAGCCAACGGTGAATCTGGCCCATCCACACCGCGTCACGACGGGCAAGATAATCATTCACGGTGATGAGGTGCACACCGTTGCCAGCCAACGCATTGAGATAAATCGGCAGCGTCGAAACGAGGGTCTTGCCCTCCCCCGTGCGCATCTCAGCAACCCAGCCGGCGTGCAGCGCTGCCCCACCCATCAACTGCACGTCGTAATGACGCTGGCCGATGACACGTTTCGATGTCTCGCGCACGACGGCGAAGGCCTCAGCAAGCAACTCGTCGAGGGTCTCGCCGCGCGCGATGCGAGCCCTGAAATCGGCGGTCTTGCCGCGCAGTGCAGCGTCGCTGAGTGCGGCGATCGTTGGCTCAAAAGCATTGATTTCGGGCACGACGGCAGCCAGTGCCTTGACTTTTTTGCCCTCGCCGGCACGCAGAATTCGATCCAGCACGGCCATAAGAGACATCACACTACCTGCGCAGACACCCTCGCTTTTACGTGCGCAATCACCGCACAGCGAACTTCGCGTGCACCCGCCGCCAGCAGTGCCTCACGAGCACGCATGAGTGTGGTTCCCGTCGTCATCACGTCATCGACGAGCAGGATCGTTCGACCCTGCACCGCGTGCGACCGCGCGACGAACTGCGGACCGCGCTGTCGCACCGTGCGTGAAGCACCAGTCTGGGCGTGGTTGTCGATTCGTCGAAGGAGGCGTCGACGACGAAGACGCATCGTGCGTGCCAACCCCGTGGCGATGATGGCCGACTGATCGTGCCCGCGCAAACGCACTCGACGCGACGTGGTCGGTGCCCAGGTCACAACATCGGGCCGCCAGTGCGACTCGTCACCGAGCAGGTGCTGCGCGAGGTTGCGCCCGAAGCGCACCGCGATCCACCGGCAGTTGCGAAACTTCATAGCGTGAATCGCCCGACGAAGTTCGCCGCGATACAAACCAAGTGCCACGACGGTGAAAGGTGTGCGAATGACGAAGAGTTCGTCATTCAGGCGATCGATGTCGCGCAGCGTGAAGTACCGTGACGTGGTGACAAGTGATGATGCATCATCGTTGCCAGTGATGGCCACTGACCGTCTGGTGGAACGCATCACCCGCTGTGTGACTGGTCTGGCCCTGTTTGGTGTCGGTATCTCGCTGCAGATCGAATCACGGCTTGGCAACCCGCCATGGGACACGTTTCATCAGGGTGTCGCCATGAAGAGTGACCTTGCGATCGGCACCGTCATCATCCTCACGGGTGCAGCCCTGCTGATTTTTGTGTGGGTTCCGTTGCGCCAGAAACCGGGGCTCGGCACCATCCTCAACGCACTGGAAATCGGGCTCGTCGCCAACGTTGTGTTGGACGTCATTCCGAACGTCGATGCGATGATCGTTCGCATCGTGATGATGCTCGGTGGCATCGTCATCGTTGCGTTCGGTTCGGCGCTCTACATCGGCAGTGGGCTTGGGCCCGGGCCGCGCGACGGCATCATGACGGGTCTGGCAGCACGCGGCATCCAACTTCGTGTCGCTCGCACGAGTATCGAAGTATTCGTGCTGATCGTTGGCTTCTTACTCGGTGGCCAGGTCGGTGTCGGCACCGTGCTCTTTGCAGTGGCGATCGGCCCGCTCGTGCAACCCCTGCTTCCACGTTTGACGATGAAGCCACGCCCCATCTAAAACGCGAACTATCGCAGCCCTAGTCGCGATCAGACTTAGTAGCGATAGTGCTCAGGCTTGAATGGGCCTTGCGGGTCCATGTCGAGGTATTCCGCCTGAATGTCGTTGAGTTTCGTCAACTTCGCACCGAGTGCACCGAGATGCAACAGTGCCACTCGCTCATCGAGGTATTTCGGTAGCACGTACACACCGATTGGGTACTTCGCCAGATTGTTGAACAACTCGATTTGAGCGATCACTTGGTTGGAAAACGAGCAGCTCATCACGAAACTCGGGTGGCCCGTTGCACAACCGAGGTTGACCAACCGACCTTCGGCGAGCACGATGACTGCGTGACCGTCGGGGAACGTCCACAAATCGGTTCCGGGCTTCAGTTCGTCGCGTATCGCACCGCTGCGGGCCAGACCCGCCATGTCGATCTCGTTGTCGAAGTGGCCGATGTTGCAGACGATGGCGTTGTGCTTCATGGCTGCCATGTGCTCGACCGTCACCACCATTTCGTTGCCCGTTGCCGTAACGAAGATGTCGGTGTCGCCAACGACCGCCTCGAGCACATCAACCTGGTATCCCTCCATCGCTGCTTGCAGCGCATTGATCGGGTCGATTTCGGTGATGATGACGCGCGCACCTTGCCCACGCAAACTTTGTGCACAGCCCTTACCCACGTCGCCGTAACCGCACACCACCGCCAATTTTCCGGCGATCATCACGTCGGTGGCCCGGTTGATGGCGTCGATCAGCGAATGTCGACAGCCGTACAAGTTGTCGAACTTGCTCTTCGTGACGCTGTCGTTCACGTTGATCGCCGGAAAGAGCAACTCATTACGTTCATGCATCTTGTACAACCGCTTCACACCGGTCGTCGTTTCTTCGGTGACACCGCGGATGCCCTTGGTCATGCGGGTCCACTTCGTCGGGTCGTTCTTCAGTGTGCGATGCAACAACCCGAGCACGATCGCCAACTCGGGATTGGAGGCAGTCGTGGGATCAGGCACCTGACCAGTTTTTTCGTACTCGACACCTTTGTGCAAGAGCAGTGTCGCATCCCCACCGTCATCGAGGATCATGTTCGGGCCGTCACCATCGGGCCATGTCATCATCTGTTCGGTCGCCCACCAATACTCTTCCAACGTTTCGCCCTTCCAGGCAAAGACGGGCACGCCGTTGGGTTGCTCGACGCTGCCGTTCGGCCCGACTGCGACTGCTGCCGCAGCGTGGTCTTGGGTCGAGAAAATGTTGCAACTTGCCCAACGCACTTCGGCGCCGAGTTCGACGAGTGTTTCGATCAACACCGCGGTCTGCACGGTCATGTGCAACGAGCCGGAGATACGTGCACCCTTGAGGGGCTTCGATGCACCATATTCCTTGCGCAGCGCCCGCAGACCTGGCATTTCGTGCTCGGCCAGGTGGATCTCCTTGCGACCAAACGGCGCCATCGAGAGATCCGCAACGCGAAAGTCCTTGCGCTGGGCAAAAGTGGATGTTGACATGACTGACCCCGTTTCTACGACTGCGTTTGTTTTCCGTCGGACTGGGGCCTGCTGGCGCCGAATCGGGTCAGCCGACGGCTCAAGTGTATTCGCTACGCGACGAACGTCGGGGCGATGCCCTCGGCGGCGACTTTGCCCATGATGCGCGCATGCTCGGCGTCGCTGACCGTGGTGGCCTCATCGACCAACATCACGGGAATACCGTCGCGCACGTCATAGCGACGCTGCAGGCGCGGGTTGTACAGCGCATCTTCGTCGGCGATGAAATACAGCGAACCTTTGTCTTGTGGGCAGGCAAGAATCGCCAACAACCTGGCATCAATGGTGCTCATCGCCCCAATGCTACGAGTTCAGGCCGTGATGAGTTGCAGCAGTGCCGCCACATGGGTGTCGCACTGCTCGCGGGTGGTCGCTTCGAGATTGAGGCGCAGCAGCGGCTCAGTGTTGGATGACCGCACGTTGAACCACCAGTCGCCACAATCAACGGTGAGCCCATCGAGTCGATCTTGCGGATACATCGAATATTTTTCGGCGACGCGAGCGATGATGGCGTCGATGTCGTTCACCTGCATGTTGATTTCGCCACTGCTGGCATAACGCTCGACCGGCTCGCGCAACTTCGAAAGTGGCAGGCCCGTACGGCTCATCTCTTCGAGCACGACGAGCGCAGCGATGAGCCCGCTGTCGGCTCGATAGTTGTCGGCGAAGTAGTAATGACCGCTGTGCTCACCGGCGAATACCGCACCCGTGTCGGCCATGATGCCCTTCATATAGCTGTGACCATTTTGGGTGCGAATCCCGGTTCCACCACTTTCAGCGATGACCTCGCGCACCGCCCGGGACGAGATGAGGTTGTAGAGGATCGTGGCACCTGGTGTGCGGCGCAGGAACACCTTCGCCAGAATCGCAGTCGTGGTGCTGCCCGACATCGTGCGGCCGAGTTCATCAACGAGGAACACGCGGTCGGCATCACCGTCGAAAGCCAACCCCACATCGAAGCCACCGGCAACCACACGGGCCTGCAGATCGCGCTGGTTGGCCGGCTGAATGGGGTCGGCAGGGTGGTTCGGAAACGTACCGTCGAGCTCGCCGTACATGACCTCCAAGTCGACTGCTGACACACGATCGAACACCGCGGGCACGACGAGACCGCCCATGCCATTCGCAGTGTCGGCAACCACCTTGAGTGGCCGCAATTCAACGACATCGACGAACGACAGCACATGGTCGGCAAAGTCGGCGAGCAAATTTCGCTTCGTCACCTTGCCACGATCACCGATTATTTGTGTGCCAAGCACGGCGCGCGCCAACTCGCGCACTTCGCTGAGCCCACTGTCTATGCCAATCGAGCGAGCACCCGCTTTGCAGAGTTTGATGCCGTTGTATTGGGCCGGATTGTGCGATGCGGTGAACATTGCACCGGGCAGGTTCATGCTGCCGCTGGCGTAATACAACAGGTCGGTGCTCGCCAAACCGAGGTTGACCACCGATACGCCGCATGACGTGACGCCGTCTTCGAAAGCGGCCACGAGGCCCGGCCCCGATGGGCGCATGTCGTGGGCGACCACCACCGATGTTGCCCCGGTGTACCGGGCAAAAGCGACACCGAAGGCGCGGGCCAGTGACTCGTCGAGTTGATCGGGCACCGTACCGCGCACGTCGTAGGCCTTGACCACCGCGTCGAGGTTCGGCATCGCGCTCAGACTAGTTGTAGTCGGCAACGCGCCGCGCACGACGCCATCGCACGAGCACCACGATGCCGACGATGGTCAGCGCGTACGCCAGCACGTCAAGGAACGACCAACCAAAACTGAGTGTCACTTCGTTTTGGGTCGGCACAACGACCATCATGTTCGGAGCGACGCGATACGGGCCCTGCGCACCGGACACGTTCCAGTTCGGGAAATAACTCGTGCGCACCAAAATTGGCGTGCCGATTTTGTCGACCCGGAACGACACGCTGCTGCGACCTTGCACGACACCAGAAACGATGGGGGGAGCGACATTCACGACCTCGATTGGTGTGTTCGGCACCACGACGTCGACGCGCCGCGATGATTCGTCGGGTTCACCGATGCGGCGAGCCATGTCGATGGCGACCGACACCCGCTGCCACTCGTCGGGCCCGTCGGCCACCGGCATCGCAACCCAGTCGTTGGGGTTCTGAAACCAACTCGTGCCAAGCTCCAACCAACGTTCCTTGGCATCGCCCGAGTGGGCCATTAGGGATTCATCGTCGACGATGCCATTGATCACGACCGGCTGGACTGCGAGCGGTACGACCAGGTCGCTGCCGGCAACCTCGTACACCACCCATGGGCCGGTGCGGGCAATTTCTCGCAGTGCCGGTTGTGCCGATGCCTCTCGAACGGCTTCGGGTGTGAAGCCCATGTAATACCGCACGCCAAGTTCCTGCAGGTAGCGCACGCCGAGCGCAGCTTTGTTGTCGTCATAACGAAGTTCGCGCACGGGATTGCTGCTCTGCTTTGACATC
>Ga0049085_10000299_pt1 | contig 20267 bp, 23 predicted proteins | sample GreLakmeSU08MSRF_FD_66721 | JGI IMG/M metagenome (GOLD analysis project Ga0049085, IMG submission 66721) | Freshwater lentic microbial communities from great Laurentian Lakes, MI, USA - Great Lakes metaG SU08MSRF | ecosystem: Environmental > Aquatic > Freshwater > Lake | place: Great Lakes... | reverse complement strand
CTGATCACCACCACGCCCAACGTGCAGTACGAAGTCACCACGACAACGGGCGAGGTCGTCGCCGTGCGATCGCCGGTGGACCTGCCGAGCCCCAATCACATCGAGCAGATCGAGGAGCCGTACGTGCGCTGCACGGTGCTGGTGCCGCAGGACCACGTGGGGGCCGTAATGGGTCTGTGCCAGGACCGGCGCGGCAACTTCGTGACCATGACCCCCATCGAGAACCGCCAGCAGGTGGTGTACGACATGCCGCTGGCCGAGATCGTGCTCGACTTCTACGACCAGCTGAAGTCGCGCACGCGTGGCTACGCCTCACTGGATTACGAGATGATCGAGGGTCGGGTGGGTGCGTTGGTGAAGCTCGACATCCTGCTGGCTGGTGAGCCGGTTGACGCCCTGTCGATGATCGTGCACCGCGACAGTGCGTTCGCACGCGGCAAGGGTCTCGTGGAGCGCCTGAAGGCGACGATCCCGCGCCAGATGTTTGAGGTGCCGGTGCAGGCCGCCATCGGCGGCAAGATCATCGCCCGCGAGACGGTGAAGGCCAAGCGCAAGGACGTGCTCGCCAAGTGCTACGGCGGCGACATCAGCCGAAAGCGCAAGTTGCTCGAGAAGCAGAAGGACGGGAAGAAGCGCATGAAGCATGTGGGAAATGTCGAGGTGCCGCAGGAGGCCTTCCTCGCCGTGCTGCAGCTCGACGAGAACTCCCAGTAATGATGCGGAGCGATCCCGACGGGGTCGCGCACCTGTACGTGCACCTGCCGTTCTGCGCGTCGCGTTGTGGGTATTGCGCGTTCGTGGTGGAGGTGGGGCGGGAGCACCAGCGCGACGCCTACCTCGATGCGCTGCTGATGGAGTTGGAGCGCGAGCGAGCGGTGCTCGGGGCGCTCGACACGGTGTACCTGGGCGGTGGCACGCCCTCCCTGATGGGCGCCGACCGCCTGGCGCGGCTGCTCGCCGCCATTGGCCCCCTGCTCGCACCGGGTGCCGAGGTGAGCATGGAGGCCAACCCCGAGACCGTGGATGAGGCCCTGCTGGATGCCATCGTGAACGGCGGGGTTACGCGTCTCTCGCTCGGGGTGCAGTCGTCGCGTCCCCATCTGCTGGGAGTACTCGACCGCCGTGCCACGCCCGACGACGCGGCGCGGGCCGTGGCTCTTGCGCGCGCAGCGGGTATCGGCGCACTGTCGGTGGATCTCATCCTCGCCGTGCCCGGGCAGTCGCCCGACGACCTCGCGGCCGATCTGGAGTGGATCGGCCACGCCACGCCCGATCACGTGTCGTGGTACGAGTTGGAGTTCAAAGAGGGGAGCGCAATTGCGCGCGGCAACCTGGCGCCGCCAGATGAGGACATGGCCACTGACCTCTATCTCGCGGCGGTTGATGGTCTGGAAGCCGCTGGCTACCGCTGGTACGAGCTGGCGAATTTCGCTCGCCCTGGAGCCGAATGCCGCCACAGTCTCGCGTACTGGGCGGCCAGCGACTACCTGGGAATTGGCGTGGGAGCGGTGAGCACCATCGCACCGCGGCGGTGGCGCAACGCCCCGGGGATCGATCGCTACATGGCCGCACTGGCCGCCGGAGACGCGCCTGTGCGAACCCACGAAGAGCTCGACGCCGATACGCGCCGCCGGGAGCGCTGGATGCTGGGTACGCGGGTGGATTCCGATCTTGATGTGGCGTGGGCCGGCCCTCCCGATCGCCCTGCGGCACTGGAGATGCTCGAGGCTGAGGGGCTCATCGAGACCGGCCCCGGGACCGTGCGCCTTACGCGCCGTGGACGCCTGCTTCAGAATGCAGTTGTGCAGCAACTCATGGACTTCGCATGACCGATACCACCGACGCCATCCAGCCGCCGCTGACCTCTCGCCAGGAGGAGGTCCTGCGGGCGGTGGTGGAGAGTCACATCACCAGCGGGCAGCCGGTGGGCAGCAAGCACATTGCCGGGCATGGCGATCTCGAGTGGGCGTCGTCCACGATCCGCTACGAGCTTCACCGGCTGGAGGATCTGGGTTACCTCAAACACCCGCACACCTCGGCCGGCCGGGTGCCCACCGATGTGGGCTACCGCTACTACGTGGATCAACTGCTTCCGAAGGGATCGCTGCCGGCACCGCGTGCGGCTGTTGATGCTGCCATCGCGAAGGACCTGGTGCACGTTGAGGTGGATCAGACGATGCGACGCCTGAGCGAGGCCATCTCGGAGGTCACCGACCTCATGAGCGTGGTCACCGGGCCGCCTGTTGCATCGGCCACCGTGCGCCACATCGAGGTGCTGGTACTGCAGCCCAATCTGGTGACCGTGGTTGTCATCACCTCGACCGGCGACGTGAGTAAGCGCCTCTTCGCCTTCGACCACCCGGTGGATCCGGGGCTGGCCGATTGGGCGGCCGCATTTCTCAACGATCGTGCAGAGGGGCTCCCCATCGGTGGCCGCACCATCGCGAGCCGGCTCGCCGATCCCTCGCTCGGGGTATCGGAGATGGGATTCCTGCGAGCCATTGCCCCGGCGCTTCTGGAGATGGAGGAGGAGCGGGCGGTGTACGTCTCAGGGCAGTCGCGGGTGCTCACCGAGCAGCGCCGCGGTGAGATCAACGAGATCGATGGTCTCATGCGTGCGCTCGAAGAGCGTTACGTGCTCCTGGCGGTGCTGCGAAACGCAATTGATGGCACGGGGCGCACCTATTTGCGCATCGGATCGGAACTCCCGACAGGGTTCTCAGGTGTGTCCATCGTCGCGGCGGGCTACGGTCCCGCACGGGGTGATCTGGGCACGGTGTCTCTCATCGGTCCGGTCCGCATGGACTACGCCCTTGCGATAACGACTGTGCGCGAGGCATCTCGTGCGCTGTCGTCCTATGTGGAGGACGTGTACGGGTGACTGACGATCCGCGTTTCGAGATCCTTGAGGTCTGGCGACGACCCATCGGCGAGGAGGGTCGCGCGGCGGTACGCGTGCTCGCACGCATCGAGGCGGGCGCCTATGGACCCGAGGAGTACGCCGTCGGCGTGAGCACCGACCCTGACTCGGTGTTCGACCCGGTGTCGGAGGAGACCGACGTGTTCTCTGGCCTCACATTTGCCGAGGCGCACTGGGTGGCCGCCGTTATCGCCAGCAACGATGGGCAGCCCGAGCAGGCCGAGGATCTGCTGTTCGACCTGCGCGTGCCGGTTGACCTGGAGTGGCGCGACATCGATCTGTCGTCGGTGGTGGTGGAACCGGGCGGGGTGCGCTCGACGCCGCTCGTGCCCTGGGAGCCCGACGACGCGCCGTCATCCACCCGTTGGGCCATCGCCACCTACACGCTCGACTGCGGGCATCAGGCCGTGGAGATGCTGCGACAGGACCCCGATTCGGCTCCCTTCTGGGTGGAGCAGGGGGCGGTGGATCACCTGGCCGCCCGTGACGCACGGAGCCTTGCCCGCCTGCTGCTGGAATCGACCACGCTCGAGGAGGCGCAGGCGCTCGTGGAGTCGGCACAGGCCAATCTGGCCACGCATCCCGAAGAGCACTCAGACGACGATTCCGAAGGGTCGCACGGGCACTAGGTTGCCGACGACGCGTGACTATTACGAGATCCTCGGGGTGTCCCGGGATGCCTCCGATCGGGATCTGAAGTCGGCATTCCGTCGGCTTGCCCGCGAGCTGCACCCGGATGTGAACCACGACGACCCCACAGCTGAGGCACGGTTTAAAGAAGTGGCCGAGGCGTACGAGGTGCTCTCCGACTCCGACCAGCGCGCCCGGTACGACCGATTCGGGCATCAGGGCGTGCGCGGTGCGAGCGGCGGTGGCGGTGGCGGTGGCGGTGGCGCGCAGGACTTCGGATCGTTTCAGGACATCTTCGGCGCTTTCTTCGGCGGCGACGCATTCGGTGGCGGCGCAGCAGGCGCGCAGGCCGGTGACGACATCCTGGTGGGCACGTCGGTGTCGTTTGTCGAATCGGCCACCGGTGTGGAGCAGGAGGTGTCAGTGGAGCGCGTGCAGGAGTGCGCGGTGTGCGACGGGTCAGGCGCCACGCCCGGCAGTAACCCCACCACCTGCACCACCTGTGAGGGCAATGGACAGGTGCGCCAGATACTGAACGGACCCCTCGGCCAGTTTGCCCGCGCGCGTGCCTGCCCGGCGTGCAGCGGATCGGGCCTGCATATCACCGACCCCTGCGGCGATTGCCGCGGCCGCGGGCGGGTGCGGGCGCGGTCCAAGGTGTCGGTGCGCATCCCTGCGGGTATCGCCGCCGGTCAGCGCATTCGCATGTCGGGGCGTGGCGGCGCGGGCGAGCGGGGCGCGCCAGCGGGCGACCTGTACGTCGAGGTGAAGGTGATGTCTGACGACCGCTTTATCCGCGACGATCTCGACATCATCTGTGAGGCGCACATCAGCGCCACCGATGCCATGGTGGGCACCACGGTGACCGTGCCGACCATCGAAGGCGAGCGCGAGGTGGATCTGCGCGCGGGCGTGCAGCCCGGCGAGCAGATCCGGCTGAAGGACAAGGGATTCCCGCAGGTGCAGGGGCGGGGGCATGGCGATCAGGTGGTCGTCGTGGACGTACGCATTCCGCGCATCACATCCGACGAGGGCCGTGAGGCGCTTCGCCCGCTGGCCGAGCACCTTGCCGAGTCGGGTGACGATGGCGACGACGAGGGGTTCTTCGGCCGCCTCCGGCATGCCTTCCGCTGATCGTCTGGTGCGGCTGACGGCCCGGGTGGCCGAAGCCGACACGGACCTGGCCATCGCCGAGGGCTGCGCGCTCACAGGCGGTGGGTGCCGCCAGGGCGAGCCGATCGATGGCGTCGTGGTGCTCGACCTGTGGGTTCCCGGGGTCACCAATCCCGGGGCTGATGCCCTGCGCGCGGTGCTGGCCAACGCCGACATCACCGCCGAGGTGCATGAGCAGGTGGAGTCGGATGCCTGGCGTAGTGCGCTGCGTGATTTTCACCAGCCAGTGGTGGCAGGGCGCATCCGGGTGCGCCCCCCGTGGGTTGCTGCGGCGCCGGGCATGCTGGATGTCGTGATCGACCCCGGAATGGCCTTTGGCACCGGACAGCACCCCACCACGCGCACGACCCTCCAACTGCTTGCCGAGGTGCCACCGGGCGCGACCCTTGATGCCGGCTGTGGCACTGGCGTGCTGTCAATCGCCGCCGCCCGGCTGGGGTGTGGTCCGATCGTCGCCATTGACCATGACCCCCACGCCGTTCGGGCCGCTCGTGCCGGGGCGCGGGCCAACATGGTGCATCTCGCGGTGCACGAGATGCGCATCGGCACTGATCCGCTGCCGTACGCGCCCATCGTGCTCGCAAACCTCACGCTCGAGGTCTTGCGCATTCTCGCCGGGGCCCTCGAGGGGCAGGCCCCGGATCATCTCGTGGCGAGTGGCCTTCGTGTGTACGAGGTCGACGACGCCGTGGCGGCGTTCGCTCCCCTGGGCCTGCACGAGGTTCGGAGGCTCGAGGAGGATGGATGGGCCTCGGTGAGGATGCGCCGGTGAGGCATGTCTTCCGGTATCTGGTTGACGGGGATCCGGCAGAGGGCGACCTCATCAGTCTGTGTGACGACGATTCGCACCATTTGTCGCGCGTCGTGCGCCGGCAGGCGGGCGATCCGGTCGAGGTGATTGCCCCGGCCGGTGATCTGTGGCCGTGCGAGGTGGTTACCGTCGGTCGCCCGGCCACCGTGCGTGTCATCGGCCCTGCCCTGCCGGCTCCGGCGGCGTGTGACGTGACCCTCTGGGTTGGTCTGACCGAGCCCGGCCGGCTTGATCTGGTGGCCGAGAAGGCGGCCGAGTTGGGTGTGAGGCGCCTGGGTGTGGTGGTGACCGCGCGCGCCAAGCGCGTACCGGACGCCGACGCATGGGATCGCCGCGCCGCGCGCATGCAGCGCCTCGCCGTTTCGGCAGCGCGACAGTCGGGCCGCGGGGTGCGCCCCATTCAAATGGGGTTGGTACCGTGGGCGCACGTGATCGAGACCACACCTTCGGGCCAGGGGATCATCCTTGACCCCCGCGCAGGCACATCGCTTGACGATGCGCTTGGCACCCGCGCCGTCGGGGACGCAGTGACCCTGCTGGTGGGGCCGGACACGGGGTTCTCTGACGGCGAGGCCGATGAGGCCGTCGCGGGTGGATTCACCGCCGTGCAGATGGGTGCCGGCGTGCTGCGCGCCGAGACTGCTGCGATCACCGCCGCCGCACTGGCTCTGGGTGCGCTCGGCGGGCTCGGGTGACCCGACGGAGGAGTGGACATGCCGGATGATTGTCTGTTCTGCCGCATCGTGGCCGGGGAGATCCCTGCCGAGGTCGTGCGTCGCAGCGATGGCCTGCTGGCGTTTCGTGACATCTCGCCAAAGGCCCCGGTGCACGTGCTGGTGATTCCGGAGCGCCACGTGCAGTCGCTTGCGGGGGTCACGGGGCTCACGCAGGCCGAGCGATCGGACATGCTCGCGTTTATTGCGGATGTGGCAACACAGGAGGGGCTCGACGAGTCGGGCTATCGCGTCACCACCAACCATGGCCCGGACGGTCAACAGAGCATCTTTCACCTGCACTGGCATGTGCTGGGCGGTACCCAACTCTCGGACTCAATGTGACAGGAGCAGGATGACCGAACGCGTTATTGAGGTGGCCGACCGTGTGGCAGTTGAACTGGCTGGCGAGCACGACGCCGTGCTGCGCGCGCTCGAGGAGCGCCTGCGGCTCGACATCAACCTGCGGGGCAACCGTGTGGTGCTCACCGGGGAGGACGTGCGCGTGGAGCGCGGCGTGGCGGTGATTGACGAACTGGCGCGCCTTGTGGATTCGGGCCGCACCCTGGCCCCCACCATGATCGAGGCCGTGGCCGCCTCCATCGAGCATTCCGGACGGCCTGATGCCCTGCTGGGCGACGTGGTGTGGCGACACCGTCAGCGCAGCATCACGCCCACCACGGCGGGCCAGAAGGAATACGTGGATGCCATCCGCCGAAACACCATCACCTTCGGTATCGGCCCGGCGGGCACCGGCAAGACCTACCTGGCCGTGGCGCTGGCCACCGCTGCGTTGTCGCGCCGCGAGGTGGGGCGCATCATCCTTACCCGTCCGGCCGTGGAGGCGGGGGAGAAGCTGGGGTTTCTGCCCGGGGACGTCGCCGCAAAGGTCGACCCGTACCTGCGTCCGCTCTTTGACGCCATGCACGACATGCTGGACGCGGACCGCGCGCAGGAGTACCTCGAGCGCGGCCAGATTGAGGTGGCGCCGCTCGCATTTATGCGGGGGCGCACGCTCAACGACTCATTCATCATTCTTGACGAGGCCCAGAACACCACGGTGGAACAGATGAAGATGTTCCTCACGCGGCTGGGCTTCGGGTCGAAGGTGGTGGTGACCGGGGACATCACGCAGGTGGATCTTCCCCGTGACCGCCGGTCCGGCCTGGCGGACATCGAGAAGGTGCTCGGCGGTATTCCCGCCATCGAGGTCGTCCACTTCTCGCACGAGGACGTGGTGCGCCACAAACTGGTGCAGCACATCGTGGAGGCCTACCGGGTGCATGAGGAAAGCGACAATCCATGGGGTGGCACACGCTGATCGAGATCGAGGCATCCGCCGCAGACGGCCTCGCGCCCGTTGACCTTGATCAGCTCGCCGATCACGTGCGGTTTGCCTGCGCGCGGGTGGGTGTGGAGCGTGCAACGGTGGGACTGATGGTGATTGGGCCCGATGAGATGGCACGCATTAACGGTGAGCACCGCGACAAGCCCACGCCCACCGACGTACTGTCATTCCCGGTGGATGGCCCTGAGGCCCTCGACTGGCCAGATGATGGCCCGCCGCCCGAGCTCGGCGACATCATTATCTGCCCAGCGGCTGCTGAGGAGCCCCTCACCACACTTGCGATTCATGGCCTGCTGCACCTCATGGGCTACGACCACGAGACGGACGACGGCGAGATGCTGGCACTGCAGGATGAGATCGTGGACGCGGCGGAGGCCCGTTGAACGACGACGACCAGCGCCCGGTTCAGCGGCTGCTACGCCGTCCGCGTGCCGGGGCGCTTCCGCGTCAGGGGTCGCTGCGGTGGTCATTCACGTGGGCCTTCGAGGGCATCGTGTTTGTGCTGCGCACCCAGCGCAATATGCAGTTGCACGTGGCCGCGGGCATCGGGGTGTTCATTCTCGCCCTGGCCCTCGGTGTAAGTCGCCTCGAGTTGCTGGCCCTCGTGGGCGCCGTGGGCCTGGTGCTTGTGGCCGAGATGTTCAACACGGCGATCGAGGCGGCGGTTGACGCCGTGGTCACCAGTTACCACCCCCTTGTGAAGGTGGCGAAGGATGTGGCAGCCGGGGCCGTGCTCATCGCCGCAGCGTGTGCGACAGCGATCGCCTATCTGGTGCTCTACGGGCGGCTCACCGAGCCGGGTCGCAACCTGCTTCGCGGAGTGCGTCAGGCACCCACCCATGTGGTGCTCATCGCGCTCGCCGTCACGGTGCTTGCGGCAATCGCGATCAAGGCCTACGTGGGCCGGGGCACGCCGCTGCGGGGCGGATTCCCATCAGGTCACGCAGCGGTGGCATTCGCCGGCTGGATGGCGATCACAATCGTGGTGGCACCATGGACACACGCAGCACTCGTCTCCACCCTTGCCTTCATGATGGCGCTGCTCGTGGCGCAGTCACGGGTGGAGGCGGGGATCCACTCAGCCGTCGAGACAGTGGCCGGCGCAATGCTGGGTGCTGGCGTGACGCTGATTCTTTTTCAGATCTGGGGATGACATGACACCGCTTCATTCAGGGCTGGTTGCACTTGCAGGCCGCCCCAACGTGGGCAAGAGCACGCTCGCCAATGCGCTGGCGGGTGCCCATGTGGCGGCCGTGAGCGACCGACCCCAGACCACCCGTCGGCGGGTGCTGGCGGTGGCACGGGGAGAGGGGTGGCAGGCCGTGCTGCTTGACCTCCCGGGGTTCCAGCGACCAGCGGATCGCCTGACTGAACGCATGCAGGACACGGTGGACCGGACGGTGGGCGACACCGATGCGGCGCTGTTTCTCCTCAATGCGGCAGAAGAGGTGGGCAAGGGCGACCGGTTTATCGCCCACCGCCTCAAGGCCAGTGGCCTGCCCGTGGTGATCGTGGTCAATCAGGTGGACCGCGTCGAGGCCGACGTGGTGGCACGGGTCATCCTGCAGGCATCCGAGTTGCTGCCCGACTTCGTGGCGCTGCACCCGGTGAGCGCGCTTACGGGCGAGGGGCTGGATGCGCTGCGCGAAGAGTTTCCGGCGCTCCTTCCCGAAGGGCCGTCGTACTTCCCCGATGGCGTGAGCACCGACCAGACGCAAGAAGAGATGGCGGCCGAGATGATCCGTGAGGCCGCCATCCAGCGCATGCGTGACGAGATACCCCACGCGCTCGCAGTGCACGTTGAGGACATCAGCGACGCGAAGGAGGGCGTGCGCATTGAGGCCTACATCTACGTGGAGGCCGAGAGTCAGAAGGGGATCGTGGTGGGGAAGGGCGGCACGATGATCCGCGACATCGGTACTCAGGCACGAATGGTGCTTGCCGACTTCTTCAAGCAGCCCGTGCACCTCAACCTTCAGGTGAAAGTGAGGCCCAGATGGCGGCGCGATGACGCCATGCTGGACCGCCTCGGGCTGTAGCCCTGTGCCATCGGGGAGTCGCCCCGATCTCCCTATACTTCCGCGCCATGTCACGACCCCGCGACGACACGGCACGATGAGGGCCCGCGAACTCGCGAAGAGCCTCGACTTCACGCTCGTACGGGCGGGGGTCACTGCCGACGACGTGGCGATTCACTGCGCCACGGCGTCGCGTCTGCACGTGGCCAGCGTGGTGGTGCCCCCGTCGATGGTGGCGATGACGGCCGAGGCACTGCGCGGCGGTGACGTGAAGGTGGGCACTGTGGTGAGTTACCCGTTCGGGTTCGACGACACATCCGTGAAAGCCGCGGCGGTACGCGCTGCAGTGGCCGCCGGCGCACGCGAGGTGGACGTGGTGATGGACGTGTCGGCGCTGCTGGCGGGGCGCTTCGGAACAGCCCGCGCCGACCTCGGCGCCGCGGTGGATGCTGCGCGGGGCAGTACCAGCGCCCGCGTGATGGTGCGTGCGGTCCTTGAGGCCCCACTGCTGGGCGAGCGCCTTCTTCGGCACGCCTGCGGTGTGGTTGCCCTGGTGGGCGCGGACTTCGCGGTGACCGCCACCGGGGTTGGGGGCGGGGCCCGTACTCAGGACGTGGAGATCATGCGCGAGTCGCTGCCAGCCGGTGTGGGCGTCATCGCAGCCGGTGCGGTGGGTGACCTTGCGTCCGCCATCGCCCTGCTGGATGCAGGAGCGCAGCGGGTTTCGACGAACGCCGCCCCTGTGATGGTGGACACCCTTATGGGCGTGGCCGCGTGAGCGCCGCGCCGGGCGATGCCGCGAGCCGTATCGCCTTCGGCGACGACGGGCTCGTACCCGCCGTTGTGCAGGACGCCGATACCGGTCGCGTGCTCACACTGGCGTGGATGAACGCCGAATCGCTGGGGCGCACGTTGGAGACCGGCCAGACCTGGTTCTGGAGCCGCTCGCGCCAGGAGTTGTGGAACAAGGGCGCAACCAGCGGTCACACGCAGGTGGTGACCGGCGTGTCCACCGACTGCGACGACGATGCCATCGTGGTGTCGGTGCGCCCTGCGGGCCCTGCATGCCACACCGGTGAGAACAGCTGCTTTCACGTGCCCCTCAACGGCACGGTGGGTGCCGACAATGCGCCCTACGCCATGCTTCCCGACCTCGAGGCCATCGTCCGTGCCCGCGCGGCCGAGGCCGACCCCGAGTCGTCGTACACGGCGTCGCTCATTCACCGTGGTATTGACACCATGTGCAAGAAGATCGGCGAGGAGGCCACCGAGGTGGCCATCGCGGCGAAGGGCGAGGAGCGCGACCAGCTCATCTATGAGAGCGCCGATCTGCTGTACCACCTTGTCGTGCTGTGGCAGTCGCTCGACGTGCGCCTGGCGGACGTGGCCGAGGAACTGGCATCGCGGAGGCGGGAGCAAAGGTGATCACCCTTCGCATCGACGTGCCCGCGTACACCCCCGGGGCGGGCATCACGGTGACCCCATCGCTGGACGAGGTACGGGCGCTCTCCTCGCAGTACCGTCAGGTGCAGGTGGTTCACACGCACCTCGACGACTGCGAGACGCCAGTGAGCGCCATGCTGAAGTTGCGTGACGGGGGCCCGTGCTTCCTTCTCGAGTCTGCCGAGGAGGGGCAGAGCATTGGCCGGTACTCGATGCTCGGCATCGATCCCCAGGCCATTATCCGCGCCGAGGATGGGCGTCTGGTGATGCGTCGGGATGACGGCACCGAGACCGAGCTCGACGCGTCTGATCCGTTTGGCGCAGTGCAGTCCGTGGTGCTCGATGCGGCGGTGGCCCCGCCGGCCGACGAGATGGCGTTCTGGGGTGGCGCCGTGGGCTTCTTCGGGTACGACCTGGTGCGCACTGTGGAGCACCTGCCCGACGTCCCCCACGACGATCTGGGGATTCCCGACATGGTGATGATGGTGACCGGCCCTGTGGTGCTGTTTGACCGCCTTCGACGGTCCATCACCATCATGGCCCCGTGCCCGGTGCAGACGGGTGTTGACCCGGCCCCGGCCTACGCGGCCACTATCGGCGTGATTGAGGGGATCAAGGCGCGCCTGGCTGGCCCGGTGCCGGCGCCGACACCTCATGTCCCCGCCGAGATCGGGATAGTCGAGAGCAACATCGGCCACGACCGGTTCTGCGCCGGGGTGGAGGCCGTACGCGAGTACGTGTACGCCGGCGATGCATTTCAGGTGGTCCCGTCGCAGCGGTTCTCGGTGCAGACTGACCTCGAGCCCTTCGCCATGTACCGCGGCCTGCGCACGGTCAATCCGTCGCCGTACATGTTCTTTATCGACACCGGCGATGTGCAGTTGGCCGGATCGTCGCCCGAGATGCTGGTGAAGGTGACCGAGGGCGTCGTTGAGACCCGCCCCATCGCCGGTACCCGCCAACGCGGTGCTGACCGCGCGGAGGATCTGGCGCTGGCCGAAGAGCTGTTGGCCGACCCCAAGGAACGTGCCGAGCACGTAATGCTGGTGGACCTCGGCCGTAATGATCTGGGTCGTGTGTGCGAGCCGGGAAGCGTGCGGGTGAAGGATTTGATGGTGGTCGAGTACTACAGCCACGTGATGCACATCGAAAGCAGCGTGGTGGGGCATCTCGCCGAGGGGCGCCGGGCCGTTGACGCCCTGCGCTCAACGTTTCCGGCGGGCACGCTGAGTGGCGCCCCCAAGGTGCGGGCAATGGAGATCATCGACGAACTGGAGCCCACCAAGCGCGGCCCGTATGGCGGTGCGGTGGGCTACCTGGGGTTCAATGGGGACCTCGACACCTGCATCACCATCCGCACGATCGTATGCCGTCACGGTGGATGCCACGTGCAGGCAGGCGCCGGTGTGGTGGCCGACAGCAACGCTCAATCGGAGTTCGAGGAGACCGAGCGCAAGGCTGCGGGGATGTTCCGGGCGATTGAGGTGGCGGCGCAGCAGGAGGACTGGTGAGCAGCCCCCACGTCGTCATCGTCGACAACTACGACTCGTTTACCTACAACCTCTTCCAGTATCTGGCTGAGCTTGGCGCGCGGGTGGATGTGCACCGCCACGACCGCATCACTGTGGACGGCATACGTGCCCTTCGGCCCACGCATGTGGTCATCTCACCCGGGCCCAAAACACCCGACGAGGCCGGTATCTCGCTGGACGTCATCCGCGAGATGGCCGGGGAGGTGCCCATCTTCGGCGTGTGCCTGGGCCATCAGGCCATCGGGCAGGCATTTGGTGGCGACGTGGTGCGGGGGTCTGAGCCGGTGCACGGCAAGACGAGTGAGATCAGCCACGACGGGCGCACCGTGTTCTCCGGGCTGCCCCAGCCGATGACCGCCACCCGCTACCACTCGCTGGTGGTCGACCCGACCACGCTCCCTGACGTGCTTGAGGTATCGGCATGGTGCGATGGCAACGTCATCATGGGGCTGCGCCACCGCGAACTTCCCGTGGAGGGTGTGCAGTTTCACCCCGAATCCATCCTCACCGATGCGGGTCGTACCCTGCTTGGCAACTTCCTGGAGATACGAATTTAGTGCCTGATCCAATCCTCACCGACGCCATCGAACGCCTGCTCTCCCGCGAGGACATCGGCCGGGCCGGCGCGCAGGCGGCCGTTGGCGTGATCATGGATGGGGCAGTGGAGGATGCCCAGGTCGCCGGGTTCCTCATCGCCCTGCGTGCGAAGGGGGAGACGGCGGAGGAGCTGGCGGGTATCGCCGACGCCGTGCGGATACGGGCCGAGGCTGTCACGGTCGATCCTGCGCTCACCCTGGTGGACATCTGCGGCACAGGCGGCGGACCCGCCACGGTCAACATCTCCACCGGTGCCGCGTTCCTCGCCGCCGGCGCTGGTGCCCACGTGGCCAAACACGGCAACCGTGCGCAGACGTCGTCGTGCGGTAGCGCCGATGTGCTGGAGGCAATGGGCGCCCGGGTGGATCTCGCCCCCGAGGCGGTTGCCGAGTGCATCGAGATGGTCGGGTTAGGGTTTATGTTTGCGCCGGGTCACCACCCGGCATTCCGGCATGTGGGCCCTGCGCGTAAAGCGCTCGGCGTGCGGACCGCATTCAATCTGCTCGGCCCGCTCGCGAATCCCGCAGGGGCGCCCCGTCAGGTGATCGGGGTGTACAGCCGTGACTACCTCCAGCGTGTTGGGCAGGCGATCCGCGGGCTGGGCACTGAGCGCGCCATCGTGGTGTGCGGCCGCGACGGACTTGACGAGATCAGCACCATGGAGGCCACCGACGCTGTGCTCATCGAGGAGGACCGCCTTGATGCGTTTGTGATCGACCCGGCGTCGCTCGGGCTGATGCCGCCGGCACTTGGCGATCTGGCGGGCGGGGGCCCCGATGACAATGCGCGCATTCTGGTGCGTGCGATCGGTGGCGCCGCCGGGCCGGTGCGCGACATCCTTGTGGTCAACGCGGCTGCCGCGCTGTGGATGGCGGGTATCGCATCCTCGCTGCAGGACGGCATGGCCCGTGCCGAGGAGGCCGCTACCTCGGGCGCGGCGAAGGACGTTCTCGAACGCTTCATCAACACAACCGGCCGCCTCGCCCCCGCGGCATAGAGAGGGAAGCGCACCCAACATGCCCACGTTCCTCGATCAGGTGATCGAACGCACCCGCGCTGATGTCGATGCCCGCGCAAAGGTGGTGGCCGTTGAGGCGCTGCGTGAACGCATTTCGGCGCCGGGGCGCAGTCGCCCATTCAGCGAGGCGCTCATTGCCGAGGGCATCTCGCTCATCGCCGAAATGAAGCGCGCGAGCCCGTCGAAAGGCCCTATCCGCCCCGACGCCACGGTCACTCAGATCGTCCAGGCGTACGAGCAGGCCGGCGCATCGGCGTGCTCGATTCTCACCGAGCCGGCATGGTTCGGGGGTTCGCTGGATGACCTTGTTGAGGCGCGCGCGGCGGTTGACCTGCCGCTATTGCGCAAGGACTTCATCGTCACGCGGTACCAGATCCTCGAGGCGCGGGTGGCGGGCGCCGATGCGATCCTGCTGATTGTCGCGGCCCTCAGTCCAGAGCGGCTGGTGGAGCTGCAGGAGGTCGCCGCGGGCGTCGGCCTCGATTGCCTTGTGGAGGTGCACGACGAGGAGGAGATGGAGATCGCGGTGGAAGCGGGGGCCGAGATCATCGGCGTCAATAACCGCAATCTGCACACGCTCGAGGTAGATCCGGAGACAGCACTACGGCTGCTGCCGGATGCGCCGGCCGGAACAATTGTGGTGGCCGAGAGCGGCATCACGTCGCGCGCGGACGTCGAGCGCCTCGAGGTGGCAGGTGTCGATGCAATCCTTGTGGGCGAGATGCTGATGCGAAGCGATGACACCGGGGAGTCTGTGCGCGCGCTCCTCGGGTCGGCGAGGTCGTCGGACTGACCCGCCGGATTGCAGCCGCAGCGCTGCTCCTTGCCGTCGCAGCCGCCACGGCTGGCGCTGCGCCGGTTCCCGGTACCGTTGAGGTACGCGATGAGTTGGGCACGCTCATTGACACCAAATCGGGGGCTGACGCCATTCGCGACGCCCTCGGTGCGGTGCAGGCGCAGCGTGGATCAGACGTGCGCCCGTGGGCACTCGCCATTGGGGCCGGCACGTATGGCGACGCCGCAATCACGCAGCGCAATCTGACCGTCGCGGCCGATCCCCCGGGCAGCGCCGTAATCGCCGGTTATGGCGGCACCAACGACACTGGCGGCGGATGCATTGACATCACGCGTGGACCAGTGACCCTCGACGGAATCGTGTGCCGAGGTGCGTCGCGCACCGGCGTCAATGTCACGCCACCAAATGCAGAGGGCGGCATCGTGCTGCGCGGTATCGCAGTGGACGGCGCTGGCGTGGATGGGATCGCGGTCACCGGGGGCACTGGCATCGTGATTGCCGACGCAGTGGTCACGGCGACCAAACGCGACGGTATCCGCCTCGCGGCGCTGACTGCAGCCGGCCCGTATGCCATCACCGGCGGTTGGGTGTCAGGGGCGGGGCAGGATGGCCTACGCTTGGCGGACGATGTGGCGAGGCTCGATGTGACCAACTTTCGCGCGACGGGCAACGGGATTGATGGCATCGCCAGCGAAGATTCCGGTACGTCGGATATCTCGTTGGTGGGGGTCACCGCGTCATCCAATGCCCGTAATGGTGTGCTCATTGGCGGCGGCGGCCTGCGTATCGGGCTTCGCGACAGCGTGGTGTCGGGGAATGCCGGAGCCGGCGTGCGGTTGGGGAACGGCAGCGGATTTAGCCTCTCGGGGATGACGCTTGACGGCAGCAATGGCGCAGGTGACCTGCTGTTTACCGCCGATTCCCGTACCGGCGGCGCGTACGTCGGCCTCGATGCCGGTGGGGGCTTCTCGCTTATCGGCGAGCCCTCAGCCGTGCGGGTATCCGGCGTGCCCGCTGCGCGCATGGGAATCGTGGCACCGACGGCTGGCGGCCGCGCCCGAAGCGGTGCGGCGCTCTCCATTGGCGCCACTGCGGTTGTGGCGTCACGCCGCGCCGTGGTGCGGTTTGACCGCGGCGCGGCCGTGTGGCGTGGCGCCGGCACGTGGACCAAGGTGCCCTCAAGCCGTCGCATCAGGGGCGGGATGCAGGCCATCCTCGGTACCTCACTGCTCGGTACCGCACGCGCCACCTACGCACCGTTCGGCTGATGGTCGAGGCCGACGACAGCGGTTCAGACCGCAGGCGCCTGATCGGGCTCATTGCGGGTGGGGTCGCGACGCTGCTCATCATCGTGCTGCTCGTGGTGGGCCTCGCCGCCAGCGGGGGCACAACGGCGATTGACGATGCACTGGTCTCAGGGCAACGGCCTCCCGCGCCCGACATCACGCTCCCGGTACTCGTGAGCGGTCCGGGGCTCCCGCCGGCCGGGCAACGGGTGTCGCTGTCGTCGCTCAAGGGCACCCCCGTGGTGCTCAACCTGTGGGCGTCGTGGTGCGGCCCCTGTCGCGACGAGGCCCCCATCTTCGAGACCGCGTGGGAGCGTTACAGGGGCAAGGGTGCCCTGGTGCTCGGTCTCGACCTTCAGGACCTCAGCGGGAATGCTCTGGAATTCCTTCGCGAAAACGGCATCACCTACCCATCGCTGCGTGACGGCACTGATGCCAGTAAGCGCGATCTTGAGGCCACAGGAGTGCCCGAGACCTACATCATCGACAAGCGGGGCCGTATTGCCCTCCACATCACCGGGCAGGTCACCGAACTTCGGCAGCTCACAGTGCCCCTCGACCAGGTTCTGGCCGAGAAGTGATGCGTCGCTCGCTTGCGGTGGTGCTGTTGATCTTCGCCCTGGCCGCAGCGGTGACCCCTGCGCTCGGAGTCACGTCGCAGGAGATCTATCGCGAGACGCGGTGCCCCACGTGCAATACCCCCCTCGACATTTCCAACTCTCCGGCCGCACTGGACATCAAGGAGTTCATCGCCGTCCGGGTGGCAAAGGGGCAATCGGAGGATCAGATTCTCGATGCGCTCGTGGCCGAGTTTGGCCGTGAGGTGCTTGCCACTCCGCCGAAGTCGGGCTTTGACCTGGTGGCGTGGATCGTGCCGATCCTTCTCGTGGTCGTGGGGCTTGGCGCGATCCCCTTTGTGACCCGGGCCTGGGCCCGCAAGCGAGCGGGTGACGCCCCGGCACCCGAGATCTCGCCTGAGGACGCCGCACTGCTTGAGGATGAGCTGCGCAAGCATCCAGGGTGAGCACGGCAGATGGAATCCGCATCGGCACCGCATCGTGGACCGACCCCGAGTTCATCAAGGCGGGCTGGTACCCGGACGACGTGAAGAACGACGCCGAGGGGCGGCTGCGGTATTACGCGTCACAGTTTCCGATGGTTGAGGTAAACGCAACCTTCTACGCCATTCCCCGCCGATCGACCGTGGATCAGTGGGCTGAGCGCACGCCTGATGACTTCCGGTTTCATGTGAAGGCGAATCAGGTGATCAGCGGGCACGCCGCCGATCCGGCGCGACTGCCCGAGCCGCTGCGGGAGCTTGCGTACGAGGCCGATGCCCGGGGCCGCATCCGCAAGCCATCCCGCGAGCTGCGGGATGCGGTCATTGATGCATTCGTAGAAGTGATCGCACCGCTTCGGTCCAAGATGGGGTCGGTGCTTTTGCAACTGCCCCCGCATGTGGCATCTGGCCCCGATCAGCGTGCAGAGATCGGGCGCATCATCGAGCGCCTGTCACCCCTTCGCACCGCCGTTGAGTTCAGAAATGCCTCGTGGACGGCACCGGGCGAGCGCGAGGCGGCGGTGGAGATGCTTGGGGAGCGCGATGCCGCATGGGTGTGCGTTGACGCTCCTCGTATGGACGTGGCGAGTGCGATGCCGCCCATCGTGGAGGTCACCTCACCCGGCCTGGCGTACCTCCGCCTACATGGGCGAAATACAGCGACCTGGCAGGGCAGCCGTACCGTGGCTGAGCGCTTCGACTGGCAGTACTCCGACGAGGAGCTGGGGGAGTGGGTCGATCCGGTGATGGCCATGGCCGGCGCGGCGAGCGAAGTGGCCGTGGTGTTCAACAACAACCATGGGGACTTCGCATTGCGCAGTGCCACGCGCTTTGGAGAACTGCTTGACGGGCGTGGGGCAGACGCCACCTGAACGACCGCGATGCAGCCGTGGCCCAGCCGCGTGGCGAGGTTATCCGGCGACCCTGCGAAGTACCGCGTCCGGCGGGGTCGGGCAAGGTTGCGGACATGCGCCGCGCACTTGCCATCATCGTGCTCGCCACCATGGCGGCCGCTCCCCCCCTCGCGACGGGCTCCCCCCTCGAGAAGGCGCTCGATCACCTTTCAGCCCGGCAGGACTCCCTCACGGGTGCCATCGGCCCTGCGGGCCCCGGGCAGGCAGCGGATACCGCGTGGGCGGCAATGGCCGTGGCGGGTACCGGTGAGGACCCATCGGCCTGGCACGGTGCTGGTTTGGGGCTTTCGGACGCCGTGGCGGCGCTTCCCGGCGACGCCGTCGGTGATGTGCTTCGGCTGTCGGTGGCCCAGAGGGCCGCGGGCGTGCTTGATCCGGCCATGGCCGACCGGGTTGCGGCCCAGCGGTCGGCGGATGGCTCGTTTCCGGGGGGCACGGCGGTGACGGCGTGGGGTGTGATGGCGCTGATTGCTGCTGCCGTGCCGCCCGATGACCCCCGGGTGACGGGCGCGGTGTCAATACTCAGATCGCTGCAGTCGCCCGACGGCGGCTGGGCTGCCACCGGTGCGCCGCAATCCGACGTCGTGACCACCGCGACTGTGATGCAGGCGCTGCGGGCGGCCCGCGTGGGTGTGGGCGACCCGGTACTGGTGGCTGCCCGTGCACGGTTGCTCTCGCTTCGGGATTCTGGTGGCACATTCGCCCGCGCAGCCGTGCCCACCGCCTGGGCCGTGCTGGCCATACGAGCGCTCGGTGAGCGACCGGACCGTGGCGTGTGGGCATCAGGAGGGAGCCCGCTTGTTGCGCTGGAGGGGCTGCAACGTGCAGATGGGGGCGTACGGGCGGCATCAGGACAGCCCACATCGCTGTTTGCCACGTCGCTGGCGGCCCTTGCATGGAGCGGCCGTACTCTCCCGACGATCCCCCGCGGCCGGCGGGTTCCGGGCCGTGCTCCCCGCATCGTGGCCCGCACGCCAGCAGACCGCGACGTCGTGCGTGGAGTGCTGTCCATTCGGTACTCCGATGAGACGGGCGGCACCGGAATCGACCCGGCACGTACCACGATCACCGTGAACGGCGTGGATATGACCCGCCGCGCGCGCATCACTCCGTACACCCTCCAGATCCGTGCATCTGCCCTCCCCAAGGGCACTCTGGCGCTGCAGGCACGGGTCCGGGACCGCGCCGGTCACTCAATCACCGCCGACTGGAGTGTGATCGGAGCCGGTTGAGTGGAACCCATCCGCATGCCGTGGCACACTGCGGCGTGCGCATGAACGCGCAGTTTGGCCATTCGGAAGGATGCTGGATGATCACCCTCACACCAGTTGCCGGTGACAAGCTCCGCGAGATTCTCGCGAACGAGGCGGATCCCGGCTCCGGGCTGCGCGTGAAGGTTCTTCCGGGTGGCTGCTCGGGCTTCGAGTACTCGATGACATTCGACCACGCGGCGGATGGCGACGAAGTGGTGGAGCAGCACGGTGTGAACGTGATTGTCGACCGCCTGAGCGTGCCGTACCTGCTCGGTGCCGAGTTCGACTACGAGGAGGGGTTCCAGGGCGCGGGCTTCCGCATAAACAACCCGAACTCCACCGGGTCGTGCGGCTGCGGCAAGTCCTTTACCGCCTGACCCCGTGACCACCCCAGTTATCGCAGGCGCGGTCCGGACGCCCATTGGTGCCTTTATGGGCGCGCTCTCGTCGGTGACAGCAACTGATCTGGGCGCGATCGCGATGCGCGGGACCATTGCCCGGGCGGGCGTGGCGGCGGATCAGGTGGATGACGTCCTTCTCGGTTGCATCCTGCAGGCCGGCCTCGGGCAGGGGCCTGCACGGCAGGCCGCGATGGCTGCCGGGATCCCCGATTCCGTGCCCGCGACCACCATCAACATGCTGTGCGGGTCAGGCCTGCGCGCGGTGGGTATGGCGGCACAGGCGGTGCGGGCAGGCGATGCCGGCGTGGTGATGGCCGGGGGCATGGAGAACATGAGCCGCGCGCCCCACGTTGC
>Ga0049085_10000298_pt1 | contig 20282 bp, 16 predicted proteins | sample GreLakmeSU08MSRF_FD_66721 | JGI IMG/M metagenome (GOLD analysis project Ga0049085, IMG submission 66721) | Freshwater lentic microbial communities from great Laurentian Lakes, MI, USA - Great Lakes metaG SU08MSRF | ecosystem: Environmental > Aquatic > Freshwater > Lake | place: Great Lakes... | reverse complement strand
TCTTGAATAAATCCATGCTCTGCCGCCACTTTTGTAAGTGTTGGGAGGTTTGTTAGCGTGTGAACAGGGATGCCAGCATTTACAAATTTTTCCATAGCATTGGCAAAGCCGTAGGTGAATAACGCTACGATACCAATGACCTCGGCACCTGCATTTTGAACACCTTCTACGGCTTGGAAGCTGCTTTTTCCTGTTGAGATTAGATCTTCCACGAGAACGATTTTGTCGCCCGGATTCATTTCACCTTCCACCTGATTCTTCAAACCATGCTTTTTGGGCTCAGGTCTAACATAGCAATACGGCATGTTGAGTTTGTCGGCTGCCAAGGCTCCATGGGCGATTCCTGCGGTTGCGATACCGGCAATGCGGGTTGCTTCGGGGAATTCGCGTTGAATCAATTGGGCGAGTTCTTCGGCAACAAATGTGCGAACTTCGGGGTAGGATAGCACCATTCTGTTGTCACAGTAGATGGGAGAAAGGATGCCAGAAGTCCATGTGAATGGTTCTGAAGGACTTAGTTTTACTGCCTTTATTTCTAAGAGAAATTTTGCTAATTTTGCGGCTTGATTGGACATGGAAGCGCAAAGTTATAAAATCTATTTCAACGACGGTACTTTGGTTATTGCAGATTCTCCAGAAGCATTGCGCGGATTGGGTAATTTGTATTTTATTGGGGATGATGAACTGCAGAAGAGCTTTAAAATTTTGCTTTCTTCACAAAACAATGGAAAACCTTTGCATTTTGGGCTAATTTGCCCCGACCCTAGAGCAACTATTTTGCAGTTTATGGAAGACTTTACTGTCATTCAGGCTGCCGGAGGATTGGTTTTTAACAAGGAAGACCAATTATTAACGATAAAGCGGAACGGATTGTGGGATTTGCCGAAGGGTAAAATTGAGCGACATGAAGACCAAATGGCGGCTGCGTTGCGAGAAGTGATGGAGGAGACGGGCATCAATATGATTAATATTAGTGATAAGATTGGTGAGACTTACCATGTTTATTACGAGGATGATATTTTGCTATTAAAAGAGACCCACTGGTATTTGATGAATAGCAACGGCAAGGGAACCTTGAAACCTCAAGTAGAAGAGGGGATTTCTGAAGTAAAATTTGCGAATGTAGATTGGTTTAAAACCGCTGAATTCAATTCCTATCAAAGTATGCACGATGTCATCAGAAAGTGCCTGAGCCGCTTTAAGGCCGGGGTATAACGCCTTCTGGCAAATATCTACTATAGTCGGCTTTGTAGATTATTAAGTCCCTTACCAGTGTGCTGCTGATATAGCTGAGTTCAGGATTGCACATAATAAATACCGTTTCAATTTCGTCCCAGAGGGCTTTGTTTAATTGGGCGATATGCGACTCATAATCGAAGTCGGTTCCATTTCTCAGTCCCCGCAGTAAGAATTTTGCATTGTGTTTTTTGCAAAAGTCAACGGTTAATCCCTCGTAATCTGCAATTTCCACTTTTGGATTATTCGCAAATGCAATTTTGATCCATTCCTTGCGTAAGGCGAGGTCGAATAGGGTTATTTTTTTGGTGTTTACACCCACGGCTACTATGATTTTATCGAACATAGTACTTGCGCGGTTGATGATATCAACATGCCCGATGGTAATTGGGTCAAAGGTTCCGGGAAAAACGGCAATCTTGCTCATGGTTTAGCGAATATAGTCATTGTGGTACTACCATATTCCTTTTTCAACAATTCCTGTTCGGCAAATACCAATTGGGGTTTGTGCTCAATGATCAACCATCCTTGATTGGCGAGTAGCGGCATCAAAATGGAAACAAGTCCTTGAATGTTGGGCATATCATATGGTGGATCAGCAAAAATGATATCGAATTGGGGCATTTGAAGACCACATTTTTCCAAAGTTTTTTCTACGGTTAGTGCATCGCCCATGGCTATTGACCAGGACTCTAACTCCCACGATTGCTTAATCTGTTTTTGATGCGTGATATTTTTCTTATCCTTATCGATGCTTATAACCTGCGTTGCGCCTCTGGAAAGAAATTCCAAGGCAATGATTCCGGAGCCTGAGAATAGATCCAATATTTGGGTTTCGCTGATTCCCTTTTGGTGGTTGAGGGTGTTAAATAAGGATTCTCTAACCCTATCCGTAGATGGCCTTACGTGGTTGGCAAATTGGGCAGGGATGATTCTGCTTTTTAATTCGCCACCAGTGATGCGCATGTGGAGAGTTTAATTAGCGGAGCAACTATGTGTAGCAGCGGAGGGACCTCGTTATTCGACCAAGGAAATTGGGGTACTGAAACTTGAACTTGAGGAACCAATTTGTGCATGGCTAGTTGTGCTGCTGCGATTTGGGATTGATCACAATGTACGTGAAGCGCAAGTTGGGTTTGGGTTAACTTGACATCGTGAAAAGGCAGTAATCCGAAATAAAGGTGTTCTTGAATATTGCTACTTGTATAGGAATTTGAAAAAACTAAATCGCCATTTTTATAGGCAAATACAATGGCTGTTTGGTCGTGGAACCACAAATAGGAGGAATATTCCGCAGCCGTGGCATATTGTTTTGAAATGGCCAAAAGCCCTTCGGCAATGTGCAGTTTGGGCTGTGAAGGCTTTAGGGGTTGATGCTTTTGTTTGGTCTCAAAAGCGAGTGTCATTTGATTTTGGATGCTTCGCTTTATCGGTTGAATCATCCCTGGAATTGCCGTTTCAGAAAATAGGGTTGGCAACAATTGAAATCCACCCTCCAACTCTATCCATATCACATTGTCTCCCAGTTGATTGGGATATTTGATAATTTCGTAACCCAGCGCTTTATTTCCAGCGCCAAGTTTTAAATAGTGAACAGTATCGTCGTGGTAAACACCCCAAACCTGTTCACAGGACGAAGGACCGGGGAGTGTATAAGACCACAAAATATTCACAGCAGCAAAGGTAGTTTAAAATGCTAAAACACCGTACCTACGCTCAATCGCATGCGGAATGTGAGATAGTCGTCTCCCGATGGAACGGCGTTTCTCCAAATGGGGAACTCCACTTTTAAATTCAGGGGTTTGCTTGCTCTCATGGCTTTGTTTTTGAATAGGACGTTGAAGTTTTTTAGATTCACATTGGCCCCAAAACCTGCATCGGCCAGTAAGCCACTATACACGGATTTTGTAATTGTTTCACCCAAGGAGTTCCTGGATTTCAACGGCATCCCGATGTAACCTACATCCCCAAAGAAATAAGGATTTAAGCCAATCATTTTTACTTTTGGCACCCATTTAAATAAAGCCGCGATATCCCAATTGGCATTGATTGCGGCCCCTTGATTGCCACGGAAAAATGCAAGAACGGTATCGGAGCCATTGGCTTGCTTCACCGATTTTGGGATACTGTAATTATCGAATCCTCTTAAGTTGAGTCCGCCATTGACTTGTATAGTTTGACTTGTAGCATTTGAATTCGGTTGATTCGCACTCCAATTCACCATCCCAAAATCTCTGTAGATGCCATTGTTAAACGACTCTTCGGGATTTGCACTCGCTGCGTATAAAACCGATTCTGGCGTGGGGTTAGTGCCGCCACCGTAATTGACAACAGAGCGAAGGCGTAAATTTGTTTTTCCGATGGGTTGATAGTGTTTCCATTCCAATTGAACGTAGCCATATTGGGTTTTACTCCAAGGAGATGAGAATCGAACATCGCATCGAATATTACCTAATCTACCCCATCCGGCATAACCTTGTTGCACAAATAAATTTAAGTTGATATTCTGCAAATAGCTCCAGCGGTTGGCCGTGGGCAAATATCCAATTAACGCGCTTTGTTGCGGGAAATAGGGGTCTTTTCCACTTAAAATAGCCGCCGAATCCCAGGGGTTGTAGAGGGCGTTGCTGCGATACTCGGAATTTAACTGAGTTTGGTATCGCTGACTCATTTTGCCAGACACACCGTAACTTGTTTTCCCTGCTTGATCATACCATCCCAACTCGTTCATGTTGATGTCGTTATATAACATCGATTTGATGAAATAAGTTCCACCACCGCGGGTTTGATGGGTGAACGACATCCTATAATTGAAGGCTGTGGAGGGATTGCTATACTTTGCCCCGATTCCGGTTTTTGCCCAAGCGCCGAGTTCAAATTGCTTTCTGCGACCTGCGTATTGACCATCGATGATGCCACCAAGAAGAAGACCACTTGCGCCGTTAATTCTAACATCTGGACGACCTTTCCACTGATAAACTCCCAAGTAACTTGTATTTGCACCATTGCCCAAATCCCACTTCCACTCATTTCTGTTTTTCCAAACATTGTCGGTTCGATTGATATCGGCCAAACGACCACTGCGATCCAACCAAACCTGCCGTAACTCCCCTTCCACGGGCATGTCGATGTTAAATGTGTATGTGGTTCTCAGCTTATCCCAACCAATCCAAGGTCTGAGGTTATATCTGCCAGGTTTTTCGTATTGATTTACTGGAATTGTAATGGAATAAAAAACATCGCTGGCCAATATTGCTTTTGAATTTTTGGGTATTTTTGCGGTTTTGGGTGCATCGCTGGGTCTGATTAAGAAATCGATATCCACGGGCATCACCATAGTACCATTTCGCGCAATAGTGACTCTATATCGATTGGTACTTGGTCTTAAGGGTGTGATTTTCTTAATGCCATAATCTGCGGCTTTGGTGGAAATAAACCACTGATCAAAGAAAGTGTTTAGGTCGGCTTGTGCACTTTGGGTGATCGTATTTCTAAAATCATCGATGTAGGGGTGACAGAATTTCCATTGGCTTACATAATCTTTCATTGCTTTCAGAAACACAGAATCGCCGAGAACGTATTGCAGGTTGTAAAGCATCGAAGCAGTTTTATAATACACGTGTTTATAGCCACCACCATGTCCGGTTGCTGAGTGAAATTCATTGCTATGTGTTTCCAGGCTTTCGTCGGTTCCGTCAATCGCATCTTCCATATATCCCGAAAAGGCGCGTTTGAGTTCGGGTTGATTTTCTTTGGTGAGTTTGCGCATACACCAAGCGGTGAGGAATTGGGTGAATCCTTCGTCTAGTGCGGCGCGATAGGTTTCGTTGGATCCGATCATTCCAAAGAACCAGTTGTGACCTACTTCATGTGCGATGAGGCTTTGGTGACTTGGGTACTGACCTCCGTCCATGGTGATCATGGGGTATTCCATTCCATCTGCGGCATCAGCGCAAACAATTTTTGGGTAATCGTACATGCCGAAATCTCGACTATAGGTGGCGATGACTTTGGCGGTAAATTGGGCAGTTTGTTGCCAGCCCGCGGCATTGTTTTCTTGGGCGATGGCGACGCATTTTACTCCATTCCAATCTACCTCACCAATGCGATAGGTGGGATCGGCGGTCCAAGCAAAGTCGTGGACGTTATTGGCATGAAATTGCCAGCGCTTGCGTTTTCCGGTTGCGGGGATAATGACGGAGGGTTGAGAGCCGATGGGTGTTTCTTTGAAGTTTGAAATATCTATTTGCTTTCTCAGGGCTGTTGGCATGGCTTCGGCTTTGTTTTGAAGTAGTCCGGTGGCTTCCACGATATAATGATTGGGCAAGTCCAATTCCACATCAAAAGCACCATAGTCACCGTAAAATTCCTTTTCTACGTGTTGGTCGGTTTCCCAAGTAAATTTTCTGTCGTATACACAAATTCTGGGATACCAGTGCACCCCGTTAAAGTGTTTGTAACCATGATGGTCGTAAACTTTCATTCTTCTGCGCACACTACCACGATCAAAGTAGGTGGTAAAATCAATGTAGAAATCGATGCTTTCACCGCTCTTGATGGGCTGGGGAAGGTTGATTTTTAGCAGTGTATTTTGGATGGAAAAGGGAACGGGTTGGCCATTGATTATAATTGAATTGATGATTGTTCCGAGTTGTTGGGCTTCGTATTGGCCATAAGCGACTTTGGTTTTATTGATTTGGTATAATTCATCCACGAGGCTACCAGGTTGAACGGCATTTTGATACAAATGGAAGAAGGCTTGATTTAGGGTGTTGGGGCTATTGTTGGTATAGGTGAGCTTCTCTGTCCCATCTATGCGCTCTTGGGTATCGTTTAACGTGGCTTTGATTTGATAATAAACATCTTGCTGCCAATAGCCTTCGTAAGGTTTTTTATTTTTCCAATAATGGGGGTTTGATGGAAGTTGGAAATCGTTGGTGGCGGTTGTGATTGATGGGTTGGAATGGCTCCAAGATTGCTGCGATTGATATTGTGTGTTGGGTATCGAACTATTGTCGATGGCTATTTGGGCGTTCTGCCCCATGGCGGTCATTATTTGCGCGAATATAAATAGCCAAAGAAAAAAGACGTTGGCGATTACAAAAAGTTTGATCTTAGGTGTACTTTGTGATAACAAATTGGAGATATGGAGTTTTTTGTTGGCCATAAAACGAAGATACTTATAAAACAGAAAAGGCCACCCTTGGGTGGCCTTTTCTGTTTTATGTAGATGTTTATTAGTACACCAATTTAAAGTCTACGCGACGATTTTTGGTTTTACCAGCGTCGGTTTTATTGTCGGCCAAAGGCATCTCTTGACCGTAACCAATGGCAGTCATGCGGGCTTCAGATACACCACCAGCAGAAAGGTAACGTCTCACGGAGTTGGCACGTTCTTGACTCAAAGTTTTATTAGATTCAGGAGTTCCGTTGTTGTCGGTGTGACCTTGAATTTCAACGCTAGCACCAGGATACGAATTCAATAAGGTAACCAAATCATCCAAGCTCTTGAAAGAGCCTGCAGTAATTACGGCTTTACCAGTTTCGAAATTGATTCCTTTTGCAGCCAAAGCGATTTTTTGAATCACTTCTTTTTTGATTTCAGGACAACCTTTGCTAGCAACGGTACCACTTACGTCTGGACATTTATCGATGTTATTGAATACACCATCACCATCTGTATCAGGGCAACCTTCACCAGCGATAGCACCAGCTAAGTTCGGACATTTGTCTGTGCGATCTTCAACACCATCACCATCAGTATCAGGGCAACCACCAAAAGCGGCTAAGCCAGCGGTTGTTGGGCAGGCATCGTCTTTATCAGGAACACCGTCACCATCTGTATCAGGGCAACCATTGAATTTGGCATCACCGGCTTGGTTAGGACAGGCATCTACTTTGTCTTGGATACCATCGCCATCTGCATCAGGACAACCATTAAATTGAACGGGACCAGCAACATCAGGACACTTATCATCGGCATCCAAAATACCATCTTTATCGGTATCAGCTGGGCAACCTACGCTATCAACATAACGGCGATATTTAAGCTCAGTATTTTTACAAAGGTCATACTTGTCTGGAACACCATCTTCATCTTTGTCTTTAGGCTTCTTAACAGAAGTACCCATACCTTCACCGATGGCATAAGTAAATCCTACTGCGTGGAGCGCATACATGTCGTTGGTGCGAAAAAGTTTGTGTTGAGCAATATTGTTTACTGGGTCTGGGGTAGAACCATTGGAACCGTCCCAAATATCACTCATTGTGTAAGTGGAAGTAAAGCTATATCTCAGTCCAATTCGTTCGGTTAAGTAAAAATTAATACCAAAAGCACCCTGAACGGCGGCATTCATATCCGTAACAGCATTTTTCTTAGTTACATCGCCATAGAATTGATCTTGAACGTATGGATCAGGACCCCAAGTAGTTTGGCTGTGGGCATAGAAACCACCTACGCCAACTTGAAAATAAGGAGCAATTTTTGCATCTTCAGACAAGATAGAGCCGTTATTCAATTTGTAGCGTGCACCAACAGTTAGGTCCATGGTGTTTGCACGGAAAGATTGCCATTGGTATTCTTTTCTCAAATTAAAACCTTCCCATTTGCGGCTATATCCAATATCGCCGAAACTGAAGTTTGTTACTAAATCCAAGGCAGGACTAACATAGTAACCAAAATTTACTTGACCCCCTTGGTAATCAGGTCTACGTGCGAATCCAACAGATGAACCTAAGTCACCCATATATTCACGAATACCACCGCTCAACTCCAGTGAGTGAGTTCCGGGTGATTGCGCTTGCGCTGGCATTGCGATTAAACTAGCAATAGTGGCGAAAGCAATTGATTTAAAGTAGTTTTTTTTCATAGAAATAACGGTACTTGGATTTTTAGTAGTCAACAAATATAGGAAAAGCGACTTAAAAAAAAACTTTTCTCACAAATTTTGCCCATTTTTTACTTTTTTACTTTGAATCAAATAAAAACACAGAGCAATGGACTAGTTATATACACTGATTACATTGGCAGTTCGTTGGATTTGATACCTTGCTAAACGGCCTTTTGCGGGTCCTATTAAAGGGAAACCATTGAAACTGTATTTTGAATTACAGCAGGGTTGAAAACCAGTTGCAGTGGGCGTTCCACAATGAATTTGAATTGAAATGGAATCCACCCATACTTTGGCACAAGCATCGAGCGGTTGAAATGCGCATCCTCTCTCAAATGCATACCAAATGTCGTCATAATCATGGATGACCAAAATGCCCTTTACGCCACCTTCAAAATACATATACGTTCCAGGATTGGCAAGATTCATATAACTCGGCAAGTTGAGATCGATATTTACATTTACCGGCCCAGTGGGGATTTTTTCAGTGGTTTGATTGCTGGAATTACAGCCTCCGAAAATCAAAACTGCGCTCAAGGCAACTGCGATGAGCAATGGTAATAGCCATGGTCTCTGAGGATAGATCATTCGCCGTATTTGTAAAATCCTTGTTCCGTTTTTCTACCGTGATGGCCGGCATCTACCTTTTGTTGCTGTATGCGGTTGGGTCTGAATTTAGGGTCTTGATGAAATTGTTGATACATTGAACTTGTAACGCTAAAGTTTGTATCTACGCCAATCAAATCCATAAGTTTAAAAGGCCCCATTTTAAAGCCGCTACTTTCGAGTAAGCGATCAATTTGTTCAAGGGGTGCCACATTTTCCTCCAGGGCTTTGAGTGATTCCACATAATAATGTCTTGCCACTCTATTTACGATAAATCCTGGCGAATCGGCGGCATAGACTGTGGTTTTCCCCAGTGATTGAGACCACTGTAAGGCTTTTTCTGCGATTTTAGGATCCGTTGCAACGCCTTTAATTACCTCCACCAATTTCATGATATGCGCCGGGTTAAAAAAGTGCACTCCCACCAACCTTTCGGGGTGTTTTAGACTTGCTCCAATTTGAGTAATCGGAATGCTTGATGTATTTGTTGCAAAAATGGTATCCGGGGAATTGATGGATTCCAAAAATTGAAAAAGTTCTTTTTTGATGGGCAGCTGTTCCAAAATAGCTTCAATAATAAAATCGGCAACCAGATTAGAACGGTCTGGAGTGGACGACAGTAATTCTAAACTTTTATCGGCATTTTCTCTGCTACTTTTTCCTTTGATAACCGCAATTTCTAATTGCTCTTTAATGTATTTGAGTCCTCGAGCGATGGCCGCTTCGTTTACATCATATAATACAGTGGGATATCCGGCTTGTATACTACACAAAGCGATGCCTGAACCCATCACACCGGAGCCAACAACAGCAACTTTCATCATGATTCAAAGATATATTAAAGTAAGTGGTTTGCGATTATCTATCGCGAAGCCAACTTTGGGGATTCTGTTTTTCCTGGCCTTCCCAAATCTGAAATTGTAAAACGGCCTTTCCATCATCGTCCGTCATAACTTTGCCAATGTGTTGATTCATTCGAATCACTTGACCCTTCTCAACCAATACAACAGACAAATGAGCGTAAACGGTAAAATATTCACCATGGTTTACGAGCACGGCCTGGCCTTGACCGGGAATATTCAAAATGGCACTAACAGTTCCTTCAAACACCGCTGAGGCAAGGGCACCTTTGGGCGATGTAATATCTACACCATTATTCACCGTTGTTATTCCTTCTAAGTCGGGATGTTGGTGTACCCCGAAAGTTTGCGTTATAAAGCCACGATCTAAAGGCCATGGAAGATTCCCACGATTTTTTGAAAAAGCCCCACCAATGGATCTGGCTTGGGGTGAAAGCGTGTTTTCGTTGGCACCGCTTTTGCCGGTTCTGGCTTTGGCAGCACTACTTGAGGCCCGGGCTTTCCGTTTCCGTTCTGCTTCGATTTCTTTGGCAATCAATCGGCTAATATCGTTGTTTAATCGTGATATGGCTTTCTCGTTGCTCCTTATACGGTCTCTCAACTCTTCTTCTTTTCCGCTGAGTGCTTGAACCAAATTCTGCTTCGATTTTTTATCTACTTCCAACTCTTTGGTTTCACTTTCATTCTCGTGCATAAGCACAGATTTTTCCTGTTTTACACCCTCCAACTGCCCAATTATCTTGCCTAAGGCCTCGCTTTGGGCGATGATGGCGGAAATTTGATGTCTGCGATATGCAGAAATTTTCCTCAGGTATTTCCACCGTCGCATCGCCTGAGAAATGGATTTGGATGAAAACACAAATGCAATCTCCCGACCGCTTTTTCGCGTTTTATATGCTTTGAGAACCGTTTTTCTTAGCTTTAGCTTTTGCAGGTTATTTTCCTGCGTAAGGCTATCGCGGTATTTCTGTTTTTGGGTTAATTCGTAGTTTACAGAGCGAATTTCCAAACCCAAATTGTTAATAACCACTTGACGCTGTTGGATGATTTGATTTAGCGAATTGAGTTTATCTAATGTAACCGTTTTCTCTTGTTGCGTATTTGAAAGGGCCTTCCGCTGCTCCGATATTTCGCGTTGCATTTTTTTTCGCTTGGCCTCTAATTGCTTGCGGGATTGGGCAAACGAATCAGATGGACAAATGCCCAACAATAGCAATAGTATGAGAAGTATTTTTTTCACTGCCGTCATTTCAACGACATCCGTGTGTATTCAGATGTTACATTGAATGGAAACGAAGGTATAGCATCAAAACGGCTGTTTTTTAACCACATTTTTATCTGTGCACTTTCCTGTGCATTTTTGGATTGAATAAAAATGTAATTGGGCAATTTACTAATGGCGATGGGTGTAATTGCATTGGGGTTTGCTGGGTTGGCAACGGATGCTGTAGGAAGCCAATTCTCGTAACTAACATTCACAAAATCATCGGGCTTTTCTTGATGTCGCAATTCTGTGGCGCGAAGTTCAGCGGTTTTAGGAATGTCATTCCCCTGCGATGCAAAATAGGATTTTATGAGATAGGGTGTAAAAACGGTGATAAAATACAAGCCTTGGCTTGATGGATAGGCACAATAAGCTTGACCAATGATGTCGGTTTTTTGATTTACCGGACTGAAAGTATCGATCAGTGGCAGACCAATGAATAGATTTTGTAACTGAGAAATGCCGATGGGGGCATGCATTTTTTCGCTTAATTCCTGCACGGAAATCGCGTAGTAGTTTTTGTTGTATAAGTCCAAGACATGTAGTGTGTCTCCCACGAACATTCCCTTGGCTACTTGAATTCCCATAGCAACACTCACCGAAAACCACAAGACACTGTCCTTTTTCATTCTGAGGTTTAATGTTCCAGAAAGTTCCTGTGCTCCCATTTTGGCGTCCACATCATATTTGGCAGAAACATAGTCCCATTGGGGCTTTTCACAAGGCATAAATTTGCTATATACAGGAATGGTTTTGGGTTCGTTTTGCGCCGATGCGGAAATGCATTGAACACAGAAAATTGTTGCAAGGATGATATTTTTCATTTTTGGTTTGGTTTGGTGTGCGATGGATCCAAATCTGATGCCAATTGTTGAAATTGATGGACCCATTCTTGGTTATTCAGTAAAATGGCGATGGATTTGGCGTCGTTGATGTCGTTCAATTGGGTCAGCACTTTTTGGTTATATAATTTCTGCCAAAGTTCTAAAGCATGCGATAATTCTGATGCATGTGCAAAGGCAATGTCAACTTCATTCTTCTCGTTTGATATGGCTATTTGTGTTGTGGCTTTTGCTTCCAATAGTAGGTATAATTCTTGAATAAAGGGATTGGTTTCAATGGCATTGTTTTTACAAATTTCAACGGCCGTATGAGGTTGATTGATCATCAATTGCTGGAATCCTTTTACAATATCGTGTGCGGTAAAAATGGGCAAAGTATTTTCTAGTGTATCAGCATATTGGTAGGCCACAAGCCAATTTTGTTCACGGATGGCGGTCTGAAATATTTCTTGCGCATTTGATTCATAGGTGCCATGCTGACGGATTTGAACCCGGGTGTTACCTTTGGATTGAAAATCGGTGGATATGCTACTCAAGGGATTGTGGACGATTTTCTTGAGGTTATAGGTGTGGTTTGTAAAATCATTCTGCTGCATCCATTGTGAAATATTGGCGGGTATCATCGACTGATAACGCAGCAAAACGATATTGTTTTTTTCAGGATTTTCAACCATCTCAGAAGAGAATTTTAGTAATATTTCCTGACACCAAAGGATATATAATTTGGTTTCAATAATGGAAGGAGAAAGTGAGAAGTGTTTTTCCCAAGTATCCGAAAATATGTTGAATTCCTGTAAAACTTCTACCTGCGATTGCGCATCGTTTGATGGATTTTTTTGTTTTGATTTTCCGGAGTTTTCCTGGGCGTTTCCATTTAACACTTGCGGCAAATATTCAAAATAGGCACTTGCGGCTTTTTCATGAAATGTCCAGGAGTGGGGGTCGATGGAGCAAAGGTCTTTGTAGATTTTTGCCGCCCCTAGCCAGTTGTTGGTCTTTTCTAACAATTGGGCTTTGGCGTATAAATAATCTCTGTTTTTGGGTGAGTATTTCAATGCCAAATCCAATTGGTAAAGTGCCATATTTAGATTGGCTTTATGCATTGTTGAATTGGTAGTTAAATTTTCTCTGTTGGCATTCGAGGTCCCCGAAACATCTCGGGCTATCGAAGGGAGAGTGTTACCTGAAGCACCCTGAGAATAAATTGAATAATCTTTTGCCGACAATTGTGATAGTCTATAATACGCTCCAGAGATAAACTGGGTATCATTATTTGAGGACTTTAAATCCGTTTCATTGTGCTTAGAAAGTCCTGTTTTTTGAAATGTATCGATGAGTTTTTGAAAAAGCTGTTGCGATTCAAAAAATGCTTCTTCTTGGAATTTGGCCTCAGCTAGGAAATAATTGGATTTAAGTTGGGGCGATGCCGCATTGGAATCTGCAAAACCGGCGCTTTCGGGCAAGGGAGTTTGAGTTCCTATTTGCCCATGTAAAATTGTGGGGATCACATAGGCCCACGTTGTTATGATTAATGAGACAGAAAGGCTCAAAGGGATTTTAAAACACGCTAAAAACCTCTTGTTGCGTTTGGATTGTAGGTTATGGAGTGCAACAGAAACCATCGAGGAAAAACCATTTAGCCGATTGAGCTGAAATCTCCCACGCTGTATACTTGGCTGGCGATTTGGGCTCCGCTGATCGCAACGGAATTTCCAATCATACTGTTGTGGCAGTTGAAATCGCGCAGTGAGCAATTCTCTTGTATGATACTGTTGCTGATTTTGCAATTTTCTAGCTCGGTTTTATTGCCAACGCTTACAAAAGGTCCAACTTGACAGTTCTTCAAAGATACGCCATCGCCAATAAAACAAGGTTCAATGATGGTGACACTTTCATCGAAACGAGAGCTTGCGTCGGCGAATTCTTTTGCGTTGTTTGCCAAAACGCGTTGGTTGGTATAAACAGTGGCGGCGTAATTTCCGCAATCTAGCCATTCGTCCACTGCTCCGGGGACAAACTGCATTCCCTTGGTTTTCATGTTTTCCATGGCATTTGTGAGTTGGTATTCACCTTTTTCCTTTAGGTTGTTATCGATAAGATATTGGAGTTCACTTTCTAAGGTTTCGCCGCTCTTGAAATAGTAAATGCCGATGATGGCCAAATCTGAAACAAATTCCGTGGGCTTTTCAACGAAATCAGTGATGATATTGTCTTCGTTGTATTTCACAACACCAAAGGAGCTAGGATTGTCTACTTTGTGCACCCAAATCACACCGTCTTTGGTTTTATTGAGGTTGAACTCCGTTCTAAACAACGTATCGGCAAATGCAACAATTACATCGCCCTTCAGGCAGTCTCTGGCGCAAAGTATCGCATGTCCGGTACCTTCAGCAACGTCTTGATAGAAGATTTTTCCTTCAGCACCTACGCTTTTTGCAATGTCTTTTAGTTCGCTTTCTACGGCATCGCCAAAACGACCTACCACGAAACCAATTTCTTCAATGGGCTCACCACAAACATCGGCTATATCTTTGATTAGCCAATGAACGATGGACTTGCCGCCAATTTTAATTAGAGGTTTAGGAGTAGTTAGGGTATGGGGCCGCAGGCGTTTTCCCATTCCGGCCATGGGGATAATTAATCTCATCTTGATTTTGTATTAGGACTATAAAAATTGGCCCAAAGGTACGGATTGCTTGTTAAATTAATGTTAGGAAGGCTTAACGCCCGTGCTACCGTAACCGCCGGCACCTCTTTCGGTGTTATTGAGTTCTTTGGAAATTTCCCAAATGACTCTTTCATATTTGGCGACAATCATTTGGGCGATGCGTTCTCCGTTTTGAATAACAAAGGGTTCTTGTCCGTGATTGATGAGTAGTATTTTGATTTCACCGCGATAATCTGCATCGATTGTGCCAGGGCTATTAAGAACGGTGATTCCGTATTTTAGTGCCAGGCCGCTTCGCGGCCTGACTTGCGCCTCGTGCCCTTCTGGCAGTTCGATAAATAATCCTGTAGGAATGAGCGCGCGCGCCCCAGGTATTAAGGAAATTGACTCTTCAATATTGGCATGCAAATCCATGCCAGCGCTCAAATCCGTCTGATAGACGGGGTTGGGATGGGAAGATTGATTGATGATTTTTACGTTGCACATAATACTAATAATTTAAGATGGCTGGGTTCTGGCGAATCTCTTTTCTAGCACAAACAAAACGCCAAAGTATATGGGAACCAATATCCAGTAAATGCCGTGATGGATATTTGGAAAAGCATGAGGCAAAAACGTAATTGGACCCACTGATACTAATAAAGTCAAAAGTATTACAGTCAACTGATATGGAATCGGATAGTATTTCTGACCAAACCAATAACCCAGGATCACCAAGGTGGCGTAGGCCGCAAGTGTGGTAAATGCCGATGCTACAAATCCGTATTGGGGGATAAATATGTAGTTTCCAAAAATGGTAACAGTGGCCCCGATCAAGGCAATGAGTCCGCCCATCTGTGTTTTTCCGGAGAGCTTATACCAAATACTGAGGTTGTAGTAAATTCCCAAACAAAGGTTTGCACCCAATAAAACGGGAACAATGCTCAATCCCCTCGTGTTCTCGTAATACAAAGGTTTTTGCAATAACAAAGGCGCCAACCAAGGCATACAAATCATAGTGACTAAAAATATCCCACCGCTCACGTAAACAAAATATCGCATCACCAAAGCATAGGTTTCAGGCGCATCTTTATCGCCCGCTTTTCCAAAAAAGAAGGGTTCGGCCGCAAATCGAAATGCTTGCACAAATAGGGTTAAAACCAGACTCAATTTGTAAAAAGCACTGTACATACCGGCTTCTGCATCGCCCGCATCGGCTGGAAGCATTTCCTTGAGTAAAACACGATCTAAGGTTTCGTTGATCATGCCCGCCAACCCAACAACGACCAAAGGAAACGAGTATCGGAGCATCGTTTTCAGCAATCCAAGATCTAGACCCCATTTGAGGTTTTGCCATGTTTTTGATAACAATGGTACCGTAATGAGTGAGGCCAATAAGGTACTTAGGAAAATATTGGAAATCATATTGGCAGGTTGAGCCTGGTCCAAACACCAAGCACCAAACACCAACGCCTGTGAACCGCTGCTGCTTTCTGGGGAAGTGAGATAATCGCCGAGCCAAGGACATACAACCAAGAAGAAGACGTTTGCGCCAATGTTAACGCCAATGTTTGTTAGACGAATCCAAGCAAACGACCAAGGTTTTTCTTGCTGACGTAACCAAGCGAATCCCAATGCGGTGATGGCATCTGCTGCTAATATCAATGCAAAGTATGATGCGAATTGCGGAAATTGAGGATACCCAATCCACTGCATGATTTCAAAGCCAAAAAGACGTGAAATGAGCACCGCTGTTAAGCCAGTAATAATAAGTGTATGCGCTGAGGTGGCAAGGACTTTGGCGGGCTCACCGGTTTGTTTGGAGAAGTGGAAGAATGCCGTTTCCAATCCCATGGCAAAAATGATAGCCAAAAAACTTGCATAAGTAAACATGACACTTACGATGCCATAATCGGCCGCACCGGATAGTTTACTGAGATAAAGGGGTACGAGGAGAAAGTTCAAAAAACGACCTAGCATCGTGCTAAGACCATAAACGGCAGTTTGGGAAGCCAGTTTTTTGATTACACTCATGGTGCGAATATAGTATTTGTGGGCAGGTATTGACTCAGGTATTCCTTAGCGAGCGGACCTTGGTTAAATAACAAATCGATGCCGGATACATCGCTGCGAAATCCAAATTTGACATCAAAAACTTGTGGGTAGGGTTTTATTTGGATGATGTTTTGAGGGGTTTCCTTAGTTGTTGATTCGAACGCACTCAATCCGAGTTGCGCAAATAGCAATTGATTCCACGGATGTAACAAATCAGAGAGCATCATTGGCTGGGCATCAAGAATCGACCAAAAACGGTAGTCGTAGTATTCGAAAAAAGGCGATTTTCCGTAAGCAGTTTGCCAAGCGTGTTTATGATCTTTTATCCAGTTTTCGTTGTAGTTGATGCGTACCCGACTGATGGGATTGTGCTTGTCGTCCTGCGTAATCGGAACCGTTAAAGATTGAATATTGTTGGGCCCAGCGATTTTATATCGATTGGGATTGTTGAGCTTGGAAAAGGGCCGATGATTGTCGGTTTGTGGGATTGCGCCTTGATGCGATACAAAATTGTAGAGGTCGGTTTCACCACAAATGCCATCAACAATTGATTGAAGAGAGGGTAACAGAAGCGACGTCTCTTTTCTCACTGATTGTGATCAAATGGGTTGAAAAAAGGTTTTACCGTGAGCAAATCGGGGCAACTTTGAAGCAATTCTTTAAAGGTTTTCTTTAAGATCGGGTGCTTTTTTTGAGGAATAATTTCCGCTAAAGGTGCAAGTACAAAGCGTCTTTCATGCATCATAGGATGAGGAACAGAGAGGTTTTTATCTCGAATAATTTGATTGTTATATAGCAATATGTCTATATCAATTATTCTTGGCTCCCACTTTATCGTTCTATGTCGTCCCATCTGCTTTTCTATCCTTAAACATCGCTCCAAGGTCTGCAATGGAGTGAACGGCGTTGATATACAAATGGCGATATTCAAAAAAGCGGGTTGATCTTTATTCCCCCAAGCGGCGGTTTCATATACACTCGACACCTTAGTAATTGGACCTATTTGTTGGATAATTTGAACCATGGCCAAAGCCAAATATTGGGTTCTATTTCCCATATTTCCGCCCAAACCTAGGACCACTTGATTTTCGATGTTCATCGCGGTTGCGAAGATAAACACAAGCGGGGGGTTGCAAAAGAAAACCTATTTTTGTAGTCAATGAAAAAGTACATTATCGTTTTGATTTGCCTTTTTTTGGCCGAAACTGGACACTCGCAATCCATCATCAGAGGATTCAATACCCAACAAATGCCTTTGTGGGAAATGCGTTCATACAACAATGACCCCCTAAAAGTGCGGTATTATACATTTCCAAATGGACTTACCCTAATCACATCAAACCAAAAAATATCGCCAAGAGTTTACACGATGATTGCGGTGCGGACGGGTTCAAAAAACGACCCATCTACCAATACTGGTCTTGCGCACTATTTGGAGCACATGTTGTTTAAGGGAACCGATAAATATGGTAGTTTGGATTGGGCCAAGGAAGAGCCACTTCTGAAACAGATCGATGGCCTTTATGAATTGTACAATCACACAACAGACCCCAAAACGCGTAAGAACATTTATCGCGCGATTGACAGTATAAGTCAGGCCGCGGCCAAGTTTGCCATCGCCAATGAATACGATAAAATGTGTCAAGCTTTGGGCGCAGAGGGTACCAACGCATTTACTAGCAATGATGAAACGGTCTACATTAATGATATCCCATCAAACATGGTGAGTAAGTGGCTGAGTTTGGAGGCGGAAAGATTCCGCAAGCCCATGTTGCGATTGTTTCACACGGAATTGGAAGCGGTGTATGAAGAGAAGAATATTTCTTTGGACCGCGATGGCGACAAGGTCTACGAAAAATTGTTTGCCGAGTTGTTTAAGGGTCATAACTATGGTTTACAAACTACCATTGGAACGGTGGAACATTTAAAAAACCCCAGTTTAGAGGCCATTCGCAATTATTACAACGAGTATTATGTCCCCAACAACATGGCTATCATTATGAGTGGCGACTTTGATCCGGATGCGGTTGCGGCGGAAGTGGCGGCGAAGTTTTCCTATATGCAGAAAACGGATATCATGTCGTATGTTTTTAAGGAAGAAACATCAATCAATAAAGAGAGAAGCTTTGATGTTGTTGGACCGGATGCAGAGAATGTTACCATTGGATTTCGTATTCCAAATGCAGGATCAGAGGAAGCGCGCGCAGCGAAGTTGGTTGATTTGCTCTTGAATAATTCAGTGGCCGGTTTTATCGATTTGAACTTGGTTAAAGAGCAAAAATTATTGTCTGCCAACAGTGGTGTTGAGCAAATGATGGATTACGGGGTGTTTATGCTTACCGGCAAGCCCAAAACTGGTCAAACATTAGAGGAAGTCAAAGATTTATTACTGGGTCAGTTGGAAAAAATTCGCAAAGGAGAGTTCGACAAACCGATGTTGGATGCGATTTTGTTGAATGAGGAGATTTCAAATATTACCAAGTATAAAGACAATGAAAGTCGTTGCTTTTTTTTGAAAGATGCTTACGTACAGGGCATTGATTATCGCGACGCTTTTAATGATTTGGCTGCGATGCGTGAAATGAACAAGGATTTCATTGTTGACTTTGCAAATCTGTTTTTGAATCAGGATTGCATAGTGATTTACAAGCGCAAGGGCGAAAGCGCGGTGGCAGAAAAAATCGAAAAGCCTGAGATTCATGCAGTGGAATTAAACCGCGATAAACAAAGTCGGTTTGTAAAGCAGTGGTTGGCGATGCCATCTCAGACCATTCAGCCGCTCGCCGTTAATTTAAAAGAGGTTGTAAAGCGCGAATATGTTGGGCCTGCGGTTCTAAATTATGTTCAAAACGCCGATAATAAATTGTTCAGTCTCAGTTATCGATATGATTATGGGAAGTGGCACAATAAGTCGCTTTCACTGGTTGCCCCTTACATGAAATTGGTAGGTACCCAGGGTTATTCTGCGGCGGATGTCAGCAAGGCCTTTTATCGTTGGGGATGCAAATTTGCCTTTATGGAGGGTAATGACCACTACAATATTTCCATAGACGGACCTGAAGAGTTTTTTGATTCTGCGGTTTGGTTATTGGATCGATTGATGAATGAGCCGGCGGTGGATGAGATGGTCTGCAAGCAGTTGGTTCAGGATATTTCAAAGAATCGGGCGGACGCAAAACTCAACCCCTCAGCTATCCGTCGTGCTCTATCTCAATATGCGATTTATGGCCCTCAGAATCCTTCTACTTGGACTTTATCGAATCAAGAATTGGAAAAAATGAAGGCGGAAGACATCGTGAAACTGATGAAAGGATTTAAAAACATCAAGCATTCGGTGGACTATTATGGATCGAGGGAGCAGGCCAATTTGGCAAAGACAATTTTAACGTTTCATGCACTTCCTGCGGATCAAACGAAGCATGAATTGGCTTTTGATTTGAGTAAATCCAAGGCGGTTGATCAGCTGTTTAGAGAGCAAACCCAGAGCGCACGTTCTGTCTATTTTGTTCATTATTCTCAAGTCCAGGCCAGCATCAACTGGTTTTATAAGAGTTCAATTGTGAATGAATCTGAAGCGGCGATCAGTACGGCCTTCAATCAGTATTTTGGCGGTGATATGAGCAGTGTTGTATTCCAAAATATTCGCGAAGCCAAGGCATTGGCATATAGCACATATGCTGTTTATAATTCGGCCAGTATGAGAAACAAGCCAAATATTATGTTGGGTTATGTTGGAACGCAAGCGGATAAATTTCACGATGCAATTGGTGCGATGAATGAGTTGTTAACGGGTTTACCGAAAAACGACGATATATTTTCTTTGGCTAAGCAGAGTTTAATCAATCGAATGGAAACGAATCGTATTAAGCCGGAAGAATACAT
>Ga0049085_10000297_pt1 | contig 20289 bp, 15 predicted proteins | sample GreLakmeSU08MSRF_FD_66721 | JGI IMG/M metagenome (GOLD analysis project Ga0049085, IMG submission 66721) | Freshwater lentic microbial communities from great Laurentian Lakes, MI, USA - Great Lakes metaG SU08MSRF | ecosystem: Environmental > Aquatic > Freshwater > Lake | place: Great Lakes... | reverse complement strand
TACTAAGGTAGTACGACCACTCATTAAGCGCTCGAGGGCATCTTGTACCTGCCGCTCCGATTCTGAATCTAAAGCTGAGGTGGCCTCATCGAGAATCAGAATGGGGGCATTTTTATAAATTGCGCGGGCAATTGCTAAACGCTGTCGCTGCCCACCCGACAAACGATTACCGTTATCGCCAATTAAGCTATCAATTCCTTCGGGTAGCTCGCGCATCAGTGCAGTTAAGTTCGCGGCTTCTAGGGCCTCAATCACACGACCCCGATCAATTCCGCCTTGAGCAGCAGATCCATAGGCTACGTTAGCGGCAATAGAATCGTTAAATAAAATAACGTCTTGGCTCACAAAAGCAATTTGGCGTCGTAAGTCGGTTAAAGAAAGTTCTTCTAATGGAATACCATCGAGAGTAATAACGCCTTGGGTAGGCTTAAAGAACCGCGGCAATAAATTAACCAATGTCGACTTACCACCTCCTGATGGACCAACAAAAGCAACCACTTCACCAGGCTGAATCTGAAAATCAACCTGTTTTAGGGCATCTTGGCGGTTATCTTCTTGCTCATAAGAAAACGAAACCTGTTTAAATTGAATTTCGCCACGCGCCTTAGTCATTGGCTTTGCGCTAAGTTGTTGGCCTTGGTCCTCCTCAATTGGCTGATCAATTAAAGCAAAAATCATTTCTGCCGCTGTCAGGCCGCGTTGCAAAGGTTGATTAATGTCGGCTAAATGTTTCAAAGGCGAAATAACTAACATCATGGCAGTAATAAACGCTGCAAAGCTGCCAACGGTTACGCCTTCAGTTGCCGATTGCATTAAAGCCACTACCAAAACAACCGATAAGGCCATCGATGCGATCAGTTGGGTAATGGGCTGGTTTAAACCACCTGCAATTGCTGACTTCAAACCAAACTCGCGCAAACGATTGGCCTTTTCCATAAAACGTTGCATTTCATAATCTTCGCCACCATGTACTTTAATAATCTTGTGACCACCCGCCGTTTCTTCAACGATATAAGCCAAATCACTAGTTAAGGTTTGCTGCTGGCGGTTTAAAGAACGTAGCCGACGATTAATGCGCCCCATAATGAATGCAATTACAGGAAAAATAATCAACACCAATAAAGTCAGTTGCCAATTCAGATAAATTAAATAAGCAATGAGCCCTATCACAGTGAGAGAGTCTCGCACTAAACTGATTAGCATACCGCCCATGATCGAAAGGACATTATTAACTTCAAATACCACTGCATTAATTAAGTGTGAAGCCGAGTTTTTTTGAAAAAAATCGGTTTTGGCTCGTAATAGGCGATTAAACATTTGCTCACGTAATTTGAGCAAAACCTCGGTAATTACCCTGGTTAAGAGGTAGTTAGAAAAAAACTGGGCAAAACTCCGAATAATGGCTAAACCCACCAAAAAAGCCGGAACTTGCCATAATTTATCGTTTAACTGGCCAGTAAAACCCCGATCTAACAAGGGCTTCATCAGGGCTGGAATAGCGGTTTCAGACCCCGCAACCAAAGCCATAGAGAGGATCGCCCCTACAATAAGGGCTACGTGGGGCCGTAAATAGTGAACTAAACGGGTCAGGGCTACACGGTCTTCAGCATTCATATAATCAATTATGCCCACCTTATCAGTCATCCTCATAACTCGCAATGAACAGGCCAATTTGGCCGACTGTCTAAATTCCCTTGGTGATCTGGCTAACCAGATCGTGGTGGTAGATACTGCAAGCGTTGATGAGACCCTCACGATTGCCCGGCAGTATCGGGCCACTATCGCCACACCCACCGATTGGCCTGGCTTTGGACCTCAAAAAAACCGTGCCCTCGACCTAGCTACCGGCGATTGGGTTTTATCGCTTGATGCCGATGAGCGCCTCACCCCAGAGTTACGTGAAGAAATTCGCCAAACAATAAACCAAGCCCAAAACCAAACCTGCTTTGCGATTCCACGCTCATCTTGGTACTGTGGCCGTTTTATGCGTCACTCGGGTTGGACCCCCGATTACGTCAGCCGACTTTTTTTACGTGGTACCGCCCGCTTTTCAAGCGACATTGTTCATGAACAACTGATCAGCAATGCAGGCTCTGACAAGCCCATAGGCAAATTACGGCAGCCGATGCTGCACTATAGCTTTATGAATGCAGCGCAGGTGCAAGAAAAAATGGAGCGCTATGCCACTGCTGCTGCCGAACAAGCTTTTGCCCGCGGTAAACAAAGTTCGCCACTTAAAGCAATCTTACATGGCGCATGGACGTTCATACGAACTTATATTTTACAAACTGGCTTTCTCGATGGCTCACAAGGCTTTAGTCTGGCGATCTCTAACATGCAAGGCACGTATTACCGCTATATGAAGTTGTGGCGACTTAATCAACAGCAAGCTGCTGCCAAAGGAAGCTCGAAGGTATGATTTCGATTCTGCTAGCAACCTATAACTGGCCCGAAGCCTTAGCCCTTTCTCTCGATTCTTTACGTACGCAAACCGACCTCGATTTTGAAATTGTCATTGCTGATGATGGCTCAGAAACAAGCACACGCGCCATTATTGATGCCACTAAAAATCATTTTCCCGTACCTATTAAGCATCTTTGGCAAGCCGACATGGGTTTTCGTAAAACCCAAATATTAAACCAAGCTATTCAAGCAGCTAGTGGTGACTATTTGATTTTTCTCGATGGTGATTGCTTAGTACAACCCGATTTTGTTGCTCGTCACCGCCAACTCGCAGAGGCAGGATATTTAGTAACGGGTAGTCGCATCTTAGTTAACGATACCCTCACCCAGCAAATTTTACGGTGGCCACAATGGAATTTTGCCCAATTCAAAGACCATAGTTGGCGATATCGCCTCAACCAAGCTATTAATAAGTATTGGCCTTTACACCTTAAGTTGGGTGATGGTACTTGGCGCCATTACCGTCAATTTGTCTGGCGCCGCATCAAGGGTTGCAATATGGCCTGCTGGCGTAGCGATGCTCTAGCTATTGAGGGCTTTGATGAAAATATTACTGGCTGGGGGCATGAAGATGCAGATTTTGTCTTTCGTCTGCAAAAAAATGGAGTAATCCGTAAATCAGGTTCGTGGTCAACCGAAGTGCTCCATTTATTCCATCATATCCATGATCAATCGAATGCTGCAGAAAATGCGCGGCATGTACGTGCTCAAATACAAACTAAAGATACGTTCGATAAAACGACGCTTAACTTAAAGCCGCCCCAGCGTGTGCTCTTTATCGCTACACGGCAAATTGGCGATGTCTTAGTTACTACCCCACTCATTCGGCGTGCCCGCCAATTGTGGCCCACGGCCGAATTTCATTTTCTGGGTTATCGCGGTAAACTTGACATGCTCAAAGGCAATACCGACATACAAGAGTGCATCGAAACAGCCGATCATCCTAGTTTTAGTGAGTATCTATCCTTGTTGATGCGTTTATTTCAACGCTACGATTTAGCCTTAGTGACCCAACCAAGTGATCGAGCCTATTTTTATAGCTTAATAGCGGCGCGTCGGCGCGTCGGCATTGTGGCTAACCATCCGCAAGGCCAAGCTGACATAAAATCTAAAGGCCTAAAAAATGCTTGGAAAAAATGGATTAGTCTGCAAAATATTGAAGTAGATTATTTTCGCCAACACGTGGTGGTTGAAAAAATGCGTTTACTCGAACCCTTTATTAATGAGGCTTCATTATTTGTAAATCCAATTGCGCTTATCCCTCCCGTAGCAGAAGAGTTAAGCCCCTTATTTTTGGAGCAAATTGCCAGCGGCCTAAGCAATAATAAATTAGCAGTGCTCCATACTGGGCCATTAATGGCCTACAAACGTTGGCCATTGGCGTATTGGCAAATACTCGTCATTTACCTTGTTAAAAAAGGTTGGCAAGTAGTGCTCAGTGCATCATCTGCCCCGCAAGATCTCGAACTAAATGCTGCCTTAATCTCTTTACTAGACCCTACTATCCAAGCGCAGGTAATTGATACTAAGGGTTGTTTATCGATACCGCAAATGGGCAACTTATTACGTCAAGCGAAACTTTATATTGGTGTCGATACTTCTATTACCCATTTAGCCGCTGCCTGCGGCACCACCACAATTGCGCTCTTTGGACCCACCCCACCCAGTAATTTTGGTCCTTGGCCAAATGGCTTTATTGGACGTGCGCCTTATGTCCTGAGGGCCCGCAGCCAAACAGTAGCAAACGTAACGATTTTGCAAGGGCCTGGGGAATGCGTACCTTGTCGGCAGGCTGGCTGTGATGATCGCGCCGATAGTCGCAGCGCCTGCCTCGACCTCTTAGAGCCAAGTGAAGTAATTAGCGCTATCGAAGCAACTCACTGATACTGCACAACTACACCATCGGTTTGCTGCGCAGCAAACAACTGGTGCAAGCTATGCAAACAAGCATCATCAGGATATAAACGCAATTCATCAGGAAATTGCATTAGGCAAGCGCCACCGTTAGCTGTAACTGCGGCAGTGAGAGGTAAACCACGCACCAAATCATTACTAGGCTTCACCCGATTAGCAATTAAATAGGGGTCAATTTGACTACGTAACATTTTTAAGTCAATTCCTGCATCAATACAAACGTGTACATTACGCGCAAAGCGAATTCGTGCTCCGGCAATATCCATCACCTGCTCAGCAACTACTCGCATACCACCTGAAAATTTATCAGGCATGACATTGACTTTAGCGATCAGCAACTCATCTTCCTTTAGCCAAGGCCGATTGGGTTCATAGACTTCGCTATAAAGAGTCACTTCAAGCGCAGCTGATCCATCATCAATCGTGGCAATCATCATGCGGCCCCGCTGACCCGTTAGCATTCGCGCCGAAGTAATAATGCCAGCCACTAACTGATCTTTACCTTCGGTAATTTTATTTAAAGGTTGGCGCACAAAATGCTCTACCTCAACCCGATAGGCGTCAAACAGATGGCCCGTTAGGCATAAGCCTAAAGCAGTTTTTTCTTCTTGCAAACGTTTCTTTTCTGGCCATACAGGCTCGCGTACTAACTCTGGTAAATGTCGATCACCATCAGCCACCGAATCAAATAGGCTCACTTGATGAATTGATGCCTCAGCCTGCTCTGCCGCTTCAATTGCGCGCGCTAACGAGGCCAACAGAGAGGCGCGAATGTCATACGGCTTAGCGCCTGGGGTCTGGGCAAGTGGATATAAAACATCAAAAGCACCTGCACGCAATAAAGCCTCTATTGCCCGACGATTCACTTGGCGACGATCAATGCGGGCACAAAAATCAAATAAGTCTTTAAAGGGACCGCCCTGTTCACGCACCTTTACTAGGGCCGCAATTGCTGCTTCACCAGTACCACGCACAGCACCTAAACCATAACGAATTTGATGTAGCGGTAAATCAACATCTTCTTGGGCAACTCGCTGGGGCGTAAACTCATAAGTACCAGTATTAATATTGGGCGCTAACACCGTGAGCTGATTTTGCACACAATCGTCGTACAAAACCTTAACCTTATCGGTATCGTCCATCGCTAACGATAAGTTAGCCGCCATAAATTCGGCAGGATAATGCGCTTTAAGCCAAGCAGTTTGATAAGCTAATAAAGCATATGCTGCAGCGTGTGATTTATTAAAGCCATAACCAGCAAAACGCTCCATCAAATCATAAATTTCGTGGGCCTTACCTTCGCTAATTCCACCAAGCTTGGCCCCTTCGCTAAAAATTTTCCGATGTTGAGCCATTTCTTCGGGCTTTTTCTTACCCATCGCTCGCCGTAATAAATCGGCGCCTCCCAAGGAGTACCCGCCAATAGTTTGGGCCATTTGCATGACTTGCTCTTGATACACCATGATGCCGTAAGTCTCGCGTAATACAGGCTCGATACGAGGATCTGGATATTCAACTTTTTGTCGGCCATGCTTGCGGCTAATAAAGTCGGGGATTAAGTCCATTGGGCCAGGACGGTATAAAGCAACAAGAGCAATAATGTCTTCAAAGCGATCTGGCTTAGCTTCACGCAGCATACTTTGCATGCCACGACTTTCCAATTGGAATACCGCAACGGTATTGGCTTTTTTCAAAAGATTGAATGGCGCCGAATCGTCAAGCGCAATTTCGCCAATGCTCCAACTGTGGCGATCGGCATGTAAGCTGCGAATCCACCTTTCAGCTGCAGCCAAAATAGTAAGTGTGGTTAAGCCTAAAAAGTCAAATTTCACTAGGCCAATAGCCTCGACATCATCCTTATCAAATTGACTAATAACCGAATTATTATCTTGATCTTTTGAGTCTTGTGTATATAAGGGGCAAAAATCAGTTAACTTACCAGGTGCAATTAATACGCCACCAGCGTGCATTCCCACATTACGAGTAATGCCCTCTAATTGTTGCGCTAAAGCTAACAATTGTTTTACTTCATCTTCATTTTTTTCGCGCTCGGCTAATTGCTTTTCTTCTTTTTTAGCCATTTCAATCGTGACTACTTGACCAGGCTTGTTCGGCACTAACTTCGCAATACCATCGACAAAGGTATAACCCTGCTCTAACACGCGCCCCACATCACGAATCGCAGCCCGAGCCGCCATCGTGCCAAAAGTTACAATTTGACTTACGGCATCAGCCCCATACTTATCTTTAACATATTGAATAACTCGATCGCGACCATGCTGGCAAAAATCGATATCAAAATCGGGCATCGAAACCCGTTCTGGGTTTAAGAATCGTTCGAAAAGTAAGTTGTACCGTAAGGGGTCAAGATCGGTAATGCCTAAGGAATAGGCCACCAAGGAGCCCGCGCCAGAGCCCCGGCCTGGGCCAACTGGTACGCCATTATTTTTGGCCCAGTTAATAAAGTCAGCCACAATTAAAAAGTAACCTGGAAAGCCCATTTGCTCAATGGTTTTAACTTCAAAGCTTAAACGCTCTCGATAATGGGCTTCATTAGCAGCACGCACTGTAGGCTCTGGAAAATTACGCTCAAGATGGCGCACTAAACCGCTTTCAGCCTGCTGAAATAAATAATTACCCAAAGTAATACCGGGCGGCGTAGGAAACTCAGGCAAGCGCGGCTGACCCAACACTAAAGATAAATTACAGCGCTGGGCAATTTCTACACTATTTGCTAGCGCACTAGGTATATCGGCAAACCGAGCCACCATTTCAGCTTGGGTTAAAAAATACTGCTCTGGAGTAAATTTTTTCTGTCGCCGAGGGTTGCCTAACAACTCACCTTCAGCAATACAAACCCGCGCTTCATGGGCAGTGAAATCAGTTTTTTTCATAAACTGCACAGGATGTGTGGCAACTACAGGTAAACCCATTTCACTCGCAAGTTGGCAAGCAAGTTGCAGATATTGCTCCTCTTGCACTTGGCCAGCGCGTTGCACCTCAATGAAATAGGCATCAGGAAAAATAGTTTGCCAACGTTTTGCTGCAGCCCGTGCTAACTCTACTTGGCTGTTAAGTAATGCTTGGCCAACCTCACCTAGCTGCGCACCAGAAAGCGCAATTAAACCACTAGCTAAGGTTTTACCTGCAGCACGCTCTGACTCTTTTGCAGCGGGCTCTAAAAACCATTCGGGCTTAATTTCAGAACGCCCACGAGCTTGATTTTCTAAAGAAGCCCGACTTAACAGTTGGCATAAATTGAGATAGCCTGCGTGGTTTTGTACTAATAATAAGAGTCGATGGGCTTGATCTGGCTCTTGGGCATTACTGATCCAAACATCACTTCCTGCAATTGGTTTGATACCTGCGGCGCGTGCCTGGCTATAAAATTTGACTAGACCAAATAGATTACTTAAGTCAGTTAAAGCTAAAGCGCCCATTTGGTCTTTTTGCGCTGCTGCCACCACCTCGTCAATGCGTACTACTCCATCCGTAATCGAAAATTCGGAGTGCAAACGTAAGTGAACAAAATGGGGTGCAGCCATGAGATGATTTTAGCTGTGTCTATACTTCAACCCGCCACAATTTTTGGCTCCAGCTATCGGGGGCGCTTTGCGCCTTCACCTACTGGGCCCTTGCATTTAGGATCCCTTGCTACAGGCCTAGGAAGCTGGCTAGACGCCCGCGCCCACCAAGGGAAGTGGTTGCTCAGAATTGAGGATGTCGATGTCCCCAGGTCCTTACCTGGGGCAACTGAAACCATCCTGCATCAACTTGGTGCCTGTGGCCTGCAATGGGATGAGGATCTCATCTATCAATCTCAACGCACACCACATTATGAAACCGCCCTACAGCAGCTATATCAAGCAGGCTTGGTTTATCCCTGCACCTGCTCTCGACAGGGTATTGTTAACGTTCTGGCGGCCCAAGGTATCCATCCTAGACGTCATGAAGAGCTCATTTATCCACGTATTTGTCGCCCTACTCACATTCCCCACTCTTTAGCCAACGCGGAATTCTTTAATTTGGCCGGCCCAGGAGCATGGCGTATTGCGCTCCAATCAAAGGAACTCAATCAAAGCGTGGGGGATTTTGTTTTGCGGCGTGCTGATGGCTTTTTTACCTACCAGATGGCAGTAGTGGTCGATGATGCCAGCCAAAATATCACGCATATCGTGCGTGGCGCCGATTTAGCAAGCAATACCGCTCGACAAATTTATTTACAAAGCGTTTTAGGATACCCCACACCACAGTATCGCCATTTACCTTTAGTGCTAGATGCCCAAGGTGAAAAACTCAGCAAGCAAACTTTGGCTTCGGCAATTCATACAGAAAATACAACATTATCCTTGCAGGCGCTTCAGCAAGCGGCACGCCATTTGGGTCTGAGCGACCTGCCTAATGATGCGCACTGCACTATTGCAGAATGGCTTTTAGCAGCAACGCAAGCTTGGCGTGAACAGAAAATCTAGAGCGAAGCTTAGCTTTTTTGATTAGCTCGATTTTTTCTTACTGCCACCCAAGAGTGCCCCAACGAGTGGTTTAGCAGAGATAATTCCGAGTTTTTTGGCTGACGGTTTATTGGCGACATCAACCTCACTAACAGCGTTACTACCAGCCTCACTACTGGGCTTAGGGGAGGCTTCATACGGTTGATAAAAGAAGGCATCAACCGCTTGCTTTGGTGGTGATGCCGACTGGTTCTCATCACTTCGCCGCCCCGAGCTTCTACTGGCGCTATTTCTACCCTGACTACTACCATCACCCCTAGCGCTACGCCCCTTGCTAGCTGCGTTATTAGAAATAAAGTCAGACTCAGGCAGTGGGGCGATATCCAACTTTCGTTTTAATAACTTTTCAATGTCATCAAGTAAACGCTTTTCACTCGAATCAACTAACGCGATTGCATCGCCTTTACTACCGGCTCGACCAGTACGACCAATGCGGTGAATAAAATCTTCAGCGCTAAACGGTAACTCATGATTAATAACGCAAGGCATATCAGGAATATCTAATCCACGAGCCGCAACATCCGTCGCTACCAAAGCTTCAATGACCCCTGATTTAAAGGCATCTAAAGTCAAGGTGCGTTCACCTTGACTTTTATCGCCATGTAAGGCGCCTGCTTTAATACCATCGCGCTCTAAAGCACGCGCTAATCGTGCGCAACCTAAGCGACTATTGGTAAAGATCAAATATTGCCGTGGAAAACCCGCTTTAGTGCGCTCATGAATAATGCTGACAATAGCTGCCTGCTTATTTTCAGATGAGACTAAGTGAGCCGCTTGCGTCACTGTATCAGCAGCCGCGTTTTGTCGAGCTACTTCAACAGTCACGGGATTACGCAAATAACTTTGCGCGAGCTTTTTAATTTCATGTGAAAAAGTCGCTGAAAACAACAGGGTTTGTCGTTTAACAGGAATCAAATTAATAATGCGCTGCAAATCTGGCAAAAAGCCCATATCTAACATGCGATCGGCTTCATCTAAAACCAAGATTTCTACTTGCGACAAATTTGCAGTCTTTGATCCCAAGTGATCAAGCAGGCGACCTGGTGTAGCAATTAAGATTTCGACTCCAGCACGTAAAGCCGCTACCTGAGGTTGCATATCAACCCCACCAAAAACTACCGTAGTACGTAAATCGGTATGCCGCGAATAATTGGCCGCATTTTCAGCGACTTGATCGCTGAGCTCACGAGTAGGAGTTAATACCAAAGCCCGAATTGGGTGGCGTGCGGGTGAGGCGCTACTGCTAGCTAAGGGTAATAATTTTTGAATAATCGGCAAGATAAAGGCCGCGGTCTTACCTGTGCCGGTTTGCGCAGCGCCCATGACGTCTTGCCCCGTCAGCACAATGGGAATCGCTTTTGCTTGAATTGGGGTAGGCAGGGTATAGCCCTGCTCGGCGATCGCCTTCAGTATGAGGGGATCTAAAGCAAAATCAGTAAAGGCTGCCACTGGGGCATTAGGAGAGTCTTCAGATCCGCCATTGGGCGGGGAATTGGCAGGGGAATTTACTTCAGGAGCAGAATTAATCAAAATACCTTATCAAAATACAAAAAAGCCCTTTTAAATTAGCGGCTTACGAAAGAGCGGCAATGCCGGCTTGGGCGATGCTAGCATCCTCAGCAGATTTAACGCCAGATACGCCTACAGCCCCTATAGTAAACCCATCGACCACGATATTGATCCCACCCTCTAACATGCCACCAATATGCGGCGCTGATAAGAAGGAAATGCGTCCATTATTAATAATCTCTTCATAGACGCGACTTTCACGTTTACCCATTGCGGCAGCACGTGCTTTTTCTTCGGCTATATAGGTTGAAACAGGAGCGCACTCATCACGTCGAATTAAACCTAATAGATGACCCCCATCATCACATACGGCAATCGTCACCGCAAAATTACCAGCTGCTGCAAAAGCATCTGCCGCATTCAAAATTTTCTGCACATCAGCTTGAGTGAGATAGGGCTTTTTAGCTAGCATGGTAATTGTTTTCAACTAAAAACAGGGCTGGCGGCTTCTCTTTCGATCTTATTAACAGCTGATTTTAAGAAATCTTGCGCGGCTACTACGCCACTGGCTTTGGGTTTGTAACCCATATTTTGCAGACCCATTTCAACCCCACTTAAGGCTGCCATGAGGGTTAAGTCATTGCAATCACCGAGGTGGCCAATACGGAACACACGACCTTTAATACGACCCAATCCTGTACCTAAGGCCAAATTGAAGCGCTCTAAAATGTGTTTACGCAAAGCATCGGAATCCATGCCCTCAGGCGCCAAAATTGCAGTATTCACTGGTGAATAGGCGTTTGGATCTTGACATTGATTTTCTAGACCCCAAGCGGCCGCAGCACGACGGCAGGCTTCACCTAAACGTTTATGCCGGGCAAAGATATTGTCCAAGCCTTCAGTATTCATCATATCCAAAGCTTCGTGCAAACCATAGAGCAAGTTGGTATTAGGCGTACTTGGCCAAAAGCCTTGCTTGTTAAATTCAATGATGTCGGCCCAATCCCAATAGGCACGTGGAATTGTGGCTTTCTTACTAGCATCGATGGCTTTTTGCGAAACCGCATTAAAACCCAAACCAGGTGGCAACATCAAGCCTTTTTGTGATCCAGCAACGGTCACATCAACACCCCACTCATCATGACGATAATCAGCAGAACCTAAACCAGAGACAGTGTCTACTAATAGCAATGCGGGATGCTTCGCATTATCAATTGCCTTACGTACCGCAGGAATATTCGAAGTAATGCCAGTAGCAGTTTCGTTATGGACTACGCAAACTGCTTTAATTTCGTGTTTAGTATCTTGCTTTAAACGCTCTTCAATTAAATTCGCATCAACGCCCCAACGCCAAGCAGCATCACCAGGCTTAGAAATAATTTCAGCATTTAAGCCGAGTTTTTTTGCCAACACCATCCACAAGTGGGCAAATTGGCCAGTTTCGTAACCTAAGATTTTGTCACCAGGATTTAAGATATTCACTAAAGCGCTTTCCCAAGAGCCAGTGCCAGAGGCAGCGTAAATAATTACGGGTTGCTTGGTTTTGAAGACTTTTTTAACGTCCTCTAATACCTTTAAAGCTAAAGCTTGGAACTCCGGGCCGCGATGGTCAATGACCTGAAAGCTAATTGCGCGCAAAATACGGGGTGGTACTGGGCTTGGGCCAGGAATATTGAGAAAATGGTGGCCCGAAGGGTGTGTGTCAAGTTTCAACATGGAGTCTCCTAAATTAAAATTATGTTTAACGCTATTGATAGCTTGCTAAATACGGTTCTCTACAGCATTTTGCCATATCTTGCCATATGCTGAGAAATTACGTATTCCCTCCTGAAATTGCGACCCGTTTGCGTGAAAACGTCAAGGGTGCCTTTTTCACTGATGTCGCCAATCGGGGTCGCTATGCCACTGATGCGTCGATTTATCAGCAATTTCCTCTAGCGATCTTTATTCCAGAAGATGCTGAAGACGTTAAAACTGCCCTGGCAGTGGCTGCAGAATTTGCCATCCCCGTTTTGCCGCGTGGGGGCGGCACCAGTCAATGTGGCCAAACTACAGGGGCGGCGTTAGTAATCGACAATAGCCACGCCTTTCGCAATATCCTCGAAATAGACCTTAATCGAGCCGAGGCAGAGGTCGAGCCAGGACTAGTACTAGACCATCTCAACGCCAAACTCAAAGCGAGTGGTTTGTGGTTTCCAGTGGATGTTTCCACCGGTGCCCAAGCCACCATTGGGGGTATGGCCGGAAATAATTCCTGTGGCAGTCGCTCAATCGCCTACGGCAATATGGTCCATAACGTGCTTGGCATCGAAGCTTGGTTGGCCAATGGCAAGGTTGGCCAATTTGGCCCTTATGCTCAAAGCTCAGGCGTCGCTAAAGAAATGGGTATCTTAGTTAAAAGTTTGGCCGAGCAACTTCAGCCTGAAATAGAAGCTAATTGGCCCAAGGTATTACGCCGCGTAGCAGGTTACAACCTCGATATTTTTCATCCCCAAAGTGAATTGCCCTATACCAATGACAGTAGCGTCAATCTAGCGCACCTCCTTGTTGGCAGCGAAGGTACCCTGGCCTATTTCAAATCATTGCGCTTAAAACTAGCGCCCTTACCGCAACATAAAGTCCTTGGTGTAGTGAACTTCAAGAGCTTTTATCGTGCGATGGAAAGTGCGCAGCACCTAGTAAAGTTAGGCCCCAGCGCAGTGGAATTAATTGATCGAACCATGATTGATTTAGCCCGCAGTAATCCTAGCTTCAAGCAAGTCATCGAAACCGCATTAATCGATCCTCAAGCAATAACCCCTGAAGCAATTCTGTTAGTTGAATTTTCAGGAGAAAGCCAAGCGCCCCTTCTAGCACAATTACAAAGCTTACAAGAGTTAATGGGCGACCTCGGTTTAGCCAATAGTGTTGTCCCCATGATTGATGCTAATTTACAAAAGAATTTATGGGAAGTGCGTAAAGCAGGTCTCAACATCATGATGAGCTTAAAAGGTGATGGCAAACCAATTAGCTTTATTGAGGATTGCGCAGTGCCCCTGGAGCACTTGGCTGATTACACCCAAGCCCTTACTGAGGTATTTACCAAGCATGGCTCACGCGGTACCTGGTATGCCCACGCATCAGTTGGCACCCTACATGTTCGGCCGATACTAGATATGCGCCGCGATGGCGCGCAAAAAATGCGTGCAGTAGCAGAAGAGGCTGCAGAATTAGTGCGGCGCTATAAAGGCGCATACAGCGGCGAGCATGGTGATGGCCTATGCCGTGGAGAATGGATCTCTTGGCAATTTGGTCCCAAAATTACTGCCGCTTTAGGGGCAATCAAAACTGCTTTTGATCCGCAAAATTTGTTTAATCCCGGCAAGATCATTGATCCGCCAAAAATGGATGACTCGATTTTGTTTCGGTATCCGCCCAACTACGCCATTATTCCTTTAAAACCTGCACTCGATTGGTCGACTTGGGATGTGCAAAATAATCCTGTTACCGAAGCGATCTCTGCGCCAGGTACGGGTGGCGATCCGGCATTAGGTTTAGCGAAAGCCATTGAAATGTGTAATAACAACGGTCATTGCCGTAAGTTTGACGCCGAGGTGATGTGCCCAAGTTATCGAGTCACTAGGGATGAAAAACATTTGACCCGCGGGCGGGCCAATACTTTACGCTTAGCAATGTCGGGTCAATTGGAGCAGGATGTTATTAGCTTAAGCGATCCATTAGCCAGTGATGCAGTTAAAGAAGTCATGGATTTATGCGTAAGTTGTAAAGCCTGCCGCCGCGAATGCCCCACCGGGGTTGATATGGCGAAAATGAAAATTGAATTTTTGCAGCGTTATAAAAAACGGGTAGGTCATTCAGTACGCGATTTACTGGTAGCGTATTTACCACGATATGCTCCCATCATTAGCGCATTGCCAGGCTTACCAGCCCTACTCAATTTACGGAATCAAGTTCCTTTCATCGCCAAACTGCAACAATGGCTTACGGGAATTTCAGCGGCCCGTAGCTTGCCAGTCTGGAGCGCTAAAACACTATGGAAAAACCAAGCCATTCTGCAAGAGAAATATACGCATTCACCTGATGCATTGCTTCAAGGCGATGGTAAAGGAGTCGTCTTATTTGCCGATACCTTTAATGCGTATTTTGAAAATGAAAACCTCCAAGCAGCAATTCGCTTACTTGAAATAGCGGGTTATCGCATTCATATTCCACAGCCCACTAAAGCGACTCGAACTGAACAACCAGGTTGCGGCAAACAATTTTGTTGTGGGCGCACTTATTTAGCTGCAGGCATGGTGAATGAAGCCAAAGAACAGCTAGGTGCCCTGTTAGCGCATTTGCATCCCTACGCCAAGCGTGGCATTGCTATTTTAGGTCTAGAACCTTCCTGTTTATTCACATTTAAAGATGAGGCCTTAGTGATGGGCCTTGGCGAGCAAGCTATTACTGTTAGCCAACAAGCACAGTTACTCGAAACATTTTTAGTTGCAGAATTAAAAGCGGGTCGCTGTCAATTTGATTTAAAGGCAGCAAGCAAACCAGTCTTAGTGCATGGTCATTGTCATCAAAAAGCCTTTGCAGCGCTTACCCCCACCTTAGAATTATTAAAACAAATTCCTCAAGCTAACCCCCAACTAATTGAATCTTCCTGCTGCGGTATGGCTGGTAGTTTTGGTTATGAGGTGGAGCATATAACCGTTTCAAAGCAAATGGCTGAACTCAGCTTATTGCCAGCGATTCGGAAAGTACCTAATGCATGGGTAGTCGCCGATGGTACGAGTTGTCGCCATCAAATTCAAGATGGCGTACAACGCGAAGCGGTGCATATCGCCCGCATTATGGTGGCTCACTTATAAGTTACCTAGGCAATTGAGTGCAGATAAAAAAGCGGTGCCTCCTCCCCAAAGGCTGCACCGCAAAACGCCAGTGCTTAGTTTAAATGAGAATGATTCTCAAATAAGAAATTGCTAATAAAGCCCTAAATTTAATAGGCGATAAGGCGCTGAAAATAAATGCTTACTCTTCATGCAACTGCCGTAAGACCCAATCTACAACTCCCTTGGGGGTTCTAAAGTCAGCTATAGATCTTGCCGCGATATGCGGGTGAACTTCCGTAATCATTTTCGCCAATGAGCCGCCGGGACCAAGCTCTAGAACCACCTTGATGCCACTATCTGCCAAAGTCTGCATAGAGTACTGCCAGTAAATGGGTTCAGATATCGCTCTGGCTAAAGACTCCATCCCCATTGCAAAATTTGTACAACGAGCGCCATTAATGCCCAGTAAAACTGGAGAATTACAGCGCATGACAATTGTAGAAAAAGAATCGCGTAAATAAATATTCATTTCACTACTAGCTTTTGCCATCAAAGGAGTATGAGAAGGAACAGAGACTTCCAATATTTTTGTCCAAACTCCAATCGTTGCTAGCTCCTCAGCAAGTTTCATAAGTTCATCTTTATTGCCGCCAACAACAAAATGAGTATCTTCATTAATAATTGCTACATAAATTAAATTCTCATTTAAATGCTGATTAAGCTGAAGTAAATCTATTCCCCGTACTGCAAGCATTCCAGAATTAGGCGGAGCATATTGATCCATCAAGGATGATCTTTTGAAGGCAATCTGGGCAATCTGCTCAATTGGTAGTGATGTAGCACATCCCCATGCAGAAACCTCACCTACACTATATCCAGCAAATATCATTGGAATTGGCAGGGCTTCTTTAAGAATGTTCCAATTGGCAATCGCCGAAGCCACAGCAAGTGGCTGCGATAGCGGATTTAAGCCGTGATGTGATAGCTTGCCAACTTCAGCATAAAGATTGGAACTAAAAATTGAGGAAAAAATTTCTACTACCTCTACGCCTTCGTGCTGTAACTTTGAAAAAGTTAAGGTATCTGCACTTAAATTTCCTTGGCCCGAACAGACAATTGCGAAGTTAGGGGCTAAATTAGACATCAAGGGTCAGATCAAGATAATCAATCAAAAGACAGGCCCCCAATAAGTCAGCGCATCCTCCAGGACTTAGTTTTCTTGCTATGAATTTATGGTGAATAGATACAGCATGCTGCTGCCAATCGGGATTTAAAACGCTACCTTCGTGCAAGAAAGAAAGAGCCTCATTCCGGGCAAACAAAAGTCCATCTAATCCTCCCCGATGTAATAAATTCGTGTCTTCAGTTACTGACAGTAGTTTAAAGAAAGTATGAATGCGCGCTAATTCAAGATCTTGGGTTTGAAACAAAAGCTTCCGGTAGGCTGGTAAACCAATTTGATAGACAGTTCTAAAGCCACTCTGCGCCTCACTTAATGCCCCGCCTATACCATGTTTTTTAAAGATTTTGAAGCCATTACTTTCAGTGCTCCGCTGATGTTTGATTAATTCCTCGCCCCAAAGCTCAGTCACAATTTCACCAAGAGATTTCAATTGAATATTATTTTTTAATTGATAGCCAGCTGCGGCAGCTAATAAACCTAAATTAAAAATAGCCCCTCTATGGGTATTGCGGCCATTAGTAGCGGCCAGCATTCTTTGCTCACCCGAGACACCCAATTCACGTAATACTTCAAACTTAAGGCCTCTAGAACCCGCTTCGGCAATTTGATAAAAATAAAAGCGCAAGGCAAAGATGCTGCTGGAAAAGTGGCTAGCTGACATATCAGAATGGCTGCCAGAGTCTTCAAGGCTAACTAAGCCAGGCTTAGGAAAGGTAATTAACTCATGCCAAAGGGCTAATAAACAAGAATCTCTAATAGTTTTTTGCGCATTTGCTAGTGGGTTAAGTGATTCATGCAGGGCCTGCTTCAGAATTAATGGCCTCATTCTAGTTGCGCCCAAATTTCACTACAATTTTGCAGTGAAGGTCCGTGGTCTGACTTCACTAATATTTTGTCTGGCATGATCGATAGTTCACGCCAAGCAACAGTCTTACCATCGGGCAACTCTAATTCGCCATCGAGTCTAATGGCATATAAATTACTGCATTTAACAAGCGCAGCAAAAATATTTTCAATGTTATTTCGACCATGAGCTTGAATTAATAAATCTAAATCTGACTCCTCCTTCATGCAAGTAGATTTTTGTGCATAACTCCAGAAAGCAGATCCATATACCCGAATTTCAACTTCAACTCCTTGAATTAAATGCAATAAATGGGTGGCACATAAACGATGCTGGAGAGGAAGATACTCTAGAACTGAGGATAATAAAAGGGGTTGCTCAACCTTATCAATAACTGTGTTTTTTACTAATAGATAAAGGCGCTGCTTACTTTCAGACGAACCAAACTGCAGCAAGCCAATTGGTCTTAAGCCTGTTAAGGCTAGATTAGCTTGCCCAAAAGCTCTACCAACTAGAGGCTTATTTTGCTGAATCCAAGATACTAAATAGTTTAATTTTTCACTAGATTCATCACGCTCAAAAAAAACTTCACTAGCATCCTCAGGTCGAATCCAAATTTGCCGATGTCGCCAAGGCGTTAGGTTGGCAATTTCATACATGGGCATTAATAACTAAATTAATAACTTCAAAGGCTAATTTTCTGCCGCCTCTTTCAAGACCTAGTTTTGCACGCTGATCAAGCTGCTCGCTTTGACTTAAGGCCTGCTCAATTGGAGACGATAAATCATTTGCCAAAACCGCATCTAATGCCCCGAGTGCAACGTAGTTGCTAGCTCCAGGACCAAATATGGGCGAGCTAGCACATAGCTCCTCTAGTCTTTCTAATGAAATTTGCATAATGCGCGACATTGCTGAAAGTGCCATCACGCGAATTTGTGCGCTATCTAAGGCAAATGATCTATCGGCAATCATTCCTAATGCAAGATAACCGCCACTTACAGCTTCCTTATAAACAATACTAATTAGCGTGTGACCACGCATTCGAGCAAGTTCGAAGCACATTGAAAGATGGGCCAAATAGCCCGCGTTGCCCAGTAACTCATCACGCCGTGATAAATTTTGCCCTTGCGTATCTACCAAAATAATGATCGGTCTCTGGGGATAATTTTGAATAATTTCAAGCACTTTCCCAGCTAAAGCAAAAGCCAAATCGACTCCAATGGGTGCGCTATTAATTGTGCCCAGTAATGCAACGACGCCCTTACTTGTTTTTGCTTCACCATAAATCATTTCCCCTGAAGTAACTAAATTAAAGCCCAAGGGAAATAATTGCTCACAAGCAGAATTAACATTAGTCATGATCTCTAACTCGATTTGCAATGGTAATAAAAGATTCATCATCAAGACTAGGAATTTGATCGGGATTCTGAATGCCCATTTTTGTCCAGATATCAAGGGCATCTGCACAGTCACTAAATTTTTCTAGTCTCTGGCCTAGGCTTTTATGCTGCCTTAATAATTCCTCCAGGCTAAGAGGAACTGGTTTGCCGAAATAAGCTGCGATGGTCGCACGTATATTTTTAATTGAATCTTTTGTATAGGCCTGCGCTTCATTTTGTAAGTAGCGATGCTTACCCCCCATGGTTCTCCACACTAAGGCCTTATCGCGGGCATCAAATTCTTCAACCCCTTTTTGCGACTCAATCACCTCAGGACCGGACACAGATAAGCGACCCTGCTCAGTTATTAAAACGTAATCACAGCATCGCGCCACAATTCCAATGCCGCCATATACACCATTTGATCCAGCAGAAAGCGCAATTACAACCACACCCATTGAACGCGCTTTAAATAATGCTCTTTGTATTTCAGATATGGCAATCAGTCCAGCATTGGCTTCGTGAAGACGGACGCCACCAGTATCTAAAATTAAAATAACGGCAGCAGGCTTTTCTATCGCAGCCCGTTCAAGTAAGCCGGTTAATTTTGCACCATGCACTTCTCCAACAGAGCCACCCATAAAGCCTGGCTCCTGAGCTGCACAAAATACCTTCTTCCCCTCAAATAAGCCAACCCCTATGACGATGCCATCATCAAATGCAATTGGCATACCCAGCGTTTTTAAGTGCGGGCTTGAGATCCGCTTAAATGGAGGCAGAATCTCTTGAAAAGTAGCTGCATCTAAAATTAATGAAATGCGTTCACGTGCTGAAGATTCATAAAGACCAGAAATATTTTCTAATCTCATGGTGTTTCTTTCCATTGCTGTGCCGCCTGAGCAAGTCGTAGCTGAACTACTGCTGGAGTTGCCCCGCCATCATTTATCGTAATGATGGTATTTGCAAATCGCTCTTGTTCGGCAAAGTCTGCAAGTACTGCTTGCCATGTTTTCTCAAAACCATCAATCGAAGTCTCTAAATAAAATTTAGTACCCCCATTTAAATCAACCTCCTCAACCAAGACCTCTAAATTGCCTGACCCAACTACACCGACAATAATCGGTTTTTTATTACTTAATTTAGACTGCTTTGACCAAGGGCCAAACTTAAATTCAAAAGTTTCCATAGTTACCAATTCCTAAAACGTTTAGGTGGTTTATATAAACCATCAGACCAAAAAACTAAATCCTTAATCGACCTAGCTGCTAATAGATTACGCGTTGCCATACGCGGATCTATGCCTAAATCAATGGGTCGCTGAATGATCTTTTTTCTAATCAACTCTTCTACAACTTTTTTATTTCTAGCTAACCCTACAGGGGTATATCCCGCCACACCTCTTATTGCCTGCTCTCTTTCGGACAAATTACTACAGCGATGAAGGTGTGCAATACCCTCCTCGGTAACTAAGTGAGTAACATCGTCACCATAAATCATGATCGGCGGAATGCTTAACTGAAAATCTTCCATTAATTGCCAGGCATCTAATTTATCTACAAAAGTAGCTTGCATCTTGTCTTTAAAGGTTTCAACCATTTGCACTACTAACTTTCGCCCACGAGGTATTGCAGATTTTCCTGGATGCATGCTTTCCTCGCCAGCTTTTAAC